>JGI12316J15309_10007810_pt1 | contig 80539 bp, 78 predicted proteins | sample MarCyaLeptolynsp_FD_15309 | JGI IMG/M metagenome (IMG submission 15309)
GAGACGCGCCGCGCAGAAAACTGAAGTTGGTGGTCACCGCCAGTTCGGCATAACCGCCTGTCGCGCGGGCGCTCATGCCCGTCACGCCCGTCATGCAAAGAGCCCCTGCAGGAACCAGGCATCCTCGGCGCGGTAGAGCCAATAGCGGCGGCCCGCCCGGTCTTCGACGCGGAAGTAATCGCGCGGCGCCTGCTCCCCTAGGCGCGGGTCGCGCAGCCACCATTCCGGGGAGAGCCGCTCCGGCCCCGTGGCCTGTGCGACCTCGTGCAGCACCTTGCGCCAACGGAAACGAGCCGGCGGATAGTCCGGCAGCAGAGCCAGCGCCTCCACCGGCTCCGGCCGCGACAGCAGGCGCAGCGGCCTCTGTTTTTCCTGCGGCCAAAGAGCCGACGCCCCCGGCATCGGCTGACTCAGGGAGACGAGTTCTACCGCCCGTTCGGGAATGTGACTCTCCCGTGCCACCGCGCGCCGCACGTTCCCGGCGCCCAGGCGCGCGCCCAAGCGGTCGACCAGTTCCGTAACGCCGCCTTCCTCCACCGCTTCGCCGCGCCCCAACTGCCTTGCCGCCATCGGCACCTGCCGCGCGCCGAGCGATTCCGTGACGGCCGCCGCCAGTGTGACGACCTCGATTCCGAAACCGGGGTCGATGTTCTGCATGCGCTCGGCGAAAAGCCGTTTGAAGTGACGGGGATCGCGGCTCGGGCGGCTGGTGCCAACGGCGGCGCATTGCAAACTGCCGTCAACCCGGTAACAGGTGAAGACGATCCGCCGTGCCCCCTGACTGTGGGCCGCCAGGTCACGGCAGAGATTCTCCGCCAATCCTTCCAAGATACGGACCAGGTCTTCCGGATCGCCAACCGGCTCGGCAAAGATCTGGCGCGCCAGATAGCGCGGCGCCGGCTGCCGCGGGCAAATCGGCTCCCCCGCGCCGCTGAACAGCTCCGCGCCGGAAGCCGCCCCCAGCGCTTGATCCAGGCGCCGGATCACCTGCGGCCCGAAGCGGGGCGTCAGGGTGGCGCGGGGCAGCGCCGATAGATCGGCGATGCTTTCCAGCCCGAAGCGGGCCATCAGCTCCACCGCCGCCGGCGGCAGGCGCAGGGACATGGGCGGCAGCGGCGCCAAGGCTGCCCGCGCCTCTCCCGGCGCGGCGACTGTCCAGGGCCGGGTTTCGTCGGTCGCGAAGCGCGCGAGGGCCCAGGCCGCGCCGGGGGTTTCCGCCAGCGCCGCGCGGGCCGCGAAACCGAAGCCGCGCACCCGTGCCAGCAGATCGTTCAGCAACGCGGCCTCACCCCCGAAGAGGTGCGCGCAACCCGTCACGTCCAGGAACACCCCCGCCGCGCCGTTCGGGCCCCGTCCGCGCCCCTCCTCCGTCGAACAAGGGGCCGTCCAGGGCGTATAGCGGCCGCACCAGTCGGCCAGCCGGGCGATCGCCGCTTCGTCCCCGGCCGGGTCATGGGGCGCGGTCTTGAGGCGCGGCAGGAAGGCACGGGCATCGGCCAGCGAGAGGCCCGGCGTGATGCCCAGGGCGGCCGCCACGCCATCCACTGCGGCAAGGCTCAGGCGCCCCCGCTCCGCGGCGACCAGAGCCAGCGGCTCATCCGGCGCAGGCGCCGGCCCCCCAGGCATCTGTCCGGGCTTTTGTTCTTTCATCTTCTCCAGCCGCTTCCGCATCTGATGGCGGTGACGATCCGTCGCGAAGCGCGGCAGCCAGAGCGAAACCACGCGGCGCTGATTCAGACTCTCCGAGGGCATCGCCGCCTCCCTTCTCTATCTCGCTCGATTGAGTCCATCCCGGCTCGAACTGCGGCCCGCCGTGGCGCCATTCCAGCAGCCAGGAGCGCGGGGCCGCCCCCCGGCAGCGCAGCAGTTCCAGCCGCCAACGGGCACCGTTGGGAAAGCAGCCGCCTTTCATTGCGGAATCCAACATTGTGAAATCCGAAGGCGTCGCGCTGATCCGCCAGCGCGTGACGGCGGCACTGGCCTCCCGCCGGCCCGCCCGCGTTGCGGTCACCGGGCGATGCAGCAGAAAGGCCGTCACGCCGGACGCCTCCGCCGCAAGCTGCAGGCGCCGCCCGGCGCGAATGTCCAGACGCTCCGGCTGCTCCACCTCCCCCACCACGGCGGCGAGGTCCGGGCAGCGCAGGCCTTCCTCCAACGCCCAGAACAGATCGCTGCCCCGTGCCCGCACCAAAATCAGGCGTGCCGGATCGAGACCGAGGGACGGCAGTGCGGGCGGATAGAGGTCGTCGCGCGGCGCGATCCAAAGCAGCGGCCCGGCACGCAGCCGTGACAGACCGGCCAGCAGATGGACACAGAAGCCGGTGATGGCTCCGTCGTCCCACTCCGCCCGCGCACCGGAAATCTCGTGCAGGCAGGACAGCGGCAGCCCGCCGCCCGGCAGGGCGCCATCCAGCTCCGGCAGGCCCAGGGACAGCACGGTCCCGCCTTCCCGCAGGTCCGCCCCCTCCAGCTTGCGCACCGCCGCCCGCAGGGTTTCCAGGCGCGCGGCCGCGTCCACACCTTGGAGCAGATCATGACTTTGGGGCTGCCGGAGCATGCGCCGTTTCCCGCTCCTCTTTTTGATTTTGTTCTCTATTTGTTCTATTTTTCTTTGAGCCGGGAGTCAAGCGCGGGACCGCTGGACAAGGCCGCCGGGGAGCGGCAGTCTCCCGCGCCATGAAAGATCCTGTTGTTACAAAAAGCGGATTCGCGGACCTCGTCGGCTACCGGTTGGACGACTGGCGCGAAGACCACGCCGAAGTCATCGTCACTGTCGAAGCCAAGCACATGAACCGCAGCGGCGTGCTGCACGGCGGCATGCTGACCACCCTGATCGACAGCGCCTGCGGCTACTCCGGCTGCTACAGCCCGCCGGACGCTGCGCCGCGCCGCGCCTTCACCCTGTCGCTCAATACCCACTTCGTCGCCACGGCCAAGCTGGGGTCGAAGCTGCGCGCCACCGGCCGGCGCACCGGCGGCGGCCGCTCGGTCTTTTTCGCGGCCTGTGAAGTGCGCGATCAGGACGACCGCCTGATCGGCGAGGGCAAGGGCGTCTTCAAGTACATCTCATCACCGCAAAAATAGCCGTCTACTTCGCGTCTTCGCACCGGCCCGCTCCCCACCCGGCACAACTACTTCCCTATAAACCGCGGCTTCTCCTTGGCCAGAAAGGCACGCACGCCTTCATGGCAATCCGCCGTGTCGCAGGACTCGAACGGCGCCGCCCATTCTTCTTTGGAGATGTTCTCGGGATGCAGCGCCTTCATGGCGAACTGCTTGTGCCAGCGTGCCGCCAGAGGCGCCCCTTCGGCGATCCGCTTGACCATGGCGGCGGCTTCCGCCTCGAAGTCCTCGTCCGGCGCCACCCGGGTCACCAGGCCCTTCGCGTAGGCTTCCTCGGCAGAGAGGATGCGGCCTTCCAGCAGGATCTCCAGCGCCGTCGCCCGCCCGGCCAGTTCGACCAGCGTCACCATCGCTGCATAGGGCAGACAGTGTCCCAGACGGTTGATCGGTATGCCGAAACGGCCCGAGGCATTGCTAAGGCGCAGGTCGCATTGCACCGCCAGTTCCAGGCCGCCGCCGACACAGGCGCCTTCGATCAGCGCCACCGTCGGGCAGAGACAGTCCTTCACCGCCTCGGTCGCCCGGTCCATGATTTCCGCATAGGCCGCGGCCTGGACTGCCGAGGACCGCACCTCGTCGAACTCCGCGATATCCGCCCCGGCGACGAAGGCCTTGCCGCCCGCCCCGCGCAAGACGACACAGCGCAGATCGGAGTCGCCGGCCAGTTCGGTCATCACGTCGCCCAGCCGCTCCCACATCGCCAGGGAAAAGGCATTGCGCCGCTCCGGCCGATTGATGGTCACCTGGGCGACAGCGTCCCGCCGCGCCACCTGAATGAATTCCGAAGCCTCTTTGCCCACCTGCAACCTCCTCTCAACGCGCCGATGCGGCGCAACACTAGAGCGTTTTTCGCCCGCACGAAACGCCGCGCCGCCCGCCTGTCTTTCGGGAGGCCCGAGCAACCATTGTCTCTGCCCGGCTGAGCCGATATGACAAGGCCTCCACCCGCAAAAGCGAGTCTGCCCGATGAGCGAACTCTCATCCGCCGCGCGCACCACGGCCAGCATCCTCCTGGAAATCGAAGCGGTTCTCTTCCGGCCCGAGGACCCATTCATTTTGACCTCGGGGCGCGCCAGCCCGGTCTACGTCGACTGCCGCAAGATCATTTCCTTTCCGCGCGCCCGCGCCGAGCTGATGGACCTCGGCGTCGAACTGATCAAGGAGGCCGTGGGCTACGAGTCGCTCGACGCCATCGCGGGTGGTGAAACGGCGGGTATTCCTTTTTCGGCCTGGATCTCGGAACGCCTGGGGCTGCCAATGCTCTACGTGCGCAAGAAGCCCAAGGGCTTCGGTCGGGACGCGCAGATCGAAGGTGCAATGAAAGACGGCGACCGCGTTCTGTTGGTCGAGGACCTCGCGACCGACGGCGGTTCGAAGCTGAACTTCGTCCGGGCGCTGCGCACCGCCGGTGCGGAAGTGGCCCACAGCTTCGTCATCTTCCACTACGGTATCTTTCCCGAGGGGTTGAAGGCCTTGGAAGCGGAAGGCGTCAAACTGCACGCCCTGGCCACCTGGTGGGATGTCCTGGCGGTCGCCGCCGAGACAGGCCGCCTGACTCCGGAACAGGCCGAACAGGTGCGCGCCTTCCTCAACGATCCAGAAGGCTGGTCGCAGGCCCACGGCGGACAGACGCCGGAGGACGCCGCCACGAGCGCCTAAAACCGAATGAGCTGAGCAGGATGAGCTGGAATCCGGATCTCTACCTCTCCTTCTCCGACGCGCGGCTGCGCCCGGCGCTCGAACTCCTCGCCCGCATCCCACTGGAAAGCCCGGAACGGATCGTCGACCTCGGCTGCGGTGCCGGAAACGTCGCGCGTCACCTCTCGGAACGCTGGCCCGCTGCGGTGCTTCTCGGCATCGACAATTCCCCTGAGATGCTGGAGAGAGCCCGGAAGGAACTGCCCCAAGCCACCTTCGCGGAAGCCGATATCGCGGACTGGAACCCGGACACGACGCCCGACCTGATCTATTCGAACGCGGCGCTGCACTGGCTGCCCGATCACACAGACCTCTTTCCGCGTCTCCTCGCACTTCTTCCCAGCGGCGGTGTTCTCGCTGTCCAGATGCCTCAGACATCTCATGGCGCTTGGCGCGAGGTCCTGAGAAAAGTCGCGGTGGCGGGCCCCTGGGCGAAGTCATTGGCTCCGCTGATCTCCGAGGGCAACGTTCTGACACCACAGGCCTACCACGGGCTCCTGTCCGCGCAGGCGGCACACCTCGATATCTGGGAATGCGAATACCTGCAGGTTCTCGAAGGACACAACCCCGTGGCGGAATGGACTCAAGGCGCCGGTCTGCGCCCCTACCTGGCCGCTTTGGAAGAACCGCAACGCAATGAGTTCTTTGAGACTTACGCAGCCTGGATCAGCGAGGCCTATCCGAAGGAGAAGGACGGCACGACCCTCATGCCGTTCCGCCGGCTTTTTCTCGTTACCAAGAAGGCTTAGGGTTTCCGGCCCTCAGCCCCACCTGCGTCACGATGGTCTTTGCCGGCAGCTCTGCCTAGAAGAGCCGAATCGCCAAAGGATGCGAGAGAAGCCCATGGCCACTCTCACCGCTCGGGAGATCCAGGAATTCGTCGAGAATGGTTTCGTCAAAATTGATGACGCCTTTTCACGCGACCTGGCCGGCGAATGCCGGCGGATCCTATGGCAGAAGCTCGGCCTGGACCCAAACGACCCCGCGGATTGGCAGGAACCTGTCATCCGGCTCGCGGACTATGAGCGCCAGCCTTTTGACCAAATCGTAAACACTCCGAGGCTTCATTCGGCGTTCGATCAACTTGTCGGTAAGGGGCGTTGGCGCCCCCGCGCTGACACGGGCACGTTTGTCATTCGATTCCCCTGCAAGGGGGCCCCAAGCGACACCGGTTGGCATATCGACTCCAGCTTTCCGGATGAAGATTCCACGACGAACGATTACACGACGTGGCGCGTGAATCTCCGTTCACGGGGTCGCGCGCTCTTGATGCTGTTTCTCTTCTCCGATGTCGGCCCGGAAGATGCGCCGACCCGCGTCAGGGTTGGCTCGCACCTCATGGTACCGCCCCTTTTGGAGCCCTTCGCGGAAAAGGGCTTATCCTCGACAGAAGTGCCTTCAACTGGGCTTGTAAACGCCACAGCCGGGCTGCCGGTTGTGCTGGCAACCGGATTGGCAGGGACCGTCTATCTCTGCCATCCCTTCCTCGTTCACGCCGCGCAGGCAATTCAAGGCAACACGCCGCGTTTTCTCTCGCAACCCGAATTGCCGCCGGCCCAGCCGTATCAGCTGCAGCGTCCCGACTTGGACTACTCACCTGTTGAATTGGGAATACGGCGAGCCTTGAAACGGCATTAGCGCGGAGTATTCCGCGGTCTACTCAGCGACGCGGTAGGACTTCGGCAGAAAATAGAGATGGTCGAAGCTCTCCCGGGCCAGATGGCAAGGGACGCAGTACCCGACCTTCGCCGAGCCTTCGCCGTTTGTCGTTCCGACGATCTGGCCTTCGGCGGAAATCAGCGTGTAGCGCCAGTCGCCGCTGGAATAATTGAAACCCTCTTCCATCTTTTCCATCAGGAACAGCGGCCCCGGCTCCACGATACCAGAGGTCGTGACAGTGATGCTGTCCTTGGCGATCACTGACCCGGCAGGCAAAGTCCCGGCCTCCTCATAGCGGCCGTAAGCCGCGGCTGTTTCGTTGGCATAGTTGTTGACGAACCGCTGACCGTGAGTCGCTGAGCGATAGGGCGCGATATTGTAGATCTTCCAGCCGCGGTAGGCCTCTGCGACAGCATCGCCGGAAGGTCCGTAAGCCTCGGCCAGGGCCTCGCTCAAACTCTCGTAGGCGGCACGTGCGTCTTCGATACTCAGTTCTGCCGCGTTCCGGACCCGCACGTGACGCCGCGGGGCCTCGGTATCGCCACTGATCGTGGAGAAATCCACGCCCTGGGAATCCTCCTCGGTTTGAGCGCTGGCAGAGGAAATCTCGAAGGATGGCCAATCCCCGACAAATGCCAGAATGGCCGCAAGACAAGCGGCGCCTGCAAACCGTTGGTATTGCATCCTTCTCTCTCCCGCTCAGCGGACGCTGTCGCGACCGACTCGCAAGTCCTTTGAATCCTTAGTCTTCTTCTTAAAGATAAGAGGGCTCGGCTTCACGCAGCAGTCAAAGCTTTGTGACGGGACTTTGGCGCGGCCGGCCCTGTATCGAACGTCGACGCGGCCTGCAGACCACGAAGGTTCGCCTTGTCCCGAATCTCGGTTAAAATCGCCGCTGCTTCGCAGTTAGGAACTTGCCTCTATGCCTTCCCTCTTCCGATTCCTCGCCGTGGCGCCTTTTCTTCTCATCGGCCTTCTTATCGGCACCGCGGGGCCGGTCCTCGCAGAAACGCTCCGCATCGGAATGACCCAGTTCCCCGCGAACTTTAATCCGAACATCGAATCCATGCTGGCGCGGGAAATGGTACTGAGCGCAACACGGCGCCCTGTCACCGCCCACGATCAGGACTGGAAGGCCGTCTGCTTCCTTTGCGTCGAGTTGCCGACCCTTGAGAACGGCCTCGCCAAGGTGGAAGAACTACCGGACGGCGGCAAAGGCATGGCCCTCACCTATCGTATTCAGCCCGGCGCGACCTGGGGCGACGGCACCCCCGTGACCTCCAAAGACGCAGTCTTCACCTGGGAGGTCGGCAGTCACGAGAAAGCTGGCTTCAGCAACTCCGAACTCTACCGGCGCATTCTCTCGGTCGACGCCGTCGATGAGAAGACCTTCACCCTGCATGTCGACCGCATGCCTTTCGACTACAGCTATGCCTTCACCCACGACTTCGACTTGCTGCCCGAGCATATCGAACGGCCCATTTTCGAAGAGAACCCCGACGAGTATCGGAACCGCACCGCCTACAACAGCGATACGACGAACCCCGGCCTTTCCTTCGGCCCCTACCGCATCGCGGAGATCGTGCCGGGCTCGGAGATCGTCATCGTTCCCAATGAAACCTGGTGGGGCGAACCGCCCCAGTTCGACCGCGTTGTTTTCAAGGTTATCGAGAACACGGCGGCGCTTGAGGCCAATCTGCTTTCCGGCGCCATCGATGTCATTTCCGGCGAGTTGGGTTTGACGCTCGATCAAGCCCTTGCCTTCGAGCGGCGCCACGGAGACAACTACAACATCCTCTATAAGCCAGGACTCATTTACGAGCACATCGATCTCAACCTCGATTCCTCTTTGCTGTCCGACATCCGCATGCGCCGCGCGCTCATTCACGCGCTCGACCGCGACGCGATTAGCAAGCAACTCTTCAAAGGCCGGCAGCCTGTGGCGCACGGCTCCGTCAATCCGCAGGACCCTATGTTCTATAAAGGACTGCCGCGTTACGACTTCGACCCGGAGAAATCCAAAGCGTTGCTCGACGAACTGGGTTGGTCCGAGATGAAGGATCGTTTTCGGCACAACGCGGCCGGAGAGCGTCTGACGATCGAGTTTATGACGACCGCCGGGAACCGCAGCCGCGAGCTGGTGCAACAAGCACTGCAAAGCCAGTGGCGGTCGCTTGGGATCGACGTGCGCATCAAGAACGAACCGGCCCGCGTGTTCTTCGGTCAGACCGTGAGCAAGCGGCGTTTCACCGGCATGGTGATGTTCGCCTGGGTTTCGACGCCGGAGAGCGTACCGCGCACCACCCTTCACTCCGACCAGATCCCATCGACCAAGAACAATTGGGCCGGCCAGAACTACACCGGTTTCAATAATCCGGAGATGGACGAGCTTCTGGAAGCCATCGACCTGGAATTGGACGAAGAGAAGCGCCGCGCCTTGTGGCAGCGCCAGCAAGTGCTTTATGCGGAAGAACTGCCCGTAATTCCGCTCTACTGGCGTGCCAGTGCCTTTGTTCTGCCGAAATGGCTCAAAGGCGTGCGCCCGACCGGCCATCAGCAAACCACCACGTTATGGATCGAAGAGTGGTATCGGGACGGCAGCTAGCGGCAGGTACGCCATGCTGAACTATCTCTGCCGGCGCGCCGCGGAGTCGGTCATCGTCCTCCTCATCATGTCATTCCTGATCTATGCCCTGATCGGACTGATGCCGGGCGATCCAATCGACCTGATGGTATCTTCCGATCCCAATCTGACGACTGCCGACGCCGAGCGCCTCCGATCTCTTTATGGACTCGACCGTCCAATTTATGAACGTTATGGCACTTGGCTGTCCAGTGCGATCCAAGGCGATTTCGGCTACTCCCGCACCCATGCCAAGCCGGTTATGGATATCCTCCTTCCTCGGCTTGGAAACACGGTTTTGCTTATGGGATTGAGCTTCATCCTGGCTGTCGCTCTCGCGATTCCCGCAGGGATGCTGGCGGCGGCGCGACCGAGATCGTTCATCGATCACGGGATGAATTTCGTCGCCTTTGCCGGGATTTCCATTCCACCGTTCTGGCTCGCGATTCTGCTTATTATGCTGTTTGCGGTCTCTCTGGGATGGTTTCCCGCCGGCGGTATGGCACCAGCGGGAAGCGGACTGATGACCCACTTGAAGCACTTGGCCCTTCCCGTCACGGCAATGACCCTCTTTACCGTTGGGGGCGTCATCCGCTTCACCCGCGCGGCGACGATGGAAGCCTTGCGCCAGGACTATGTGCGGACGGCCCGCGCAAAAGGCTTGAGCGAACGTCAGATTCTATTGGGACATGTCCTGCGCAACGCGATGATCCCCGTTGTGACCATCCTGGCGCTCAACTTCGGCACGCTGTTTTCCGGCGCACTGATTACAGAAACCATGTTCGGCTACCTCGGCATGGGAAAGACAATCTATGACTCGATCATGGGCAACGACTTCAACCTTGCGCTCGTCGGCCTGCTCTTCGCGACGCTGACGACCTTGGTCGCCAACCTCGGCGCAGACGTGACCTATTCCTGGCTCGATCCTCGGATTTCCCTGTCATGAGTACGGCGCCACGGGATCAGAGCTCGACGACCGGTACTCTCTCCGCGGAGTCCGCGACGGCCTTGCATCTTTCTCTTTCGCCCGGCGCAATGCTGCGGCGTCGTTTTCTGAAACATGCGCTCGGTGTCGGTTCTCTGGCGATCCTGGTCCTTCTCGGCCTGGCCGCCGCATCGGCGGGTTGGATCGAGACTTGGCTGGGTGTGGATGCGGCGGAGGTCAACCTCTTCTCCATCAAGCAACCGCCGTCCCCCGAGCATCTGTTGGGCACTGACGAACTGGGGCGCGATCTGCTGGTGCGCCTGCTCTATGGCGGTCAGGTCTCCCTGGTGGTCGGACTCCTCGCCGCCGTCTTCGCGGCGCTTATCGGGACCGCCGTCGGCTTGCTTGCCGGCTACTACGGCGGCGCGATCGACGCCTTTCTGATGCGCCTGACCGACAGCGTCATCGCCTTGCCTTTGCTGCCGCTTCTGATCGTTCTCGCGGCCATCGACCTGCGCAAAATCGGCCTGCCGGAATCTTTGGCGGCATCAGAGGACATCAGTCTCTACCGTATTGTCTTCCTGATTGCCCTGGTGGGGTGGACCACGGTGGCGCGCCTCGTGCGCGGCGCGACTCTTTCGATGCGCAGCCGCGAGTTCGTGCGCGCCGCGGAAGCCCTGGGCGCCCGCGCGCCGCGCATTATGCTGGTGCACATCCTGCCCAACGTCATCTCGCCGATCATCGTCGCAACAACGCTTTCCATCGGCAACATCATCCTTCTCGAATCGGTGCTCAGCTTCCTCGGCCTCGGCATACAGCCGCCCACGGCGTCCTGGGGAAACATGCTGACAAACGCCTTGGAACTGATCTGGGACGCTCCGGCTTTGGTCTTCTATCCCGGCCTTTTGATCTTCGTGACGGTCATTGCGTTCAACTTCCTGGGCGATGCCCTGCAGGACGCCCTGGACCCCAGGGCAATCAATGAGTAGCCGTCAATGCGTAACGGCTACGTCTTAGCTGTTTTCTCTTCTTCACGGCCGATCTGCGCTTGCAGCCACTCCCGAAAAGCTTTCGCCGAAGGGCTTTCCGAAAGCCCCTTTGGCCGCACGATGTAGTAAGCCCCACCCGGCGTTTCGATATCGAAGGGCTTGACCAACCGGCCGCTGGCGAGGTCGTCCTTGACCAGCAAGTTGTCGGCCAAGGCGAAGCCCTGCCCGGCCGCCGCGGCCTCCACGGAAAGATGCATGTCCTGCAACAAGGGACCGCGTTCCGAATCCACGCCGTCGATGCCGGCTTCCCGCAGCCACATCGCCCACCACTTGCGTGTTTCCTCATGGATCAGGCGATGTTCGTTCAGGACCTCGACACCGGCCTTGCCACGCCCCTTCAGAAGTGCAGGACTGCAAACCGGAAAGGCCTTCAGTTCGATCAGGTGGATAACCTCGACATCCGGCCAGTCTCCCGTACCGTAGCGGATCGCGAGTTCCGCCTCGCTATTCCGGAAGTCCACCAGATCATTGGTCGGGTTGAGTTCCAGATCGATGTCGGGATACAGCTTCTGAAAGAGGCCCAGACGCGGCACCAACCAGCGCACGGCGAAGGCGACCTCCAGCGATACGAACAGGCTGCCGGCCGCGGGGCCGGAGACCGCAATCTCCGCTGTCGCCGCATGGACTTCGTCGAGGGCCGTCGTCAACCTGGCGCTGTAACGCGCGCCTACGTCGGTCAGCTGCACCCCGCGGCTCATGCGGCGGAAGAGATCAACACCCAACCAGTCCTCGAGATCGCGGATGTGGCGGCTGACCGCCGCATGACTGACATGCAGTTCCCCCGCCGCCTTGGTGAAGCTTTCGTGGCGGGCGGCGGCCTCAAAGGCCTTCAAGGCGTTCAGCGGCGGCAGGCGGCGGGACATTTGGACCTGTAACAAATTGTTACGCAATACGTAGGAATTTGCCGTTTGTCATGCAACCGGGATCGCGCCATCTCTAGAGCAGATTGCTGCGAAAAACCAATGGAGTTTGAGATGCTTGAGTGGCTGACCGCCATCTATGCGGACGCCTTTAACACGGCCCTGACCGGGCGGGTTCCGGTGCGGCACCCCTCCCATCGGCGGCCGCGCCAAGCCGCGCGGCCCCTGGCCTCGGAACGCCGCAGATCGGCTTTCCTGGAGCGCGGCAGGATCCGGCGAAAATCCATGCGGCGCTCTAGGTGGTAACGTCCCTCCGGGGCCCTATATGCAGGACTCGGCAAGTCATCGGACAAGCATTGGGGGCATCACATGACGGACACTCTTCACGGCGGCTGCCACTGTGGCGCAATCCGTTACGAGGTTTCAGGGGCGCCGCAGGAAACAGCCTATTGCCATTGCCGCATGTGCCAGCGCACGACGGGCGCGCCTGTTCTCGCATCCGCCAGCTTCAAGCATGAGAAGTTCCGAATCACCAAAGGCGCCGTGAAGATCTACAACTCTTCGGACTGGGGACACCGCGGCTTCTGCGGCGACTGCGGTGCGCAAATCTATTATCGCGACAACAGTGAGGACGCGGCCGTCGATCTCAACACCGCCTGCCTCGACGACCCCGATGCCTTTCCGCCGCAGATGCATATCTGGACGGACAGCCAAGCCGCGTGGCTGCACATCACCGACGATCTGCCGCGCTACGGCGACGCAGGAGTCTACGCCAGGGACAGATTCGATTCTGAATAACTCGTCCGGCGTCAGCGCGAAATCGGCAGAATGGTCTCCGCCAGGGTCGCCCAATAGCTCGCGCCGATCACCGAGATATCGTCGTTGAAGTCGTAGAGCGGGTTGTGAACCGCGCAGCCGCCGGGACCGCCTTCCGTGCCGTTGCCGAGCCAGATATAGCAACCCGGTTTTTCCTGCAGCATGTATGCAAAGTCTTCCGAGCCCATGACCGGATCGGGGGAAGAGTCGATGTTGGAGGCGTCGAGAACTTTTCCGGCGACTTCCGCCGCGATGTCGGTCTCCAACGGCGTGTTCACCAGCGCCGGATAGCGCCGTTCGTAGCGCATCTCCATACTGGCGCCTTGAGCGCCGCAGATACCTTCCGCGATCCTCTGGATCTCTTTTTCCACGCGGGTTCTCGTCGTCTCCTGAAAGCAGCGGACGGTGCCGCGCAAAACCGCTGACTGCGGAATGACGTTCCAGGTATCGCCGGCGTGGAACTGCGTGACCGACACCACGACCGGGTCGATCGGCTCGTTGCTGCGGCTGGCGATTGTCTGCAGAGCCGTCACGACCTGAGAGGCTGTCACGATGGGATCGACTCCAAGATGAGGCATTGCCGCGTGCGCCCCGACCCCCGTGACCGTAATCTCAAAAATATCGAAGGACGCCATTGCCGGGCCGGTCCGCATCGCCGCCTTCCCGGCGGCCATCCCCGGCATGTTGTGCAGGCCGTAAACGGCTTCGACCGGAAACTTCTCGAACAGTCCATCCTCGACCATGACCCGGCCGCCGCCTTCGTTTTCTTCCGCCGGTTGGAAGATGAAGGCGATCTTGCCGTCGAAGTTCCGCGTCTCTGACAGGTACTTCGCCGCGCCCAGCAGCATGGTCGTATGCCCGTCATGACCGCAGGCATGCATTTTTCCTTCATTGACCGATTTATGCTCGAATTCGTTGAGCTCATGAATATGCAGGGCGTCCATGTCCGCGCGCAGCCCTATGCTGCGTCCGCCGTCTTTCTGGCCCTGCAGAACGCCGACGACACCGGTCCCCGCCAAACCCCGATGCACTTCTATGCCCCAACCCGCCAGCTTCTCGGCGACGAAACCCGAAGTGCGAACTTCCTCGAAGGCGGTTTCAGGATGCCGGTGCAGATCGCGCCGCCAGGTTTTCATCTCCTCGTGGAAATCGGCAATACGGTTGATGACGGGCATGGATGGTCTCCGTATGGAACTCGGTTGTCTTCGCTCGGAGTTAACTGCCGCTCGCCGCGGGGGGCCTCTTGACGACGGCGTCCGGCAGCCGGCCTTCCTCGACCGCGTGGCAAGCCACTTGGCCGGTCCTGGTCGGCAGGGACTGCGGCGCATCGCTCACACAACGCTCATTGGCGTAGGGGCAGCGCGGGTGGAAGTGGCACCCTGTCGGCGGATGAATGGGATTGGGCACCTCGCCCGCGACAGGGGTTCTCGGGCGGCCGGTCATCTCGAGGTCCGGAATGGCGTCCAACAGCATGCGGGTATAGGGGTGCTGCGGGTGCTTGAAGACATCGTGGGACTCGCCCGATTCGACCAGGCGCCCCAGGTACATCACGCCGATCAGATCGGAGATGTGATAGACGACGGCCAGATCGTGGCTGATGAACAGGTAGGTCAGGCCCAACTCCCGCTGCAGGTCCTTCATCAAATTGAGGATCTGCGCCTGAACCGAGACGTCGAGCGCCGAGGTTGGCTCGTCGCACACCAGGAATTCCGGGTTCGAGGCCAGCGCACGGGCGATGGAGATACGCTGCCGCTGTCCGCCGGAGAACTCGTGCGGATACTTCTCGCCGTCTCCCGGTGACAGACCGACATGCCCCAGGAGTTCGCCCACCCTCTCTTCGATTTGCATTCTCTCCGACATCAGACCGTGCGTGCGGATCGGTTCCGCCACGATATCCGACACGCGCCAGCGCGGATTCAGGCTGGCGTAGGGATCCTGAAAGATCATCTGCAAACGGCGCCGCACCGGTAGCGTCTCGGCCCGGCTCCGCAAGGACGCCATATCGACGCCTTCGAAAACGATATTACCCCGCGTCGGCTGATAAAGGCCCACGACCAAACGGGCGACCGTCGACTTCCCGCAGCCGGATTCTCCGACCAGACTGAAGGTCTTGCCTTTTGGGATTTCCAGGGAAACGCCATCCACCGCCTTGAGGATGAGGCGACTCTGGCCCTGCAAGATGCGATTCAGAAAAGGCGGTGAAACATCGAAGTATTTCGCGAGGTCGTTGACGGTAACGAGGGGCTCTTCCTCTCCCGCGTCGCGCATGGCATCCAAATCCTGGCGGGCCGTATCAGCCATTGGTGGTCTCCAGGCTTGCCGACGCATAGAGCCAGCAGGCCGCATCCGTCGCCCCGGCCGGTTCCAGATTGGGACGTTCGACACGGCAGCGGTCGAACACTCGCGTGCAGCGCGGATGGAACGCACAGCCGGATGGAATTTCCTGCAGCCGCGGCATGGCACCGTCAATCTGCTTCAGGCGCTCGACGTCGTGTCCGGTGAGCGGGATCGATCCCATCAGACCGTCCGTATAGGGATGCTTCGCATGCAGGACCACGTCCCGCACCGGCCCGATCTCCGCGATGCGCCCCGCGTACATCACGGCGACACGGTCCGCCGTTTCCGCGATCACGCCCATGTCGTGGGTCACGAGCATGACCGCAGCGCCGTGCTCCCGGCACAGCCGCTTCAAGAGGGTAATGATCTGCGCTTGGATCGAGACATCCAGCGCCGTCGTCGGCTCGTCCGCGACGATCAGCCGGGGATTGATGCAGAGCGCCAGGGCGATCACCACGCGTTGACGCATGCCGCCGGAGAACTCGTGCGGATACTGATCGATGCGCCGCTGCGGCGCTGGGATGCCGACTTCGCCCAACAGCTCCAGGACCCGGTTGCGGGCGGCACGGTCGCTCATGCCGGTGTGCGTCTGGATCGTCTCGGTGAGTTGGCGACCGACGGTATAGAGGGGGTTGAGGCTGGTCAGCGGGTCCTGAAAGACCATACCGATTTCTTTACCGCGGATACGCCGAATCTCTTCATAGGGCAGGTTGTCGATGCGCCGCCCTTCGAAGACGATCTGCCCGCCGGCAATATGACAGGGCGGCTCCAGCAGGCCGATAATCGCCGCGCCGGTCAGGGACTTGCCGGCGCCGGACTCCCCGACAACGCCAAGAACCTCGCCCTCGCCGATATGGAACGAAATGTCGTCAACCGCGATCAAGTTCCCCCGGCGAGTCGGAATTTCGATACGGAGATTCTCAACCTGCAAAAGGGGTTGATTGCTGCCCTGCACCGCCATGCCGCCCTTACCTCAACTTCGGATTAAGGGCATCACGCAGCCAGTCGCCCAGCAAATTCACGGCAAGAACCAGAACTGCCAGGACAACACCGGGGAAGATCGTGATCCACCAGATGCCTGAGAAGAGGAAGTCGTTGCCGACGCGGATCAAGGTGCCAAGCGAGGGAGAGGTCAAGGGCACACCGACGCCCAGGAACGACAGCGTTGCTTCGGTGATGATCGCAATCGCCAGATGGATCGTCGCGATGACAAGAACCGGTCCCATCACGTTGGGCAGAACATGCCGCAGGGTGATGACGGCGGGGCGCACACCGATGACGCGCGCGGCCTGCACATACTCCTTGTTGCGCTCGACGAGAGTCGAACCGCGCACGGTGCGCGCATACTGCACCCAGCCCGAGATTCCGATCGCAAAGACCAGGACATAAAACCAGACATCGTCGTGCAGATCGCGGGGCAGCACGCCACGCGCGACACCATCAATCAGCAGGGCGATGAGAATAGACGGGAAACTGAGCTGCACGTCCGCGATCCGCATGATCACGGCGTCCAACGCGCCACCGACGTAGCCGCTCAACAGCCCCAACCCGATCCCGATCACCATCGCAAAGGCGACCGAGGCAAACCCGACACCAAGCGAAATACGCGCGCCGTAGAGAATCGTCGAAAGAACGCCGCGTCCTTGATCGTCGGTGCCGAGAATGAAGCGCCACTCGCCACCTTCCATCCAGACAGGCGGCATCTCGCCGTCCAACAGATCGACCTGAGTCAGATCGAAAGGATCATGCGGGGCCACCCAAGGTGCGAACAGCGCGGCACCCATGATCAACAAGGTCGTCACGGCCGCAATGATGGTGATCGGCGAACGCGTGAAGGAAAACCAGACGTCGCTCGCAAGGAACCGCCGCCATCCATCGGCCAAGCGGTTCAAGTTTGCGGAAGTGGTGTTGCTGTCCGTCGCCATGGTCAGGTTCCGTGTCCGCTGGACACCGCCCGATCGACCCGCAGACGGGGATCGACAACGTAGTAAAGCAGATCGACGATGAGATTAATCGCCACGAAAAACAGCGCGATCATCATGAGGTAAGAGGCCATCACCGGAATATCGACTTCGTTCACGGCTTGAATGAACAACAGCCCCATGCCCGGCCATTGAAAGACCTGCTCCGTGATGATGGCGAAGGCGATAATCGACCCGAGTTGCAGCCCCGTGATGGTAATCACGGGAACCATCGTGTTTTTCAAGGCATGACCGAAGTTGATCGCGCGGTTCGTCAGGCCCCTGGCACGGGCGAACTTGATGTAGTCCGTGCGCAGCACCTCGAGCATCTCCGAACGGACCAGCCGCATGATGAGGGTCATCTGAAACAAGGCCAGCGTGATCGAGGGCATAATCAGGGCCTTGAGCCCGCTGGGTGTAAGCAATCCGGTCGACCATGCGCCGAGATGAACGACTTCGCCGCGCCCGAAGGTCGGCAGCCATTGCAGCATCACCCCGAACACCAAGATTAGGAGAATACCGATCAGAAAGGTCGGCAAGGAAACGCCGATCAAAGACACGGTCAGAAAGAGCTTGGAAAGAAAGCCTTCTCGATTGAGACCGGTATAGACGCCCATGGGCACCCCCACCACAAGGGCGAGGATTGCCGCGACGAACGAGAGCTCCAGGGTCGCCGGCATCCGCTCCAGAAGCAGTTTCGAAACCGGCTGCCGGTGCCGGTAGGAAATTCCGAAATTGCCCCGCGCGGCATCGACGAGAAAGCGCGCGTATTGCACGACGAAAGGATCATTAAGCCCCAGGGTTTCACGCAGCTTGGCACGTTCCTCGAGCGTCGTGTCCTGACCCACCATGTTGTTGATGGGATCGCCGACAAACCGAAACAGGCCGAAAGCGATGAGGCCGACGGTCAGCATGACGATGACCGACTGCAGGATCCGGCGAATAACGAATGCGATCATGACGCGATACTAAGCCGTATTTCGAAATGCCGAAGACGGGCCGGGAACCTGCCCCAACCCGTCTTCACATCATAGCCCAGTCAGGCCAAGGGCCCGATCAATTGTTCACGACCGCATAACGCAAATGGAAAGCGTTGTCCGGGCGTTGCAACACATCGACGTTGTCGCGCACACCCCAGGACAGCGGCTGCTGATGCAGGGGAATGTGGCCGACCTCATCCTGATGGATCTTGAAGGCCTCGTTGATGAGCTCCTGCCGCTTGGCCTGATCTGTCTCGACCTGGATCAAGTCGGAGAGCTCCGTGACACGCTCGTTGCAATAGCCGCCGAGGTTGAAGGCGCCCTTACCGTCGACGCGGCAAGCCATCAGAGCCGAGATGGGGTTGTGGCTGTCGAAGGTGGAGGGAGTCCAGCCCAGCAGGAAGAAGCTGGTGTCGTAGCCGTTCTGGGCCAGAACCTTCGCGAAGTACTTCGACTTGGTCTGCGCCAGCAGGTTCACTTTGACGCCGATCTTGGCGAGCATCGTCGCCGCGGCCTGACAGATCCGCTCGTCGTTGACGTAGCGGTCGTTCGGGCAATCCATCGTGACCTCGAAACCATCCGCGTAGCCTGCTTCGGCCATCAGCGCCTTCGCGCCATCCAGATCGGCACCCTCGCGCGAGTTCAGTTCCTCGGCAAAGCCGTTGATCTGCGGCGCGACCATCAAAGCGGCGGGGATCGATGCACCCCGCATCACTTTCTTCTTGATCGCTTCGATGTCGATGGCCTTGTGGAAGGCCTGCCGGACCCGGACGTCCTTAAAGGGGTTCTTGCCCTTGATGTCCGAATAGAGGAGTTCGTCCCGATCCTGGTCGAAGCCCAGGAAGATCGTGCGGGCTTCCGGACCGGTCAGCGGACGCACGCCGTCTGCACCTTCGAGACGATCCCAGTCCTGCACTGGAATCGGATAGGCCATGTCGACATCGCCGGCGATCAGCGCCGCGACACGGGTCGCGTCCTGCCCCACTGGGGTGAAGATCGCTTCAGTCACGTTGCCTTCCGCGGTGTCCCACCAGTCTTCGTTGGCCACCAGGACGGTCTTCACGTCCGGCTGCCGCTCGATGACCTTGAAGGGGCCGGTTCCGTTGGCATTGATGTTGGCGTAGTTGCCCTCTTCTCCGCCTTTCACGTTGGTCGCGGTGAGGGTGTTATGCTCTTCGGCCCATTCCTTATCCATGATGGAGAAGATCTCCAACTGCAGAGGCAGGATCGGATCCGGTGCCGGCGTGACGAATTCGATCGTATGGTCGTCGATCACGTTGACCTTTTCGATCAGGGCCGCGACCACTTTCATGTCCGATCCTTCCGACCGGATCCGCTCGACCGAGAACGCGACATCGCTGGCAGTAAAATCATTCCCGTTATGGAACTTGACCCCTTTGCGCAGGTTGAAGCGCCAGGTTGTCGGGTTCGTGTTCTCCCAGGATTCGGCCAACTTCGGCACCATGTTCATATCCCGGTCCCGGCCGACCAAACCTTCATAGATGTTCAGCTGGAAATGCAGTGTCATCGTCTCGAAGAGACCATGAGGATCCATGGTCTGGACGTCACCTTGGAACGCCCACTTGAAGGTTTCCGCCTTCACGCCCCCCGAGACCGCTAGCGCGGCTACCGCAGCTGCTGCCAACAAGCTCTTTCGAAACAGCATTATATTCTCCCTGTCCTACGTATTGATTTTCCCAGACTTCTTACCTTGGTCGGACGCTGTGTCCTTCGGCATAGGATGCAAGAACCCAAGAGCCGCACCGGTCCGCCACGTCTATTTCGAAGTGCTGCTAGATTGACCGATCGGCAACCCGGAAACAACCCACAGCAGGGCCGCCCATTGCTGCGACCTACTGACGCTCAGGAAACCGGAGGCCATCGGCCAAAATCACAGTTCGTTTTTGTAAATTTCCCCACCTTTCATGATCAGCGGGATATGCCGCCCCTGATCCTGGAACAGCGAGAGATCCTCCAGGGGATTGCCATCCACCAGGATCAGGTCCGCCAGGGCGCCGGGCGCCACACAGCCCAGACGGCCGGTGGCGTTCAGGATTTCCGCGTTCACTGAAGTGGCCGAAATCAGGATCTCCGCCGGATCCAGGACCTCTCCGCGAATCAGGAACTCCGTGGATTGGTAGCGGTGCATGTCCCCCAGCAGGTCGGTCCCGAACCCGACCTTCGCCCCAGCGTTCTTCAGGATTTCGAGGGACCGGCGCCCGGCTTCCCGCACGTCTTTGAGCTTTGCCAGGCCGTACTCGGGGAATCCCAACTCGGCCCCGTGCTTATAGAGAGCATCGTAGGTTGCCAAGGTCGGCACCACATAGGCGTCGCGCGACGCCACGAACGCGGCAACATCGTCATCGATCAGATTTCCGTGCTCGATGGTTCTGACCCCGTAGTCGACGCACCGCTTGATGGCCTGCGGCGTATAGGCATGCGCCATCACATAGGTTTGCCAGGACTCCGCCTCCCAGACGATCGCCCGGATTTCATCCTCCGAGTACTGCAGGTTCCAGACGGGATCACTTGGCGAGGCAATGCCGCCCGAAGCCATGATCTTGATCTGACTGGCCCCTTTGCGCAGCTCTTCCCGTGCCGCGCGCTGGACTTCCGGGACCCCGTCCGCGACAACGCCGAACCGGGCCAAGCCGAGGCCGCAGCTGCAGATCGCGGGATGGGCTTCATGCGGCCCGCGGAAATCGGCGTGCCCGCCGGTCTGCGTCAAGGCGCGCCCGGCGTAGAACAGCCGCGGCCCCTTGATCAGCCCGGATTTGATGGCCATGGCATAGCCGTAATCCGCGCCCCCGGCGTCCCGCAGGCTGGTGAATCCGCGCATCAGCGCCGCTTCCAGCAACCCCCGCGCGTGTTGTGCCAGGAGGGAGCTCGGCATGGCATCCAGTCGTCCAAGATTAGGATCGGCCGCTATGACATGAACGTGCGCGTCGATCAGGCCCGGCATCAAGGTGCGGCCATTTGCCTCGATCGCCCGCGCGTCATTCAGCTCGACACGGCGCTCGGAAACCTCCTTGATCTCCGTGTCTTCGACGACAATGTCCATGCCCTCCAACAGCTTAGGGCTAACACCGTCAAACAGGTTGGCGCCGTGAAGTACCGTAATGGTCATAAAAAAAACCCCTGAGTGGCCCTCGCCAAATCGTCAGTTTGGCGCTATTGATTGGCTAACCCTTTACCACTAATACAGCTTCTATAACCAGCCAAGCTGAGCGCAGACAGCATGAAGTGATCGGAGCATGGGTTGGAGCGGTTAGTCAGATGAACTACGAAGACTTCTTCACCGAATCTCTCACCGACCTCCGAAAAGCCGGCAACTACCGGATTTTCGCCGACCTTGAGCGCCACGCGGGATCTTTCCCCTCGGCTACCTATCATGGTGGACCGGAGCAGGAGACTATTACCGTTTGGTGTTCCAACGACTATCTCGGCATGGGACAAAACACCAAGGTCCTGGCGGCCATGCGGGAGGCTATCGAGCGCTGCGGCGCCGGTGCCGGCGGCACTCGCAACATCGCCGGGACCAATCATTATCATGTCCTTCTGGAACAGGAACTGGCGGCCCTGCACGGCAAGGAGTCCGCCCTCCTCTTCACCTCCGGCTACGTGTCCAACTGGGCGGCGCTGGGAACCCTGGCCAGCCGCCTGCCGGACTGCATGGTTCTGTCGGACGAAAAGAACCATGCCTCGATGATCGAAGGCATCCGACACAGCCGGGCCGACAAACAGATTTTCAAACATAACGATCCGGAGGATCTGGACCGGAAGCTCTCGGAATTGCCGCCGGAGCGCGCCAAGCTCGTCGCATTCGAATCCGTGTATTCGATGGATGGGGATATCTCGCCGATCAACGAGATTTGCGACGTGGCCGAACGCCATGGGGCCCTCACCTATTTGGACGAGGTTCATGCGGTCGGGCTATATGGCCCGGGCGGCGGCGGCATTGCGGACCGGGAAGGTTGCGCCCACCGGCTGACCGTCATCGAAGGGACTCTCGCTAAGGCTTTTGGGGTCATGGGCGGCTATATCGCCGCCTCTGCCGCCTTGGTCGACTTCGTCCGCTCCTTTGCCTCTGGGTTCATCTTCACGACCGCGCTGCCCCCCGCGATTTCGGCCGGGGCCCTTGCCTCCGTTAAGCACCTGCGGAACAGCTCCGAGGAGCGTACGCGCCATCAGGAACGGGCCGCGGCCTTGAAGTCTCGGCTGGCGAGTGCCGGGCTGCCTGTGATGCCATCCGAGAGCCATATCGTGCCCGTGCTCGTTGGGGATGCGGTACGCTGCCGGGAGGTGACGGACCGGCTGCTGAAACGGCACTCTATCTATGTGCAGCCCATTAACTATCCGACCGTCCCCTTCGGAACGGAGCGGCTGCGGCTGACTCCCACGCCGCTGCACAGCGACAGCGACATGGACCGCCTGTGCGGCGCGCTTCTGGAGACTTGGTCCGCGTTGGGTTTGAAGAGCGCCGCCTAAACCGCACTTTACCTCGAGAATCCGGCAATACGATTAGTAGTGAGACGCTACCGGGTTTTCCCGCAGACGTTCGTCTTCCACTGATCTCCGGCAAAGACAGGCGGCCACGCCGCCAGACTTCCGGCCTCTGATCGGCGTCGCTTATGGTCGACAAAGGGTCTCTCTCGGCGCATTACCTTGAAGATAACGGGTTTTCAGCCGCCCCTTGATTGCGCTAGTCTTCGGCGACAAAACAGACCAAAGGCTTGCACGAATATAAAAAAATGAAATCGTGCTTTAAAAAAGCAGGGTCGCAGACAGGGAACGGTGGAGGCGTATGCCGGCACAAGAAGACACGATTGTTCATTTCAAAGGTGTCCAAAAGAGCTACGACGGCGAGATCCTGGTTGTCAAAGACCTGAATCTGGATGTGGAGCGTGGCGAATTCCTGACGATGCTGGGCCCCTCCGGATCGGGAAAAACCACCGTCCTCATGATGCTCGCGGGATTCGAAGTCCCGACCCATGGGGAGATCCTGCTCGAGGGAACACCGATTAACAACGTGCCGCCACACAAGCGTGGTATCGGCATGGTGTTTCAGAACTACGCCCTCTTTCCGCACATGACGGTTGCCGAGAACCTCGCGTTCCCGCTCGCCGTCCGCAGGATGGGTAAAGCCGATATCGAATCCAAGGTGCAGCGCGCCCTCAACATGGTGCGCCTCGACGACTTCGGCAACAGACGTCCGGCACAGCTTTCGGGCGGTCAACAGCAGCGCGTCGCAGTGGCGCGCGCTTTGGTTTTCGAGCCTGAACTTGTGCTGATGGACGAGCCTCTTGGGGCGCTCGACAAGAATCTGCGCGAAGAGATGCAGTACGAGATCAAGCATATTCACGAGAACCTCGGCGTGACGATGGTCTACGTCACACACGATCAATCCGAAGCCTTAACGATGTCCAACCGAATCGCGGTCTTTAACGATGGCGTGATTCAGCAGTTGGCGTCACCGCCTGTTCTCTACGAAAAACCGGAGAACGCTTTCGTGGCTGGCTTCATTGGTGAGAATAACCGGCTAATGGGCCGCGTATCCGGAGTCAACGGCCAGTCCTGCACTGTCGAGGTCGATGGAGGCGGCACGATTCATGCCCTGCCCGTCAACATCAACGGGGAAGGGTCGCGAACGACTCTGTCGTTACGGCCCGAACGGGTTAAAATCTATCCCGGGGACCAGGAGTTCCCGAATGTCGCCGAGGCGAAGGTCGAAGAGCTGATCTATCTGGGCGACCATATCCGCACGAGAATCAATCTGGCCGGAAACGACGAATTTATCGTCAAAGTGCCGAACGCGCAGGGCCACGCCCTTCTCAACGAGGGTGAGACGGTCAAGGTGGGTTGGGCGACGGAAGATTGCCGGGCCCTGGACGGCTGACGGGGCGGCTAAACGGAACTAAGCATCTGATCGGTGAGACAACCTTTCTAATGCCAAGAGTGACGTGGGGATAATCTGTATTAACCGCCGGACAAACCGGCCTTTAAGCGAGGAGTAAACAGGGATGAAGTTATCGACGAGAAGCAGTACGGCGGTGGTCGCTGTCGCGGCAGTGATGGGAATCGCTTCGGCGGCATCGGCTGCCGATTCTCTCAATGTCGTGTCATGGGGTGGCGCCTACACGAAGAGTCAGATCAAGGCTTATCACGAGCCCTTCGAAGCGAAGACGGGCATCAAGATCAATTCCGAGGATTACAACGGCGGTCTCGCCCAGGTGCGTGCGCAGGTGGAAGCCGGCAATGTGACCTGGAGCTTGGTCGATGCCGAGCTTTCCGATGCGCAGATCGGCTGTGACGAGGGTATCCTCGAGACATTCGATCACTCCATCTTGCCGCCGGCGCCTGACGGCACGGCTGCAACGGATGACTTTATCGAAGGCACGCTGCACGAATGCGCGATCCCGACGATCATCTGGTCGACGGTTGTCGCGTTCGATACGTCGAAGGTCGATGCCCCGGCAACGATCGCGGATTTCTTCGATACCGAGAAGTTCCCGGGCAAGCGCGGCATGCGCAAGTCGCCGAAGGTTAACATGGAATGGGCCCTGATGGCGGACGGCGTTCCGGCCGATAAGGTCTACGACGTTCTGGGCACCCCTGAAGGCGTCGACCGTGCCTTTGCGGTTCTCGACAAGATCAAGGGCGACACGATCTTCTGGGAAGCCGGCGCACAGCCGCCGCAGATGCTGGCCGACGGTGAAGTCGTCATGACCTCGGTCTACAACGGCCGCGTGTTCAATGCCATCGCTGTCGAGAACAAGCCTTTCGACATCATGTGGGATGGTCAGGTCTGGGATCTCGATCTCTGGATCATGCCGAAAGGCGCGCCGAACAAGGAAGCCGCGATCGAGTTCGTCAAGTTCTCGACCGACACCCAGCGGCTGGCGGACCAGGCGGCCTGGATTTCCTATGGCCCGGCCCGCAAGTCTTCGGTCCCGTTGATCGGCAAGCACGCGGAAGCCGGTATCGAAATGGGCCCGCACATGCCGACGGCTCCGAACAACTTCAAGAACGCCCTTCAGAACGACTATCTCTTCTGGGCGGACAACCAGGACGAACTGACCGAGCGTTTCAACGCTTGGCTGGCTTCGTAAGTACCTAGGAACTGCGGGGTGGGCCGAGTGCCCACCCCCTTTTCCGATCTTCTTATTAGTGTCTTTAAAGTAAGCACCTCTATTCGGAGCGGACGATGGCGCAAGCTGAGATGACCAGCGGAGTCATGACCACCACGGACGGCGTGCCGTTGAAGGTCAGCCTGCGTCGCGCCATGCGGCTCAATCGGATCAAGGCCGTTGCCCTGGTCGCGCCACTGCTGCTTTTTATTCTTGTCTCTTTTCTGATCCCCATCGTCGAAATGACGTGGCGCAGCGTCGACAATCCGGAGCTGGGCGAGGCTATCCCTCAAACACTGGCGCTGCTCGATCAATGGGATGGCGATGCAACGCCGCCCGAGGAAGTCTACGCGACACTCGCGCAGGAAATGGCGGAGGGCCGGAAGGCACGCACGATCGGAAAGGTCGGCGCCCGCCTCAACCGCGAAGTCAGTGGCACCCGCAGTCTCATCAACAAGACAGTGCGGCGGATCGTGAAAATCGAGGAAGGCCCCTATAAGCAAGCCTTCGTCGATATCGACAAGAGGTGGGGCGACGCCGCGCTGTGGAAACACATCAAAAGGATCGGCCAACCCTACACGACCGCCTTCTACGCCGCATCCTTCGACATGGCGTACGACGAGAACGGCAGCCTCTATCAACTGCCGGACAAAGAACGGATTTACGTCAGCCTGTTCGGCCGAACGCTTTGGATCTCGCTGCTCGTCACCTTCTTCTGCGTGCTCCTGGGCTATCCCGTCGGCTATCTGCTGGCGACCCTGCCACTGCGCACCAGCAACCTTCTCATGATCTTGGTCCTGTTGCCGTTCTGGACGTCGCTGCTGGTGCGCACATCGACCTGGATCGTGATCCTGGGTAAGAACGGAGTCCTGAACGATACTCTGGTCTGGATCGGCATTGTGTCGGACAACAACCGCCTGGAAATGATGTTCAATCAGGTCGGCGTTGTCGTGGCCATGACCCATATCCTTCTGCCCTTCATGGTGCTGCCGCTCTACTCCGTGATGAAGACAATCCCGCCGAGCTATATGCGGGCCGCGCGATCCCTGGGGGCCAATCCGCTTGAGGCTTTCATCAAGGTCTATGTCCCGCAGACCCTGCCGGGCATCGGCGCCGGGTCGATTCTCGTCTTCATCGTCGCCATCGGCTACTACATCACACCGGCCCTGGTCGGCGGCCAATCCGGCCAGATGATCTCCAACCTGATCGCTTACCACATGCAGTCGTCCTTGAATTGGGGCTTGGCCGCGGCGTTGGGGGCCATTCTGTTGGCTGGCGTGCTGGCACTCTATTGGCTCTACAACCGCATCGTCGGTATCGACAACATGAAGCTGGGATAGCGCCATGGCATTGCCTCCCTATGCGGGCCCCTTGGAAAGAACCTGGTACTACGGGTTTCGGACGATCTGTGCGGCGATCTTTATCTTCCTGATCCTGCCGATCATCATCATCATTCCACTGTCTTTTAACGCGGAGCCTTACTTCACCTTCACGCCGGGAATGCTGGCGCTGGATCCGGACGCCTTTTCGCTGCGTTGGTATCAGGACATCGTGAACAACGAGCAGTGGCGGCACTCGGCGCAGAACAGCATGATCATCGCGTTCTTCTCGACAATCCTTGCGACCGCCCTGGGAACCGTCGCGGCGCTCGGCTTGAGCAAACCCTACATGCCCTTCAAACCGGCGATCATGGGAATTCTCATCTCGCCGATGATTGTCCCGCTGATCATTTCCGCCGCCGGCATGTTCTTCTTCTATTCGAAGATCGGCTTGGCGCAGACTCTGCCCGGCATCATTCTGGCCCACACGGCCCTCGGCACACCCTTCGTGGTCATTACTGTGACGGCCACGTTGGTCGGCTTCGACCAAAGTCTGGTCCGCGCCGCAAACAACCTGGGCGCCGACCCGACCACGACCTTCTTCAAGATCATTATGCCGCTGATTCTCCCCGGCGTGATTTCCGGCGGGCTCTTCGCCTTCATCACCTCCTTCGACGAGGTCGTGGTGGTGCTGTTCCTGGCGGGCTTCGAAGAGCGTACGATCCCGCGGCAGATGTTCTCCGGTCTGCGGGAGCAGATCAGCCCGACGATTCTGGCCGTCGCCACGCTCCTGGTAACCTTCTCGGTGCTGCTGCTGATCACGGTCGAGTTGCTGCGCCGCCGCTCCGAGCGTCTCCGCGGCGTCACGCCCCAATAGAGCAGTCCCTCCGGTGGCTCTGAGTCCGGCCCTAAGCCAAGGGGTTCGACTATATGAGAATGCGTCGCAATATTAATAACTGGACATTTAACTATTGCGGCTATAGTTTAGGGGTTAGAGTGGCGCATGAGGATGGCGCGGTTGTTCATTCGGCCAATAAGGCGGTTTCGAGGGCAGCATGTATCGCGATAACACACTGATTCCGACAGAGGCAGTCCGGCTTCTCGCGTTGGGAATCCTTGCGTCCGGCGACTGCAGCTACGCCGATCTGGCGAGCGAGGTCCGCCACTTCACCGGGCGTATCGTCGGTCCCTCCCTGGATCTGGTCGGCACGCCGCTGGAGGTGCTGCGGATCGAGGGCCTGATCGAGTTGAAGAACCGCAAGAATCCTCAGGCCGTCAGCAAGGATGACGACCTTCTCCACATCACCGACTCGGGCCGGCAGGAGCTGACGCGGCTGCTCTCCGCCAATCTTCGCCCCCCTGTCGACGGCCTCAACAGGATGATCGTCGCCTTGAAAGTGCGCTTCCTGCACTTGCTAGATCCAAAGGACCAGGAATTGCAGGCCGGCATCCTGGCGGAGATGTGCCAGCGCGAACTCGCCCGCCTCTCCGACCTCCGGGAGCACATGAAGGACGCCGGAGAAGGTCACCTCGGAAGCTGGCTGGACCATGAGATCGCTCAGACCGAATCCCGTCTGGCGTGGTTCGAGAATTTACGCGCCAGTCTCGCCTGATTTCAGGCAATACCTCCGAACGGCTATAGGCTCTTTTCCATTTTCGCGACAGGAATGGCGAGACCGCTGCGCGTGAGGATCTGGCTGCGTTCGGTGATGCGCCAGCCGCAGGCCAGATAGAGCGGCTCCCCGGACAGCGAGGCAATCAGTTCGGCCCGGCGGAAACCCGCCGCGCGGGCCGCCGCTTCGGAGAGACCGAGGATGGCTCGGCCAATGCCGCGGCGTGCATGATGAGGATGCGTGTACATCGCCCGGATGCGGGCCGCATCCCGTGTCGGGTCGAGCGGCGCGTTATCCGATTCGGCCGGATTGGGGCCGCGAATGAGCCCCGCGCGGCGACTCCAACCGCCGCTTCCAGCGACTTTGCCCTCTATCTCCACGATGTAATAGGTGCGGTCCTCGATCAGCCAGGGATCGAGATGATTGAAGTCGTCGACCTCCGCAATGCGGGCTTCGCCAAGCAGCGGCCCCAAATGCGCGCGAACGGCGCTGTCGGCCAGTTCAGCGACGGCGTCGATATCCTTGTGCAGGGCAAGCCGCGGCAGGATGGCATTGGCCCGTTGTATCATGGCTGCATGGCTTCTGGTTACCCCGCTGCAACGATGCGGTTATCCAAGCGCTCGGCAGCTCGTCTTTTTTCAGGGTTCCGTTTTTCGGAGATAAAAGTGATTGAAACAGGGCTCACGGTCTCTTCCTTTCGGGCGGGCTAGTCAGCCGAAAGGTTAGGCGTCGTCTTCGGGATTGGGCTGCGTTCTCACGCTGGATTCGTGAAATTTCCACGAATCCGGGGTTCGGTTTGACTTTTTTTCGCGGGGAATGCGGCTAGGCTCTTCCCGTCTGGAGATGCGCAAATTGGAAGACCTTGACAGTTTCGACCGACGCTTGCTCGAGCTCATGCAGGTTGACAGCCGGCTGACCGGCAAGCAGCTTGCCGAGAAAATCGGGTTGTCGCCCGCGACCTGCCTGCGCCGTCTGCAACGGCTGCGCCGTATCAAGGCCATCGAACGCGAAGTCGCGGTCCTCTCATCGAAATTCACCGAACCCCATGTAAGGACCTTGGTTCACCTCACGGTGGCTCGGGACCGGCCGGACCGGATCGATCAACTCAGGCGCAAGCTGTTGAGGTTGCCGCAGGTGGAACGGGTCTTTCACGTGACCGGAGACGACGACTTCATCGTGATCGTGGTCTGTCCGACCATGGAAGACTACGTCCGCTTTACCGAGACGCATTTCTACGCGCCCGAAATCAAGGGGTTCGAAAGCAAGGTCGTTCTGCGCGAGTGGCAGCGGCAATGAAAACGCACAGGAACCTACGGCGCTCTAACCGAATGCAGAAAGCCGCCCGACCTCAATAGAGGTGCTGCCCTCCGGTCACGAAGACCTCCGTCCCCGTGACATAGCCGAAGTCCTCGGTACAGAGCCGGAAGACGGCCGAGGCAACCTCTTCCGGCCGCCCCATGCGGTGCATCGGAATGCGCGGGATCAGCGCTTCGTATTCTTCGCCGATCATCTCGGTTTCGATTTCACCCGGCGCGACCGCGTTCACCCGCACCCCGATGTCGGCGAACTCGACCGCCATTTCCCGGGTCAGCGCGGAAAGTGCCGCCTTCGACGTCGAATAGGCCGATCCGGCGAAAGGATGCACGCCATGCCCGGCGATCGAGGTGATATTGACAACACAGCCGCCCGCCCGCCGCAGCGGCGCCGCGAAACCGCGCGCCAGCACGAGCGGCGCGAAGAGGTTCAGCTCAAAGACCTCGCGCCATTGATCGACGTCCCCGTTCAGGCAGCCCAACCGCTCCTTGAAGGTTGTCTTGGGCGACACCGCCGCGTTGTTCACCAGGGCATCCAAGGGCTCGTCGCCAAGAAGCTCGTTGGCCTCGACGACGAATTTCTCCAGCGCCTTCGCATCGGCAAGATCCGCGGTGATGTGATGCGCCCAGTTCGGATCGCGCCGGCAGGCATCCGGCACCTCGTCCCGCGAACAGGTGATGATCTTCCAGCCTTCCTGACTGAAACGCATGACTGTGGCATGGCCGATGCCCCGGCTGGCCCCGGTCAATACGACGCTCTTGCGTCTGTCGGTCATACCTTTGCCGTCCTGTCCATAACGTACCTCGTCATCTGCTAAGCGCTGCCCGCTTGCCGTTTGGGGACGCGCTTTTTGGGGGCTTCATCCGGATAAGGATCTTCGTGCAGGATCACCGAAGAGCCCGGGAAGGCGGTTTCGAGTTGGTTCTCGACACGATCCGCGATTGCGTGGGCTTCAAGCAAGCTCAAATCGCCATCGAGTTCCAGGTGGCACTGAATGAAGACCTGCGGCCCGGACGCGCGGGTTCTCAGGTCATGGAATCCACGGACTTCGGGATTCTGCAGCAGGATCCTTCTGATCTCGGCGCGGTCTTCCTCCTGAAGCTCGCGGTCCATCAGCATGTCCAGCGCCTGTTTCGCGATCTGCCAGGCGTTGTAGAGGATGTAGCAGGCGATCCCCAACCCGAACAGCGGGTCTGCCCAAAGCCATCCGATCTGGGTCGAAAGAATCAGCGCGGCGATCACCGCCGAGTTGGCGAAGAGGTCCCCGACGTAGTGCAGGGAATCCGCCTTGATCGCCACGGACCCGGTCTTGGCGATGACAAAGCGTTGAAAGGTCACGAGCAAAAGGGTTGCGGCAATCGAGATGACCATGACGACCATCCCCAGCATCCCATACGCCAGCGGTTGTGGAGAAAAGAGCCGATCCACGGCTTCGATGGTCAGGAAGACCGCCGAGCCCGCAATGAACGCGGCTTGGCCCAGCGCGGCCAGCGGCTCGGCCTTCCCGTGCCCGAAGCGGTGATCCGAGTCCGCCGGTTGAAGGGCATGGCGAACTGCGAAGAAACTCACCAGGGAAGCAGCGACATCCAAAAAGGAATCGATCAGAGATGCCAGAATGCTTAGCGATCCGCTCAGCGACCAGGCGAAAAGCTTGATGACGATCAGCGAACAGGCCGTGATGACGGACGCATAGGTGGCCCGGCGCATCCAGCGTGCGGTTTCTTCGGGAATCGCCGTGGAACGCACCACGGAGTCATCCGCCATAGCTTGCGATCCTTCTGGATCCTGCACGCTTTCGCTCCTCAAGGCGCCGGGCTAGGGAAACAGTCGTTCGGTCCGCCAAGCGGCTGAAGCAGATGCGCCTTCCCCTGTTCCCTCCCGATGATACACCAGACGGTCGTGCAGGCGGAAAGCCCCGTCCTGCCAGAACTCGATCCTCTCCGGCAGCACCCGGAATCCCGACCAGTGCGGTGGCCGCGGCACCTTGCCCACGGCGTGCTTGGCGGCATAGGTCGCGATCCGCTTTTCCAATTCGAACCGGCCTTCGAGCGGCCGCGACTGTTCGCTGGCCCAGGCACCGATCTGGCTCTGCCGCGGGCGCGACGCGAAATAGGCGTCGGCCTCTTCCTCCGTGACGTTCTCCACCGCACCCTCGATTCGCACCTGCCGGCGCAAAGACTTCCAGTGAAACAGCAGCGCGGCCTTCGGATGGGCCAAGAGCTGTTCGCCCTTGCGGCTCTGATAGTTCGTGTAGAATACGAAACCGGATTCGTTGAATCCCTTCAGGAGGACCATACGGAGGGACGGCATCCCATCCGCGCCGACGGTGCAGAGCGCCATGGCGGTGGGATCGTTGATCTCCTCCTTTTCCGCCGCCTCCAGCCAGGTGCCGAACAGCGAAAGGGGATCATCGGGGGTTTCGTCGCGTATCAGAGCCATGATCGGGAACGCAGCCTTCTGCTATCGTCTGACCCAGCATATAGGGAGCCGACCACCGAGGAAAAGCCTTGCCATAGAAAGAGTTAAAGTAACGATTAACGCGTTTGTGTCATAGCTACAACGCTGGGGGCAGTGCGGAAGCGCCAGGAACACGCCCCGAAAACGCTTCGGACCCCCATCAAAAGGGCAGTCGCGATTTGGGCCACAAAGACCTACATAAACGCCTATCTCATTCCTCGCCGATCGGAGTTTCGGCAAGGCGCAGACAGCTTGAGCGTGGAATTCAGGTTTCTAGATGAGCGACCCCTATAAAATACTGAACGTCAGCCGGGACGCGAGCGCCGACGAGATCAAGAAGGCGTACCGCAAGCTGGCCAAGCGCTATCACCCCGACACGAACCAGGGGGACCAGGAGGTCGAGCGCAAGTTCAAGGAAGTGTCCCAGGCCTACAGCATCCTGGGCGACGCGGATAAGCGCGCCCAGTTTGATCGCGGCGAGATCGACGCGGAAGGCCGGCAATCGGCCTGGGGCTCAGGCTTCCGCCGCGGCTATGCCAACACCGGCGCCGGCGGGGACCGTGACCCCTTCGGTTTCGCCGGCGGCGGCGGGGCCGAAGACTTCTTCTCGGAAATGTTCCGCGGACGCCGCAAAGGCGGCTTCATCCGGCGCAAGGGCGCCGACGTCAATTACACCGTGCCCGTGAGTTTCCTGGAAGCCGCGCAGGGCGCCAAAAAGCGCATCAAGCTGGGCGACGGCAAGACGCTGAACGTGACCATTGCGGCCGGTACGGAAGACCGCGACGTGCTGCGCCTCAAGGGGCAAGGTCTGTCGGGCATGGGCGGCGCCTCATCCGGCGACGCGTTGGTCGAGGTTCAGATCGAACCCCACGCCTACTTCACCCGCAAGGACGACAACATCCACCTGGAACTGCCGGTCACGCTACAGGAGGCGCTGCTCGGCGCCACCGTGCCCGTACCCACGATCCATGGCCAGGTCACCATGAAGATACCGGCCGAATCGAACACCGGGACGACCCTGCGCTTGAAGGAAAAAGGCATCCACAACAAGAAGACGGGCAAGAAAGGCGACCAGTACGTGAAGCTGAAGCTCGTGCTGCCGGACAAGCCGGACAGCGAACTCAACAGCTTCGTGGAAAGCTGGGGCAAATCGAACCGCTACGACCCGCGGAGAAAAGCAGGCATGCTCGACAAGGACTAGCGTCCTTTGTCACGTTCTGTCTTTGGCTCCCGCCAGTCCAATTAAGCCCTGCGTTCCAAGGGCACGGACTTTAACGCCGAGGCTTCGTCCAGCAGATCGCCAACGGAACGGCCCGTCAGCTCCTCGCCGCTGCCCGCCAGATCCGCCACGACTTTCTTGACGGAGTCGGGCCAGGGGGCGTCGATCTCCAAGGTCAGATTGAGGGCAACAAGCAACTCCTTGAGGTCGACCGCCGCCAGATCCCGTGAGAGCACCCAGCGGGACCCGGCCCGCGTCGCGAAGCGGCTGGCGCGGAGCGCGCTCAGCACATCGCCCAGGTCTTCCAGGTTCGCCGGCAGGCCGCGCGCCAGCACCGTTTCCTTGAGGACCTTCCCGTCCCGCGCGGCTTGGCGCAGGCGCGACAGAATGGACAAGGCCAAGGCGAGTTTCGAGCCGGGGCTGCCGCCGCCGCTGTTCACGCGCCGTGCCGCCCGCCATTCCGGCAAGGCCGCGGCGATCTCCGCGCCGATCAGAACGACGGACCAGGAGAGATACATCCACAACAGGAAGATCGGCACCGCCGCCAGGGCGCCATAGATCGCCTGGTAGGAGGGGAAATGCTGCAGGTAGGCGCCGAAGGCCCGTTTCAGCGCCTCGAAAAGGACCGCCGCCACGACACCGCCAAGCAGAGCGTGCGACATCCGCACGGAGCGGGCCGGCACGACAAGATAAAGCGTCGTAAAACCCGCCGCCGCCAACGCCAGCGGCAACAGGCGAGTCAGGCCGAAGCTGCGCGTATAGCCTTCCATCCCCGCGAACTCGACCATCGCGAATCCATAGGACGACAAGGACAGCGACGCGCCCACCATTAGCGGACCGAGCGTCAGCACCGCCCAGTAGACCATCATCCTGACGGCGAAGGAGCGCGGCTCGGAGACACGCCAGATAGCGTTGAAAGCGCTGGTGATCGTCGACAACAACAGCAAGGCCGTCACAGCCAGCGCCAGCACGCCGATCCCCGTCATCTGGCTGGCGTTGGCGACGAACCCGGAGATGTAATCGCTGATCTCCAGCCCGACCTCCGGCATCAGGTTTTCGAACAGCAGCGCCTGCAGATCTTCGCTGATCCGCTTGAACGCCGGAAAGGCGGACAGCAGCCCCAGGCCGAGCGCCAGCATCGGCACGATTGCCAGCAGTGAGGAGTAGCTGAGGGAGGCCGCGATGCGCGGGCAGTTGTCCGCCCCGAAGCGCTTGGCGCAATAGCCGACGAAGCCCAGGGCCGCCATGAAGTCGCGCGGAATGCGCTGAAGCTTGGGCAAGACGAGCGCCGTTCTCTTTTCTTGCGTCATAGCCCCAATATAGCGGATTTCGTTAAGAATCTGGGTCTTTTCAACAATTCGCCTTGGATTTGACCCCCCCGACCTTTGGTGTAGGATGCCGGACCTTCTAGATTCATTGCTTCACGCGAAGGAAAAAATGCCTGAATCCCAACAACTTCTGGCCGGGAAACGGGGTCTGGTGATGGGTGTCGCCAATGACCGGTCCATTGCCTGGGGAATAGCATCCGCCGCGCATGCGCAAGGCGCGGAATTGGCCTTCACCTTCCAGGGCGAAGCATTGGAAAAACGGGTTCGGCCGCTGGCGGCTTCCGTTGGGTCCGATCTGGTGGTGCAATGCGACGTCACGGACGATGCCAGCATCGATACGGTTTTCAGCGAGATCGAATCCCGTTGGGGCAAGCTCGACTTTCTGGTTCACGCCATTGCCTATGCGGACAAGGAAGAACTGAAAGGCAAATACCTCGACACCAGCCGTGGCAACTTCCTTCGCAGTCTTGATATTTCCTGCTACTCCTTCACCGCGATCTCGCAGCGCGCCGTGCCGCTGATGAAAGACGGCGGCAGCCTTCTCACACTCACCTACTACGGCGCAGAGCGCGTCATGCCCCACTACAACGTCATGGGCGTGGCGAAGGCCGCGTTGGAGGCCAGTGTGCGCTACCTCGCGGCGGATCTCGGAGAGTCCGGTGTGCGCGTCAACGCAATCTCTGCCGGACCGATCAAAACTCTGGCGGCCTCCGGTATTGGCGACTTCCGCTATATCCTGAAGTGGAACGAATACAACTCGCCCCTGCGTCGCAACGTGTCGCTGGATCAGGTCGGGGGTGCCGCGCTCTATTTCCTCTCCGACCTCTCAAGCGGTGTGACAGGCGAAGTGCAGCATGTCGATTCCGGCTACCACGTCGTCGGCATGATGCAGACCTCCGCCGCCCAACAGGTCGCCGAGATGCTTCAGGGGTTCAACCCGCAGTCTTGAAGATCCGGACCATGAAGACCGCGCACCAAGTCAGTCCCTCTGCGATCACCGGCCATGCCCGGTAACGCCTTTGGCCAGGCTTTCCGCTTCACCACCTGGGGGGAAAGCCACGGCCCCGCCATTGGCTGCGTCGTCGATGGCGTGCCGTCCCGCATACCTCTTACGGAATCGGATCTGCAGGTCTGGCTCGATGCGCGCAAACCCGGACAGTCGCGGTTCACGACGCAGCGGCGCGAACCTGACACGGTGCGAATTCTCTCTGGTGTCTTCGAAGGGCTGACGACGGGCACGCCCATCGCGCTGCATATCGACAACGAAGATCAGCGCTCGAAAGACTACGGCGACATCGCGGAGAAATTCCGGCCCGGTCACGCCGATTACACCTACTGGAAGAAGTACGGCATTCGCGACTATCGCGGCGGCGGGCGTTCATCGGCACGGGAAACGGCGATGCGCGTGGCCGCCGGCGGCGTGGCGCGCTGCGTCTTGGATCACTTGCTGGGCGACAGTGTCGGGATTCGTGGCGCTCTGATCCAAGTCGGCGGAGACAAAATCGACCGGAGCAATTGGGATTGGGAGCAATGCCGGAAGAACCCCTTCTGGTCTCCCGATGAAAAGGCGGCGACGCGTTGGGCCGAAGAACTGGATCGCGTGCGCAAGGCCGGATCGTCCCTCGGCGCTGTTGTCGAAGTGGTCGCGAGCGGCGTTCCCGCGGGACTGGGAGAGCCGGTCTATGACAAGCTCGATGCGGACCTCGCCAAGGCGATGATGTCCATCAACGCCGTGAAGGCCGTCGAAATTGGCGCCGGTCTTGAAGCGGCGGCGCTGACCGGCGAGGAAAACGCGGACGAAATGCGCATGCGGGACGGCGAGGTCGCTTTCCTCTCCAACCAGGCCGGCGGCGTGCTTGGCGGCCTCTCGACCGGGCAGGACATTGTCGTACGCTTCGCCGTCAAGCCGACCAGTTCCATCCTCTCCCCGCGCCGTACCGTCGACATGGAAGGCACGGAAACGGAGATCGTCACCAAGGGGCGCCATGACCCCTGCGTCGGCATTCGTGCCGTCCCCGTCGGCGAAGCTATGATGGCACTGGTGCTCGCCGATCACCTGCTGCGCCATCGTGGGCAGATCGGCGATGGTGGATGAGGCGGTCAGAATAGACCTCGCCACCGCTGCGGATTGCGAAGATCTCGCGGCAATGCTCCGCCAAGCCTTCGATTATCATGACAGCACACCGCCGCCCGAGATGGAATCGCGCTTGCGCCTGCACCTCGGCCAAAAGGCTGGACTGGAAGCCTTGATTGCGCGTCTGAACGAGAAGCCTTGCGGCTTCGCGATCTTCAGCTCCGTCTTCTGGACGAGGGACTGCTTACCGGCGATCTATTTGAAGGAGTTGTTCGTGACCGAGTTTGCGCGCGGACGTGGTTTGGGTGGTCAAATGATGTCGAAACTCGCTGATCTCGCGATCGAGCGTGGCTGGTCGGCGATGGTCTGGACTCTGGATCCGAAAAACAGATCCGCAACGGATTTCTATGGCGGCATAGGCGGCATCGACCGGACAGCGAAGGAACTTTGCCTCCTCGATGAAACCGGGCTCCATTCCCTGGCCGCCAAGATCGCGGAGTGACGACACACGGTCTTGTCGCCACTATACTGCGGTCTAAAGCCTTGTGAAAAAGAAGGAGGCCGGAACGTGCTGACCGCAGAGATGATACAGGTCGCCGAAAAACAAAGGCTCGGATTTGTGGCGACCGTTTCGGAAAGCGGCGAACCGAATGTTTCGCCCAAGGGCACGTTTGTCGTCGTCGATGCACACACCTTGGCCTTTGGCGAAATACGCTCGCCGCAGACCCTTAAGAACTTGCGCACGCGGTCAACCGTGGAAGTGAACTTCGTTGATCCCCTCAGCCGCAAAGGTTTCCGCGCAAGAGGCGCGGCGACGATTCACAAGCGCGGGTCGACCGGCTTCGAAGAACACATCGGCCGCTTTGAAAGATGGGGTACGCTCGCGGAGCGCATACGCAACGTCGTGCTGATCGAAGTCCGGACCGCGGCGCCCCTCTCCTCCCCCGCCTACGATGACGGCGCAACAGAGGAAGAATTGCGCGCGCAGTGGCGCGAAACGCTGCTCTCCCCCTAAGCTGCCCACCGCCTCAAAGCGCCCCGTTGCCATTGAGTCATTCGGCCCGAAGCATAGAATGCCGGGCACGCACGACATCACCACAACGGGACATCAAAATGGCGGACGACTGGAACCGTTCGGCAGCCGCATGGATCGCCGGGATGGGGGACCATGGCGACTATGCGCGCCGGCATATCTTGGACCCGGCAATGCTGGCGCGCCTGGATGGTCGCACTTTCTCCAGCGCGCTCGATGTCGGCTGCGGCGAAGGGCGGTTCTGCCGCTTGCTGCGCACATGCGGCGTGGACGCCGTCGGGCTCGATCCGACGGCGGCCTTGATCGCGGAAGCCCGCTCCCGGGACCCAAAGGGACGCTACCTGCGGGGCCGCGCGGAAGACATGGCCTTCGCATCGGAAAGTTTCGATCTCGTGGTCAGCTACCTGACACTGATCGATATCCCGGGATTGGAAGCCGCGATCCGGGAAATGAATCGGGTGCTCACCCCTGGCGGCACCCTGCTGATCGCCAACCTCACCAGCTTCAACACCGCCGGCATGGAAACGAGTTGGATCACCGACGAGTCCGGACGCCATCTCCACTATCCTGTGGACCGTTATCTCGAAGAGCGCGCGTGCCTTCTGGAGTTCGAAGGACTGAGCATCGAGAACTGGCATCGGCCTCTCGGTACCTACATGACGCTGTTGCTCGATCAGGGGTTACAATTGGTCTACTTCTCTGAACCGGTCCCACAAGGCGGCGACCCGGAACGGGGAGAACGCTACCGGCGCGCGCCATGGTTTCTCGTCATGGAATGGCTGAAGCCCGCCGCATGAGCTGGACCGCACGGGCTGCACACACTCAGGAACCGTCATGCCATAGACGACACGCGCTCCGCGACAAAGTCGATAAAAGCGCGCAGCTTTGCGGGAACATGCTGGCGGCTGGGGTAGAGCACGGACAGCGGCGCGTCTTCCGCGGGATCGTGGTCTCGCAGCAACCGTACAAGACGGCCTTCATGGAAATCTTTGGATGCAATCACCGTGGCGACGCGCGCGATGCCCAACCCTCCCAGCGCCGCGCGATAGAGGGCGGCTCCATCGTTGAAGCGGTAGGGCTTTCGCAGGCCCACTTCTTTCTTTTTCCCACCGCTTAGGAACCGCCAGGCGTTCAACGTGGTTTCCGGAGAGGTGAGCGCAAGACACCGGTGCCCCGCGAGATCGTCGGGCGAAAGCGGATGCCCGTGGCGCTGTAGATACTCCGGTGCGGCACAGAGAGCCCTTTGACCCTGCAATAGAACGCGTCCGATGAGCGAAGAGCTTTTGGGCTCCCCGATCCGCAGCGCCAGATCGAACCCTTCCTCCACGATATCGGACAGACGGTCCGAAAGCGTCAGGTCGACCCGGAGATCGGGATAGCGCTCCGCGAAATCCGGCAGCATAGGAATCAGGAGCCGGTCGCCGACGAGGCTGGCGCAGCTCACCCGCAGCACCCCGGCCGGGGTACTATGGCGCCCGGCCGCTGCGGCTTCCGCAGCTTGGATGTCGGAGAGGATCTCCGTGCAACGCGCATGGAACTCCTCACCAACCTCCGTCAGGCTGAGGCGCCGTGTCGTCCGGTTGGCCAGCCGGACCCCAAGCCGATCCTCGAGCTGAATCAGCCGCTTGCTGACCGCGGAGGGCGTCATGCCGAGGCTGCGCGCTGCCTCCGCCAGACTGCCTGCCTCGACCACGGCGGCGAAGACTGCAAGTTCGCTGGCTGGGGAGTCTCTATTCAATACTTTTTCTCTCTAATGAATTTCCAAATATCATAATTATCACTTTTAGCGCTTCAATATAAGCTTCTATTCCACGTCCAGCCCCAGCCATCATGGAGACCGGCATGAATGACCTCGTAGCCCTCGCGCCTGCCTTCGGGGCGTTGTATCGGCGCGCCGGCACCGAAGACCTCGGCAACCGGTCGGGCCTCGCGCCTGAGCAACGCTTTTCCGTTCAACTTGGGGCGCTGGCCGCGCTAAGGTTTGATCCCGAGACCCTGGAGTCAGAACTGGGTACGCTTCTGGACGCGGGATGCTCTCTGGACCTTGCCGAGGATATCGTGGTGCAGATGGCGGCCTATTGCGGTTATCCCAGATCCGCGGCCGCCGTCTCGGCCCTGGTCCGGGCGCGGGAGAAACGCGGCCTGGCGAAGGAGAGCCGGCGCGACGACTCTACCGCCGGCGACGACGAAGCCCGCTACGCACGCGGGATCGCCGACTACAAGCGGCTCAACCCGGAGGCTTTGGCGACCATCCGCACCGCATTCGGCGAGATCGCGGGCGACTTGATAGACCTGACCTTCCGCGCCTTCGGGGATGTCTACGCGCGCTCGGAACAGCCATTGCCCCTGCGCCAACTGGCGACCGTCTCCGCGCTGGCGGTCATGGGAACCGCCGCGCCGCAGCTCCGTTTCCACATCGGGGCCGCATTCAACGTCGGCGTCACGCAGGAACAGATCGTCGAGACCATCGCCTGGGTGCAGTTCTACGCGGGCATGCCCGCCGCCTATAACGCTCTGATTGAGCTGAAAGAAGCGCTTTCCGCCGGCCCCGCTTCGCCGCCGGGATACCGCTGATTCTCGCCTCTCTGCGAGAGGTTGCTCTTGAAACCCCCTATTATCGATATTATTTGTCGATAATAGGGGATGGACACATGAAACTCGGCGACGGCGTGGAATGGGCGATTCACTGCGCGATGCTGCTCGGCGGACTGCCGCCGGGCGGGCTCCTGTCCGGCAAGGCCCTCGCCGAATTCCACGGCGTGCCGGAAAACTACCTGCTCAAGCACCTGAAGGCTCTCACCGACCATGGAATCCTCGAGTCCCTGACAGGGCCGAAAGGCGGCTACCGCCTGGCCCGCAATCCGGAAGACATCTCGCTGCTCGACATCGTCGAGGCTGTGGAGGGCGGCAAACCGGCCTTCCGCTGCACGGAGATCCGGCGTCGCGGGCCTTGCGCCCTGGACGACTCCGCCTATCCCCGTCCCTGCGGGATCAACAGGGCCATGCAGCGGGCCGAGCAGAGCTACCGGGAGGCCCTGGCGCAGGAGAACCTCAAGGCGTTGACCGAAGAGTTCATGACGACCGCGGACAAACGGTTCCTGCCCCGCGCCGTCGAGTGGTTCACCGTAAACACGAGGATGCCAAAGTCATGACCTTGTTCGTAACCGGCGCTACAGGCGTTTTGGGACGTCCCGTCCTGCGGCGCCTGCGCGCCCTCGGAAAAGACGTGAAAGCGCTCTGCCGTTCTGAGAGCAATCGCAAGACGCTGGAGAGACTTGGCGCCCAACCAGTGGAAGCCGATCTCTTCAATCCGGAGTCCATGGCGATTGCCATGGCGGGCTGTGAGGCCGTTCTCCATCTGGCAACCAGAATCCCCGCTTCCAAAGATCTGAAGAAGAAGGGGGTCTGGGACGAGAACGACCGCATCCGCCGCGAAGGGACGGAGGCCATCGTCCAGGCAGCGGCTCGGAACGACGATCTGCGCACCATCGTCTATCCCAGCATTTCTTTTTTCTACGGCGATGCAGGCGACCGGACGATCGACGCTTCCAGCGCCACGGTCGCCATCATCGATCCGATGCAGTCGACCTTGGACGCCGAAACCGAAATCCGCAAACTGACGGCCCGCCTGCCCGACCGCCGCGGCATCATCCTGCGGTTCGGCGCGTTCTATGGGCCCACGTCGCCGGACAGCCGTCAGCTCCTGGCCATGGCGCGCAAAGGCTTTGCCCTACCCTTCGCCCGGCCCGCCGCCTACAGGTCGTCGATCTGGATCGACGATGCAGCCGCCGCCGTCATCGATGCCCTGGAGACGGCGCCCGGTGGCATCTTTGATGTGGTCGACGACGAACCCCTCACCCAGGCCGAATCCATTGCCGCATTGGCTGCGGCGGTGGACCGCAAGAAACTCTGGACCCTGCCGCGCTGGCTCCTCAAACTGGCGCTGCCTGCGGATCTGCGGGACGTGGCGGGACGCAGTCAGCGCATCTCCAACGCGCGTTTCCGCGACGCAACCGGCTGGGTCCCGAAGGTCCCCAGCCAAAGAGTGGGCTGGAGGCTCATGGCCGAAGCGGACCGCAAGGAAATGATCGACAGGGGAAGCTGGCCGCGGCAATCCGGTCACGATTCCGCCGGCGGGACAAGCAAGGGGGCAGTTGCTCAATGACTATCGAGTTCTTCATCACGTCGATGATCGTCATCATCGCCCCGGGCACCGGCGTGATCTACACGCTCGCCAACGGTCTCGGCCTTGGCCGCCGGGCCAGTATCTATGCCGCCACCGGCTGCACTTTCGGCATCGTGCCTCATATCGCGGCTTCGATCCTCGGGCTGGCCGCCATCGTGCACACCAGCGCCGTTGCCTTTCAGTTCTTGAAGTACGCCGGCGTCGCCTACCTGCTCTATCTGGCCTGGTGCGCCTGGCGCGAATCGGGCGCGCTGCCCGTCGAAGGCGCGGCGCGGGAGCGCGCCATGGGCCGTATCCTGCGCCGGGGCGCGGCCATTAACGTGCTGAACCCGAAGCTCTCGATTTTCTTCCTGGCCTTCCTGCCGCAGTTCATCGACCCCACCGCCGCGAATCCGACGCCTCAGATGGTGGTCCTGGGTCTCATATTCATGGGACTCACCTGGATCGTCTTTATCGGCTACGGCCTCCTGGCCTCCTACGCCCGCGCCTACGTCATCGGACGACCGACCGTGATGACGCTGCTACGGCGCTCCTTCGCCGTCGCCTTCGCCGGTCTCGGTGCCCGGCTGGCGTTGGCGGAGCGTTAGCGTAAGCGCACGTCGAAACGCGCTTGCCCGAAACATGTCATGTGGTTTCGCCTCCAGCCACGGGCAGCATCTGCTATAGTGTCGGTAGGTTGGCCGTTGTCCGGAGGTAGGTGACATGCGATCGACGCTTTTGGGCTCGTTGTTCTTTTTTCTGTTGCTCTCAACGGCATCTGTATGGCCAACGAAGGCAACGGAATGGCCGGAAACCCCGACGGCAGCGAAGATCGAGGACCTGCTGCGCGAAACGCTGGCAAAGTCCGACACAGGGCAGCTATGGCTGCTGCCCTATCAAGCCGCCGTCCTGGAAGAATTCCAACTCATCGACGTGACGCCGGTGACGCGCACGCGCTGGCAGGCCGAGATCGAGCTGCGCTTCGACTACGGACCGCGCCCACCAGCGGTTCTGGGGTTCGAACGGCGGCGTAGCGGGACCTTTCGAATGGTGATTGAGCGGCGCAACGGCGCATTTGAACTCATTCGCTTCTATCCCGCGGCACGGCGTCTTCCGCTGCCTGCCTAGGCGACGCCAACGGCGTTCAGTGCGAAGGCGCGATCAGGATTGGCGGCGGAACGCGGCGACCAGCTCCACATGCCCCGACCACGGGAATTGATCCAGGGGCGCGACCTCGATGAGGCTGTACCCGCCCTCCACGAGCAGCCGCGCATCGCGCGCGAAAGTCGTCGGATTGCAGGAAACCGCAATCACTGTCGGCACTGACGAACCCGCCAAAGCAGCAACCTGCTCCTTCGCCCCGGCGCGCGGCGGATCGAAGACCACACAGTCCAGATCTTCGAGTTCTTCCGCCAACAGGGGCTGGCGCGTCAGGTCCCGCCGTTGCACCTTGATGCGGTTGGCCGCTTCCGGCTGCCGCGCCGCCGCTTCCAGCGCCTCAGCCGCAGGACCGTCTCCTTCCACCGCCATGACCTGCATGCCCTTTGCCGCAAGGGGGAAGGAGAAAGTGCCGCAACCGGCGAAGAGGTCCGCGACCTTCGACGCCGACTCCGGCAGGAACTCCAGAATCTGGGAAACCAGAAGGGCCTGCCCTTCCGCGGTCGGCTGCAGGAAACCCCCGGGCGCGGGGACGGCCGGCACACCACCGAAATCGAACGCGGGCGGGCGCCGCACCGCCAGGGGCTCCGACGCATTGTCGCCGCAGCGCCAGGAAACCCGCGCGAGATTGTGAACCTCCGCGAACTGCGCCAGGGATTCCCGCGCCGTGAGGTCCGCCTCCCAGGCGGCAATCACCAACAGATCAAGGCCGAGCGGCGATTCGGTCAGCGCGAGATCGCAGTTCTTTCTGTCGCCGCCGAGCAGACTCTGCATCTGCGCGCGAAGCGGCGCCAGGAACCGGCGCAGTCCGGGCGTCAGCAGCAAGCAGTCCTCGACGTCGACAATGCGGTGGCTGCGCCGCTCCCGATACCCCAACAGGGCGCGTCCGCCAGCGTTCTCGAGCCGCAGAGTGGTACGGCGGCGCGTTCCCGGCGGGATCGCGACGAGGGGCGCCACAATCTCCTCCGGCAAGCCGCGCTGTCCCAGGGCGCGGCGGACCTGGGCCTCCTTCCAGGCGTGATAGGGGGCAGCGCTCCAATGCTGCAGCACGCAGCCTCCGCAAGGCCCGAAGTGCGGACAGGGCGCCTCCTGCCGTTCGGCGGAGGCTTCCAGAAGTTCTGTTATCTCGCCGCGAAAGGCGCCTCCGCGTTCCGCCGTCACGCGGGCCCGCAGGACTTCGCCCGGCAACGCCAACGGAAGAAACAGTGGCCGCCCCTCCAGTTGCGCTTCCGCGTCCCCCTGTGCGGCAATTCTGTCCACGGTGACTTCGACCTGCCGGGCGCCGCCGCTGCGGGCACGCCGTCTCAACGCGCCTCTCCCGAGCGCTTCGCGGACAGCCGCCCCGATTTTTTCATACCCAGATTTCTTGCGCCCAAATTTTTCACGGAAGAGACCATTGCGAATCGAGGGATATGGAACCAACTTCTAGAGGCACCCGTCGAAAGGGGTTTCGCCCTCCAGAAACAAGCATTTGCCTCTAGCAAGACGCGGTTTCTTTCCAACAGCAAGCGGTTCATTGTCGCCTCATGCGCATCATCATGTTTCTTCTCAAGTGCCTGGTCGGATTGCTCGCGACCGTCGGTTTTTTCCTGGTCGCCCTGGTGGTTGTCGCCAGCTTGGCCTGGGAAGAGGTCGCCGGTCTGAAACCCAGCGCGCCGGAAGCGCCGGAATCCATGGTCCTGGTACTCGACCTGGCGCCGGGGATCGTGGAAGCCAAGCCCGACAATCCGCTTTCTCGCGCTTCCCTTGGCCGGGTGCAAGGATTGCGGCAAACGCTGGACGCACTGGACCGCGCCGCTGGGGACTCGCGGGTACAAGGACTGCTGATGCGTGCGGGTCGCGGCACGATGGGTTTGGCGCAAGCTCAGGAACTGCGCGATGCAGTCTCCCGCTTCCGCAATACTGGAAAGTTCGCGGTCTCCTTCGCGGAAACCTTCGGCGAAGGCGGAAACGGCACGCTGCACTACTTCCTGGCCAGCGGGGCGACTGAAGTATGGCTCCAGCCCTCCGGCAGCCTCGATTTGACCGGATTTTCGCTTCAAAGCCCCTTCCTCCTCGAAGCGATGAACCGCATTGGCGTCGAACCGCAACTGGCGCAACGCGAGGAGTACAAGGGCGCCATGGACATGTTCAACCACAGCGCCATGCCGGAACCGGTGCGCAACAATCTGCAGCGCCTCGTGGATTCCTGGCTGGGCCAGGTTGCCGGATCCATCGCCGCCAGCCGCAATATCGACGAAGCCGCTGTTCGGCAGGCCATCGACAACGCGCCCTTTCTGGCACAAACCGCATTGGACCGCGGCCTGGCCGACCGCCTGGGATATTGGGATGAAGTGAGTGAGGAACTCCTGGCACGTGCCGGCGCTGACGCGGAGTTCTTCGATCTTGGTGACTACTGGCGCGCTACAAACCCGGAAGACGATGACAGCGAAGACGGCGCGGTCATCGCGCTCATTCAGGGCCAGGGTCCCATTGTGTTGGCGAAGAGCCAGAACGATCCGGTCTTCGGCGATGTCGCGATGGGCTCCGACACCATCGCGGAAGCAATCAGCGATGCCATTGAGGATGACGACGTCGAAGCGATTCTCCTGCGGGTCGACAGTCCTGGCGGCTCCTACGTAGCCTCGGACGTGATCTGGCGCGAAATCGTGCGTGCCCGGACCGAAGGTAAGCCCGTGATCGTGTCGATGGGTAATGTCGCTGCCTCGGGCGGTTACTTCGTCGCGGCACCTGCCACGAAAATCGTCGCCCAGCCCGGGAGCGTCACCGGCTCTATCGGGGTCGTGGCCGGAAAGCTTGTGTTCACCGGCATGTGGGACCACCTCGACATCAATTGGGACGGCGTCAAGGCGGGCGCGAACGCGGATTTCTGGAGTGCCAACAGGCCCTTTACGGACGAGGAGTGGGCTCGTTTCGGTACAATGCTGGACCGCACCTACGAGGACTTTACGACCAAGGTGGCTCAGGGCCGGAACCTCTCCGAGGATCAAGTCATGAAAGCCGCCGGCGGCCGGGTCTGGACAGGGCAGGATGCGCTGGAGATGGGCTTGATCGATGCCTTGGGCGGCTACCGCGAAGCTCTTGTCCTGGCCCGCAATGCCGCGGAGATCGACCCAGCCCGGTCGGTCCGCCTGGAGACTTTTCCCGAGCGCCAGGATCCTTTCGAAGCTTTGCTGGAGGGCCTGTTCGGCGAAGAGATCGAAAGCCCTGCAATCCGCGGCATGGTATCCGGGCTGGCTCGGATCGTCAGAATACTGGCTCCGGCCGTGGAGGTCTTCGAACGCGCGACCCAGGACCCGCGGCAGGAGATTCTGCGGGCACCACTCTAGACGTCGCGCCGGGCGACGATCAGGAACTCTTTGTTGCCTTCGGGGCCGGTAATCGGGCTTTCGGTAACGCCGATCACGCCCCATCCCGGCAAGGCGTTTAACCAGAATTCGATGCGGGCGCAGACCTCCGCGTGAAGGGCGGGGTCCCGCACGACGCCTCCCTTGCCGACCCGGTCCTTCCCGACTTCGAACTGCGGTTTGATGAGGGCGATCAGTTGGGCGCCCGGGCGTGCCAGGGCCAGTGACGCCGGAAGAACGACCTCCAGTCCGATGAAACTGGCATCGCAGACGATCAGGTCCGGCGGCTCCGGAACTTCCTTTTCCGTCAGATAACGGGCGTTCTGGCGTTCCAGCACCACCACACGGGGGTCACTGCGCAGTTTCCATGCAAGCTGCCCGTGACCGACATCGACCGCATAGACCCGTTTCGCTCCATGGGTCAGCAGCACATCGGTAAAGCCGCCGGTGGAGGCCCCTACGTCGAGGCATATCAGGCCGGTTGGATCGACGTCGAAGGTCTGCAAGGCTTTCTCGAGCTTGAGCCCGCCGCGGCTGACCCAAGGGTGATCCTGCCCCTTCACGTCCAGGGTCGTGTCGTCTGAAATCTGCTGGCCCGGCTTGTCGAGCCGGCGCGTGTCGGAAAAGACCTTCCCGGCCATGATCAGCGCCTGAGCCTTCGCGCGGGACTCCACCAGCCCCCGCTCCACGAGGGCGACATCCAGCCTCGTCTTCCTGCTCCTAGACACGGACCGTGGCCGGGTCCCAGAGGGTATCGCGCCGCAAGAACCGGCGTCCCGCCAGAAACGCGACGACAATGAGTCCAACGGCCAACCCGATCCAGACGCCTTGACCGCGCAGCGGCGTAGCGAACGCCAGCAGGGCGCAAAGCGGAAAGCCGATGATCCAGTAACCGAAATAGGCGATGACCATGGGAATGCGCGTGTCCTTCAAGCCGCGCAAGGCCCCGACCAGGATCACTTGGGCGCCATCGGCGAATTGGAACAAACCGGCGATGGCGAGGAACGCGACCCCATAGGCCACGACGGTCTGATTGGCCGCGTCTCCGGCGTCCAGGTAAAGCCCGATCAGCCAGTTGCCGCTGAACCAGAACAGCGCAGCGGGGATCACCATGACGCAGACGCCGATCCCCAAGCCGCACCAGCCGGCGCGCCCAACGCCCAAGCGATCTCCGCGTCCCACCGCCAATCCCACCCGCACCGTCACGGCCTGCCCAATCCCCAGTGGAATCATGAAGGCAATCGCCGCGCACTGGACGGCCACCGCGTGTGCCGCGAGTTCATTCGTCCCGAGGACACCCATCAACAGGGAGGCTGTCGCAAACAGGGCCGATTCCGCTAGGACCGTCAGGCCAATGGGAAAGCCGACCGAGAGGATTTCGCGAAACCTCGTCCAGTCCGGACGCAGGGCGAAGACCGCCCGCGTCGACTCCTTAAACTTCTTGTCGGTAATCACGAAGACGAGCAGCGCCAGAAACATGAAGGTCTGCACAATGGCGGTCGTAATGCCGGCGCCCAGCAGTTCGAGGCGGGGAAACCCGAACTTGCCGAACATCAGCACGTAGTCGCCCAGTGCGTTGACCACCACGCCGACGAGCGTCACCACCAGTGCCGCACGCGGCCGGGAATGTGCCGTCACGAAAGCGCGGAGCACGATGAACCAAAAACTCGGCACGAGGCCCCAGAGCGCCGCGTCCAGGTAGTCCTCCGCCAGCAGGGCATTCGCCTCGGATTGACCGAACAGCAGCAGAATGGGCCGCCCTTGCCAAAGGACGAGGCTGAACGGCACACCCAACGCCAGGCCGACCCAGAACCCTTGCCGGAAGATCCGCCGTACCGCCGTCGAGTCGCCGGCCCCTAGGGCCTGGGCCGTCAGAGGAGCAACCGCAATGACGATGCCCAGCCCGAAGAGGAACAGCGGCATGTAGAGGTTGTTGCCCAGGGCGCCGCCAGCGAGAAACTCGGGGCCGAGCCACCCCATCATCACGACGTCTGTGGCGTTGAGTGAAATCACGGCAAGCTGGGTCAGGACCAGCGGGCCAGCCAATTTCAATGTGGCAATGATCTCATTGCGCCAAGCTTGCGCGGGCACTTCTGGCGAAGGCGCGATCCCGCCCCCGGCATCTGGAATTTGTGTTCTCGCCATCGGTGCACACTACCAGATTCACGAGCGGCACCAATGCCCTCTGACCACCAAAGGGCATCAGGAGAAAACGGACGTCCGCTTTGTTGTTTAGGCTCGTACGGTTTGCGTTTCGTCGCTGGCCTGACCGCACGCTCGAAGACAGGCTGCGACGATACCGGCCCTGTCCAGACCCGCTGACGAGATTTGATTGGCCGGAGAATCATGGTCGATGAAGTGGTCTGGCAGAGTCAGAGGCCGGAACTTCAACCCGCCGTCCAGCAGGCCCTCGAGCGCGAGATACTGCATGACCTGGGTCGCGAAGCCACCGATGGCACCCTCCTCCACGGTCAGCAGGAACTCGTGCTCCCGCGCCAGTTGACGCACTAGGTCTTCGTCCAGCGGCTTGGCGAAACGGGCATCGGCAACTGTGGTGGATAGGCCGTGCGCCGCCAGTTCGTCCGCCGCCGCCAGAGAGTCGCCCAGGCGCGTCCCATAAGACAGCAGCGCGACCCGCGTGCCTTCCCGCAGGATTCGTCCCTTGCCGATCTCCAACGCCGTGCCGCGCGCGGGAATCTCGAGCAGACCCGTCGCCTCGCCGCGCGGATAGCGCACGGCTGAAGGACGGTCGTCGATCTGGCACATGGTCGCCACCATGTTGACCAGTTCGAGCTCATCCGCCGCCGCCATGACGACGAACTTCGGCAGACAGCTCAGATAGGTGATGTCGTAGCTGCCCTGATGCGTGACTCCGTCGGCGCCGACCATACCGGCGCGGTCGATGGCGAAACGAACCGGCAGGGATTGAATCGCGACGTCGTGTACCACCTGGTCATAGGCGCGCTGCAGGAAAGTCGAATAGATTGCAGCGAAAGGTTTCAGTCCCTCGCAAGCCATGCCCGCACAGAAGGTCACGGCGTGCTGCTCGGCAATGCCGACATCGAACGTACGGTCCGGAAAGCGGTCGGCGAACCTGTTCAAGCCGGTGCCGGAGGGCATGGCTGCCGTCACCGCCACGATGCTTTCGTCCTCTTCCGCTTCCGCTATCAGGGCGTCCGCAAAAACATTCTGATAGGCCGGCGCCTTCGGGGCTGGCTTGGCCTGTTTTCCGGTGATGACATCGAACTTCGCGACACCATGGTATTTGTCGTCGGCGGCCTCCGCCGGATCGTAGCCCTTGCCCTTCTTGGTGACGCAATGGATCAGCACGGGCCCGCTGAAGTTTGTGTCGCGAACGTTCTTCAGCACCGGCAACAGATGGTCCAGATTATGTCCGTCGATCGGGCCGACATAGAAGAAGCCCAATTCTTCGAACAGCGTGCCGCCCGTGAGCATGCCGCGCGCGAACTCTTCGGCCCGCTTGGCATAGGTATCGAACGGCGTTGGGAACTTGCGCACCACTTCCTTGCCCAACTTGCGCATGGAGTGAAACGACTTGGAGGAGATCAGCCGCGACAGATAGGCGCTCATCGCGCCGACCGGCTGTGCGATCGACATATCGTTGTCGTTGAGGATCACAACCAGGCGGCTGTGGCTTGCGCCGGCGTTGTTCATCGCTTCATAGGCCATGCCGGCACTCATCGCACCGTCGCCGATGATCGCTATAACGTTGTTGTCTTTCTTCTGGAAATCGCGTCCGACGGCGAAACCCAAGGCAGCCGAAATCGAAGTCGAACTGTGCGCAGCGCCGAAGGGATCGAACTCGCTCTCCTGGCGGCTCGTAAAGCCGGACAAGCCGCCCCCTTGGCGCAGCGTGCGTATGCCGTCGCGACGCCCGGTGAGGATCTTGTGCGGATAGCACTGGTGACTGACGTCCCAGATCAGAATGTCTTCCGGGGTGTTGAAGACGTAGTGCACGGCGGTGGTCAGCTCGACGACACCCAATCCGGCCCCAAGGTGGCCCCCGGTGGTCGAAACGGCATTGATTGTCTCCAGGCGAAGCTCGTCCGCGAACTGCCGCAGTTGACCTTCTTCAAGCTTGCGCAGATCCGCCGGGCTGGAAACCCCGTCCAGCAACGGCGTCTTGCTGTTATGTCCGATACCGCTCACGTCTACCTCTTAACCCAGTTCGGCCCCGCCCCGGTGTCTCCGGGCACAGCGTCCCACAGCCCCCACTGCGTTTCCCCGGCGGCGACGCTTCCACCGGATCATCAGGACCGCCGTTCGATCACGAAACCCGCGACGTCCCGCAAAAGGTCGGCCTTTTCAACAAAAATATCAAGCCGTTCCCGGGCTTGACTCACCAACCGGCCGGCTTCGGCCTGCGCCGCCTCGATACCGAGCTGCCCAACGAAGGTGGCTTTCTCAAGATCCCTGTCCTGACCTGTCGGCTTCCCGAGCTCTTCCGGCGTGGCCAGCACATCGAGCAGGTCGTCGGCTATCTGGAATGCCAAGCCCAGATCCGCCGCGTAACGCCGCAACGCGCTGCGTTCGTTCTCGTCAGCCTGGCCCAGAATGGCCCCGGCGTCGCAGGCGTATTCGATTATTGCGCCGGTTTTTAGGCGCTGCAGGTCCTTGATGCCGTCAAGATCGAGACCGGACCGTTCGGGCGCGATATCGATCATCTGGCCGCCAACCATGCCCCCCGCGCCGGCCGCCGCCGCCAGTCCGGCGACCAGGTCCAGTCTGACCGCGCTGTCGGGATGGCAGGCTGGGTCGGCCAAGACCGCGAAGGCTTCGGTCAGCAGGCCGTCACCGGCCAGGATGGCGACCGCGTCCCCGAACTCCTTATGGACGGTCGGGCGGCCACGCCGCAATTCGCTGTCGTCCATGGCCGGCAAGTCGTCGTGGACCAGGCTGTAGCAGTGGACCATTTCCAGCGCCGCGGCGGCCCGGCAGGATTGCGCGGCGGGCACGCCGAACAGCGCGGCGGTTTCCATCAGCAAGAAGGGGCGCAGGCGTTTGCCGCCGAAGAGGGCCGCATAGCGCATGGCATCGAGCACCTTGCCGCGCGGTCCCGCTACCGCCGGCAGCAGGTTCTGCAGCATCTGCTCCACCGCGGCGGCATGGCCGGAAAGGGCCTGCTGCAAGCGGGACAAGGCAGGTCTCAGTCCACATCCAGCGGCGCGGTCTTGGCCCCGCCGTCGGCGTTGAGTGAAATCTTCTCGATCTTCGCTTCGGCTTCCCGCAGCTTGGTGTCGCAATGCCGCTTCAGCGCCGCGCCGCGCTCATAGGCCTTGATCGCATCGTCCAGCTTGCCCTGGCCGGATTCCAGATTCTGCACGATGCCGCGCAGCTCCGCCAAAGCGTCTTCAAAGGACATCTTGCGAATATCAGATGGAATGGAATCGTCCGACATACCTACTCCGATAGCCTCATACTCTAACAACTCGTGCGCCGTGACGCGTTGCCGCTTCCGGCGTCATCCCTTCATCAGGGTCGCGACGTGCAAGGCCACGCTGCGGGCCAGCGCCGCGTGATCGTAGCCGCCCTCAAGGACGGAGATCAGCCGCCGGTCGCAATAGCGGTCCGCGACGCCCATCAGCTTCCTGGTTACCCAGACATAGTCCTCATCGTCGAAGGACAGCCCCGCCAAGGGATCATCGCGGTGCGCGTCGAAACCGGCGGAGATCATAAGAAAATCGGGATCGAATGAGTCCAGCGCAGGCAGCACGATGCGTTCCATGGCGCGACGGAACTCGACGGAGCCCGCCCCCGGATCCAGCGGCGCATTGACGATGTTGTCGGCAACCCCGGTTTCCGTCGCCCGCCCCGTCCCGGGATAGAGCGGCATCTGATGGGTCGAGGCGTAGAACAGCTCCGCGTCGTCCCAGAACATTGCCTGGGTGCCGTTGCCGTGATGGACGTCGAAATCGACCACCGCGACCCGCTGATAACCATGCACTTCGCGGGCCTGGAGTGCTGCAACCGCGACGTTGTTGAAGACGCAAAAGCCCATGGCTTGGGCCGGTTCCGCGTGATGGCCCGGCGGACGCGTCGCGCAAAAGGCGTTCTGGGCCTCGCCGCCCGCCACGGCGTCGACGGCGGCCACCGCGGCGCCCGCCGCGCGCAAGGCGGCCTCCCCGGACGCGGGCGAGAGAATGGTATCGCCGTCCAGGCCGACGTAGCCGCTGTCCGGCACCGCATCCAGGACCGCTTCGACATAGGCGGCCGGGTGCACCCGGGCGATCTGGGCCTGCTCCGCGCGCGGCGCCTCGCGGCGCTCCAAGCCCTCGAACCCCGTCCCGTCGAGGACCTTGCCGATGGCGGCCAGGCGACCGGGATTCTCGGGGTGCATCGGACCCGGATCATGGTCCTGGCATGCCGAATGCGTGTAAAGTATCGTCGTCATACAACTGGAGCTCATTGAATGCCGCGGACCTCGAAGCAGCGATTCGCGGCGCAATCCGAAGGTATATGCCAGATTCCGCGGCAACCCAAGCAAGGATGGCCTATTGACTCGGAATCATACCAGGTCCAAATCATTGGATTACAATCACTCAGCTTTTTGATGGACCCCAGTTAGCTCAATGGAACAGTTGAGACACAGCGCTGCTGACCGAAGCGGCCCCGCAAGGGCGGCCCGTGGCGCGCTCGCCCTGCTCGCTGTCTGCCTTTGGGCTGTGGCTTGGCCTGCCGCGGCACAGGACACGCAGGTCGTCGGTGTCGACAAGGTCATTACGGAGCCGCTGTCCCAGACCGTTCCGGTTATCGGTCGGCTGGTTGCGCGGCAGTCCGGTGTCGTCGCCGCCCGTATCAATGGGCCGGTCAAGGAGTTCCATGTCGACGTCGGAGACCGGGTCCAGGCCGATCAAATTATCGCGACCCTGGATCGCGCGGCGCTGCAGGCGCAGCGCGACCTCCGGGCCGGCACCCTGGAAGAGGCGCGTAGCGATCTGGCGACAAGCAAGGCGGAGCTGGCCCTCTCCCAGCAGGATCTCGAGCGGGTAGAGAGACTCAAGCAATCCGCGGCCTTCTCTCAAGCCCGCTACGACGATGCCCGCCAGAACGTGGCCATCGCAAACGCGGAAGTGCGCAAGGCCGAATCGGCCATTGCCACCGCGGCAGCGGAGCTCAGGCTTTACGAGATTTACCTCTTCGATGCCGATATCCGGGCGCCCTACGACGGTGTCGTTACGCAGCGCATTACGGAAACCGGCGCCTATGTCATGACGGGCGACGCGATCGTCCACATGATTTCCGATACCTCCCTCGAGATCGAGGCAGACGTGCCCTATGAGCGGCTTTCCGGCCTGAAAGCAGGCACGAGGATCTGGGCGGCCCTGGCCGACGGCACGCGTCATCAGGCCGTGGTCCGCTCGATCGTGCCGTCCGAGAACCCTCTCACCCGGACGCGGGCGGTGCGCTTCTCACCGCGGTTCGGCGATATCGGCAAGCCCTTGGCGGATGCCCAGACGGTCACTGTCGAAATCCCCATCGGCTCCCCCCGGCAGGTGACCACCGTCCATAAGGATGCCCTGGTGCAGCGGCCCGCCGGCGCCGTCGTTTATGTCGTGGAAGGGGATACGGCGCAGGTTCGGCCCGTAAAACTCGGTGCGGCCGTCGGCAGCCGCCTGGAGGTCACCTCCGGGCTCCGCGAGGGCGACTTGGTCGTCACCCGGGGCAATGAGCGTCTGCAGCCCGGGGCAAAGGTCCGTATCGGCGGTAATTCCACATGACCCTGACACGTATCGCCATCGAAAGACCGATCGCCGTCGTGGCAGCGGTCTTGATGGTGGTGATGTTCGGCCTCGTCGCCCTGGAAGCCATTCCTATCCAGTTGGCGCCGGACGTTAACCGGCCGATCATCAGTGTCCGGACGAACTGGCCGAGCGCCGCCCCAGCGGAGACCGAGCGGGAAATCACCAACCGCCAGGAAGAGGTCCTCAAGGGCATCGACGGCCTGGCCGAGATCACGAGCCAGTCGCTGCAGGGTCAGTCACGGATACAGCTCACATTCGACGTCGGCACCAACATGGACAGGGCGCTGTTGCTTGTGTCGAACCGGCTTGACCGCGTCACCGGATACCCGGAAGAAGCGGACGAACCGACCTTGAGCACCGCGGGCAGCGAAGACAGCCCTATCGCCTGGTTCATTATCACACGCCAGGAAGGCAACGAGCGGCCCATTCACGAATACGGCGACTTCGTCGAGGATATTGTCCAGGAGCGGATCGAAAGGGTTTCGGGCGTCGCTGAGGTCACGATCTACGGCGGCAGTGAGCGCGAGATCCAGGTCATCATGCGGCCGGAACTGATCGCCGAATACCGCTTGACTATCGGCGACGTCGTCGACGCCCTGCGCCGCGCCAACACCTCCGTCAGCGCCGGCGATGTCGAAGAAGGCAAGCGGCGTTACGTCGTGCGGACCGAGGGCGAACTCAATACGCTCGAGAATATCCGCCGTGTCGTCCTGCGTTCCGATGAGGACGCGGCGACCGGCCGGCTAGCGCGCGTGACCGTGAACGATATCGCGGAGGTCCAGTTCGCCTACAAGGAACCTGTCTCGTCCATTCGCATGCTGGGCCAATCGGCCATTGCGTTTAACGCCAAGCGCGAGGTCGGCGCCAACGTGATCGAGACAATGGAGGGGATCGAGGAAGCGGTCGAGGACTTGAACGCCTTCGACGTTCCCAACGCGGGGCTGAAACTCCAACAGGTCTACAAGGAAACGATCTACATCAACTCGGCGATCAGCCTGGTTCGCCAGAACATCTGGATCGGCGGCACGCTGGCGGCCCTCGTGCTGCTGCTTTTCCTGCGGTCCTTTCGGGCGACGCTTGTCATCTCCCTGGCGATTCCCGTATCGGTCATCGGATCTTTCGTCGCCATGGCCGCCCTGGGCCGCTCGATCAACGTCATCTCGCTTGCCGGACTCGCATTTGCCGTCGGCATGGTCGTGGATGCCGCGATCGTCGTCCTGGAAAACATCTATCGCCTGCGGGAGCAGGGCAAATCCAGGAAGGTCGCGGCCTATGAGGGAACGCGTCAGGTTTGGGGTGCGGTCTTCGTCTCGGCCCTGACTACCGTCATGGTGTTCATCCCGATCCTCGTGATGCAGCTCGAGGTCGGACAGCTGTTCCGCGACATCGCGGTGGCCATTTCGGTTTCGGTGCTCTTGTCCCTGCTTGTCTCGGTGACCGTCCTTCCCGCCCTCGCCAGCCGGCTGCTGCCGGGGGCCGTCACCGGCAGCGAAGTTTCGCGGCTGCATGTCCCGGTCTTTGACGGTATCGCGACCCTCTTTGTCCGCGCCGTCCTCGCCTTCGTTCGCGGGATAACGCGCAGCCACTTTCTCGCGGCCTCCGTTGTCATCCTCGTCACCGCCACGGCGGCCGTCGGGACATGGAAGTACCTTCCGAAGCTGGAATACTTGCCTGAAGGCAACCGCAATCTCATGTTCGGCATCATCATCCCGCCGCCGGGCTACAACCTCGGCACCATGACGGACATGGCAAAGCGGATCGAGGAAGCGACAAAGCCCCATTGGGCGCTTGAGACGGGCCCTGAATCGGGCCCGGACGAACCCCCGAAAATCGACCGCTTTTTCTTTGTAGCCACCCGCAGCAGCACCTTCGTGGGGGCGGCGGCTGTCGATCCGCAACGGGCCTCCGAGCTCAAACCTATTCTCTCCGATCCGGTCTACCGGGAGCCTGGAACCTTCGGCCTGATGAATCAGCTCTCGCTCTTCGGCCGTGGGTTCGGCGGCGGACGGAAGATTGAACTCGATATCTCGGGGCCGGACCTGGAAACCATTCTTCAGGTCGCCGGCCGCGCCACCGGCAAGATCTTCCAGATCCTGCCACTGCAGGAAGGCAATCAGTTCCGGCCCAACCCCGGCCTGGAACTGGGTGCGCCCGAAGTCCGGGTGCTGCCGGACCGGCTGCGCTTGGCGGATAGCCGCGTGACGGCGGTCGAGCTGGCGCAGGCGATCGACGCCTTCAACGACGGATTGCGTGTCGCCGAAGTCACGGTCGGGAACGAGCGTCTGGATCTGATGCTGATGGGCCCGGAAGGAAACGTCACCGAAACCCAGGGGATCGCCTCGCTGCCCGTTGTGACGCCAAGCGGCCAGATCCTGCCGACGGCGTCCCTGGCGGAGGTGTTGCTCACGGCGGGACCGACGGAGATCCGCCACCGCGAGAGGTTCCGCACAATCACCCTGGAAATCGTGCCGCGTCCCGATCTGGCGCTCGAAGAGGCGTTGGAAATGGTCGACCGCGACGTCACGGAGGCGCTGCTGCAGGAAGGTGTCCCCCCGGGCGTGAAGATCCAGGTCTCGGGAACGGCCGATAAGCTGACCGAAACCTGGAATGCCATGGTGATCGACCTGCTGCTCGCCGTCGCCATCGTTTATCTGGTCATGGCGGTGCTGTTTGAGAGCTTCCTCTACCCCCTCGTGATCCTGCTTTCGGTTCCGCTCGCCGCGGCGGGCGGCGTGGCCGGGCTCTCGATCCTCAATCTTTTCGTGCTTCAGCCTTTGGACATGCTGACGCTCCTCGGCTTCGTCATCCTGATTGGGATTGTCGTGAATAATGCGATCCTGCTGGTGCACCAGACGCTCTATCACCTGCGCTCGGAGGGTATGAGCGCCGAAGCGGCCATCGCCGAGGCAACACGCAATCGGATACGACCGATTTTCATGTCCACTTTGACCTCGGTGGTCGGCATGCTGCCGTTGGTTCTCTTCCCGGGGGCGGGCTCGGAACTCTATCGAGGTCTCGGGTCGGTCGTCGTGGCGGGCTTGTCGCTCTCGGCGGTCCTGACGCTTCTCATCGTGCCGCCGCTGCTCAGCCTGATCGTCGGCCCGCTAGAGACCCGGGCCGCCAAGAGAGCGAAATCCACAAACCAGACGGAATTGGCCGCGGGAGAGTAAATCCGGCTTTTCCCCGATTCGGCCTGCCGCCGAGCCTTCCGAGGCGGAAGATTTGGGCGATTCGCACGGAGCTATCCGGTCTTTCGTATCTCGAAAGTAAAGATGCCGTCCGCTTCACCGCTGTTCACAAGTTCGTGTCCGGTCGTATCGCAAAACGATCTGAAATCCTGAACAGCGCCCGGATCGGTGGCTTCGATCCTTAGAATTGCACCAGTCTCCAGACCCTTAAGGGCCTTTCGTGCCCGTAACACGGGCAGCGGGCAACGCAGGCCTTTCGTATCCAATTCCGTCATCGGCATGTTAGGATATCCTTGAAAATAGACCTCTTGATTTAGAAAATTCGCGCAAGGCAGATCATGCAGAAAAGCTTTCGCCAATAAGTCGTAAGTTTGCTATTATTAGTGATATATATATTTAGCCCTAGTTGATCAGTGGAGACACTACCATGAGCTATGCTGCGCTCCTGCCCGTTACACCACGCGCGAGCCGTCTGCTCAAGGCCATGGGCAACGAACGCCGACTGACTGTTCTTTGCCACCTGTCGCAGCGCGAACACTCGGTCAATGAGCTTTGCGATCTCGTTGGATTGAGTCAGTCCGCGTTGTCGCAGCATTTGGCGAAACTGCGCCGAGACCGGCTGGTCAACACCCGCCGGGAAGCGCAGACGATCTATTACTCCATAGCCACCCCCGACGTCCGGCAGGTCCTCGATACGCTGCATGGAATCTATGCGGAGGACGGAATACCATCGATGGAAACGCAGAAGGTTGGCGCCGCCTAAGGCCGTTTCCAGGCAAGACCCACACCGCAGATCAGCAGACAGATCCAGCTTAGGATCAAAAGGGCTCCCCCAATCGGGGTCACGGGGGCCACGGCCGCGAAACCGGCAGCGGCTCTGAGATAGAGGGACCCGGCAAAGAGCGCCGCCCCCAGGAAAAAGCCCCAACCGGCCACCCCGAGCCACTTGGCCGCCCAGCCGCCCACCGATAATCCAGCCATCGCAAGCAATGCCAGGCCGTGGAACATCTGCACACGGGCGCCGGTCTCGATCCAGCCCAGAGCATCGGGGCCCAGGCGCGCCTCCAGTCCATGGGCCGCAAAGGCACTTGTCGCCAGGGCAATGCCCCCGTGGAGGGCACCGGCTGCGATCCATACACCCTGCTGCCTGCGACCTGTTTCTGTCATCTACCTCTCTCCGTCATGAGCGGCGAACCGCTGCGCGCTTTTCCGAAGCGCTCGCGTTCGATATCGCGCCTCATACCGCGACAACCCGGCAGGTCAAACGGCCGGTCCAGCCGGTTGATCTCGGTATTCGGATGTTGCGATCTTGGCGCAGGGCTCCACATTGTTCTGAGGTCCAAACATGACTAGCCCTAGGTACTATTGGTCCAAAGCATTTGTGAAGGAAAGCAGCTCTGGCCGCGTTCGAGTCCCATACATCCGACGGCGCCTTTCTGCCCACGACTGAGGCGCTGGCCCAGGCGATTCTTCGCTTGACCACGGAGGATGCACTCTCGATTCCCTTGCTCGCCGAGAGCCACCGGCAGGCGTTGCTCGCCGAAAGCGACAGGCTTCCCTATCGGCCCGCGCGCCCCGTGGTCGGCGCGCCGGAACGGCAGGTGCTGCAGGACTTCGAGATCTGCATGCCGATTCCGGCGGGCGGCCTCCTGGCGCAATGCGCGGTGGATCTTACGGCAATCACCCTCCGCGCCCTGCGAACCCTTCCCGACAATCCCTGCCCCGAAGCATTCCGCTACAACGATCTGGTGATGCAGCGCTATCACACGGGGTCTCAGGGGATCACGGCGCACCGCGACCATGTCCGCTATGAGGGCATCGTGTCGCTCGTCATCCTGGCGGGCGACGCCACCTTCGAGATCTGCCCGGACAGGTCGGGGAAGAACGGCCGTGTCATCCCCTCTCCACCCGGCTCTGTCGTGATGATGCGGGGCTATCGCTTCGCCGGGCTCCAGGATCGTCCCTTCCATCTCTTGCGGGACATCCGAGGACCTAGGGTCAGTTTCGGCCTGCGTTTCGACACCCAGCCGGGAAAGGCGCCGGGCTGACCGGGCACCCCGGACTGGCCGCATCGAAACGCCTCTGCTAGGTATCGCCGCCTCATGCGCACCCAAGACTTCGATTTCGACCTGCCGCGCGGCCTGATCGCGCAGGAGCCGCTGCCCGACCGCGATGCGGCGCGGCTGCTCGTGGTGCGCCAGGATGGGGTCGAGGATTCCGCGATTCGACAGCTTCCGGATCTGCTGAAGCCCGGCGACCTTCTGGTCGTAAACGACACGCGCGTCATCCCGGCGCGTCTCTCGGGCCGGCGCCTGCGCGCGGACGGCGAAGAGGCAAAAGTTCAGATCACCCTGCACAGGGACAGGGGCGAAGGCACCTGGGCCGTCTTCGCCAAGCCCGGCCGGAAACTTCGTCCCGGCGACCGCATTGCGTTCGACGCGGGCCTGGAAGCCGAAGTGCTTAAGAAGCATCCCGACGGGGAAATCGAGCTTCGGCTCAACAAACAGAACGCCGACCTGATGACGGCATTGGACCGGGCGGGCATCATGCCTCTGCCGCCATACATTCGGCGTGCGGCGGAAGGCAACCCTCAGGACGCCAAGGACTATCAAACCGTTTTTGCCGCGCAGCCCGGCGCGGTCGCCGCCCCCACCGCCGGTCTGCATTTCACATCGGAACTCTTGCACAGGCTCGGCGACGCGGGCATCGAAAGGGTCACGGTGACCTTGCATGTCGGCGCCGGCACCTTCTTGCCGGTCAAAGCGGAAAAGGCCGAGGATCACAGCATGCACAGCGAATGGGGTCGGATTTCCGAGGCGGCGGCGACGCAGCTCAACGCCGCGCGCGCGTCCGGCCGGCGCATTGTCGCCGTCGGTACCACGGCGCTTCGTCTGCTCGAATCCGCCGCCGGAGATAACGGGGAGATCCATCCCTTCGAGGGCGAAACGGACATCTACATTCTGCCGGGCTATCGCTTCAAAGCGGTCGACGCGCTGCTGACCAACTTTCATCTGCCTTGCTCGACTCTCTTCATGCTGGTCTGCGCCTTTGCCGGAACCGAACGCATGAAGGCGGCCTACGCGCATGCCATGGACGAAGGCTACCGCTTCTACTCCTACGGCGATGCCTGTTTGTTGGAGCATGCCGATGCCTGACTTCGCCTTCGAACTTCTGGGGCAGGACGGCGCGGCGCGGCGCGGCAAGCTACAGACCGCCCATGGTGCGATCGACACACCCGTCTTCATGCCCGTTGGCACCGCCGGGACCGTGAAGGGCGTGCTGCCGGAACAGGTGGCTGACACCGGTGCGCAGATTATCCTTGGCAACACCTACCACCTCATGCTGCGGCCGGGCGCGGAACGCGTTGCGCGCTTGGGCGGCCTGCATCGCTTCATGAACTGGCCAGGCCCGATCCTGACGGACTCCGGAGGATTTCAAGTTATGTCCCTCGGCGCGCTGCGCAAGATCACCGAGCAGGGCGTGACCTTCAAATCCCATCTCGACGGTACTGCCCACGACTTGACGCCCGAGCGCGCAGTCGGAATTCAGAACCTGCTCGACTCGGACATCTCGATGGTGTTGGACGAATGCACCTCCTTTCCGGCGACTCACGAGGAAGCAAGAAGTTCAATGGAGCTTTCCATGCGCTGGGCCGCGCGCTGCCGCGAAGCCTTTGAGGCACGCCCCGGTTATGGACTGTTCGGTATTGTCCAGGGCGGTGTTTATCCCGATTTGCGGGAAGTCTCAGCGAAAGAGCTGATAGACATCGGTTTCGACGGATATGCCGTCGGTGGGCTCGCGGTCGGCGAAGGTCACGACACCATGCTCCAGGTACTCGACTCGACGACGCCATTCCTTCCTTCGAATCGGCCGCGCTACCTGATGGGCGTCGGAAAGCCGGAAGATATCGTACAGGCGGTGGCGCGCGGCATCGACATGTTCGATTGTGTGTTGCCGACACGCTCCGGGCGAACAGGCCAGGCTTTCACGCGGCGCGGCAGCCTCAACATCCGCAATGCGCGGCACAAGGACGACCCGCGCCCGTTGGACGAAGCCTGCCGCTGTCCGGCCTGCAAGGACTACAGCCGTGCCTATCTCAATCATCTCGTGCGTTCGGACGAAATGCTGGGACCGATCCTGCTGACCCTGCATAATCTGACCTACTACCAGGATCTGATGGCGGGGTTGCGCACGGCCATCGCGGAACAGCGCTTGGAGGATTTTGTCGCGCAGTTCGAGGCTGAACAGGCACAGGGCGATCTGGAACCGCTTTAGGTGCCAGGGCGGGAGGCTAAGGCCATGACGGACCTCGGCGATACCATCCGCGCCCGCGCCCTTGGCCTAGGCTTCGACGCGGTGGGTTTCACGGCGCCTGAAGTCTCGCAAAGCGCCAAGACCGAGCTGCAGAGTTTTCTTTCCCAGGGTCTGCACGGTGATATGGGATGGCTTTCGATGAAGGCGGACCGCCGGTCCGACCCGAAAGTGCTTTGGCCCGAGGCCCGCTCCGTTGTCATGTTAGCCGCAAACTACGGTCCCCGCGAAGACCCGATGGCGCGTCTGGGTCGCCGGGACCGTGCGACAATCTCCGTCTATGCCCAGAACAAGGACTACCACGACGTCCTGAAGAGGCGGCTCAAGGCGCTGGCGGGCTGGATGCAGGCCGAGTACGGCTGCGCCGTGAAAGTCTTCGTCGATACGGCGCCGGTCATGGAAAAGCCGCTAGCCATGTCTGCCGGTCTCGGCTGGCAGGGCAAGCACACCAATCTGGTGTCACGCGAGTTCGGTTCCTGGTTGTTCCTCGGCGAGATCTACAGCGACCTTGAACTGGCGCCCGACACAGCGGAGGCCGATCACTGCGGCTCTTGCCGGCGCTGTCTCGACGTCTGCCCAACCGACGCCTTTCCCGGGCCCTACCGCATCGACGCCCGCCGCTGCATTTCCTACCTGACGATCGAATACAAGGGGCACATTCCGGAGGAGTTCCGCAAGTCGATGGGCAACCGCATCTACGGCTGCGACGATTGCCTTGCAGTCTGCCCCTGGAACAAGTTCGCCGCCCCGACGGTCGCCGCGGAGTTTCTGCCCCGCGCCGAGTTGCGCGCGCCACGGCTCCGGGATCTCGCGAAACTTAGCGACGCCGACTTCCGTCAGGTATTCGCGGGGTCCCCGGTCAAGCGGACCGGCCGCGACCGCATTGTCCGCAATGTGTTGATCGCTATGGGAAACTCCGGCGACCCGGAAAACGCTGAGGTGGCAGCGGATCTGCTGTCCGATGCTTCGCCGCTGGTCCGCGCCATGGCGGTCTGGTGCCTGAAACAACTGCTGCCAGCAGGGCAATTTGCGGCCCAGCGCGAAAGATGGCTATCAAACGAACAGGATAATCAGGTTCGGGAGGAATGGTCATCGCGTCCGGCCGGAGCCTAGTGTGACCATTCGCTTCGCCTCAGGGCAGAAACATGACGTGAGGGGGCTAGCTGTCGAAGGCGCGGCCACCAAACATAGACAGAAACCGCCTGCCGGAGATTTCTGCGCACGAGGCCCAAGCGAAGAACCATGGTTCCATACAAGAAACCGGAGAGATGGGGGAACAGACGCAACAAGCTCTTTCCCTATCAGGTCGGCTTTACCGCTCCGCCCCACGATTTCGACGCGGCGCCAAGCGATTTCATTCGAATCGCCCCGGAAACGGTCGGCGTTCACGGAAGAATGCTTCATGTGCCCGGCTATGCGCATGAGTTGGAGCAGCGCACCCGGAACTTTCATCTGCTGGAAGAGTTCGTCGAATGCATGGCCAACAACGGGGCGGACGTCTGCGGGCAGGTCGGCACGAACTGGGTCCATGCGTCGGGCACGACGCCGGAAGACATCCGCAATATCTGCGACCGGATCAGCGACACCTACGAGACGCCTTTTCATATGGCGGGCATGTGTCTTGTCGAAGGACTCCGCGAACTGGGCGCCGAAAAGATTGCGCTCAACGCAGTCTATTATTGGCCGGACTGGCGCGATGGAATCGCCCGCTTTTTGAAAGAGGCCGGATTCGATGTCGTCTACTTCGGCAACTTCGTCGACCTCGGACTTTTCGAAACCCAGGAGGAGGTCAACGATCAGGTTTGGATCTTTGAAGGTGATATGGCGGCAAGATCCATGCAGCGGCTGGCCGAACATGCCCCGAAAGTGGATGCCTATGTGGTGAACGGCATGCCGAATTTCCGGCGCTCCGATGGCTTGCCGCAACGCATGGTTTCTCTCGAAACCCGACTGGAAAACCTTGTCGGCAAGCCGATCGTTTCGTCCGACACGGCCCTCTACTGGCGTATTTTCAAGACGCTTGGCCTTTCGCCCACCGGCTCCCACGGTCACCTCCTTTCAAGGCTTCCATCGAGACCGTGCACATGAACAAGATTCTGGCTCTCTGGGCGGTGCCCAGATCCACTTCGACCGCGTTCGAATGGATGATGCGGCAGCGCGGCGACATGCTTTGCTATCATGAGCCATTCGGCGAGGCTTGGTATCAGGGAGAAGATCCGCTCTGGCCGCGCGTCGGTCCCGACAGCATCCGCACACCGGGCCTCACCTTGGACAGCGTTTGGCAGGCGCTGAGGAAAGAAGCACGGAAAGGCCCGGTTTTCTCCAAGGACTTTCCACACTACGTCGCTCATCTGTGGACGGACGAGCGCCTCGACCTCTTCACGCACAGCTTCCTGATCCGTCACCCAGCGAAGACCATCACCTCGATGTTCAGCAAATGGCCGGATTTCCATCCAAAGGAAGTCGGATTTGCCGAGCAGAGAGACCTCTTCGACAGAGTCTGCGACAGGAACGGCAAGGCGCCACCAGTGTTGGACAGCGACGATCTCTTGGAAGACCCCGTCGGCATGGTGGAGTCCTGGTGCCACGCGGTCGGCATTCCATTCCTGCCGGAGGCTCTGAGCTGGGAGCCAGGGGCGCGCGACGAAGTGAGCTGGTGGGACGGCGGCTCATTCCATGCCAATCTTCGGAACTCCGACGGATTGAAACCTCAGAAACGTGAGTATGTTGAGATCGGCGATGTGCCGGAACGCGTTAAGGGCGTCTACGAATCGGTGTTGCCGCACTACGACTACATGAGAAGTCACCGCCTAAAGAGAGGCAATTCTGAATGAGAACGGCAAGCAGCATCGCCGAAGTGGTGACGAGCGGTCTGTGCATCGGCTGCGGTCTTTGCGAGGCGGTGACAGGTGGAAGGATTCCGATGGTCATGACCGGTTACGGCGGTCTGCGCCCCACCCCCGCGGACAGCTTTACACCCGAAGAGGAAGCAAAGCTCCTTTCGGCCTGCCCCGGAGTGTCTGTTGAGACGCGCTTTCCGGATTCGCCGCAGACCGATCTTGTCTGGGGCAGTTATTCCAGCATGCGCTTCGCCTGGGCAGGCGATCCCGAAGTCCGTTTCCGCGCGGCAACCGGCGGCGCCTTGACCGCGCTCGGCGCGCACCTGCTGCACCGCGGAGAAGTCGCGTTCGTGCTGCATGTCGAAGCCGATCCGGCACGGCCTCTGCGCAGCCGCTGGACCGTCAGCGAGACGCCGGAAGCCGTGATCGCCGCGGCCGGGTCGCGCTACGGACCCGTCGCGCCGCTATCGGGATTCGTCACGGCCCTGGACCGCAACGAACCCTTCGCGCTCATTGCCAAGCCTTGCGACCTCAGTGCCGTCCATCGCCTGTCCAAAAGCGATCCCAGAGTCGATGCGCTCTGCACCCTGCGGATGGCCATGGTCTGCGGCGGGCAATCGCGCCTGACCAAAGCGCAAGACCTCCTCGCCGAGCTTTCGCTCGACGAGGAGGAAGTCACAGTGTTTCGCCATCGCGGTTTCGGCAATCCGGGCCGCACCCGCATCGAAACCCGGGACGGCCGGGCCTTCGAGCGGACCTACATGGAGCTGTGGGCGGACGAGGCTGGCTGGCAGCTGGAGACACGCTGCAAGATTTGCCCCGACGCCCTGGGCGAAGCGGCGGACATCGCGGCCGCCGATGTCTGGCCCGGCGGCAGCCCCACCGGGGAGGACGCCGGCTTCAATGGGATCGTCGTGCGCTCACAGGCTGGCAAGGACCTAGTCGCCGCCGCCGTCACAGCCGGCGATCTCGTGCTCGGCGACGCTATCACGCCCCGGCAGTTCGATGACTTCCAACCCCACCAGGTCCGCAAGAAGCAGGCCCTGGCCGCGCGCTTCGACGGCATGCAGGCAGAGGGCGCGCCGACGGTCGAAACCTCTGGCCTGCGCCTCGACCGGCTGGCGGCGCGGTTGGAGTCCGCTGCGTCCGAGCGCGAGCGCAACGGCGCGCGTCAGCGCACCCGGGATGGCAAATTCGCGGAGCCGCTGCCCGGCAAGACGGAGCGCGCGTAAAGCCGCGCGGGCCTCACTCCGCGTTCGTCGCCGTCTCTCCGGGATAGCAGATGTAGGTGGCGCGCCGCGGCTGAAGCAAAGCGCAGTACCGCCAGCCCGGATCCTCGCCGTAAAATTCCACACGTCCGCCCGTGCAAATCTCCTGCGCGACCGCCAGAAGGTCCTCCGGCTCATTGAACTGCCGCCCATAGCAGAGGGAAATGGCCTGCACCCGGCGGACCGGGTCCCAAAAGGCCCGGCGTGGCGCCTGTCCCTGGTTCAGCGGGTGCTGCTCCGCGAAGGTCCTCGCGGCCGGTGGTGACTCCACACTAAAAGGCGAGTTGGAACAAGCGCTTAGAACCAATACAGCGGCAAGCGACAGGGTGCTCTTGAAGCAAGCGGATCGGGTCAAGGCAGGACACCTCAGCGTCAGACCGGCGGATTCGCTTCTTGTACCACACAGAGGCCGCGCCGTTGCCACTCGGATCTACTTCTGGTCTTATTTTACATATTTTCTATGTTTTAAAAATGATATTCCCACAATTGAGGACGTAATTTATTGACTAACGGCATTGCAAAGTGTGAAACTGTTATCAAATACAGTTGCGGTGAGCAGAAATTGCGGATCCCTGAGACAACGCCTGTGACGAGGCGGAAATGGAAGCGGCGCGCGGATGAGGTATTTCCCCACATTTCTGGATCTTTCCGGACGGTCCTGCCTGGTCGTCGGCGGCGGAGAGGCCGCCGCGCATAAGACCGCGCTGCTGCGCAAGGCCGGCGCCAACATCACCGTTGTTTCTCCCCGTGCCCACAGTGAAATCAATTCCCTCGCGGACAGCGGTGAAATCCGCTGGCTCCGGCGTGCCTTCGAACCCGGCGACATCGTGGACAAGGCCTTGGTCATCTCCGCCACGGGGCTGGAGAGCGTTGACCGCGCGGTCTCCGAGGCCGCGCAGGCCGCGTCCCTGCCGGTCAACGTCGTCGACCGGCCCGAGCTCTGCAGCTTCATCACGCCCTCCATCGTCGACCGAGACCCGGTCCTGATCGGCATTTCCAGTTCCGGCACCGCGCCGGTTCTGGCTCGCCGCATCCGGGCCAGCCTGGAAGCAAACCTCCCGGCCCGGCTTGGCCGTGTGGCCCGCTTCGCCGATGCCTTCCGCCAGGCCGTGAAGGCGTCTCTGCCCACTTTCACGGCCCGCCGCCGCTTTTGGGAGGATTTCTTCTCCAGCGACCTCGCCCGCCTGGTTCTGGCCGGCGAGGAGAAGACCGCCCGCAAGGCGATGCTGAGACGGATCAACAGCGTCGCTGCCGAGGGGAGCGCCGGTGGCCGGGTTGATATCGTGGGGGCCGGCCCCGGCGACCCTGAGCTCCTGACTCTGAAGGCCCTGCAGCACCTGCAGGAAGCCGACGTGATTGTCTACGACCGCCTCGTCGGGCCCGAGATCCTGGATTACGCGCGCCGAGACGCGGAGCGGATCTACGTTGGCAAGGCGCCCGGTCACCATCACAAGACCCAGGGCGAAATCAACGCGCTGCTGGTTAAGCATGCCCGGGCCGGCCGGCGGGTGGTCCGGCTGAAGGGCGGCGATCCCTTTGTCTTCGGCCGCGGCGGAGAGGAGCAGGCCAGCCTGCGCCGCCATGGCATTCCCGTCTCCGTCGTCCCCGGGATCACGGCGGCCACTGGCTGTGCCGCCGCGACGGGCATTCCGCTTACCCTGCGCGGCACCTCGCAGGCCGTCACCTTCGTCACCGGCCACGCCCGGTCCGGCGAGCCGGACCTCGACTGGCAGAGCCTCGCGAACCTGGGCCACAGCCTCGTCATCTACATGGGCGTCGAAACCGCCGGGATCACGTCGCAACGCCTGACCGAACAGGGGCTGCCGGCCGCGACTCCCGTAGCGGTCATCGAGAACGGCACGCTGCCGCAACAGCGTCTCGCCACCGGAACGCTCGGCGGACTGGAAGCCCTGGTGCAACGGGCCGGCGTTACGGGGCCGGCCCTGATCGTGATCGGCGACGTCGTGCGCGAGGCCAATGTCGCCGAAATCAGAGAACTTGCCGAGGCCGTATGAAAAAGACACCCGCCATTGTCCTGGAGGTCGTGACCGCCAATCGCCTGAAGGGCGGCGACGTCGTCTACCTGTCGTCCGGCCTGACCTGGTCGCTGCATCTGAACGATGCCGCGGCCAGCGACGACGCGGCGGAAAAGGAGCGGCTGCTGGCAGCCGCGGAACGGAGCGTTACAGAGCGCGAGGTCGTCGCCCCCTATCTGATTCCCGTGAAGCGCGACGCCGGGCGCCTGACGCCGCTCAGTCAAAGAGAGACGATCCGCGCGAACGGCCCGACGGTGCGCTACGGGCCCGCCGTTCCGGACGAAACCGAGACCCTTCCCCGAGGCAAAGCCAATGTATAGGTACGATTCCTACGACCAGGCCTTCGTGGCCCAAAGGGTCAGCCAATTCCGCGGCCAGGTGGCGCGCCGCCTGAGCGGAGACCTGAGCGAAGACGAGTTCAAGCCGCTGCGCCTGATGAACGGCCTCTACCTGCAGCTTCACGCCTACATGCTGCGCGTCGCCATCCCTTACGGCACGCTGTCGGCGGAACAGATGCGCATGCTCGCTTACATCGCGGAGAAGTACGACCGCGGCTACGGTCACTTCACCACCCGCCAGAACATCCAGTACAACTGGCCGAAGCTGGAAGACGTGCCGGAAATTCTGGACCACTTGGCCTCGGTCGAGATGCACGCCATCCAGACCAGCGGCAACTGCATCCGCAACGTCACGGCGGACCAGTTCGCAGGCGCCGCCGCCGACGAGATCGAAGACCCCAGGATCTATTCCGAGATCATCCGCCAATGGTCGACCCTGCACCCGGAGTTCTCTTTCCTGCCGCGAAAATTCAAGATCGCGGTGACCGGGGCACCGCATGACCGCGCCGCCGTTCGCGTGCATGACATTGGCCTGCAGATGCGCCGCAACGTCAAAGGCGAAGCCGGCTTCGAAGTGATCGTCGGTGGCGGTCAGGGTCGCACTCCGGTGATCGGCACGACAATCCGGGAGTTCCTGCCCAAGGAACATCTGCTGAGCTACCTGGAAGCCATTCTGCGGGTCTACAACCAGCTCGGCCGGCGCGACAATCTCTACAAGGCGCGGATCAAGATCCTCGTCAATCAGACCGGCGCCGAGGAATTCACGCGTCTGGTGGAAGAGGAATGGCAGGAAATCAAGGACAGTGCCCTTCTGCTGCCGCAGGAAGAGGTCGCGCGCATCGAAGCCTTCTTCGCGCCGCCCGCCTACGAAGACCTGGGGCCGACGCAAACCGCTTTCGAAGCCAGGCGGTTCGAGGACAGGGACTTCGCGCGCTGGTGCCGCACCAATCTGACGGCGCACAAGGTGCCGGGCTACACGATCGCCAACATCTCCTTGAAGGCCGTCGGCGAAGCGCCGGGCGACGCCACGGCGGAACAGATGCGGGCCATTGCGGATCTGGCGGAGCGCTACAGCTCAGGCGAAATCCGGGTGACACACGAACAGAACCTGGTGCTGCCGCACGTCAAGCTGAACGATCTTCCGGCGATCTGGGATGCCTTGAAGCCTCTCGGCCTCGCGACGCCGAACATCGGCCTGGTCTCCGATATTATCGCCTGCCCCGGCCTGGATTACTGCAATCTGGCCAATGCCCGCGCCATTCCAGTAGCACAGCGGATTGCCCAACGCTTCGCCGACCTGGACAAGCAGCACGACATCGGCGACCTGAAGGTCAAGATCTCCGGCTGCATCAATGCCTGCGGGCATCATCATGTCGGCCACATCGGCATCCTCGGCGTCGATAAGAAGGGCGAGGAATACTACCAGATCACTCTGGGCGGTTCCGCAGATGAGAACGCCGCGATCGGCAAGATCATCGGCCCGGCCTTTTCCTATGACGAGGTGGTCGGCGCCGTCGATACGATCGTGGAAACCTACCTCTCCATCCGCGAACCCGGCGAGACGTTCATTGAGACCTATGACCGTGCCGGGCTGGCCCCTTTCAAGGAGAAGCTCTATGCCACTCATTAAGGATGGAAGCATCGCCACGGATAGCTGGCGCCACCTGGATCAGTCCAAAGTGGAAGCACAGGGGTGTCCGGAGCTGACTCTCCCTGTCGATCTGATCGTAACCGTGGAGCAGTGGCAGGCTCACCGTGACCGCTTGCTGGCCCGCAATGGATGCCTGGGCATTTTGCTGCACAGCGATCAGCCGCCGAGCGTCATTTCGGACGATTTGGACCATTTTGATCTCGTCGCGTTGGATTTCCCGAAGTTCACCGATGGCCGCGCCTATTCCTATGCCCGCTTGCTGCGCGAACGGTTCGGCTTCGACGGCGAACTGCGCGCGGTCGGAAACGTTCTGCGCGACCAGCTTCTCTTCATGGTACGCTGCGGCTTCGACGCCATTGAAGTCGAGGACCCGGATACCGCCGAGAGCTGGGTGGAAGCGCTTTCCGAGATCGATATCTTCTATCAGCCGGCGGCGGACCGGCGACGCCCCGTGGTGCACCTGCGTCATGAACCGAACGCGGCAACCAGCTGGGCTTAAAAACCATATGCGACCGTGAACGCGATCTCCTTTCCGCGTCTTCAGCCTGTCGGGCGTTCGAGTTTTCCGGAGTTTCGTCTGGGACACAGCGCGCAACGAGCGGCGTTGTTGTCCCAGCGTTACAGCGGACTTAATGAAGAAGTCCTGCTTCGCGTTCTGATCCGCGAAGTCTTCCCCGGACGCATCGCCCTGGTGAGTTCCCTGGGGGCGGAATCGGCGACACTCATGCATCTCGTCTCTCTAATCGATCCCTCGCTGCCGGTGATCTTCCTGGATACCGGGAAACACTTTCCCGAAACCCTGGCATACCGCGATAAGCTGGTGTCTCATTTCGGACTCAGGAACTTTCGCGACGTGACGCCGAACCCGAAACAGCTCGCCAGTTTCGATCCCGACGGCGACCTGTCCCAGCGCGACAGCAATTTCTGCTGTCACCTGCGCAAGGTCCTGCCGCTTGAGAAGGCCCTATCGGGTTTCGATGCTTGGATCACCGGCCGCAAGCGGCTGCACGGCGGCCAGCGGGACGACTTGCCGTTGATCGAGGCCGCCGACGGCAAGATCAAGATCAATCCTTTGGCAAGCTGGTCGAGGGAACGCCTGAAGGCCTATTACACGGCCCACGACCTGCCGCGTCACCCTCTGACGAACCTGGGATACAGGTCCATCGGCTGCGCGCCTTGCACGCGCCGCACGGCGTCGGCTGATTCGCCGCGCGACGGGCGTTGGGCCGGACAGGCAAAGACGGAATGTGGCATTCATATCGCCCGCGAGAACGGCAAGGCGAGTCGCCTGCCCGCTTCTACCTACGATCCCACGATCTAGAGCCTTTCGAGGCCGCACCACTCCGCGACAAACAGAGCTATGGTTCCGGTAACCCGCTTGACCGAGCTTAGACTAACCCGCTCGTCAAATGCGTGAATGTTCTCGGAATAGGGACCGTACACCAGGCACGGACAGTCACCGTAGAGAACGAACACCCGGCCATCGAGGTAACCTGGCGTAACCTGGGTTTCCAACGACGCCCCGTATGACTTCGCATGCGCCCGCCCCAGGGTGAGTTCCGCGTCGGAGCCTTCTTCCAAGACATAGCCCTCTGCAAAGAAACCGTTCCACTCAACCTTGGGCGGGTTGTTTGACAGAAAAGGACTTTCGTTGGCGGCGGCAGTAATGCACGCCTCAATCTCCCGCGCCTTCTCTGCAGGGTTCCAACCGGGAAAGATCGAAATCCTGCAATCGAACGAGCACCAGGACGGTACCGAAGAAGCCCAATCGCCGCCGGCAATCTTGCCGACGTTGAAATTGATCGGATGGTCCAGCTCGTCGAAATACTTCTGACCGGATTTCTCCTGGTTCCATTCCTCTTCCAACCGGCGCAATGCCGAAATGATCGGAAAGGACGCCTCTATGGAGTTCGCCCCGGCCCCCGCATCACGAACGTGGACCGGCACTCCCTTCACATGGACTCTGAACCACAATACCCCGACATTCGCCCGTACAAGCATGTCGTCCTCGGGCTCCGGAATAATCGCCGCGTCGGCTTTGTATCCGCGCACCAGGCAGGACAATGCACCGTTGCCGGTGCATTCCTCTTCCGTCACTGACTGAACATGCACCCGCGCCGCCGGCCGGTATCCCAACGCGTGCAGCGCATCGAGCGCAAAAACGTTAGCCGCGACGCCGGCCTTCATATCAGCCGCACCGCGTCCGTACATCCAATCGCCTTCAACGTGAGGGTCGAATGGATGCCGCGACCACATCTCGTACGGACCTTCCGGCACGACGTCGATATGTCCGTTTAGGATAAGTGAGCGCCCTTTCTCTTCCCGCGGCCGGTGCGTGCCGACCACGTTGATCGCATTCGTGTAGTCCACTTTCACCGGAGAGAATCCCGGGTGTCGCTCGATGTCAGCAACATCTATCGCCCAGCGGTCCATGGCCAGGCCGCGTTCCCTCAGGCTTTCAAACACGAAATCCTGAGCCGTGTGCTCCTGTCCGCGCAGCGATGGAAATCGCACGAGGTCGCGGGTGTAGGAAACCTGTTTGTCGAAACCAGCGTCCACCGCTGCCAGGATCTCGTTCGAGAGTGCGTCATCGAGCATGTTTTACCGCCTGTTGGTCCTCCGCCGTCGGCTAAGCCATATCACGTTGCCCCATGAAGGAAGGGGAGAAAGTGATTCATTTTGTACTTACGGCCAAAGTGGCTCGGGTCACGACTGCAGGCGTGCGGTGAGAATTTTGAAACTCGCGGCCCCGAAGCCAATGGCAAACGCGCCTTCGAACCAACGCCGCAGACGCAAGTAAAGGCGCGTCATGGCCATCGAAGAAAACAGGATCGCATATCCATGAAAGACGACAAGGCTCTGGATGCCGACGGCGGCGATGACGATTGCCAGCTCTCCGATAGAGGACCCCGCCGGAACACCAAGCGAATACAACGAGCCGAAAAACAAGATCGCTTTCGGGTTGGTGACGTGAAGCAATAGGCCTTTTGTAAAGAGTGTCGCTTTGCTTCCGGTCATCGACTTCGTCTCGATTTCCTTCCGGGAGAACGCCGAACGCGCCGATTTGTAGGCGAGGAACATCAGGTAAGCCGCGCCGAAGTAGCGGATCACCTCGAACACCCACGCATTGGCCAGCATAACCGCGCCAAGTCCGAGCGCTGCCGAAACCGACCAGATCAGCGAGCCGGTTGTTATTCCCGATGCCAGTGACAACCCCGAAGGCCTGCCGAAAGCCATAGACGTTCCGGCGATCGCGAGGGTCGCGGGGCCTGGACTTGCGCTTGCGACGAGCGCCGCGAGGAGGATCAGGAGGAGGTTAGATTCCAAGAGCACCTTGTGGCAGCCTTTCACGGTATTGCGGAACGTGTGCCTCACTTGCAGCACGAGGCCAATCTTGGCTCGTCGCAGACATTCGTCTACGAAAGGCCCGCCGTCCACATAAGAGAGGCCCCCGTCGAAGACCCGGCCCGAGGAACCTGCTCGAAGAACCTGCCCGGCCGGTTGCGAATCGGCTATTCTTTCGCCGCTTTCCCGCCCTTGCCGCCGGAACCTCGCTTTGAACGGCATCTTCCTCGCTATCGTCCTGCTCTCTTTTCTTGTCGCGGGCTACAGGCAAATCACCTGGAGCGGCGCCGGCTTGGCGCAGGACGCGCCGATGCAGGTCCTCAGTCTCGCGATGATCGATTCGGCGGCCAGCGCCGTCACACTGGCCATCGGACTGGTCGGCGTCATGGCGCTCTTTCTGGGGCTCATGAAGGTGGCGGAGGCCGGTGGCCTGCTGGTCATCATCGCCCGCACGGTGCGGCCCCTTACCGTCCGCCTCTTCCCGGACGTCCCGGCCGAACATCCCGCGATGGGCGCCATGATCATGAACTTCTCGGCCAACGCGCTCGGCCTCGGCAATGCGGCGACCCCCTTCGGCATCCGGGCGATGCAGGAACTGGACCGGCTCAATCCCCACAAGGGAACGGCAACCAATGCCATGGCCCTGTTCCTTGCTATCAACACCTCCAGCATCACGCTGCTGCCGACCGGCGTTATTGCGCTGCGCGCCGCCGCGGGCTCCAACGACCCCGCCGGCATCATGCCGACAACGCTGTTTGCGACGATCTGCTCCACCACCGCCGCCATCATAGCTGCCAAGCTCTACCAGCGATTCTGGGTGATGCCCCCGGCATCCGCCGCGGCTCCGCAGAACCAGGAGACACCGGAAGAGGGATCGCCGGACGCGCCCGAGATGCCGGAGGACGCGGATGCCCTTACCGCCCAATCCGAGAAGTCCTACCCCGGCTGGGTGTCTGCCAGCGTTCTCCTGGGGATCGTCGCCCTGATCCCGATCACCATCCTATTCGGACAGAGCATCGCCCCCTGGATCGTGCCCGGCATCATGGTCGCACTGCTGGGCTTCGGTGCGCTGCGGCGGGTCCGTATCTACGAGAGTTTCGTGGAAGGAGCCAAGGACGGCTTCCAGGTAGCCCTGCGCATCATCCCTTACCTCGTCGCAATCCTCGTGGCCGTCGGCATGTTCCGCGCCAGTGGGGCCATGGAGCTGCTCATAGCCCCCCTGGGCGCGGTGACGGAGCTTGTGGGGCTTCCCGCCGATGCGCTTCCAATGGCGATCCTGCGCCCGCTCTCGGGCTCAGGCGCCTATGGGATCTTGGCCTCGATCATCCAGGATCCAGCCGTCGGTCCGGACAGCTACACCGGCTATCTCGTCAGCACCTTCCAGGGCTCGACGGAGACGACGTTCTATGTTCTGGCCGTCTACTTTGGCGCCGTGCAGATCCGCCGGGTGCGCCATGCGCTCGCCGCCGCATTGACTGCCGATTTTGTCGGGATCGTTGCCGCCGTGGTGATCTGTCTTCACCTTTTCGGCTAGAGCGGTCCCTTGCTAGATAGAATCGATTCCGATGGCGTTCGGGCGTGGCGGACCGCCAGGCGACGGGCGCAGCGCGATGCAAAAGCACCGGGCAAGGCCGGCAACGACGCGGACGCCTGCCCGGCGCCACCCTGTTCGGGCCGGACTTTTTGGGTCTGGAGGGCGTCAGGCTTCTCGACCGTAGTCACCGCTACGCGCTTCAAAGCCTTCCTGCTCCAGACCCAAAAAGTCTCGGTCAGAATGGTTCTATCTAGCAAGGGACCGCTCTAGTGACAGTAACCAAATCCGGTGCTTTCTCAGTCGTGTTTATTTGAAATCACAAAAAAAATTCAGAAGACTCCAATGCAGATTCCGTTAACCTTAGTAAAGATAACTACAAGTATTAATATCATAAGCTCAAGATTATAAACAGAATTAACCAAATATTAACCATAGTAACACTCAATAAGTCGTTAATTTTCCACACATTTATCTGTGATTTGTGGAAAAATGGAATCTATTTTTGTTGATTTCCTCCCTTAAGATTGTGTAAACACTCCTTAACAAATGGTGACCAAAACGGCGGTCGCCCCGGCTCCCGAGAAGCCTATTTGAATGGGCACGGGAAAGAGCTAAGGGACGAAACAGCCAAGGAAGCGGCAATGTTCGCAGGGCAGCAAATGGAACACAGACTTCTTAGTCTGAGCACAAGGCCGGTCTTCGGCCCTCAGCGGGGTTTTCATTCCACCCCCGCGTCGATGGGGTCCGTGGAATTGCGGCAATCTGAGAAGGCTCTTACGAAAGCCTCCGGCGGCGAGTCCTTCGTGATCGACTGGAAGCACATCCGGTCAACCTCCCAGAAAGTCCGTGGTGACTCGGGCAGCGGTCGTCTGAGCGTGCCGCAGAGCGGTCTTTCCCGCCGCCCCCGCGGCAGCAGCCGGCTGCGTCTTAGCGTCGACACCGGGCGTCCGCGGGCCTACCGGTTCCGGGGCGCGGCCGCGGGGCTCGCCTTTGCCGCGGCCCTGGCGGTCCTGCCGGTATCCGAGGTTTCGCAGCCGTCCTATGACGGTATCAGGCCTTTTGCCCACATAGATGGCGCCGCCTTGGACGTGACCTCCAAGGAAGCAACGGCCCAAGCCGTAACAACCGCGGACGCCTCCGGATACGGTGAGCGGAACCGGACCCACAGCGGGTGGAACTGGCCCGATTGGTTGAAGCCGGGATTGCTGGCGCGTCGTGGTGCGGCGCAGCCCGAGGACACGCGTGTTGCGGATGCCTTGAACTATTATGGGATTGCGGCCGGGTGGCAGGGTGCTGCGCCTGATTTCTCCGACAAGCGGGCCCCGCTTGACGACTTGATCCTGGAAGGCCCGGTCAAGGAAGCGCGGCTGGCCCATGGGGAACAGCTTCCCGACGATCTTCATTGTCTGGCACAGAACATCTATTTCGAGGCGCGCAGCGAACCCAAGGCGGGGAAGCTGGCTGTCGCTCATGTCGTCCTCAACCGTGTGGATTCCGGTCGGTTCCCCAGTTCGGTCTGCAATGTCGTGCGGCAGGGCGGGGAAATGGTGCGCCATCGCTGCCAGTTCTCCTGGTGGTGCGACGGGAAAAGCGACCAGCCGCGTGATCGCCGGGCTTGGCGGGAGAGCGTGGGGCTGGCTAAGCTGGTGCTTGGCGGCCGCACCGACGATCCCACGGCGGGCGCCCTTTGGTACCACGCCGACTATGTCAGCCCGAATTGGCGCCACACCTTCCTGCAGGGACCGACGATCGGGCGGCACATTTTCTACAGCGTGAAGCCGACATCGAAGGTCGCGAGCCGCAACGGCGGGCAGAACCACACCCAGCTCGCAAGCCGCATGTCCGGTTCGACCACTATCGACTAAGAAACCGAGGCTGGGCGGGTCTGGAAAGCTCTTCCGGCCCGCCGCTTCTATTGCTGGCGGTTGAAGCGCCCTAGCACGGCGCGCTCCAGCATTCGGTATTGCTGGTCCGTCAAATCCACGAATCGGGCACCGAACTGACCGCTGCCGTCCGCGACACGGACGATCTCCACGTCAAAGCTCTGGCACCCCTCGGGACCGTCCTCGAACGTGATGGCAGTGCGCGCGCCTTCCCGAAACACGTGTCCCGGGGCCGCCAGAATCTCGAGGGCACCTTTTACGCCCGAGATACTGACATCCACGACCTGCACGGGCACGCCGTCGATCGAAGCACTGAGAAGCACGTCCCGCCGGCGGTCCCGCCGGCGTTCCTCCTTCATTACATCGACGACCCTGGCCAAATGGCTTCCCCCGGCTGTGGTTTACGTCTCGAAATCTCAATTTATTCAACAAGAACGTAATAAATGGTTACAACGCGCCGGGTTTGGGGCCTTGGCTGCCGTCATGCCGAAAAGGCGGCGCTGGGCGGCTTGTGTAAACCCGTAATCCGCCTATTGCTATCCTGCGGCAAGCCCTATAACTCCTCACTCATAGCTTTACGCGGACATCCCATGCGTGTCCGCGCGTGATAGGTTGCCGGATCGGGTTGGGGGACTCCGGCGGCAAGCCCTTTGATTTCGGAGGAGTTTGGCAATGAAGAAGGGTCTCCTGATTGGCGGTGGTATCATCCTCGCAATCGTGATCGTGGTCGTCGCTGTCGGCGTCTATGTCTTCACGAATCTGGATTCGATTATCAAGACCGCGGTCGAGGAAGTTGGAACCGAGGTCACTCAGACAAAGGTCTCGCTAAACGAGGTCGAAATCTCGCTGGGCGAAGGCAGTGGTGCGCTGCGCGGCTTCAGCCTCGCCAACCCCCAGGGCTACAGCGACAACAACGTCATGCAGTTTGATGAGGTGGCCGTCGCACTGGATCTGGCTACGGTGCAGAGCGACCCGATCGTCATCAAGGAAATCGTTATCGACGGGCCGCAGATCGTCTACGAGTTCGGCCAAGGCGGGTCGAACATCGACACGATCAAGGAGAATGTGGCCGGAAGCGCCCCGTCCCAGGATGGCGGCTCCGACAGCAGCAGTGGCGGTGGCGAAGGTCCCAAGATCGTCATCGAGAACCTCATTCTCCGCAATGGGCAGGTCAGCGTGACGGCCACCGAATTGCTCGGCGAAACAATTGATGCGCCCCTGCCCGACATTCACCTCAAGGACATTGGCAAGGAAGGGAACGGCGCGACCCCTGGCCAGGTGGCCACGGAAGTGCTGAACACCGTTCTTGCGCAGGTGACGACCGCCGTGGGCGCTGTCGATATCAGCAAGCTCACGGAACAGCTCAACATCAATCCAGAAGACCTGACGAAGATGCTTGGTGAAGGCGCCGGGGGCATCACGAAGGCCATTGAGGAAAGCGGTGGAGATACGACGAAGGCCGTTGAAGGCGCCGTCGAAGGGGCCGCGGACGAAGCCGGCAAGGCCCTGAAAGGATTGCTCGGCAACGACTGACCGGGCTTTGTGCGTCCCCGGGTTGCGGGGCGTGGACGAACGCAACAGGAAAGGGCCCGGGAAATACCGGGCCCCTTCTTTATCGGTCTGTTGCCGTGCTGATCTTCGTGGGTCCGAGGACCCCTGAAGCCATATAGGCGCGTTTCTTTAGTCGAGCACACGCAGAATATATTGCGCCGAGGTATTGGCCTGCGCCGAGACAAAAGCGCTGACCTTCGACTGCGTTTGCAGCGACGCCAGACGGCTGACCTGTTCCGCCAGATCCACGTCGGCCAGAGACGAGTTCGCGGCCTGCGTTGCTTCGCGCTGCACGGCGATATTCTCGAACCTGCTTTCGAAGCGCGAGATCGACGCACCGACGTCGGCGCGGGCGCCGCTCACTTGATCGATCGCGGAATCGATGGACGCCAGGGCCGCGGCGGCATCGCCCGGGTTCTCGAGCGTCAGACCGTCGATCCCGAGGCTGCTGCCCGTCGCGTCGACGTTCTGTAGCTCAAGCGTATCGCCGGCAGCTGTCCCGACCTGAAAGTCCTTGCTGTCGGTGTTGTCCAGCACACTCTCGCCATTGAATCGTGTCTGCTGAGCAATATCCGTAATTTCATCGCGGATCTGAACGAACTCCGCATTGATCTGATTCCGGGTTTCCGGCGTGCTGATCCCGGACTGCGCCTTCGCGGCCAGCTCTTTCATCCGGGTCAAGCCATCCGAAATGCGCGCCAAACCGCCATCGGCGACCTGCGCCACGGCGGCACCTTGGATCGCGTTGCGCGCGCCCTGGTCGAGCACCGCGTTATCGCCTTTGAGGACGGCGGAGATCGCTACGGCGGCGGCATCGTCCGATGCCCTGGGAATGCGGGATCCGCTCGCGATCTTTCCGATGGAGTCATTGATACCGAATTCGTTCGCAATAAAGGCCCGCGCTGCGGGGTTTGCTCCGATCGAGGTCATGCTCTACCGCCCTCCAGTTGGTGATTCACGCGGGATCAGGCCCGAAGCCCGCCAAGGGGCGGGTATCAGGCTTGAATATCCAATTTGCTACCCCGGTCCGGATCCGGATAGGGAAACCGCGGCGGCGGATCCTTAAAGGTCGGCGGCACGGGGGTCGACGTGTCCGCCTTGACCGCCTGGGAGTCCGCCTCGCGGCTCTCCTGGGCGACCGGTCGCGGGACAACGACCGACGCAAAACTACCGTTGACTTCCATTTTCAGCTCCATGAAAGGGGCTAATTCGTCAGACTCAACCCGGAGACTACTAGCCTTAAGTAAAAATACCCTTATTATTTGGAGCAACAAGTAATAAATTCAAATAAAGATCGCAGTGAATTTGAAACGAATTTTGCTTTTATTTAGGACCTATAGAACAGAAAAATCTAAAGTTATAAGCCTCTCAAATGGCGATCTGTCTTAGGACTTTCGGCTCGTGGCGACACAATATGACAAGCTGCGTGGAAGCTTTCCGTCAGCGGCGGCGCTTGCCGCAATCACATTGATTTGGATTTGATCGCCAAACAATCGGATCGGTGGACAAAGGAAAAGCTATGCCCACAAACGAAATCACGGCCAAAGCACAAATTCTCGTGCGTAGGCCACGGGAGGAAGTATTCAACGCATTTGTTGATCCGGAGATCATGAGTAAATTTTGGTTCGCGCGAAAAGACCAGGGTCTACGTCAAGGCGACATTGTCACTTGGTACGTTGGCGACGCGCCGAATGCTTTCGAAATTGAGGTTCGCGTAAAATCGATTAAGCAACCTTCTCAAATCAATATCGAGTGGGGTCATGGCGACCAGTTTACTACTGTGACTTGGACATTGGAGGAACGAAGTTCCAATGTCACCCGGCTCATGATCGAGGAGCACGGCTTCGACGGATCACGCGAAGAGATCGTTTCTCAAGCGCTTGATTCCACATGCGGCTTCAACCAAGTCGTTGTCGCGCTGAAGGCGCTTCTCGAACATAACGCGACCATAAATGTCGTCACAGATCACGTTCAAACGTAACTCTATCAAATTGATTGAGTCCGGAAGCTAGGAATTCGCGGACAGGCAGTTGTAGAGGGAATCGGCAAGGCCCTCCATCAGCTCGAAATAGGCCTGCTCTCCCGCTTCCAGGTCGGCCCCCAGGGGATCGAGAACCCCTGTGCCCGCCGAGGTCCCGGCCACCAGCGTGTCCACGATGGTGGGCTCGAATTGCGGCTCGCTGAACAGGCAGACGGCGCCGAGCGAAGAGAGCTTCTCGCGGATTTCCGACAGGCGCTTGGCCCCGGGCTTGCGGTCCGGGTTGACGGTGACCGACCCCACGGCGTTGGTCCCGAAATGCGTTTCGAAGTAATGGTAGGCGTCGTGAAACACGACGTAGGGGGCGTCCTTGACGGGAGTCAGGCGTTCGGCGATCCGGGCCTCCATCGCGCCAAGCTTTTGCAACATGGCTCCAGCATTTTCCATGTAGGCTGCAGCATTTTTTGGGTCCATTTCCTGCAAGGATTCGGCCGCTGCCGTGATGATGGCCTCTGCATTATGGGGGTCCAGCCAGATGTGCAGGTCGAACTCACCGTGCGCGTGCTCGCCGTGTTTGGCATGCTCATCGTGGTCGTGCTCGCTGTGTTCCGCATGCTCCTCGTGATCGTGCTCGCTGTGTTCCGCATGCTCCTCGTGATCGTGCTCGC
>JGI12316J15309_10001417_pt1 | contig 80481 bp, 61 predicted proteins | sample MarCyaLeptolynsp_FD_15309 | JGI IMG/M metagenome (IMG submission 15309)
GGTCAGTAGCATTCAGTCCTAATGGGCAAACAATTGCCAGTGGCAGTGATGACCAAATGGTGAAGCTTTGGGGAGTCAGTACAGGGCAATGCCTCAATACATTGCAGGGACACAGCAATTGGGTATGGTCGGTGGTCTTCAGTCCTGATAGGCAAACAATTGCCAGTGGTAGTATAGATCAAACTGTGAAGCTCTGGGATGTCAGCACAGGGCAATGCCTCAACACCTTGCAAGAACATAGTGATGGGGTACTTTCAGTTGCTTTCAGTCCTGATGGAAAGACTCTTGCCAGTAGTAGTACAGACCAAACTGTGAAGCTATGGAAAGTTAGCACAGGTCAATGTCTTAAGACCTTACAGGAACACAGCAATTGGGTCTGGTCAGTGGCATTCAGTCCGGATGGGCAAACAATTGCCAGTGGTAGTGAAGATGGGACAATTAAGCTGTGGGATGTTAAGACTGGTGAGTGCCTGAAAACCTTAAGCCCCCCTAGACCCTATGAGGGGATGAGCATCACAGGTGTTAGAGGTTTAACTGATGCTCAAAAGACAACCCTAAAAGCTTTAGGAGCAGTTGAAGATGGAGAATTTTGATACCAAATTGCCCCTTCATCTCTAGGACTTACATACTCAACTGTCATGGTGAGGTGATAGTGTTTGCGGAGCAATACCCTTCGGGATGCTGTGTTGCTATCGCACCATGCTCCGCAAACGCTCAGGTGCGTTAGCAGTATAGCACTCAGACATCTGGAGATTATTTACTCCGCTACCGCTCCGTTCAGAATGACATAGGATTTACGCAAAGCCTCTATTTGTAAGGTGTGTTTGTGTAGCGGATACTGGTGGCGGAATTAGCATTACTGCTCCGTTCAGAATGACAGATCGTAGGGAAAATTCGTACCAAATGTAGAAACCTCCGTTGTGCAACCGCTGCTAAAAACCGCAACAAGTAGCACGGAGCATCCGAAAGTTGCACCAGCAATAGTAGTGGGAGCATCCTGCTCCCTGAAATTACCGAAAACGAGCAAGATATTTGCGCCTACGCGCAGGCTACGCGATCGCACTACATGGCTAAAGGGGTGAGGTGAAAAAAGCTGTGGGAGAGCTTTTTTGAGTAATGAGTAGTGAGTAATGAGTGAAGAAACTAGTTTTGTCGCTTAGTTCCATAAAAAAATGTACTTGTTAGCAAAGAGGTTCGTGTACATAAAAACGAACCACACAAAATTTCCTTGAAATCTCTCATCCATACCCTCAATCCATCAGGACTAGCTCTCCAATAATCTTTGGGAGCTTCATGGTAGGGAAAATGAAATGGTAGTTGTACCCAAATTTCTCCACCAGGTTTTAGGACTCTTTGTAGTTCTTTAATAGCTGTTTCTGGATAGGGTATATGTTCCAAAATAGAAATACAAACAACAACATCAAATTCTGAATCTACAAATTTTAGATCGTGTATATCGTAATGAAAGTCAATAAAATCTCGCATATCAAAGCGATCTACACTTACCCAATTAGAGCCATATTTAGCCCCGATGTCTTCTTTAACACCAATTTGTAGACATTTTTTGTTTGTGCTTTCTGCTATTAGCTTATTAAAAAGTTCATCTCTTTGCTTAGCTAAATTGCCCATTCGGTTAGCTGCCCGAGAATATTGCATAAAATAATAAAGGCCGGGAAATATTTGTCTCAGGCTTTGATAAATCGGTTTTATTACATTTTTCAGAGTTTGTTTAGTATTCATATTGATTTACTGTCAACAGTATTGAATAAAATTAACTCTACCAAGAAAGCCCAAAAGTTTGTTTGAGCTTAGTCATTTCATCTTGAAAAATATCTTCAAGCATTTTCTGATACTTATCTGGTATTTCTATCGATTCTGTTTGGTTAACAATAGTTTGCGCTAACCTATAATATTTTGCATCATTACGCACTCCTAAAAAATCAAAAGCCCGCATCAGCAATTGTTCTGGTGCTTCTTGTATATCATCATAAAAACCAACAAACAAGTTTCCTTCTTTAAGACAAGAAGACCATTTGTCAATCATTTCTGTATATCGGCTACAAGCTAGCTGGTATGGATCATTAAAAAAATTCTCAAATTCTTGTTCTGATACCTCTGAGAATTTTTTTCCTGCTTCTTTTAATAAATCTTTTTTGGCATGAGACCAAGCTCTATGGATCGGATTTCTAATCATTAAAATTATTTTGATATTCGGGTTAAGTGTAACTACTTCTTTCACAAGATCTATTTTCATTGCTGCATAGGTAGCTGTAGCTTCTCCCCTAATTTTTGGTCGATAAAACTCTCTATGATTTTTCAATGTAGTTAAGTTTTTTAACAGAAATTTTACTGGAGACTCATCAAAATACTTTAAGTACCAACTAAGTTCACTCGAACGATACATCGGAAATTCCGGCATATCAAGAAAGTTGAAATAGAATAATTCTTTGGGTCTAGCGAAAAATACCTGGGGATGTTGCCTTAAACTCCAGTAGAGCCAGGTCGTGCCTGTCCGTTGAGGACCTACAATCATAAAATCCGGAAAATGACTTAAGTCAAGGTTGGTATTTGATACCTTTACATACTTAAGATTTTGAATTATATCCTGGGTAATTGATTTCATAATCTACTCTTAAGAGTTGAATAATATGACAGATAATCTATCGTCAGATAATAATACCTTAAAATACGGAACTTTTCCACCATTGATGAATCTATCCCAAAAGGGACAAATACAAACTTTTTCTGGTCACTATAAAATAAATTCTAAATTTTAAATTCTAAATTCTTATTACTTCAACTACTAGACTTATTCAACAAGCCCTATTTACTAACTAATCTGCAACACTTGTAAATACTGACTTACCGCCTTATCCAAGGAAAAATCTGCAGCCCTTTGCTGGAGTAAAACTGGCTCTTGAGGTTCTTCTAATGTATAAACGATTGCCTGTGCAATACCTTTTATATCCCCTACAGGTACTAACTTTCCATGCTTTCCGTGGTCTAAAATTTCTGCTGGTCCACTCTTACAATCAGTAGAGACTACTGGAGTTCCTCCGGCCATTGCTTCAATCAAAACAGTGGGTAGTCCTTCAAATAATGAGGAAAGAACAAACACCCCTGCCTTAGCCATATAAGTATAAGGATTATCTACAAACCCAGGCAAAGCTACGTCTGACTCTAGACCTAATTCTTGCACTAAAGCTTCGAGAACAGGTCTATCTTGCCCTTCACCCAATATCATCAATCGGGCGGGACGTTGTTGCCGAACTTCAGCAAAAGCCTTAATCAAAGTCGGAAAGTCTTTCTGGGCTTCTAGGCGTCCTACAGCTAAAATTACTGGAGGTGAATCAGATGTAAACCAAGGGTGTTCAAGGGGTTCAAGAGTTTTTTGGAATAGCTCTGGTGTAACTACTGGGTTGTAGATTACTCTCAAATATTTTGAAGACAAGCCAAGACTCTCAAAATCCTCAGCTGCTCCTTGGGAAACTGTAATTACTGCATCTGCCCAGGGGTAGAACCAGCGTGCTAGGTAGGGCGCAATTCGCCTTTTGAGCTGAGTCGAATTTTGCGACTCCTGGGAAATCGTATTGTGTACGCTCACTACTACCCTGGTGGATACCCCAGCTAGCCTCCGTGCCCAAAGAGCGACTAAGTTAATATCGTGCATGGCAGATAGCAGTGCTTGAGGTTGATTCTGTCGTAGATAGTTGACTAAGCCAGGAATACTGAAGAGTAATCGATTAGCACCCAAGTCTACTATGCGTACTTCTGGTGGGATCAGAGATAGGAAAGGACCTTTAGCTTTAACTAAAACTAAGTCTATGCTTAATCCCTGTTCGATAAAACCACGAATCAAATTAACCAATATTCTCTCAACTCCACCGCCCTCAAGATAAGTTACGAAAATTGCGATATCAGGCATGTTTAGTTCTGCTCGAGTAAACCTAAGTGTTTGTATTCTTCTTCAGCAGCCAAGGTTTGCTGCTGCGCCACTACATACTTCATGGAGAGGGTAACTGACACATAAAGTATCCAAAAGATAGAGTTAGTCTCGATAATAGTGGACTCAGTTTGGTTATACATAAATAAAAACGTTATGTACATAATTGGCCACAGCTGTTCTATGCTTTGATCTAAACGAGCCCAAATTATTGCCCGGATGTAGGCAGTTATAAGGCTAAGAATAAAGGACGAAAATCCAAATAAACCCAGCTGCACTGCTGTATCTAAATAGCCGTTGTGAGCCTGAGTTAAAGTTAAGCGGACATAATATTTCACATTTTCTCCCTCTCCCCCAGGCTGCCAGAACCCGTAATATCCATAGCCAAACCAAGGGCGCTGCTGGATACGATCCATAACAAATTCCCAAATATAGGTACGCCCGGTGAGGGTAGTATCTTTACCAAGACTGGCTAAAAAAGATGCCCAATTAGTTACTAACCAGGTGGTTCCACTGGCAGCTACTAAAATCAAAACCATTAGCACAGGAACCATACCTGAATTACTCGACTGCAAGGCTCTGTAAAGAGGTACAAGCATCAACAAAGTAAGAAAGATCACGAGGGCAGTTTTTGAAGTGCTCAGGATAATCAAACCAAATGCCACACCAAAAATGCCCCAGAGCCAAAGACGTTGCCTGCCATATCTAAAAGCAACTAGTAACAGCGGCAGTCCACACATCGCCATTAAGCGAGAAAAGAGGTTTTTCTGCATTAAAGGTCCCCGCCATGCTCCAGCATGAATGCCTTGCTCAATTCCTGATCCGGGAAGAGCCAGAGTATACAAAAAGCTAAAGACGGCGGTTATTCCGGCTCCCCATGCTATTATTTTTAGTTGTTCTTTCAAGCTATACCGAGAAGCTAAATACACCCCGAATAAGGTGTTCATTAAAGTGAGTATGCCCTCTTTTCGGGATATGCCAGGAAAATCTGACCAAATAAAGGAAGTAACGACAAGTCCTACTAATCCCCATAAAAAGGGGTCTCTTGCTAGTGGACGAACCACACTTTTAAACCGGGCAATCAGCAGCAAAAGGGTAACCAAATAAATCCCATATCTGAGTAATTTAATTAGTGGCTCAACTGGGGAAGGAGTATAACCAGCAACCGCACCGCCAATGCCTCTGACAATTTGAAACGAGGGATTGCTATAACTGGCTATACCCAGAACCCCTGAGAAAACTGCTACTGCTAAGATTGCGAATTTGGGTTCAGCCCACTTGAGAAGTTGGTTCATGACTTGAAGCAGTGGTAAAGAGCTCTAGCATTAATCTCTAGTTTCTCTGGGAGGGTAACAGAAGCTAGGTGTTTTTCGACAAATTCTTGATACTCTGGTTCCACACCACCACTACGCCAAAAGTGACCCAGACCTTCGGCAAATACTTTATTACTAAATATAGATAAAAAGGGAAATCTAACTCGCATCCAATATCCTGTTTGGAGCGATACCCTAGCCATTACTTTGTATTTATTTTTACTCCTAACGTAGGCATTAGCACCATGTATTCGATAGAGTCCTAATGCTTTATCCAAAATCAGACCTTTACTCAGAGCTATGGAAGTAAATTCTAGGTAACCATCATTTAAGCCAATCCTTTTGGCTTCAGGCATGGGCAAAATCTGTTGTAGATGGGAACGAGTAAAGCTCAAACCGGAAGTAGAGGGGAGAGAGGCTAATTTATCTTTGAGTTTGCCCCCTCTAATGTGAGCTCTCAAATCGTACTCCTTGATTGCCCCTTGATGAGCATTTTGCCCAGGCAATGGCTTGCCGTTTTCATCTACTTGTTGGAGGGGATGAAAACACCAACCGATATCTTGGCGATCGCTAAATGCCGCTACGATCTCTGCTACCTTTTCTGGTAGGCACAGATCATCGGAGTCCAAAAAGCAAATAATCTCACCTTGACTAGCAGCAAAGCCTGCGTTAAAGGCTGAGGCTTGTCCTCCATTCGGCTTGAGGACTGGAATGATTTTATCCCCATAACTAGCGATAATCTCTCGTGAGTTGTCGGTGGAACCATCATCCACCACAATCACTTCGACAGGAGAGTAAGTTTGATTGAGAGCACTATCAATAGCTTCTTGCAGGAAACGTCCATAGTTATAGTTATTGATAGCGATGCTAACTAAAGGATGAGCATTCATAAGTAATAAGCGTCTTACGACGCAGGCAATAGGCAATAGGCAATAGGATAAAATTCCACGTCGAAAAAGAAGATAAAAAACTAGTCAACTTCCTCTAGAGCCTCCTGTTCCCCTCCGAGGAGGGGTTAGGGGTGGGTTCTGCCTCCTGCCTTTTTTGAACAAGAGTAATGACTAATGACCAATAACTAATGACTAATCAGTGAATACTCGAAGTAAATTGACTAGGAAATTTAAGGGATTAGCCACATCGGTAGCTAAATCCAGTATGTTGTAAGTATTTGTCTTAGGTACAAGAATTACATCTCCTTCTTCAACTTGGTAGGTATCAGTCATATTACTCAGATCTACGAACTCCTCTTCAACAGTGCCATCTTCATGCAAGCGGACAAAGAGCACTTCCCCAAGTTCGGCTTTATCTGTTGGTCCTCCTGCGATCGCTACCGCACTGGAAAGAGAACTATTGGGAGGAACCTCCAGCTCTCCTGGTTTTTTGACTTCCCCAATAACACGAACTCTTACTGTTGTGGGAGCCAAACTGGATCTGGTTAATAATCTGCGGTTTAGGGTAGCACCTTGTGCTAAGGGAGGAACGAAAATAGAGTCTCCATCTTGCAGAAGTAGATCACGGGGAGCATTTTCAGAAGACAAGGCTTGCCAGAGATTAATGGTAACTGTCGGAGAATTTCCTGTCGGACTATAACGTTTGAGCACAACCTGGCGAATATCAGCATTTTTGGTTACTCCTCCCGCTGCCACTATTGCCCCATTTACCGTCGGTGCTCGAACAGTAAAATTGTCCGTGTTAAAATTATTGCCAAATAGAGTTTCACTACTCAACTGGACTGGTCCAGGGCGTTGTACTTCCCCTGCTACATTAACCAGCAAAGGTCGGGTTTTAGCAAGGGTGATTGCCACAGTCGGACGACGCTTGAGCCAGGGGTCGAGAAGGGTTTCAAGATTATTTATTAGCTCAGGTATCGTGCGATCTGCGGCCCTAACCCTACCAATCAGGGGCAGCGTAATTGTCCCATCTGGCAGAATCACCTTCAAGCCATTAAACTCTTCATGGTCGAACACATTGAGCTGGATTTCGTCCCCTGGTCCTAAAAGATAAGTAAATCTCGTATCCCCTATAGTGGGAGGGAATTTTACCTCTGTTTCCTCCAAAGTTGGGAATTGTTCATCTGCTTCCTCCAAAGTTGGAAATTGTTCATCTGCTTCCTCAAATTTGGGAAGTTGTGCCATTGTAGGGAACGGAGGAAGCATTGCTCCCCAAACAATAGCTGTAACAACTGATAGATGAATTCCCCAAAAACTCCGTCCTCTAAACATTGAATTATCAACCTATAATAGAATGTTGTTCAATTTCAACTTGAAAAAGTACTAGATTAGGATTATTTCAATGTTATTAACTCCTCTTTATAGTAGGTTTTGGCATGATGGAAATAACTATCAGGCTCCCCTTCAGCACTCACTCCATTAACAACGAGACCTAAAACTTTTTGACCCGATCGCACCAAAAATTCCTTAGAGGCGGTAGCACTGACTCGGTCAATTACCCCTGGTCTAGCCAGTAATAAAATACCATCTGTCATTTTCCCTAGAGTAATAGCATCAGCTGTCAGGACTAGAGGGGGAGTATCAAAAATGACAAAATCATAAGTCTGAGAAAACTCTTTAATTAAAGAAGCCATGCGTTTGGAATTGAGCAGAGCTAATGAGTTAGGTGGTATTACTCCAGAAGGCAGAACATCTAAGTTATCCATCACTTCTTTAACAGCACTTTCAAATTCAGCTTGATTGACAATAACCTCACTGAGTCCTTGAGTGTTAATTAAACCCCAGATATGATGTTGTAAGGAATGGCGTAAATCCGCATCAATCAGCAATACCCGTCGTCCTAATTGAGCCATTGCGATCGCTAAATTGGCAGAAACTGTAGATTTGCCCTCTTTAGAAACTGAGCTAGTGACCACAATTACCTTCAGCTCTTTATCAGGACTCAAGAATTTGAGATTAGCTTCCAGCATCCTGTAAGCTTCACTAGTTATTGCATGGGGAGCATCCCTAACAGGAATTTGCGGTATCAGATATTCTGAGTTTCTCCTACCAAAAAGACCTTTTTTCCTGGAGTCAGGAATCATTCCTAACCAGGTATAATTAAATAACTGCCGCACCTCTTTGGCAGTTTTGATTGATGGATCCATCAAGTCCAGGACAAATGCTGTGACAATATACAGCAAGCTACCCACGACAATACCTGCAGCTATGATTAGCTTTCTTTTGGGACCAACAGGTACTTCTGGAACCTGAGCGTAGGCAATGATACGAGCATTACCTACATTTTGATTTTCGGCAATTTGTACTTCTTGGTAATTTTTTAGCAGAATTTCATAGGTAGATTGAGCCGCTTCTAGTTTCCGTTCTCGATCGCGCAAGCCTTCTTGTAATCTAGGTAGAATATTAGCTCTTTGCTGGTTAGTAGACTTAGCACTATCAAGAGCCGCCACTCGATTAGCCAAACCTAGACGTTCTACCTCGGCATTTACCAGAGCTTCCGTCATGCTTTGTTCGAGATCCCCCATCTGCAACTTTTCCCCAGGTACTTGTTGCCCAAAGCCAAGCACCTGTCCTACTCGCTCTGATAATAGTGCTTCTCGGGCAGCTTTTCTATCCTTAAGATTAATAATTACAGGGTGTTTTTCCTCATAGCGAGTCCGTTGAACATTCAACTGATCTTCTATTTGTTCTACTTCTAAGAGTACCTGCTGAACTGCACGAGACTGACTCAGGGAACTCAATGCTAAGGCTTGCTGTGAATTTAGACCCAGTTTACCTTGAAGTGCTGTAGAACGAGCCGCTGCATCTTCGAGTTCAGACTGAGTTTGGGAGATTTTCTTGTCTAGCTCGGCAATATTTTCCACAGCAAAGCTAGCTTCTTCTTCTAGAGAAACAATATTGTTTTGCTCTTTAAAACGGCGTAAGACTGATTCTGCTTGGCGAAGATTCTCCTGAGTTTTAGGAAGTTGCTGGGCAATAAATTCCCGCGCTGCCACAGCTTCAGCTCGGTTAGTTAGTACATTATTCTGTAAATAGACATTCATTAATTGGTTAATTACCGCTGCCGCATCATCAGGATCTGGACCATCAAAGGAAAGCTGCAAGACATCTGTTCCTTTAATCCCTTCTACGGTGAGTCCTCCCAAGATGTATCCTGGTTTAACTGATTGACCTGCTTTGTTTTTAAGATCTAGTTGCTCTATAGTCTTTTCGATCAAAGGTCTAGAAGTAATAACTTGGGCTTCTGTATCCAGAGGAGTATTGATGAAATTATTGAGAGCTTCTAACTCACCGATTTGTTTTCCTGCCTCAGTTCCGAGACTAGACAAAATTCTCTTCTTTAACAACAACTTACCTTGAGCTGCATAGCTAGGCTTTTTCAAGAATGCGGCGGTAGTTGCTAGTATAACTATCAACATAAAAACTATCGTACTGGGTAGCCAACGCCGTCTAAGAATTAACCAGTATTTCTGAAAATCGATATCTTCTACGTACTGTTGAGATTCCATCGTTTTTTGCGCTCAAGGCTGCTGAAAAAAATCTATACTGACCTTTTACTTTGCCCTTCGTGGGTCAGTTGTCGTGCCAATTGCCAGGAAAGGTTAAGGGGAAAATCTTATTTATACGCTGCCGAGCACGATTAGGCAAGGGATGCTCAATGTCTTTTTGGGCAATTAACGGTAACGGCTCCTCCTCCACGCGGTCAGGTTCAAGGAGTTGATTGTACACTTCCAAGGTATTGCTAGCAATCTCGTCCCAGTTATGGTGAGCCTTGATATGCTCTTGCGCCTTCTTTGCCATGAGAGCCAATTCTTGAGGATGATGGAGTGCCCAATCAAGGGAGCGCACACAAGCATTTACATCTCCTACGGGAAAGATCATGCCTCGTTGCTTACCTATCAATTGCTCATGCACAGGAATATTACTTGCTAGTACAGGAATTCCTTCTTGCATCGCTTCCAACAGTGCCAATGGTAATCCCTCGATTTCCGAAGGCAGAACAAATAATTTTGCGTGGCGCAGAATTTCTGCTAGACGGGAACCGTTTAGTTCACCCGTGAATACCACATCCGGGCTATCGGCAACCAATCTAAGTAACTTGGAGGTATACTCACCTGTATCACTAGTTCCCCCAACTAAAACTAGCTTCACACCATCTGGCTTAAGAGTTTGAAAGGCTCTAATGAGTAAATCAGGAAGCTTTTCTGGCACCAGCCTACCCATGAACACTATATATTTACCTGAACTCAAACCTAAGGAGCTGCCATATTGAAAGTTAGGGTCTGATTCCGCAAAACTTGAGGGGGCATTAGGAATATATTCGGCATTGATCCCATAGGTCTGTGTAAAGTAAGATTTCAGTTCTTCAGAAACAACAATTAACTGATTAGCAAAACGTACTGCAGCTCGCTCACCTAAATGGATTAATTCGCTAGAAGCCTTAGACCACTTAGCGCGACGCCAATCCAAACCATGGCAAGTAACAACTATTTTGGAGGTAGTGGCAACTTTGGGCAGCCAGGTAAACAGAGCTGGACCTAGAGCGTGGAAGTGAACAATATCATAACTCCCTCCAGTGGAAGCGATCGCACCCAGAGCAGAACTTAGTAATGCATCCATTCCCTTTACCTGCAAGCAAGGTAAGGAAATAACTCGAACTCCATTAATATTATATTTATCAATAGCAATAGAACCAGTGTAAGAAGAGCGGGCAAACAAATCTACGGAGTGCTCTTGTCCAGCGATGCGAGAGTATAGTTCTTCGCAGTGGTGCTCAATTCCTCCCTGTTTGGCAGGTAAGCCTTTGGCACCAATTACTGCTATTTTCATAATGCGATCCTGATGAATTTATGCTTGTTCAGCTAGACATTAGCGCTCTTTTGTCACTCTGGTATATTTCCAGAAATTTCTGCCATTACGGCCGACGGAAAATCAACGTTTCAACGCGGTTTGACGGAAGAAACGTTTCAACGCGGTTTGACAGAAGGGTTTTAGTGGAGGGCAAAAAGAATCCGGTCTTCAAAAAATTAAGACGGATAAGTCAACACTTTTTCAAGTGTTGGTAGGCAACTGTCAACAGCACATAAGTTGACTTAAATGTTTATTATCTTACTATAGACTAATCAATTAAGGTAGGGGTAATACTTAGTTTTACTATATTTTTAGATTAATTTATCCGTGAAATTACGTAGAGTTTTTAGATTAATTTATACGTGAAATTACTTAAATTGTTCGTGATAAGGAAATGTTAACTCTTTAGACAGATCTTTTTCCTGTTGCCAGCGCTCCCACATGTCAAGGTAAACACTACCAACAACACTGCGGGCACTGTAGGGTTCTGCTGCCTTAACACAAGCCTCGATTGGGTAATCTTCTGGGTACAGCAATACTTGACACAAAGCATCGGCAATCGTGGATGGTGTGCGCTCTTGGCAAACCAACCCACTTTGAGCATCAAGCAAGTTGGGAGTTTCACCGCAGCGGGTTGTGACTATTGGTGTACCGCAGGCAAGTGCTTCAAGCACAACTACAGGTAGACCTTCGTAAGCACTGGTTAGTATAAAAACATTACAGATGCGCATTAACTGGGCAAGTTCTTTCTGTACTAATGCTCCCAACAATGTTACTTGTGCAGACAATCCCAAGCGATCAATTTCAGCAAGAAGCTCATTCTTTAAATCTCCATCTCCTGCTATAAGTAAGTGAACCTTGGGTTCGTTGATAGTAGCGATAGAGCGTACTAGTAATATCGGATCTTTTTGTGCGTGTAGACGACCAGCAAATAGCACGAAACGGGTATCTGCTGCTAAACTCATTTGCTGTGCCAAACTGCGTCTACCTTGTTCTCTTTGCTCCCAAGTCAATGGATAACAAATCTCGTTATCTACTGTATTTTTGATATAGGAAACTCTCTGAGCAATCTTGGGGTAACGTTGCCGGTAATGTTGTAGTGATTGAGTGTTACAAGATAAAATTTGGTCAAACTGATCCACTAGCAAACGTTCAAGAGCTAAATAAGCTGCGGGTAAACGTTGCCAAAGAATGGCATCTTTCTTACCTGAAGAGTCAATTTGCTTCTGGATATCATTGTGCACAAAGAGTGTCTTTTTTCCAGACCACTTCAGAGTGGCTAGAGTCGGTTCTAGCCGATGAAAGTGCATAAAATCAGAACTTAAGGAACGTCCCCAGAGAGCCGCTGTATATTTAATAGTAGTAGGTACTAAGTGCTTAACATTGTCATTTGGTAAGGTCAACACAGGCATAAAGCGAATGGCTGTGCCTGCAACCTCAGCATCTTGCCATTTACCTAGAGGGTGTGATGAATCTTCTTGTGTTCCTACCAATCTTACTTCAAACTCTTTCGGAGAGTATTTGACAAAAGAGCGTATGACTGTTTGAATGCCACCAATGCTACTTTGCCAAGGGTTGAACTGGTAGAAAATCGTTAAGATTGGTTTCTGCATAAGCATTCTTATTTCTTAATTCCGCGCAGCTGTACTAGCTTTGTTTTTAAAACTCCACAGACCACAAATCAGCTACTGCCACTTCAAACCCTGGTAACAAATCAGGAATACTCAGAACATCACCATCACCCAAAACAACGACTTTCTCACTAGGACGGTAAATCTCAACTGCATGCTTTTCTGGGTTAATCAAAATACCTACTTTGGTTCCCTGAGATAAGAAATTTTGTATTTTATCTCTAAGTGATTTTAATGTATCACTAGGAGACTTAACCTCAACCATCAAATCCGGAGCTAGTTCTGCAAAGGAACGGGTGGCACGTCGCATTCGTTCTGCTAGTACAAACGAAACATCAGGCGCTCTAACATCAGAATTAGGAAGCTCAAAACCTGCACCTGCACCTGTTACCCGTCCTAGTTTGCGAGGTTTTACCCAATTCCCTAAAACTCTAGCTACTTCTGTTGCTACTTCGTCACTTTCATACCCTGATGGACTCATGATGATGATGCTGTTGTCTACTAACTCCATATGATAGTCAGGATGCTCTAATTGGAGTTTTTCTAAGTCTTTGCGCGTGAGAGTTGTAAGAGTTGTCATGTCACTTACCACTTTGGTAGAAACTGGCTCTGACTTCATTATCGTTGATAAGTTGGTGAGTTTAGCGATCGCTTAGAATTCAACTAACTTCTCTTAAGAGCCAGCTTGCAAAAATTTCCTTGATTTTTAGATCGCGAAGTTAAAATATAAACTGTTGGACTTCGGAGAGTTTATATTGACTTTACTCCCCAGAGTAGGCACTCAAGAATATCAACTGGTTTACCATTTCTTCAGCTGACTTAGCTCTCATCAATTTCAAGACTCGTCGCATCTGCTCTCCCACCGAGTATTCTTGCGACGAGATAATAATTCCGGTGTGATTCCGTCCTTCAGCCATGTAGAGGCTGTGTAATTGACAGAAGTCACCAACATTGAATGTGTACAGAACCCGCTGCTGCTCAGTTGCCAGAGCTAGTTGTGCCTCATCACTAAAGCTAATTGTGCGGATTTCACCAACAGTCGTAATATCTACTTCCCGTGCTCTCAAGGCTCTAACAAACCGATGATCCATTGAGTCTTCATCAATGAACAGCCTAATCAAACTCATACTGAGTGTCCCATTTCAGCAGCTAATCGCTCATAATCTAGCCTTTCAGCAGCAAGGTAACCCTCAATCTCTTCTTGATTAGCATGATAGTAAGTCAAAGCTGCATAAACTTGCGCTAAAGTTAGATGACCTATGCGCTCAACAATTTCCTCTGCATTCAGTCCCATTTTGTACCAAGCTGCTACCCGCTGAACAGATACTCGTGTTTCAGCGATTCGGGGACGACTACCACAAATTCCCGGTGTGCGAACAATCAGTAGACCAATATCGGTAATAGTTTGCATCGCCTATTTGCTGAATTTTGCTCTGATCATAGCCTAGAACAACCTTACCTCTCTACAGAGAAGCAGAAAAAGTTGTTTTCCTCAGTAAAGCCAATACAGCAAATTTCATCTAAATAGGGTAGACAAGGACAGGCAAGATGCCTATCCCACAAGAGTTTGATTATTGATATGTGTACTTCATTATTAAAAGAGTACTCAACTGGCATCAGCTGTAACTAGCAATCTGGGTTATTACCTAACACCTAATACCTTTTCATATTAAGAAGCACCATAGTAATCAGGTTCATTCCCTGGCTTCCACTTAATATTGCAGCCGATACTAGGCTTTTGGTCAGGATTAACTGTTTGAGAAGCTAGTACTGTATCAATGGCAGCGCGTAAATCCTTACCATTAACTGGCTCATTGTTTCCAGGACGGCTATCATCTAGCTGACCCCGATAAACTAGTTGTTGATTGGCATCGAAGAGAAAAAAGTCAGGGGTACAAGCTGCAGTATAAGCTTTAGCAGTTTCCTGGCTCTTATCATAACAGAGGGGGAAGGTAAATCCTAATTGCTGAGCCATTTGCTTAAGATGATTGAAGTCATCATCTGGGTAGTTAGCAGCATCGTTAGCACTAATTGCCACAATACCGAGGTTACTATTGCCATAGTCTTGACCAATTTTTGCCAGTTCCCCCTTGATATGTTTCACAAAAGGACAGTGGTTGCAAATGAACATCACTAGTAATCCCTGTTTCCCCGCAAAGGTATCTAAGGAAACTATCTGATTAGATAGGACATCTGGCAACTGGAAATCTGGTGCTTTCGTGCCTAAGGACAACATAGTAGAGGCGGTAAGTACCATTGTCTAACTCCTGAAATTCTGCGCTGCCAACTATAATACTCGTAACTCAATGTAAGGGACTGGTCTGGTGAATAAAATTGCTCTCCAACAAGCTCAAAATAATTCTCCACCTAGCCTGTCTAGACAAACCCAACGCCAGGAAAACATTCGAGTCGAACAACTTCAAAATCCGCCGGGAGAAGGAAGTTGTCATGTTGAGGGTGAACATACGCTGTATATCTCCCTTGCTCCGCGTCCGGTTCAGTATGTGCAAGTTCAGGATGGCAAGACCTACAATGGGCTGTATCGTCAGGGAGATATGTTGATAACACCGACAAACATACCGCTGTTTGTTCGATGGGAGGATGAGGAAAATTGCTTGCGGATTCAGCTCACTGCCGAGTTTTTACAAAATATTGCCAGAGAAACACTTACTCAGGATAGCGATCGCCTCGAATTACTGCCTCAATTTCAGGTCCGCGATCAACAAATTGAAGCGATCGCGATGATGCTTCTGACGGAATTCCAACAGAAACCACGAGGCAACCAACTTTATCTTGACTCCTTAGCTAATGTTTTGGCAGTTAATCTCCTGCGGCATCATACAACAACAAAACTGCAATTGCCGATTTATGAAGGAGGCTTAACGCCACGTCAACTCCAGCGTGTTTTGGACTATATCGATGCTCATTTAGATCAAAATCTTAAACTTGACAATTTAGCTCAATTGCTCGACATCAGCCAATTTCATTTCAGCCGTCTATTCAAGCAATCTATTGGCAGTTCTCCGTACCAATACTTAATCCACCAACGAGTGGAACGGGCGAAGCAATTATTGAAACAAACTGATCAATCTATTGTAGATATTGCTTTCGATTGTGGGTTCAATAGCCACAGCCATTTAACCAAAAAGTTTCGACAAATTACAGGTGTAACACCAAAAGCCTATCGAGTAATGGTAATTAGTTAGGGTTTGCTGAATAAGTAACAAGCGTTAGAGGGACAATACCCCAAAAAGAAGATTATTAATAGATATTATCGCCATTGCTATTTTAGCAGTCATCAGTGGAACTGAGGGATGGGTAGCAATTGAGACTTATGGAAAAGCTAAATATGAATGGTTAAAATAATTTTTAGAGTTGCCCAACGGTATTCCTTCTCACGATACATTTAGTCGTGTATTTTCCCGAATAAATCCAAGGAAATTACAGCGATACCAGCCTTAATTGAAAAGAGGGAAGTATGGGCTGTTCCTGTATCTGGTTTACCCTGGCTGGAGAAATAATGCCAATAATCCTTAAATCACCACATTCTACATTGGCTTTTATCATCTTGTAATAACAAACATTCATTTATAAGAAACAATCGATTCTATCTGTTTATTCTACTCCCTCAGTTTCCCCAGCTCTCCCAGTTCCCTCATACCTCCTAGTTACGTCTGTTGATAGTTATGTCTATTGATGTGGTATGCTATAGGGTATTAATCCATATGAATAGCGAACTACTTCAACAAGTCAGAATTTTAGACCCAGTTTCAAGGACTGACCGACTGGCAGATGTTTTAATTGCATCTGGCTCGATTAAGGCAGTTGAAACTAAAATTTCTCATTTCCCAGTCGATACCTCAGTACGGAATTGCCAGGGACTAATTTTAGGACCAGGACTAGTAGATTTGTACTCCCACTCTGGGGAACCGGGATATGAACAGCGGGAGACTTTATCCTCACTACTCTCAGCAGCAGCAGCAGGAGGCTTTACTCGGCTGTCAATCTTACCAGATACTCTACCACCTCTGGATAACCTCGCTGGCTTGGCACTATTAAATCAGAAGCAGCAAGCAGTTAAAGCTCAAAAAGATGGGGAACAGGACAAATTTTCCTTATCTCCCCCTTTCCTAAATTACTGGGGTGCCTTAACTCAGGGTATAGAAGGGCAACAAATGACAGAATTATCCGAACTGGCAGCAGCGGGGGTGATAGGCTTTACAGATGGAGCGCCTCTAGCTAATTTGGCTCTAGTTCGACGGTTATTGGAATACCTACAACCTTTAGGTAAGCCAGTAGCACTCATGCCTTATGACTCTCAGCTAGCTGGTGAAGGGGTAATCAGGGAAGGAATACAATCGATTCGCTTGGGTTTGTCCGGCAGTCCAGCTGTTGCCGAATCTGCTGCTCTTGCTGCCTTATTAGAAGTAGTAGCAGCTGTCGGAACACCAGTACATTTTATGCGAATTTCCACCAGTCGTAGTGTGCAGCTAATTGCCGAAGCCAAGGCACGGGGATTACCAATAACTGCTAGCACTACTTGGATGCATCTGCTGCTCAACACTGAAGATTTATCTAGTTACCACCCCAATTTGCGCTTAGAACCTCCCTTAGGCAACCCAGTTGACCAAAGGATATTACTTCAGGGTATCAGAGAAGGAATTATCGATGCGATCGCTATTGATCACACTCCCTACACCTACGAAGAGAAAACCGTTAGCTTTGCTCAAGCACCACCAGGAGTAATCGGCTTAGAGCTTGCTCTACCTCTACTGTGGCACTATTTAGTAGAAAAAGGAGATTGGTCAGCCTTGGAACTATGGCAGTCTATTAGCACAAATTCAGCAATTTGTCTAGGACAAACTCCAGCAGCGATCGCTCCTAATCAACCAGCTGAGTTAGTATTGTTTGACCCGCAAAAGACTTGGAGAGTTGACAGACAAACCCTTAAGTCTCACTCCGCTAACACCTCCTGGTTAGAGCAACAATTAACTGGTTGTGTCGTCAGGAATTGGTGCAATACTACTCGGTTAAGCTCGAAATTACTTGTTGAGGGATAGCTTAGAATGAAGAATTAAGAATTAAGAATTAAGAATTAAGAATTAATTTTGGCTTTTTTTATGCATCTATTGCATCAAACAAATCTTTTGATTGCATTTGAGTTTGCGTAATCGTCGAATTTTGGGGAATTCTTAGATAGGGATTAAAGCTGACCAAAAAGTCCTTTGTACTAATAACCAATGACTAATAACCAATGACTAATAACCAATGACCAATGACCAATGACTAATGACTAATGACTAATGATATTTGCGGAGCATGGTAATCGATTTCTCAATCTAGATCTAAACAACGCAATAATTAAACTAATGTTAAATATTCTAGAACAAGCTAATATTGCCGCACAGCAAGGAAATTGGTCATTACTCAATCAACATTTACAACAGCTTCCTCTCAACAAAAATGGTAATGGTTCACAACCTCTCAAAGAGCTCGATTGCCAGCAAGTGCTAAATCTCGCCTTGCAGGTAATTGAGTGGGGGGATTTTCAAGAGAAATGGGATGCAGCTAAGGTGTTTCCGAAACTAGGGAAACGCTCGATCGCTCCTTTGATTGCTATTGTGGAAGATGAAGAAGCAGATCTTGATGTGCGTTGGTTTGCTAGTCGCATCCTCGGAGAGTTTGACGATCCACTAGTAGTAATCTCCTTAGTTGAACTGCTCGAGTCTGCTGAAGATGAAGACTTAGCTCAGATGGCGGCACAGGCTCTGAGCAATATTGGTAGTTCGGCAATTGCGGCTTTGAGCAATTTACTAGCACAGGAAGAAACAAGATATTTAGCAGTGCATGCTCTTGCTCATATCCGACGTGGAGAAACGATCGCACCGCTACTGAGTGTAGTTCATGACCCAACTCCTAGTATACGCTCTACCGCTATTGAAGCCTTGATTAGCTTTCGCGATCATAGAATTTTGCCAGTACTCTTAGAAGCATTGCAAGATCCAGCAGCAGTGGTGAGAAAAGAGGCAGTAATCGGTTTAGGTTTACGAGGGCGTACTTTACCAGAATTGGAGCTGGTTAAGTACCTCAAGCCCCTACTATATGACTTTAACCCACAAGTTTGCCAACAAGCCGCTATTGCCTTGGCACGCTTGGGTACAGATGAGGCTACTGAGGCTCTGTTTCCAGTTCTCAAGTCACCAGCAACGCCGATTTCCCTAAAAATAGAGTTTGTGCGTGCTTTAAGTTGGGTTCAAACACCAGTAGCCTTGGAGTATTTGCAGCAAGCACTAGCTTGGGTTACCCCGGAAGTTTGTCAGGAAATCATTGCTGTGCTCGGACGTACAGAGGTAATAGAGTTGAAACCCCAAGCTACTCAAATTCTCATTGAGTTTCTCCGCACTAGACAATTTTCACGACAACATCCTAGTCTCAAACAAACTCTAGCAATGTCTTTAGGACAACTTGGTGAAGCTCAAGCTTTAGAACCCTTGATTGAGCTACTAGAGGAACCAGATTTAACTGTAAGGCTACATGCGATCGCTGCACTCAAAAAAATTCCCCATGCTTATTCCAAATTAGAGCAGTACGGGGCAGCTCAGAACCTAACGCCAATGTTAAAGCAAGGAATCGCGATCGCTCTAGCAGAATGGTCTGTTGCATCAGATTATAGCAATTCTGACAAATAACAAATGACCAATGACCAATGACCAATGACTAATTTTTGCAAATTATGAATCAAGTTGATTCTTTTTCTACATAAAACAAATTTTTTTTGTATCAGATGATGCAAAAAAAAAGTTCACCAAAAGGCATCTTGGTAACGCATAATTAAAACTAACCTAGAGCACAAAATGCCTGGGTAATTTTCCTACGGCTTAGCCGAGCAGCAATTATTTAGGTGTGAGAGACTAACTTGAAAATGTCAAAGATTTCGTGGATGTCCTTACTAAATTTCCCTGCGATTGTGGGAGCAACTCTTTTGCTTGCAACTTCAGCAATTGCTGCTGAGGAAGTCGTCAAGGGTGAAGAAATCTCCTCACAGTTGGCTAGTAAGCTGACAGTGACTCCTTCTGCAACCACTGAAGAGATTCCAGAAACAGTGGCGGACATCCCGATACCAGAGGATATCCCCGCCTCAGATTTACTTACTCAAGCATTAGATAACACGGATACTAGTATTCCTTCCTCTGAGTCAACGACTCTTGAAGGTGATGAGGTAACCCCAGAAAGCAATTACCTTGAGCAGATTACCAACGTCTCCGAGTTCAATGAACTAGAGAGCATTCTTAATGAGTCCAATGACGTAGAAACCGATGCTAACTCCTTAGGTGCAGTTACCAGCGTCACCGAGTTGTTAGACGTTTCTCCAGGAGATTGGGCCTACGAAGCTTTGCGGGAACTTGTAGAGGATTATAAATGTATTGTCGGATATCCTGACCGTACTTTCCGGGGTAATCGACCTACTAGCCGTTACGAATTTGCTGCTGGCTTAAGAGCCTGTTTAGATCGTATTCAGGAATTAATCGCTGCTGGTGGTGTTGTCACTGAAGAAGACTTAGAAAGACTACGAACCCTGATTCAAGAATTCGATGCCGAACTGGCAGTGCTAGGGACACGGGTGGATAATCTGGATGCACGGGTAGCGTTTTTGGAAGATCACCAGTTTTCCGTTACGACTAAGCTGAAAGGGGAAGTAATCTTTAGTGTTTCCGACGCTTTTGGAGATGATGTTGAGGACGAAGTCAATACGGTTTTCCAAAATCGCACTCGTCTTAACTTTATAACCAGTTTTACCGGTAAAGACACCCTGCAAACCCGTCTGCAAGCTGGTAATGTTCCCCCACTTCTACCTACTGCCTTGGCTGGCTCTGGCTCACCACTAACTGGTACTCAAGAGGGACGCTTCACTTACGACGGACCTAGGGGTAATGATGTCGAGATCGATATTTTCCGCTACATTTTTCCTGTGGGAGATAAGATAAAAGTCCAAATTTTGGCTAACGATGCTCTGCACCACTACTACGCAGATACTGTTAACCCCTTCTTTGAAGGGCGTGCTGGTGGTTCAAATGCCATTTCCCGTTTTGCTGAACGTAACCCTATCTATCGTATTGGACCTTTCGGCGCTGGTGCTGCGATCGCGATTAAGCCAGCTGATAAACTCAGGTTCGACTTTGGTTACATTGCCAACGAAGCCGAAGATTCTAGCGCAGGAGCTGGTTTATTTAATGGTAACTATTCAGGGATTGCTCAAGTTGTCTATGGTGATCAGTTTAAGATTGGTTTAACTTATATTCATGCCTATGATGGCAGGAATATTGCTCCAACTAATCCCACAGATAGATTCGTTTTCGGTGGCACTGGTACCTTCTTTGCCAATAATCCTTGGGCTGCTGCTGGGCTTGGACGTACACCAGTAGTTAGTAACTCTTATGGTGTAGAAACTTCCTTGCGATTTAGCCCGAATCTTGTTCTCAATGGTTGGGTAGGCTATACAGATGCTCGCCTAATTGAGACAGGTGATGCTGACATTTGGAACTTTGCTGCTGGTTTAGCTTTACCAGATTTAGGGAAAAAGGGTAATTTGGGTGGCATCTTTTTCGGTGCTGCACCAACCCTCAGGGGACTGCAAATTCGTGGGAATACCGTCGGCTTAGCTCGGGATTTTGCCTATCACTTTGAGGCTTTCTACAAGTACCAGATAACTAAGAACATCTCTATCACTCCTGGCTTGATCTGGCTGCTCAATCCTAACCAAGACAATAACAACAATGATGTGTTCATTGGTACGGTGAGAACGACGTTTACTTTCTAATACTATTTTTGGTTACCAGCTATCAGGCGGGACAAAAAGCGATAAGCAGGTATATCACAGACAGAAAAACCTAGCATCTAGTAGGGGCGAATGGTTATTCGTCCCTACAGGCTTATCCGAGCAGTATTGAAAAACATCCTAACTTTCTAATCATACCAAATCCGGTTTAGCTACCTCCGTTTTCGTGAGGGTAAGGCAGAGGGCAGAAGGGAAAGAGGGCTTAAGCGAAACCGGGTGTTTGAAATGCGGATTTGGTCTCATTACGAGAATGCCACACTGAAATAAGTCGGATGTTTTCTTTTTGGTAGGTAACAATAGCAGACCAATGTTTTCCTTTATACTATATAGGGCTTGCTGAATAAGTCTGAAATTGTTAGCTCGAGATATGAGAAGGCTGTACTTTTTACTTCCTGGAACAACACAAAAATTTGGCGGTGGTGGACTTTGGGCTGAGCTAAAAATTTTTAACCTGGCTAAACAAATTTGTCAGGCAGAAATTGTTACCTATCGACAGCGAGAATCTGATCATCTCTTTTTAGATGATTGTCTCAAGAAAGCTAATTTAGATGATTGTATTTTTATCGTCAGCTGGGGTTTTGATGTAGCAAAACTAGTAACCAAGCTCAAACACCACAACGTGATCTATCATGCCCATAGTGCTGGTTATCGATTCAGCTTACCATCCCATATTCCCATTATTTCAGTGAGTCGCAATACAATGGGTTACTGGGGACAAAAATCTCCTAATTCCTTAATTTACTACTTACCTAATCAGATTGGGGAAGAATTTTGTAATCTTGGTAAGGAACGGGATATTGATGTCTTGGTGCAAGTTCGTAAATCCTCAGAATATTTGCTCAAGCACCTGGTTCCAACACTACAACAGCACTGTAAAGTTGAGCTTTTGGATGGTTATATTAAGGACTTAGCAGGACTTTTTAATCGTGCTAAGATTTACCTCTATGACTCAGCTGAGTACTGGGCAGTAAGTGGAGTTACGGAAGGATTTGGACTACCACCCCTGGAAGCATTGGCTTGCGGCTGTCAGGTATTTTCAAGTATCAATAGTGCTTTGGCAGACTATCTTGATCCTGGATTAAATTGCCACAAAATTGCTGGATATTCTCAAGAGTATGATCTGCAAAGGATTCTAGCCGTATTAAATTCACCTAATTATCCACATTTACCAGACTCATTTTTTGAGGAATATCGTCCTGAAAAGTTGGGTAAGAGGTTAGAGATTATTTTGAGAGAAATTAATGCATTTTTTGATCATCATCAGGTTCAAGAGCCTAATATTGAGGGACTTAGTTGGTGGCGAATTGGAAGATTGTTAACGATGCGATCGCTAATCAAAGTACAAAAAAAATTGGCTCTTCTGGACTGATTATGTAAAATTAACGCATTTATTATCGGGAACAGGGAACAGGGAATAGAAGAGAGGCAATAGGCAATAGGCATTGGTGACAAGTTAAGGCAAAATCGTCGTTGTCAAGGGAATGGAGAATGGAGAATGGAGAATGAAGAATATAGATTTTTTTGTCCAAAGTCCAATTCCATATATAGGGTTTTTTTAGCCCCAAACACCATATCTGGGAGTTGACACTCATGCACCACCTTTTAACTTGTCACCATTGGGCAATAGGGAATAGGCAACAGGGAAGAACCTACTTTCATACCAAATCCGGTAAACCGGATTTGGTATCATAACCTGGTGGTGAAAAAATTTTTTCATCGAGACTGACTTTTTTCTGGAGAGCTCCTCAGGAGCGCTTCGCGCCCCCAATTGAATGGGAGAAACAATATCTTTTCCTCTTCCCTACTCCTTATTGCCTATTGCCTGCCTCGTAAAACACCTGTTACCACATAGTAATCCTTAATCCATACCCCAAATCGGGTAACAGGAACAGTAATTGGTTCTGAAATTTCCTGGAACTGGGATAACATTTCTGGAAGAATTGGGTGCCAATCATCTGACAAGATGAGAGCATTTTTACTGGGCAAATTGTTGTGGTTGTACCAGAAATCGAACTGATCAATTCTATCGGCAATTGCTATCACATTTCGGTTTTGTAGCTGATATGCCAGTGCGGAAGCAGAGCGATAATCTGTTGTTACAACTAATGGTTCATCACCCAGTTGTGCTGCTTGCTTGCTGACTACTGCTGCCACATCCTTCCAGCCAAATAACATGCGCGATTCTGGATCAGCTTCTTGACTTACCAAGCTAGCCAGGGGCAATATACTATAGTTTACGACCAGCAAAGCAGCAAATAGTAAACCATAGAGTTGACCACTTAACAGAAGTGAGCTTCGCCGGACATGAGAAGAGGGAGAAATTTCTTCATCCTTAAAATCCCCATCATTACCTGTAAGAACCTTCTGCCTTCTTTTAATAAAAACTGTTGGTAGCAGGGGAAACAACAGCAGATAAGCCAAGATGTTCCAGTAATAGAGAGCAGTGTACACCAGGGAAATAGCTGTAAGAGTTATGGTTGAAATCCCAAACACCCAAAGAGCAACTGTTCGGTAAACAGAGTCAGAGCTGTTTCCAGAATGAAACTCACAAACCTTCTGCCCTCTGCCTTCTGCCCTCTGCCTTCTTGTAAGTACCTGGAAGATTGCCCAGCAGTTGACTGGAGACAGCATCAGGATAGAAAACAGCAAGAATTTCAGCGGTTCAGCAAACTGGAAACGAAAGCCAGTAGTGTTGAGGCTCCTGTCGAAGTAGTAGCGAAATGATTGAAAGTCATTAGTATAGTTCCAAAGTAAAATTGGAAGAATCGCACTAGTAGCGATCGCTCCTGCTAAATAAATCCTGCGATCGCGTAGTAAAGGACGCAGTCGTCGATCAAATACCACAGTAGCAGCAAACCCCAGGGCTATAAACACTGCCGTATATTTGCATAATCCAGCCAACCCTAGCGCTACTCCTGCTCCATAAAGTCGCCAGCTTTTACCCTTGCCATCTGCCAGATAACCATCCAGAAATCTGATAAACAGGTAGGCGGAAACCAACGACAAAGTAATCAGTAGGTGGTCATGCCAAGCTAGTGCTAAAAACAAGAAGTACAGTGGTGATGCCAACACTAGCGTTACCACCAGCCAGAAGGAGTATCTGTCATGCTCACCATACAGATAGCGGGTAATCTGATAGTAAGTGTAGAAGAAAACCCCATTGCTGATTAGGTTGGGAAGTCTCAAGGTGAAGGCAGAGCGTCCGAAAACCGCAGAGAAAAGACCCTGAACCCAAGCTTGCAAGGGGGGATGATCATAATAGGAAAATGCTGGATGCTGTCCCCATAGCCAGTAGTAAGCTTCGTCAGGATTAGGAAACGTAGCAAACCAAAATACTAGCCGCAGTAGTAGAAGAGCAACCAGTGGGAGCAGGATAAACTGGAAAACTTTTGATGCCAACAGTTTCTAATTATTAGAGGTGTATACCAAATGAATTAACTTTACTGCCAATCTTGTAATTTTGGTGCTTCTGCTGGCATCGTAAAGAGTAATCCAAAGTCAGTCTGACGCTGCTCTAGTGGTTCTTCTGTGAGTTTCCACAAGGTTTCATAAAAGAAGAAAGACACACCAGCAAATCCTCGGTTGCGTACTGCCTCAACTTGCTGCTGAATTTTTGACATAGCAACAGATTTGTTTTTTAAACCAGTCAAGATGCCTATGCTGACAGGAATGCGACTGTGTGCTGCTTTCACTTCTGGCTGCTGCAATTCTGAGATAAAGCTCTCAAAGCTATCTCGATAAATCTGTACAATCAGCTCATCTACTAAGCCAAGCTGTACCCAATTTTGCCAATCAGCAAGAAAGAATTTGTAGGAGAAACGCTGGGGATTAGGAGATATAGAGATAATAACTTCTTCCTTGCGGTCTTTAATCGCCTGCACCAGTTGGTTAAGGAAATCAGTTACTTTGTTAGCTCGCCAGCCTAACCATTCAGGATCTTTCGAGTCAGTAGGGGGAGATTTTCCTTGGTGTTCTTGTTTGTATAACTCTACGGTGAAATCATCATAGCCTAAATCCGATGGCAAGCCGAAATGGTCATCGAATTGGATACCATCAACATCATAGTTGCTGACAATCTCGATCGCTAAATTCTGGATAAACTGCTGCACTTCCGGCATAAACGGATTTAGCCAGACACGCTCATGGGTGCCTTCTAACTTTGTCTTTACCCCTTCTGCATTTTGAGTGAGCCAATCAGGGTGGTGTTTCGCTAATTCAGAATCAGAGGGTGCCATGAAGCCAAATTCAAACCAGGGAATAACTCTCATATTTTGTTGATGTCCCACCTCAACAATTTCTTGGAGGACATCTCGCCCCTTTAATCCCAATTCTGGTTCAAATGGTTCCTCTAAGGGTGTTGCAATCCTGGCTAATTCACCTATCACCCCTTCAGCAACTTTACTTGGATAAAGAGTATAGCCCCAATTCCAGACCGTAGGATAGACAGTGTTAAAGTTCAGCTGTTTAAGGCGTTGCAGAGCACTAACTGTATTGTCGCGAGAAAACAGCACATCACTATCAATATTCGTCAGCCACACTCCCCGTAACTCGGTGTTATTGGGTGTAGAAATCTCGCCATGGGCAATATACTGAGTAGGCACTTCCACAGAATCACTAATAACTTGCTCCTGTGGCAACTGTTCGATGTAAGATTGTGTGCCATTCTCTGGGACATTACTAAACCGCGCCTGAGAATAAGCAACCGTTGGCTTCCACACTGCTATCGTTATGCCTAAAACAAATAAGAAAACTAACCAAGCTGGACGCCCAAAAGTGTGCTTTAAAGAAACCAACTCATTCACCGAGATTGTGCTTAAGCTTAAGAGAAACCGTTTCATAGATACCGAGCAGTATTGGGTAGGATAGGCATTAAACAGCAATAATTCTACGAATATAGCGCGGGATCATTCACTTCTTTCAAGAGCAGGCTTATTACCTCCCCCAAATCTCCACCATTAGTTAAACCGGATTTTTAATAATTCATTTGTACCATATTATCGGTTAAAACCTGTTCTGCTTAATTGTGCAGACCAGGGTTTGCTAACCCAGATTTAGTGTCATGCTAAATCCGCCTATTATGGCCCTATTTTAGCTTAAGCCTTCTTTTCCTTAGAGCCCTCTAATCTCAAAATAGGAGTCTTCGAGTCAAACTCCCATGAACTTTCATTCACAACGTTCGCGCAGCGTTCTCCGCAGGAGTAGGATGAAAATTTCTGGTGTCTCCGTGTCTATTTTCAGATTACGAGTTCTGTCTAATCCAGACATTTGTTTGCATTTCATGACATTTAGTAAGTAATCCTACTGAGGAATAAATTCAGTATTAACCCTGATTGTGCAGTGTTCAGTGTTGCGATATAGTCAACTCTATTGATTCAAACACTTAATTACATACTTAAGTTAATTTGTCAATATATTTAAGTTTTATTACAACTATGCGGATTTCTGGATACGCAGATTGTGGTTTTCGATCAATTGGCCTCAAGTATTTTTCGGTTCTTGCCAAGCCCAAGGCAACTATCAACCGAAAAATTAAAATATAAGTTCACTTTGTGTGTTCCTATGATTAAACACAATGACCCAGAATATGTGGCTGTGAGCAACCATAAATCCATCGAAAGGCTTGTTAGAGCAATCACTTTATCTGAGGGTCAGTTTTCACTGATCTTAGTTTGTTGCAACCGTCTGCCTTTACGGCGGCAAATACTCAAACAACAGATAGAACTATCCTCAGCTCCAATCCAGGAAATAACTATCCATCCATCAGTTAAGACACTTTTCACAACCATAGAAACGGCAGTTGAAAACTCACCGCCTCCAGCTTTGATAGTCTCTGGTTTAGAGTCAGTTGTTGCTATCGATCAAGTATTAAGTTCGACAAACCTAGTACGGGATGAGTTTCGCAAACAGTTTCCATTTCCTTTGGTATTGTTGATCAATGATGAAATTCTACAGAAACTCATTCGATTGGCACCTGATTTTAAGAGTTGGTCGGCAAACCCAATTCGATTTCAAGTCTTAGAAAACCATCATTCTGCTAAATGTACTGCAATTACAGCCTAAATTGTTTTACAACTGGGCGAGTCGGTCATACTGAGAAAATGCTGGAGATTTTAGCTGCGGTTAAAGCCTGTCAGGATAAAACTTTTGAGTTTTTAATCCCTTTGGTACTAAGTCGAGCATCGATGTTGAATTGCTCCGAATTTTGAATTTCGCCATATAAACTATATCTAGTTTAAATCTATATCTCCAGCATAGCTATAGACTTCCACTTCTAATTCAGAGGCTATTTCCTTGGCTCTAGGATGAACCATTGGTGAAATGACTATCTTACGGTTTGCTGTTTGTTGGTGTCGGTTTTGATAAAAGCGTACTTTCCGCTCAAAAGTATAGATATCTGCCTTACTCATAGAAGACTTGATTTCACAAATAATCAGCAAACCATTTTTTATTAACAAGTCCAGTTCTACCTGTTCAGGTCTACCAAACACTTCTCCGGCGCTATCGTATTCGGTAAGATGGAGTACTTCTACGGCAAAAGAGTCTTCTAAAATTCCCTTGAGGGCATTGCGAAAAGAGCTTTCTGAATAGAGTCCCCATCTGGCTCCTAATGCTCCAATAGTACTATCGTGCTTATTATTAAGTTTTTTAATTTCTAGTAAAATTTGCTGAATTATCTTGTTATTTTCGTCACACCTGCGGTCTTGTTCATCCCACTTGCAGCTTTGTTCATCCCACCTGCGGCTTTGTTCATCCCACTTGCGGCTTTGCTCGTCCCACTTTAGTTGCAGTTGCTTTTGGTTTTCCTCCCACTTGTGGTTTTGTTCATCCCACTTGTGGTTTTGTTCATCCCACCTGCGGTTTTGTTCATCCCACTTGCGGCTTTGTTCATCCCACTTGCGGCTTTGTTCCTCGCGATCGCGCCTCAGTTCTGCAAGAATCTGATCAAAGCGGTTTTCTGTTTCTTGTTTACCAGCATAGTAGTTTTCTACTGTACGCAAGACAAAGTCTCGTAGATCTCGATCTTGCTGCAAAATTGTGGGTAGTTCCTGGTGAATCAGTGCTTTAATTTCTTCTTCTGTCATTAGCTCTAGTTCAGGAGAACATTCTTACTATTATAGACGAATGGTGGGGCAAGGGTTTCACTTTAAGTTGACACCCGTGGGATTGAGCATCTGACTTTTCACAGTATTTTTTTAGTCGAGGTTAGGAGTCAGGAGTCAGTAGTCAGAAGAATAATGCCGTTTGATGATAATCCATACTCATTACTCATTACTTCTTCGGTGACTAGATTTTAGGACTTCCCGTGAAAAGTCAGGATTGAGCATGAGGTTGAAAACGTAGGATTGAATGGAAGAAACAATTCTCTTCCTTACTCCCTGCTCCCTGCTCCCTGTTCCCTGTTCCCTGTTCCCTTGTTTCTTGAAAGCCTTTTGTAATTCTCTACAATAGAAATATCAGGGCGATCTCAGTTTTTCTGGCAGGGCGTAGGCATGAAATTAATCTTAAACACAATATTCCCTAGACTAGCTGGTGCTACAGCTCTAGCACTTACAACTTTAATGCTACTGAGTGGAAGGGTGTCTGCTGTCAAGGTTGACATTAAACAACAAGTTCTCAATGGCTTACATTATCCTACAACTTCTCAACAGTTCTTTGAGCGAGGAAAACGTACCCTTGAGCAAGAAATTCAACTGATTCTCCAGAGACTACAATCATCCCCAGAAACTTTACTACATATTCGAAAGGATCTGCCAGTACAAATGCGTGAAGAATGGCTCAGGCAAGAAGAATTATGGCTCCAGGAAAATCCTCAAATTGTGCCTCTAGATAGTATTTAAAAGGCAATAGGCAACAGTAGGGGCGACCATTCGCCCCTACTTTTATAACCTGGTGGTGAAAAAATTTTTTTATTCGGACTGCCTTCTTGCATTAAGATGCTCGAATTGCTCTAGCACGGCAATCTCTTAACCAGAGGCTAACTGCTTGACCAATGATCCAATTGCTACTCTCTTGGGGTGGCATGGGTGGATTTTCTGATAAAGAGGAACCAATTTGAGTAAACATCATTGCCAAGCGCCAACCATCAGTGGTTTGCGTTAAAAATAGCCAGTGAAAACTTTGGGAATCTAAAGTTTTTACCCCTATATACTGCCGTTCCAGGGTAGTGAGGAAGACTTGCTTCGGTTGCTCCTCTTCCAGGGTAGTGACTTTTGGGGTATATTGACCAGGACCAAGGGTGAGGGGTTCAAACTCTGGATTTCCTGCCAAAAGAACATATCTGGAGTCATCAGCAGTTCTATTCAAGCGCCGAGATCTTTGAATCACCCGATTGGCATAGTTGGGTAAATCCTCAATCATCAGAGGGATTAACATCTCTACATCATCTGGGCAAGCTTTAATTGAAGTATCAGCAATCTGAAGTAGGTTATCCAAGTGAGGGGGGGTGAGGGAAATTTTGGTTGGAATTTCTAGCGAAGTATCCAAAAAATAATTAGTTCTCCTTTGTTTCCCCGTCTCCCCATCTCCCCATCTCCCCATCTCCCCACCCTCTTTTTCATTCACCCAGTGAGGGGTTTGCGTCGCATCGTCGAACGGCTTACTCCCATATAAAGTAGCGCCCTGCAACCCCAAGCAACTAATCAGTAGTAATCCACAACACTTGAGCCTAGACATCAGCCGTTGTTAACTCCTTGCAAATCCTCTCCCAGGAAGCAATTGGGTCACTAGCAGCAGTAATTGGTCGCCCAATAACTAAGTAATCAGCACCAGCTTTGATAGCAGCAGCGGGAGTCATGGAGCGCTTTTGATCACCTGCTTTTGCCCAACTAGGTCGTACTCCTGGACAAATTAACACAAAATCATCTCCACAAACTCGCCGTAGTTGCTCCACTTCCTGAGGAGAACAAACAGCTCCCTGCAAACCTGCCTCTTGAGCTAGTAATGCCATCTGTAGGGTGTATTCTGGTAATTCAAGAGGAATTTTCAGGTCAAAAGCTAAGTCCCTTGAGTTGAGACTAGTAAGCAGGGTAATGGCAATTAAATTAGGAGGTGGATATCCTGCCCCCTCTGCTCCCTCTTGAACAGCTGCCACAGCTCCCTTGAGGGCACTACGACCAGCAACTGCATGAATTGTGATTAAATCGACACCATAGGCAGCTGCGGCACGACAAGCACCAGCTACAGTATTGGGAATGTCGTGGAACTTAAGGTCCAGAAATATCCGCTTTTGCCGCTCTTTGAGAACAGACAAAATACCAGAACCACTGCTAACAAATAGCTCTAGCCCCACTTTCCAAAAACTAACTTGAGGCAACTGCTCTACCAATGCGATCGCTTCTGTCTCAGTTGCGACATCCAAGGGTACAATAATCCGGTTTTCTATACCCATCTGCATTTATTGCTATGCTGCACTAGTTTATCTTAAGTAAACGTTCCAACTTTCCCAATTCCCAATTCTAAAGTATCAACCGCACAAATCTCTTTTTTCCAACTTGTAAAACCTTACCTGCCAGAAGTTCAGCTGAATCGAAGGTGAGGTCAACTTCAGAAATGCGATCACCATCCAACCTTACCGCTCCCCCTTGAATCTGTCGTCGTCCTTCCCCACTAGTTTTACACAAACCACTGGTATTGAGAATATAGAACAACTTAGCGGGAAATTGTACTTGAGACAGAGAAAATTCGGGTACCGCATCACCAGTACTAGTAGTATTTCCCTGTATCAAATTCATTGCTGCTTGTTGAGCTTCCTTAGCAGCTTCTTCTCCATGATACTGGCTGACAATATTGAGAGCCAGTAGTTTTTGGCGATCGCGTGGGGATTCTGGTAGTTGCTCCAAAGGTAAATTTGTTAGTAATTCATAATATTGCTCTAACAAAGTATCTGGCGTCTTTTCCAACTTAGAGTACATTGAGAGGGAATCTTCTCTCAAACCAACATAATTTCCCAAAGACTTGGACATTTTATGCACCCCATCTGTCCCTAGCAAAAGTGGAATTAACAATCCGAACTGGGGTATTTGTCCAAAATGCCGTTGCAAATCTCGCCCCACAGCAATGTTGAATTTTTGATCAGTGCCCCCTAACTCCACATCAGCATTTACTGCAACAGAATCGTAGCCTTGTAACAAAGGGTAGAGAAATTCATGAAGGTAAATAGGGTTTTCCTGCTCATATCGTAGGGCAAATCCCTCCTTGGCCAGCATCTGCCCTACAGTCATAGTGGCTAACAACTGGATAATTTTTGACAAATCGAGCTCATTAAGCCATTCTGAGTTGTAGTGAATTTCCAGCCGTCCCGGTGTCTGGAAATCCAAAATTGGGCGCACCTGCTCTAAATAAGTTTCAGCATTTTGTTGAACCTGAGCTGGTGTCAACTGGGTACGCACTTCTGATTTTCCAGTAGGATCACCAATTTGAGCAGTAAAATCCCCAATGATTAGTACAGCAGTATGACCAGCATCCTGAAAAGCTCGCAGCTTACGCACGGGGATACTATGACCAATATGTATATCTGATGCAGTCGGGTCAATTCCCAACTTGATCCTCAAAGGATGGTCACTTTTCTCTAGGCATTGAGCTAGATTTTCACTTGGGTTTTGGGACTCTGGTTGGTCAGGAAAAATCTCACTGACGCCTCGGTAGAGCCAGGCTAGGTCATGGGGAATTGGAAAGCTGGACATTAGACTTCTTACAGAAGTAGGGAACAGGGAAGAATTTACCTACCAATCTCAAAGGAGATAGAGTAACATTAATTTGCATAAAATGCCACAATATCTATATTTGAAAAGTTATCTCTTGGGAATTGAGAATCGGGAATTGGGAATCAAAAAAAGAATGGTTATTAATTATCTTTCTCCCAGCTCCCTAACGCTGCCCAGCTACCTAACGCTCCCCAAAGCTCCAGCTCCCCCAGCTAGCTCCCTTACCAAGAAGTACCTTAGTATGGTTGAGATGTTGTTCGAGTAAACTAAATTATCTGTGATCCTGATTACTGCTCAAAATTTATGTAATCACGTATAACCAACTATTAATTCCCAAGTTGCCCTCGTCTCTCGAATTGCTGTCTTTTTAAGTGAGGAAGTGAAATCGCTGTGTCGTCTAGCACCGTTCAACAAAAACAACAGAAACATGAAAAGAAAAGCGGTTCATCACCAGTTTTTCAGTTTGTGCAAGGAGTTGCTCAGGTAACAGGTGGAACCGTCCTAGGTATCACCATGCTAACTAGCTCCCTCTTTGCTGGTGGACTGGTGGGCTTAGCGACAAGTTTCCGCAACTTGCCAGATGTGAGAGTGCTGCGAGGCTATGTACCAACAGAAACTACTTATATTTATGACATCAAAGGTAAGCCTCTTACCAGTATCCATGGTGAAGCTAATCGCGAAGTAGTCAAATTAGATCAAATCAGCCCGCAACTCAAGCGAGCGGTACTAGCAATGGAAGATAGCCGCTTCTATTCCCATCAGGGGATTAATCCCAACAGTATTGGTCGAGCTTTTAAAGCTAACTGGGAGAGTGGCAGTGTGGTTGAAGGTGGCTCAACCCTAACCATGCAGTTGGTAAAAAACCTATTTCTGTCACGAGAGCGTAAATTCAGTCGCAAAATTGCTGAAGCGGTGCTAGCAATCCGAGTCGAGCAAATCTTCGCCAAAGAGCAGATTTTGGAGATGTACCTCAATCAAATTTATTGGGGTCACAATAACTATGGCGTACAAACTGCCTCTGAAAGCTACTTTGCCAAACCTGCCTCGGATCTTACCTTGGCAGAGTCAGCAATGCTAGCAGGATTGATTCAATCTCCAGAAGAATACAGTCCTTTCGTTAATTACAAAAAGGCAAAAGAGCGACAATCAATTGCTTTAACCCGGATGCGAGAGCTGGGATGGATTACTGAGCAAGAAGAAGCCACAGCTCGTAAGCAACCTTTGGGCATAGGTAAAAGTACTTCATGGCAGGTTAGTGAACTTCCATCGATCACAGAAGCAGTGGTTGCGGAGTTGAACGAGCGATTTGGTAAAGATACTGTCCAAAAAGGGGGGATGCGAGTCCAGACAACAATTGACTACAACTTCCAAAAGATGTCTGAAAAATTGATCGCCAGGGCTCATCGTAACTTAGGGATTTACGCTGATCAAGTGGCTCTAGCTGCTGTGGATCCTCGAACCCATTTTGTAAAAACCCTCGTAGGTAGTGTTAACTATGAAAAGAGTCAGTTCAACCGTGCTATTCAATCTCGACGTCAGCCTGGCTCGTCCTTCAAGCCGTTCGTTTACTACACTGCTTTTGCCACTGGTAAATATACGCCCTACTCCACTGTTATGGATACCCCAGTGAGCTATCGGGATGGTTCTGGCTATTATTCTCCGCGAAACTACGGTGGTGGCTACTCAGGTGCTGTGACGATTCACACTGCCTTAACACAGTCTCTTAATGTTCCGGCAGTGAAAATTGGCAAAGCAGTTGGACTGGACAAGGTAATTGCACTCTGCCGTACCTTAGGAATTAAGAGTCCTATGGAACCAGTGACTTCCTTGCCATTGGGGGCGATTGGTCTAACACCTTTGGAAATGGCAGGAGCCTTTGCCACGTTTGCTAATAATGGTTGGCATTCCGACCCAACAATCATTGTTCGAGTCACAGATAGTGAGGGCAATATCCTACTAGATAATACCCCTAAACCGAAGCTGGTTCTTGACCAATGGGCTGTTGCTTCCCTCAACCATACGCTGATAGGCGTGATTAACGGTGGTACGGGAAAAAGAGCTTACATTGGACGTCAGGCAGCAGGTAAGACTGGCACAACCTCCTCCGAGCGAGATGTTTGGTTTGTCGGATATGTACCACAGATGGCAGCAGCAGTTTGGATAGGTAATGATGACTACAGACCATTATGGGGAGGAGCAACAGGTGGTGGATATGCGGCACCAGTTTGGAGGCAATTTATGTCGAAGGCTCTAGAAGGTACCCAACAGGAATATTTCCCCTTACCTTCTAAATATCCTCGTCCTTAAATAGGCAATAGGCAATAGGAAAGAGCCTACTTTCATCACCTGGTGGTGAAAAAAATTTTTTATCGGAACTGCCTTGGAGCCTCTTGCCTTTTTTCAACAAGAGTAATGAGGTTAGAGCCACTAAGCCGATAGCAATGGCCTAGTAAAATCAAACGATAGGGCCAGACCCGTTTGAGCAAAGGATATTCTAGCTCGAAGCTGGCGGTTGTAAAACTTCCTTGTTAGAAGGTTTAAGGATTTCCTCAACAGCAGCCTCTGAAACAGGAGCAGAAATAGGAATTTCCTCAACTTCTTGTAACTTCTCCACTGCTAATCTAGAAGACGAGTTGCCACCAGATAAGCGTTTCAATAGCTTGGGTCTCGGATCGTGTAGCAGGTAAATAATTTGATCTCCTGTTTTCCATTTTTCCATCGCACCCGCTACTTTAAAATTACCGTCCCGTTCCCATAGTAAAGGTACCAGTTCTCCAGCGCGAATTAAAGCTTGTAAATGAGCTCGCTGAAACTCAACTCCTGGTTCTGTTAATGTTGTTGAACCTAGCTTCACTTGCCCATCACTAAGATACTGGTTCCAAGCTTTGATCGGGAGTTGTGGAATGAAGGCTTGAGTAACTTTTGTTTTGTTAGTTGAATTACTTGCTTGGCGATCGCGAGGAAAAACTGCTAGGACTCTCGGTGGCTCAAACTCTTCAGCCGCGCGTTGAGCTAATACGACATTCACTTCACCATTATGAGTCATGGCTAGGAATGTCCCCATTGATTCAAGTCCAGCCTCTTCAAGAACGTCAATATCCAAACCACTGCTTTGGAACACCCGTAGATTTTCTTCTTCTGCTTTTTGGCAAGCTTCTGGATCAGTATCGATGAGTACAACAGACTCTCCCCGTTCTTGGAACAGACGGGCAATCAGACGGCTCAGAGGATTACAACCAATAATTACTGCACCAGTTGCTTTTTCCTCTGGGTTAAGTTGTAGCCATTTGGCTACCCAACGAGCTGTCAGTCCTTGCAAGAATACCGTCAGCATTATGGTAAGGAAGACTAGGGCTTTAATTGAATCACCACCATTAATTCCCCGTTCTGTCAAGATAATCGCAAATAGGGAAGCAACTGAGGCGCTAACAATACCTTTGGGACAAATCCAAGACAAAAATACTTTCTGTCGCCATTTGAGATCACTGTTCCAGGTACACAAAGCAACACTAATGGGACGCACCAGAAACATTAGCACGAAGACGGTAAAAAGGCTACCCCAACCTAAGGCAAAAATACTGGCAATTGATAGATCCGCAGACAAAAGAATAAACAACACTGAAACGCCAAGAACTGTTAATTGCCCTTTAAATCTTCGCAGCAAACGTTCTTCGGGAAGTTCAGAAGCTCCTAGGACAATCCCAGCAAGCACAGTTGCCATTAATCCTGACTCCGAACGAATCATTTGCGCTAAGCCAAATAAGCCCCACATGCCAGCCAGAACTACTAAACTTTTGAGGTTTTCTGAGATAAAGTCAGCCCTTTTGACAAACAAGCTCAACAACCAACCACCAATGCCACCAATGAGAGCACCAATACCAAGGCGCAGACTCAGACCAATAAGTGCCTCTAAAGGACCAGCATCGCTGTTGACGATTGTGTCTAGTACAACAACCGCCAGGATCGCCCCTACTGGATCAATTAATACCCCTTCCCCTTCGAGGATAGTTGCTACCCGCCGCTCCACTCTCACTTGTTTAAGCAGGGGACCAATAACAGTTGGACCAGTGACAACTACTAGAGATGCATAGAGAAAGGCTATGGACCAGGGAAATTCAGCCAGCCAGTGAGCTGCCATTCCTCCCCCTACCAGGGTAAGTAGTGTCCCTAGAGTAACCAGGTTTCTGAGACTACCGGAAACTTTGCCCAAGGCTCGCAGCTCAAGGTTGAGCCCTCCCTCAAATAGAATAACTGCTACAGCAAGAGCAACAATTACTTCCAGACCAACTCCCAGTTCCTGCGGGTGCAGCCAATTAAAGCCGTCTGGTCCTAGTAAAACGCCAAACATTAGTAGAAAGACGATACTAGGGACTTTGAAGTATTCTGCTATTACCTGGGCACTAATCCCAGCAAAGATGGCAATAACCATCTGTAGGGTTAGTTCAAATGATCCTTCCATATGCGTAAGTGTCGCAAGCGATCAACTCAGGTCTCAATGTCTCATTTTTTAGGTTGACAAACACCAGTTAGTTTTCCAATAACTTCAGGGTAGACAGATAAGTCTGACAATGGCAAATCAGCAATAAGCCTCATATATAAATTAAAACTTTAAAAAAAATTCAGCTATTGCTTCTCTCCTCTGAAAAAATACATTTGATAATCAGCCTTGACCTATGGTGGTATACGGTCTTGTCTCAAACATTCCCTCCTAGCGATCACTGGTTGGCTTGATAGACTGGTTATAGTTGAGCGATGTGTCATGTTTTTTACAACTTTGCTAATGTTTTTTTTGAAAAGAAAAGTTAAATGTATGATTCATTGCGGATATCTTAGCACCTAGCTTGGACTAAGGCAGTGTTCTGAACTCTGGCTTGGTGCCCCAATTATTGTCTCAGGCAACAGTTGAGGTCAATAGACCGAGCATAGGTTTGATAGAGATTGAGGTTACCAGAGTGCGTTAGTTTAGCATTAGTCAGTCGCCATTACCAAGGAAAGGATTACTAACCTCACCTTGGTAGTGAGAGTTTCTCGTTACATAATTGAAAATAGTCACCTAATAAGATGCCTATTGCTGCCGCCAGAAGCTTTGAGAGATCAGCAAGTTGGATTGTCAATAAAGACACAGACTGGCAACGAGCAGCAATCTGAATTGTTGGTTAAAGATGAATCATCAAACTTTTACTTGGGATCGCTCAGGAAACAAAATTCGCCAAACTGAACGCTGGCTTGAGGGACTATGGATTTCGGTGCTACTCCTAGCAGCACTACTACTATTGTTAATCAATCTTGATAGTCTTTCAGCGCAAGATGGGGGAAAACAAATAGTTGCCCAGATTGCTGAGGAAGCTTCACGAATACCAGTCGAGTCTTGGCAATGGCTTTACCCAACCACCAATGGTAAACCAGATCTAGTTCAACCTCCTCTACTTCATTGGTTAATTGCTGCTGTTTATCAGATTGGTGGGAACAATCCGTGGATACCACGTTTACCTGGGGCTCTGCTCACTGCCTTTTCTGTACCGCTACTGTATGGCATTGGTAGAGAAATTTTTCCCTCCCGTCAAACAGCGATTTTCTCTAGCTTGATTTATTTAACTTTATTACCTGTTATCCATCATGGACGGTTGGCACTGGCGGATGGAACGGCGCTGTGTTTTATTATCCTGATGATGTGGTGTGTGTTACGATCCCGTCGTGACTTGCGTTGGTCTTTTGGTATAGGAATTGGCTTAGGCTTGATTTGCCTAACTAAAGGTTTATTACTAGGACTTTTAATCGGAACAATTGCCCTGTTATTTTTAGGCTGGGATACTCCAAGACTACTAACTTCTGTTTATTGGTGGGGTGGCTTGCTTCTTGGTATTACTCCAGCAACAACTTGGTATGTTGCTGGCTTACTACAACCAAGTCTACTTCCTAAAGATATATTTAACCAAACCCAAGGACTACTCTGGACATCATTTGATAAAAGTCACATGAGCTTTTCCTGGTACTACCTGATGGAAATCTTTACAATACCTTGGATACTTTTTTGGCCTTATGGGTTAAGGCTTGCTTGGAATAATCGCAATTGGGGCTGGGCAAAATTAGTGCTGGTTTGGACTGGCTTTTATTTAGGTGCGATTACCGTAATGGTTACCAAACTACCTGGAGATTTTTTACCTATCTATCCAGCCTTAGCTCTTGCTGGAGGGGCATTGCTTACTGAAGTTTGGAATTGGCCTACTCATAAAACTTTTCCCCGTTTTTGGAGCATTGGTCTGAGTTTGATGGCTATAGTAGCAAGTCTTCTTAGTGTTTACTTGACGCGCCCAGAAGCTGTTAATTGGTCATTAGCATTGATTTTTGCCTCAGTAGCTTTAACAATGACTATTTCAGCAGTTTTGGTAGCTCGAAGGGATTTGCAATTTATTGTAATTCTGTTTTGGGGCAGTTATATCTCGCTGTTGCTTTTTGTTACTTCTCCCTATTAAATTTAATAATTTTCCGAATACTTCTTGTACCTCCATGAACAAAGATTGGGCAAACCCCCTAGATAGATCTTTAAGAGGTATTTTGCCCAAACGGGTATTCCTGAAGGCTCATTATAGCTTGGTAACTAGTAGTTTATTTCCCTAGCTGTCAGGGTAGCAGACCCTGTCAAGAGCTAGCCATCTCTAGCTTTACCATGAGCTTAGCTTCATCGATTCAGGATGCCTCAGCAACTTCATCGGTGTCTTCAGTTTGTTTAAGATGAATGTGTTTACGTCCTAGGGTGATTTCAAATTCTTCCCCGGGTTTTAAGCCCATCTGTTTAGTATAGGCAGAGCCAATCAATAAATTGCCGTTGGACTGCACAGAAATACGAAAACTGGCACTACGTCCTCCACGTCCATTACCATTGGCTTTGCTATCTAACTCAATCCCTTCAGCATCAATCAGGGCATTGAGGAACTTCATCATATTGACTCGCTCTACCCCGTTTTTAGTCACGGTGTAGTAGCCACATTCTCTAGCTTTTTCTTCTTTGGTGAGATTACCTAGTTCTTTGACTTTTAGAACCAATTCCTCACCTACTAAGGGTTCTGGTTTTTTCTTTTTAGCCATCAGTTTTAATCTAAAAACTAACGAGTTAAGTGGTATTCAGGGTTTTTGCTGTACTGATAGTCAACTAAGACAACAAAATCTTAGGCTTATATCAGTACATATGATTATATTACACAAAAATGGTTAATTACATTCGCTATATTTTTTTTAATCGAGGTTTGTAAATTTTACTCACCCTTCAAAAGCTAGGTTGTCAACAAATAGCTCTTCTGGATAATGTTAGTTGTTGACAGCATCATGTCTCTATAGAACCAACAACGGTATACTAAGTACTCCCTCGATTGGAGCATTAATCAAGCTTGAGGATAAAGACATCAGGTTATGGTTGAGAAGACAGCCTTAGTTGTAGGCTGCATAAAAAACAACTCGAAAAAATAAGATGTGCAACTTTACCAAAGACTCAAAAGCAAGAGGAGCTTGAGTTGGTAAACATTACTCAAACCTATGAGATACAAAACCTTTTACCGTATTCGATGGATTTAATCAGTATGAAACTCACAACTCGTGGACACTATAGTGTCAAAGCACTGCTAGATTTGAGCTTACAACCAACTTATGGACCAACTTCTGTTAAACAGATAGCTCACCGACAGGAGCTCCCAGCTCCTTATTTAGAGAAACTGCTGATAGAAATGCGTCGCGCCGGTTTAGTTAACTCGATACGCGGTGCTCAAGGTGGTTATCAATTAGCCCGTGAGCCTGCAAAAATTTCTCTTGGTCATATCTTAGAAGCAGTTGGTGAAACCATAGAACCACTTCCTCGTCATACACCAGATATAGGTCAAGCTGAAGACTGGGTAACTTTTACTCTTTGGCAACGACTGCACCAAAAGCTTAAAGAAGCATTGTACAGCATAACCTTGGCAGATCTTTACTATGATGCTCGTAGTTGGCAAGCTGCTCAAGGAGAAGAAACAAGTTTTGTTGTTTAAATGTTTCAAATGACCAAACTAAAAGTCTATTGGTAGTGAATAGCGTTAGAACCATAACTTATCACTAATAGTTTGAAACGTCTACTAGATTGGCCTCAAGTTTAAAAGCAATGGTTTTTTCTGGAAGAAACCTCACTGCCATTGTAGTTGGATGCTTTCTTTGTTTTACCATTGCTAAAGCTTGGGGAGAAGGGAGGAGAAAAATACGACATTTTGGTAATTTATAATCAAGCTGCCATTGTTTTGTTGCTCTCTGCAAGTCTGGACTATCTCATTGGCGATCCTTGGGACTGGCCTCACCCAGTGCGTGTTATGGGTTGGGTGATTTCTTACTTTACTCAGTTAGTAATTAAGTATTGGCATCGGCAATGGAAAGCTCGCTTAGCAGGAATTGGGTTAGGCGTTGCACTAATAATCGGCAGCGGAGTAGTTGGATGGTTAATTGTTCGAGGAGCAAGCTGGGTTAATCAAGAATTGGGTATAACCTTAGAGTGTATTCTACTGGCAAGTTGTTTTGCTGGTCGAAGTTTGCGAGGAGCAGCAGTAGATGTCTTACAATCGTTAACAACTGGACAGTTAAAGCAAGCCCGTTTTAAATTAAGTCAATATGTTGGTAGAGATACAGAAAAACTTGCTCAACCAGAAATCCTCCGCGCAGTTTTGGAAACGGTGGCAGAAAATGCCACAGATGGAGTAATGGCTCCTCTGTTCTATGCAATAGTTGGGGCATTTTTACCTGGAGTAGGTAGTGCTCCTTTAGCTTTAGCTTATAAAGCTAGCAGTACTCTCGACTCTATGATTGGTTATCGAAAAGACCCTTACACTGATTTGGGTTGGTTCAGTGCTCAGTTTGAAGATGTCCTCACCTGGTTACCTTGTCGGTTAACGGTAATTACTCTAGGACTTTTGTCAGGTAAGCCCTTTGAAGTTTGGCGTCTGTGTTACCGCGATGCTTCTAAAGATCCTAGCCCCAACTCCGGCTGGAGTGAGTGTGCTTACGCAGCTATTTTGGGTGTCCAACTGGGGGGAAAGAACTGGTATCAGGGAGTTGCTAAACACAAACCACTTCTGGGTGAACCAATTCACTTGATTACAACAGGTAAAATTTACCAAGCTTTGCAGCTAACAAGGTATTGCTTTTTGATTTGGTTGGCAATTGCGATCATTCTTTGTTATTAGTCATTGGTCCTTTGTCCTTTGTGCTAATGACCAATGACTAATAACAAAGCGTACCATTACCAAATATAAGTAATTAACATTTCCTGGGAGTAATATTGCTCAGCAACCAAGTTATTGGCAAAATAAGTACAATTATATAAATAATTCTCAGCAAAGCGATGGAAACACTTGCATATATCCAATTATCTGCTAACTATGAAGAATTGATTAGCATAGAGCCTAATTTTGGTCAGCTGAAGTTATTGAAGGGAGTAAATTGGCAAAAACTTGCTAGTTCCGCTTGGATTAGTTTTGTATCCCTTGTTCTTGCCATTGCTATTGTCAGTACAGCTGCCAGCACTATTGCTGCACAGATAATTTATGGTAAAGTCCGTACCGATGGAAAATTTCTTAATGTGCGTTCTGGTCCTAGTGGTTTTGTTGTCGGTACATTGGCCGATGGTGCTCAGGTAACCCTGACTGGTCGTAATGTTGATGGTTGGTTAGAGCTTACAGATGGGAACTATGTATTAGCTAAGTGGATAGTCAAGGAAGGTTCTGATGGTGGTAAAGGTGTTAGTACATTTAGTCGTCGTCTCGGTTATGTGAAAACCAAGGGCAGCCGCCTTAATGTTCGTTCCTGTCCTGGTGGTTCTATTGTCAGTAGTTTAACTAATGGAAGTCGAATTAGCTTGACTGGTCGTAGTGTTGATGGCTGGTTAGAGCTTGCTAATGGAAAGTATGTATCTTCTAAATATATATCCTATGAAAGATCTACTGTATATATAAGCCAAAATAATACTAACCCTTTCACTCAATCAACTAAACTTCTACGACGGGGTAGCAGAGGTCAAGCAGTAGTTACTCTCCAACGAAATTTGAAAAATAGAGGTATCTACAATGGTCCAATAACGGGATACTATGGCAACTTAACTCAAACAGCTGTCATCAAATTTCAGCGAACACAGAGAATAACAGTAGATGGAATTACTGGACCTCAGACTTGGAAATTTTTAGAAAGAAATTCGGTATTGGCAAGGAATCTTATTTGAGGCTCTCTCCTTTTGTATAGGAGAGAGGAGGTGGGGAGACAAGGGAAAGTCATTAGTCATTAGCCAAAGCGTACAAAGGACCAATGACTAATGACTAATGACGCGAAATACCACGTAATGCAAGTTGTGGGATGAGCTTAATCCTTGTTCCCCTACTCCAGCTGTTCGAGTAGTTCTTCAGCAATCTGATACCAGTCTTCTCGCAACTGGGCATCTTCTGGTTTATTAGTCAGACTGCGCCCTTGTATTTCTGGATGTTGCGCATAGAATAAATCATTAACTTTTTGATAAAAATTTCCTTCATCCTGATTGAGCGCCTTGATTCGCTCAACAATTTTCTGCTGTCGTTCTTGCTCTGAGGAATTGAGAGATGGATTAGACTCGTTGGGTAAGTCTATCTCTGGTAAGCCTATCTCAGGCAACTGCGGAATCTCCGGCAACTTGAACTTAGGCAACTGTAGTAAAAAAGACCCTAATTTAGCCACACCCACAATCGCAACTATAGTCAATACGGCTATTGCCATTGCCTTTCTAATAACCTGCAACTCATTGCTGGTAGACTGCTGTTTTTTATTGAAGAAAGAGGTGAAAGTAGTTAAAACTTTCTTGCCGGGAGCTACGACTAGGGTATGAGCATGACCAAGTATACTCTTAGATTGGGAAGGCTGAGGATTGGAAGCTACAGGTACAGGAGATGTCTGAGAGAGGTTATGGTTTTCCAGAGCTTTGAGTACTTCCTTCGCTGACTGATAGCGATTGCGGGGTAGATATGCCAGCATTTTCTGCAATACTGAGTTTAAAGTCGGGCTCAGGCTGACTTCTTGCTGCCAACTCCAAGTTCCTCTAGAAATATCATATAGATCTGCGGGCTGCTTTCCTGTGAGCAAGACTAAAACCGTTACCCCCAAAGCATAAAGATCACTGCAAGGGTAAGCATTCCCTTCTCGTAACTGCTCATCAGGAGCGTAACCCTTTTTGCCGACTACAGTACCTATTCCCCCCCGATAGGAGCGGGATGTTGCTGTAACTACCATCTGTTTAACACAACCAAAGTCGATTAAAACCGGCTTCGTGTCAGAACTGCGCTCAATGAGGTTATCTGGGGAAATATCTCGATGGATTACTTGTTGGGAGTGGAGATACTCCAAAACAGGTAGCAGCTGTCTGAGTAGTTGAGTAACTTCTGCCTCACTAAATCGCTTACCCTGCTCTAATAGTTGGCTGTAAGTTAAACCCTCCACATAGTCTTGCACCAAAAGTAGAGAGTCATTACCTTCTGACTTGAGCCGAATCAGTTCTCGAAAGCGAGGAATCTGGGGGTGCTGTAGCTGGTAGAGCATACCTGCTTCCCGCTGGAATAATTCTTGAGCTTTGTGCAACTCTTTATTACTTTGGGATTGGGGAGCAAATTCCTTGAGGACACAACGCTCGTTGTACCGATTAAGATCTTCAGCTAGGTAAGTACGTCCAAAACCACCGCTCCCTAATTCCCGTACAATACGATAGCGGTTCTCAATAATTGAGCCAGAGGCAAGAGCTGAGGAACTAGGCATTACACTACCCAAAGTCTTAGTTGTTAAATTCGGGAAAGGGAACATCTCACAAGGAACACAGGTATCCTTAATATCTACAAGCTCAAATTCCGTATTCCAGAACTTTAGCCAGTAACTTTAGATGGCGAGATTGCTGATAGTCTCGTAAAAGGCCTGCGATCGCTGAATCGTCCCCAGTGGATTAATGTCCTGACCATAGTTATTTGTTTGAAGAAACCACAAAGGCACAAAGTTCACAAAGTGTTTTTTACTTCTCTAACGAGATCCTCCCAATGGAAATATGTCTGGGTTGAGCTTGTACTCGTTTTAACCAACCTTGGATAGCGGGAAATTTTATTAAGTTAAATCCTCCTTCCTCTGCTACATGGGTGTAAGCAAACAAGCTAATATCAGCAATTGTATAGCGATCACTAACGAAAAATTTGTGATTAGTTAAATGTTGTTCCATGACTGAGAGGGCAGCATAACCAGGTTCTCGTTTTTGTTTGATAGCCTCTCGATATTCATTCTCTTTACCTAGGATAGAAATCCAATATCTGGAAGTGGCAATGTAAGGCTCATGGCTGGATTGTTCAAAAAATAACCATTCCATGACTTTTGCTCGTTCAAACTTATCTTTGGGTAAAAACTCGGTTCCTTCACTCAAATAAAACAGGATAGCATTTGATTCAGCGAGAAATTGACCATTTTCAGTTTCCAAAACTGGAATCCGTCCGTTGGAATTTTTGCTTAAAAATTCGGGTGTCCTGCTTTCTCCTTTGAGGATATTAATTTCTACTCTTTCCCAGGGAATCGCAAGTTGGGTTAATAAAAGACGAATTTTGTAGTCATTGCCAGAGGGTAAAAAACCATATAATCGGAGCATAAGTTATTTCAAAATAAGGTTAAACGTACTCATTTTTGTAACTCGAGCACTACATACAGCTTATTATGCTCAGTCTTCTGACTGTGAAGCCAAAAGAGGTTCTTGATATAGGGGTACACTAAAGGTAACTGTTGAACCTAGCCCTTCACCCATACTATAAAAATTGACATCACCACCCATAGTTTCTATCAGCTTTTGAGAAATGGTCAGTCCCAAACCAGTCCCACCATATTTACGAGTGCTAGAACCATCGACCTGGGTAAATGATTGAAATAACTTCTCCTGTTGGTCAAGAGAAACCCCAATACCAGTATCTGCTACTCTAACTTTGACAATACCAGGAAAATTTTGGTTTTTAAACTTGAGCTTAGTCTTCTGTACCTCAGCACTAATCGTCACTCCACCTTCGTGAGTAAATTTGATGGCGTTGCCTACTAAATTTAACAGTACCTGTAATAGCCGCTGGTAATTTCCGAATACGATTATGTCATCACGAGTGGCAGGTAACTCGAAATTGAGACTGAGGTTTTTTTGTTGTGCCTGATTCCGGGTAAATCTATCGACATCCTTGATCAACCCATCAAGCTTAACTTGATCTAACTCCAAGGACATCTTGCCAGCTTCAATTTTAGCAATATCCAAGATGTCGTTGATAATTTCTAGGAGATGGAGGGCTGATGTATGGGCAACATCAATGAATTCACTCTGTTCTTCTGGATCATCGACTACTTCGTCAAGGATTAGCTTCAGACTGCCGATAATACCATTGAGGGGAGTGCGTAGCTCATGGGTTGTACTAGCGAGAAACTCACTTTTATAGCGGGAAGCAGCTTCTGCCTGCTCACGAGCCACTTCCAACTCTTTATACAAGGTAGCATGAGCGATCGCGGTGCCAACTTGTTGAGCCAACTCTCGCACTAACTCGATTTCTGCTTCACTCCATTGACGGTGGCGGTCACACTGTTGTAGACTAATCACTCCATTGGGTTCATCTTGATAAGAAGTTGAAACCACCAGTACTGACTTTTGCTGGAAATGATTGCTGGTGAGCTCCTTTTCAACCACTGGCTCACTGCTCAATAGAGCTTGCTTTAATTCTGGTTCTACTTCGAGTTCTAACTGCCTCCCTAAGATTGATTGAAAAGGCTCCTGGCAATACTCTGCTTCCACCTTTACTTTGGGATATCCTGGTTTGTAGGAGCAGATGATGCAACGATTAACCTGGAGTGCCTTTCCTAAACTAGTAACAGTTTCCAACCAGATAGTATCAAGATCCAGAGTGCGACGAATCTTCCTGGCAATCTTGGTTAGTAGTTTTTGATTAGGGTCTAGACTTATGGGTACAAGGGAATCTATAGCTGACTGTACCGATTCTTGAGGCAACAGGTGACCCATAACTAGAACAGTTGTTGCCTTGCCACCAGCTTGTAAAATTGGGCTGATTACCAACTCAAAAGGGAAAGACTCCCCTTGGTAACCAAAAGCATGGATGCATCTTTGGGGAATCTTGAGTTCTAAAACTCGCTGGACTTGCTCCCGATACAAATCAAGGGACTTTGGACAGAAGCTATCCTTAAGCGGAATTCCAAGCACTTGTTCGTCTTTCAGACTATGCTTTTGAGCATCTTGCCAGTAAAAGGAGAGGTACTGACCAGATGCATCCTGAGTAAACGCAAGCTCGGCTCCTAACTCCTGCAAAAAGCTAGACTTGGCTGGTGCAAACGTAGGAGAGTCCATAGGGTGACATTCAGCTCCGGGAAAATTAGTAGTGGCAGTCATCACAAGGGAATGCATCTCACTTTTGTAGAAGTACATTTAGCTACCACAGGTTGGGATAGCTTTCCGGATTTTGGTCCAGATTTTTTCAAAACTGAGATGCTCCCATAATACAAAACCTGGCAACTGCACGCGATAAAAGGATGAGCAAAGCTAGGGAATGCATCTAAATGTGCATTAGCTTTGTTGTGTTTAGGGTCAATACCACCAACTATTGCCTCACGCCTGGAGTAAAGTTGACCAATTTAAGCAGTTTTACTTCAAATTGTCTCAATCGTTCCATTCTCCTCTGGGCGGAATAGGCGGATTTCTCTCAAAGGTACGAGTGAGTTCATCATCTCGCTCGCGCTCACCTCTGAGCCACTGACGAATTGCCGTTTCAATTACCTTACTTGGATCATTTGTCAGGTGCTTGATTTGCTCTAACAGTTCTGCATCCAAATGGATAGAAATCTCTTCCTTATCAGCTGTTCGCTTGAGTGAAGAGTTAGCTAATTGACGAGCATCAGTGGAGTTGGAGAGCAAACCCTCTTGAATATGAGCGCGATCATTCATAAAAGTTGTTGGTTTCCCTAATCTATATTTTACGATAACTAGGAATGGGCTAGTCAATGTTCAAGCTACCAACTCTAAGGGTCTTGAATAATGCCTTTAGGTTAGGCTATTACAGCGAATAACACTGCTACACCTTGTGAGAGAAACATTAAAATACATTAAGTACTATTGAATCTGCACTCTGCTAGTTCTTTCTCCTTACCCTCAATCACTATGACTGATGTTCCCGTTTCCAAAATTCGTAATTTTTCGATTATTGCCCACATTGATCATGGCAAGTCTACCTTAGCAGACCGCCTTTTACAGGCTACTGGTACGGTAAACGAACGCCAAATGAAGGAACAGTTTCTCGACAACATGGATTTGGAGCGGGAGCGGGGCATTACGATTAAACTACAAGCAGCGAGGATGAACTACATCCCCAGCGAAGGCGAGCAATATGTCCTCAATTTAATTGACACTCCTGGTCATGTGGATTTCTCCTATGAGGTATCGCGCTCCCTCGTCGCTTGCGAAGGGGCATTATTAATTGTAGATGCATCTCAGGGAGTCGAGGCTCAAACTCTGGCTAATGTTTACTTAGCCCTAGAGCATGACCTAGAAATTATCCCAGTTTTGAATAAAATCGACTTGCCCGGAGCTGACCCTGAGCGAGTGATTAGCGAAATTGAGGAAGTCATTGGTCTAGATTGTAGCGGAGCAATTAGAGCATCAGCAAAGGAAGGCATCGGCATTGAGGAAATTCTCGAATCGATTGTGCATCTGGTGCCACCACCCCAAGATACAGTAGAACGACCATTGCGGGCGTTGATTTTTGACAGCTACTACGATCCTTACCGGGGTGTAATAGTTTATTTTAGGGTAGTAGATGGCAACCTTACAAAAGGCGATCGCATTCACTTGATGGCGTCAGGTAAGGAGTACGAAATTGATGAGCTTGGTGTACTTTCTCCTACCCAAGTACAAGTGGAGGAACTGCACGCCGGAGAAGTAGGTTACTTAGCGGCAGCGATTAAAACTGTAGAAGATGCTCGTGTTGGTGACACAATTACCCTGTCAGCTTCCTCGGCACCAGAACCATTACCTGGTTATACAGAAGCTAAGCCAATGGTATTTTGTGGCTTATTCCCCACGGACTCTGACCAATATAAAGATTTGCGAGATGCTTTAGATAAACTGAAACTCAATGATGCAGCTTTGCACTATGAGCCGGAGACTTCCAGTGCTATGGGATTTGGCTTCCGTTGTGGTTTTTTAGGCTTACTGCACATGGAAATTGTCCAGGAGCGGCTGGAACGAGAATACGATCTAGATTTAATCACCACAGCGCCATCCGTAGTTTATGAAGTAACTACCAATGGTGGTGAAGTCTTTGAAATTGACAATCCCAGCACCCTACCACCACCACAGGATAGGGAAAAAATTGCCGAACCCTATGTCCAAGTCGAGATGATTACTCCAGAAGCCTATGTTGGCACACTCATGGAACTCTGCCAAAGTCGGCGGGGCGAATTTAAGGATATGAAGTACCTAACCCAAGGACGGACAACTTTAGTCTATGAATTGCCCCTAGCAGAAGTAGTCACCGACTTTTTTGACCAGCTAAAATCGCGATCGCGTGGTTATGCGAGTATGGAGTATCACCTCATCGGCTATCGAGAAAACACTCTTGTCAAATTAGATGTTCTGATCAATGGTGATGCTGTTGACTCACTAGCAATGATTGTCCATCGAGACAAATCCTACTACGTCGGTCGTGCTTTGGTAGAAAAACTCAAAGAACTGATTCCCCGCCACCAATTTAAAATTCCCCTTCAAGCTTCCATCGGTAGCCGCATAATTGCTAGCGAACACATTCCAGCTTTACGTAAAGACGTTCTTGCCAAGTGCTACGGCGGCGACATCAGCCGCAAGAAAAAACTGCTACAGAAGCAGGCAAAGGGTAAAAAGCGGATGAAATCAGTGGGGACGGTTGATGTACCGCAGGAAGCTTTCATGGCGGTGTTACGTCTTGAGCAAGGTTAACTAGTCCAAGAAGGCAGTCTCAATGAAAAATTTTTTTCACTACCAAGTAATCAAAGCAGCTCTGGACAGTGTTGTTAGTTGAGGTTAGTTTAGGAGTGATTTCAATTCCCAAGAGCACAGTTATATGAGAATTCTGGTTACAGGTGGTGCCGGTTTCATCGGTTCCCACCTGATTGATCGCTTAATGACACAAGGACATGAAGTTATCTGTTTAGATAACTTCTTTACTGGTCGCAAGCACAATATCCTCAAATGGTTAGATAACCCTTATTTTGAACTGATCCGCCACGATATCACCGAACCAATTAAGTTAGAAGTAGACCAAATTTACCACCTTGCTTGTCCAGCTTCACCAATTCACTACCAGTACAATCCCGTTAAGACGATCAAAACCAACGTTATGGGAACTCTCTATATGTTGGGGTTAGCCAAACGGGTGAATGCAAGATTCTTATTAGCTTCTACGTCTGAAGTTTATGGGGATCCTGAAGTCCATCCTCAGTCAGAAGAGTACCGAGGGAACGTCAATCCGATTGGTCCTCGCAGCTGTTATGACGAAGGCAAACGAGTGGCAGAAACCTTATCATTTGATTACTACTTACAGAATAACGTAGAAATTCGTGTTGCTCGTATTTTTAACACCTATGGTCCCCGTATGTTGGAAAATGACGGTCGAGTTGTCAGCAATTTTGTTGTGCAAGCCCTCAAAGGTCAACCCCTAACGGTATACGGAGATGGTTCTCAAACTCGCAGCTTCTGCTATGTTTCTGATTTAGTCGAAGGGCTGATCCGACTCATGAATGGTGAGCATACTGGACCGATAAATTTGGGTAATCCTGATGAGTACACCATCCTAGAATTAGCTCAGACGGTTCAGAAGATGGTGAATCCTGACTCAGAAGTTCTATTTAAACCTCTACCCCAGGACGATCCACAACGTCGCCGACCTGATATCACCAAAGCTAAAACTTTGCTAGACTGGCAACCTACAGTTCCTTTAGCCGAAGGGTTAAAACTAACTATAGAGGATTTTCGCGATCGCGTCACCTCGACAACTGAAGGGCGTCACCTGGCTTCAGTTTAAACAATAAACTTTAACTCAGGGTACCTTGCTTAAAATAAGCTGTTGTGCATGAAAAATTGTGAATTGGTTCTAACGCTGAGACGCCCAGATTAGAACTAACCAATTAAAATGCCTCTTAGCTTACTCACAAATGTGAGATTTAGAACCCCATAACTTCTATCAGTGAGAATTAGTTCTATGCGTGTTTGTGTTATTGGTACTGGATACGTTGGCTTAGTTACTGGCGTTTGCTTGGCCCACATTGGACATCATGTCATTTGCGTGGACAATAATGAAGAAAAAGTTAAATTGATGCAATCTGGGCAAACGCCTATCTTTGAGCCAGGACTTTCTGAGCTAATGCAGGCTTCTTCCCAGGCTGGACGTCTAGAATTCACCACAGATTTAGCTGCTGGTGTAGCTCATGGAGAAATTTTGTTCATTGCGGTGGGCACACCCCCATTACCTACAGGGGAGAGTGATACCCGTTACGTTGAAGCAGTGGCAAAGGGAATTGGTAGTCACTTAAATGGCGGCTACAAGGTTATTGTTAATAAATCAACAGTACCCATTGGTTCAGGAGATTGGGTCAAGGTAATCGTCATGGATGGTGTGGCTGAACGCCAGCAATCTCTGGTGACAGCTGGTGGTATTTCTGATGCTCAATCCCTTGAAAAGATTGCAGCTGGTTTTGATGTAGTAAGTAATCCGGAGTTTTTGCGGGAGGGCTCAGCCGTTTATGACACCTTTAACCCAGATCGGATTGTCTTAGGGGGTAATAGTCCCAAAGCAATCGCGATGATGCAGGAACTCTATACCCCACTCATCGAACGCCAGTACGCAGAAGACAAATCATTACCCCCAGTACCAGTATTGGTCACGGATCTCAGCTCAGCTGAAATGATTAAATATGCAGCCAATGCCTTTTTGGCAACCAAAATTAGCTTTATTAATGAAGTTGCCAACATCTGCGATCGCGTCGGTGCTGATGTTACTGAAGTGGCGAAAGGAATTGGTTTGGACTCCCGGATTAGTAACAAGTTTTTGCAAGCAGGCATTGGCTGGGGTGGTTCTTGTTTCCCCAAAGATGTCTTAGCTTTGACTCATATTGCTGATGATTATGGCTACGACACTCAACTGCTCAAAGCTACCGTTAGTGTTAATCAACGCCAGCGCTTGCTTGCAGTGGAAAAACTCAAGCAGGAACTCAAAATGCTCAAGGCTAAAACGGTTGGACTACTAGGTTTGACTTTTAAGCCAGATACTGATGATCTACGGGATGCTCCAGCTCTTAATCTCATTGAAGAACTCAACCGACTCGGAGCCAAAGTCAAAGCCTACGATCCAATTATTTCCTCTACTGGTATGCGTCATGGTTTGACTGGTGTGATTGTGGAAACGGATCCAGAACGACTAGCTGATAGTTGTGATGCTTTGGTATTGGTTACAGACTGGCAACAATTTGCCAAGTTGGACTATCAGAAGATGGCAAAGCTGATGAACAATCCCTTGTTAATTGATGGTCGCAATTTCCTAGATCCTGAAGCTCTAAAAAGTGCAGGTTTCCATTATGTGGGAATTGGCCGATAAGCACGTTAACATTAGGGCGCACTGTCTGCGCCCTCAAAGTCATTGCCCCTTGAGTTCCAGATGCTTTGATTGCTCAAATCAATCTACTATTGATCGAGTTGACTAAAATTGCGGCTTGTGTGCGATCGCGTAAGTTCAACCGACTCAAAATATTGGTAACGTGATTCTTCACCGTCTTCTCGGTAATATGAAGTTCCTGAGCAATCTCGCGGTTGCTGGCACCAGTGGCAATCAACTGTAAAATTTCCTGCTCCCTAGGAGTTAGTTCTTCCCAGCCAGGGGGAGGAGTGGGAGCAGGATTGCGGATTCGAGCCATCACTTTTTTGCCTAACCCTGGTCCTAGGTGAGTGTATCCCTTATGTACAGCTTGAATTGCTTGGGCTAACTCTTCTGGAGGAGTATCCTTAAGCAAATACCCAGCTGCACCATACTGTAGCGCTTGGGTGAGGTAGTGCTCATCATCAAAGGTAGTTAATACTAGCACTTTAATGTTCGGAAATTGCTCATAAATTTCCCTCGTTGCTGCTACACCATCCATGACTGGCATCCGAATATCCATTAGTATCACATCTGGCTGTAAAGTTTGTACTAAATTAATGGCAGCTTGTCCATTATCTGCTTCTCCTACCACCTGGAAAGTATCTTCTAACTTCAACAATGCTTTTAAACCGCGCCTAATTAAACTCTGGTCATCTACTAATAGAATGCGAATCATAATTTAGAATTTAGAATTTAGAATGCGGTAATTGCTTTTTGAGATACTTTTATGTTTCTCTAGCACTTATTAATTAAATATTTATCCCACTTATCCCAGCCACAGCAATACCGAAAACGACAATCAGTACCACAAGTAACAATACCAAACCAACAAGGATACTGATAATCAGCCAGGATACAAGCGCCCATCCTCGTTGATGATTTTGAAAATCCTTGATGCTCTTCCAATGACGGCTTTTCCAAGCCCATTCATTGCCTTTAATGCCTAAAACCACTCCTACAATTGGCCAAGTTAGACCTAAAGTTAAAGGAAGGGTAATAAAACTAAGGTCAACCCAAGCAATTAGTCCAATCCAAACTTGATTGGAAAGACACCACAAACCTGGTAACCAAAAGGCTCCCCAATTCCATCCACAAATCTCTTGTGGAACTTTCACTGATTGATCAAAGACTTTTCCGCAACCAGAATTATTTACAAGTGCAGGTTGGTATTTCCCTTTCTGTGGTGTGACAGCAATAGTATTGCTCACTTGTGTTATTGAGAAACCAGAATTGGCTGGTGGCAATTGTTGCAGAATTTCCTCAGCTGAGTGGAAGCGCTCAGAAGGTTGTGAAGCAACCATCCTAGAGAGGATATTACTCATGTGCTGGCTTAGGGATAGTTCCTGTTGCCAAAGCCAGTTTAGGGTATGAGGATTGATGAGATCTTGGGGTTGTTTACCAGTCATCAAAACTAGAGCGGTGACTCCCAAGGCATACAAATCACTATGAGGAGCTGCAATTCCTAACCGTAGCTGTTCTCCAGGAGCGTAGCCAACTTTACCTAAGCGAGTCAGGCTATGAGAAACAACAGGATTTTGAGAGTGAACAGCAGTTGGTTCTAAAATCTGTCTAACACCACCCAAGTCAATCAACACTGGTGTATGATCTCGAGCACGACAGATGATGTTATCTGGAGAAATATCCCGGTGAATGACGCCTACAGTATGGATATAGCTCAAGACTGGCAGCAGTTGCCGAAAAATCTCGATAATTTCGGCTTCACTAAAAGTTTGTCCAACTGTAATTCTCTCTTCTAATAAAGACTGATAAGTTTTGCCTTCGATGTAGTCTTGGACTAAAAACAGCCGTCTTCCCTCGCAGAAAAATTCCCAGAATCGGGGAATTTGGGGTGACGAGAGCTTGTGCAGTATCGCCGCTTCCCGTTGAAATAGTTCCTCTGCTTTGTGGAGAGCATAAGTTCCTTGATTGGCTGGTATCAGCTCTTTGAGGGTAACCAGCTCATTAAAACGTCCTGTATCTTCTGCCAGGTAAGTTCTGCCAAATCCTCCCTGCCCTAGTTCTCGTTTAATAATATAGCGATCGCGCAAGCGGGTGCCAGAAGTTACATGGCTCAATGGTGGGCTAGTATTTGCTTGGGCTATCAGAACACCGCAACCAGAACAAAAACGCCCATCAATGGGATTGATTTTTCCACAGCTTGTACAAGTAATCATTTTTATCAGCAAGCCTTAACTAGGCTCTCTTTTCGATTCTAGCTAATCGTCCGACGCATTTTTACTTTTTTTTATTTGCACATCGCGTTTTTAGGAAGTAGCTCCTCCTGAGAGGGAATATTGATTTGTCATCAAATGTTGACTTTTTAGGTTCCAGCAACGAAATAAAAGCCGAAGAAAGTCTGATCCCAGTAGGTTAAATGTCATGAAATCATAACACAACGATCCCCAGCAAGCCTATAAATTCGTCAATCTACCAAAAATCAACTCTTTAGCCCCTTGATCTAACCCAAGGATTTTCGTTACATAGATTAATAGTTGATCCCAAAGAAATGTTAATTTTTTGGCATTTCACTCAATCATTAGAGGCTGGTTCGCTACCAGATACTTGTATGGATGGTGATCCACTCCTGGCAAGCTCTTTCAAAAACCCCAATTTGGCTAGCGTTTGAAGTTTGCTTTCTGTGAATCATTGGATGTGTTGCCCGACGACCAAAATCTTGAATTCATCAGGCGTTAAATACCTTCAATCCTAATTATGGGAGAGCATAACTTATGGCAAAAGAACGTCCACCCTTAGAGGAGATGACTTTGCGGCAACTGCGCAAAGTTGCTAGTGATTACGGCATCTCCCGTTACAGCCGGATGCGCAAGGCGCAATTGCTGGCGGAAATTCAAAAAGTACAACATACAAACATTTCAAATACCCTATCTCTTACAGTGGAGGCACAACCAGAAGTGGAAGCAGCAAAATTTGAATTAGGTCAAGAAGACCGTGAAGGTGGTATCCTTGCTTCTGTAGATGAGGGTTTAGCAGATTTACCTGAAGGCTACGGTGAAAGTCGCATTGTCTTGATGCCCCGTGATCCGCAATGGGCTTACACCTATTGGGATATCCCTAATGATCATAAGGAAAGCTTACGGAGTCAGGGAGGACAACAACTAGCTCTACGGATTTATGATGCTACTGATATCAACCTTGACTACCAAAGTCCTCACAGTATCCAAGAATATCCTTGTGATGAGTTAGCACGGGAATGGTATTTGCCCATACCTGTAAGCGATCGCGATTATGTTGTGGATATCGGTTATCGCTGTGCTGATGGACGTTGGCTAGTTCTAGCTCGCTCCGCACAAGTACACGTTCCTCCCGTCTACCCTAGTGACTGGGTTGACGACCAATTTATCACCGTCAGTTGGGAGGAAGAACTGCGTGGTAAGACCTTCCTCGAACTCGTTCCTCCTAGTAGACAAATGGCAGGTTTCGGCGCAGCAGATAATCCCATCTACAGCGAAATTTTTGACATGGCTCAATCAGCTGAAGCTCAGCGTATTGCTGGCTCTCTGTTTGGCTCCATGCAGCATGTTCCAGGCTCTATGGCTCCCGAACAAGCAATCAGCTCCTATATCTTCCCCTCTGGTGTAGGCATGTGGGCTATACCAACAATGTCTGGTTTGAACATGTCTGGTGTAGGCATGTCCGGTGTTGGTTTCTCTGCTTCCATGCCCCCAATGCGTCCTCGCAAGTTCTGGTTGGTTGCTGATGCGGAGTTAATTGTCTATGGTGCCACCGAACCGGATGCCAAAGTTACCATTGGCGGACGTCCTGTCCAACTCAATCCCGATGGTACTTTCCGCTTCCAGATGTCCTTCCAAGATGGCATGATTGACTACCCCATCATGGCAGTGGCGGCAGATGGCGAGCAAACTCGTTCCATCCATATGAAATTCAATCGTGAGACACCATCCCGTAATACCAATACTAAAGAGGATGCGGTTCTAGAATGGCTGGCATAAAGGAGTCTATCACTTGCTCAACTGCTCAACCAAGATTAATTCAAGGATTGACCAAAGTTTGATTTAAGACTTCATCCTTAATACTTTTACATTTTGCCTCCGAAAGTAATCGGGGGCTTTTTTGGCTAGAACTGAATCAACCTTGTGGGAGTGTCAGAGCTTCAGAGTAAAATTGAAACAATCTCTATCTAGGGAAACTTTTTGAGTAAATTTACTTCCTTGTATTGGACTGTTTGCATAAATATCCAAAATAAGAGAGATATTTACTACAGATAAGTAGGAAAAATTGACTATTGCCAAAGAGCGGTTGGTTGTCACCCAAAGTCCTACACAAATTGACTGAAGGAGAATAACAGACCCAATGGGCTTAAAGATGGGATCACTTTGGTGTGAAATTTTAATCAAGAGTAAGTTTACCAGGCATCTTTTTTGGACAAGTACACTGTTTTATGTAGGAATTGGTAATAATGGTTTAAAATCCCCATCTGTTAGTGCAAGCTCCTGTGCAGGAATACCTGTGAGAACCTTCTGCCCTCTGCCCTATACCTTCTGTCTTCTTTTCATAATGCTCTTTCAGGGTTCTTGTGCTCAAGCACGAACTCTCTCTTCCATGTTCCTGCAAGCGCAGAACCCATCTGTTCCTCCAGAGATTCTACAACCTAATCCGAACGAAGACCGTTTCCCGCAACCTGTTCCAACTCCAGAACCAATACCAGATTCAGAACCAACAGAACCAGTTCAACCACCCCCTCCCCCTCCAGAACCAACGGATATAGACCCCGAGACAGCTCAAGTAGAGAAAATTGAAGTCATTGGCAGCAGTGTTTTTACTCCTGAGCAGTTAAATGCTATAGTTCAACCTTTTGAAGGTCGTGCTCTAACTCTCAAACAACTCAGAGAAGTTGCAGATAAGATTACTCAGCTGTATCTGGAGAAAGGCTATATCACTTCTAGGGCGATTCTGGTAGACCAACCGATTGAGAAAGGTATCGTAGAAATTCGCATTTTGGAAGGGAGTTTAGAAGAGATTAAAATCGAGGGAAACACTCGCATCAATCCTGACTATATCCGTAGTCGAGTACAACTGGGAGCTGGAACCCCCCTCAATACTGCTGATTTGGAAGACCAACTGCGTTTGTTACGAACTGACCCCTTATTTGAGAATATCGAAGCCAGTCTACGAGTGGGAAGCCAACAGGGAAAAAGTATTCTGATTGTACGTATAGCCGAGACTGACCCTTTTGAAGGTAGTGTAAGCATTGACAACTATTCGCCACCGAGTGTTGGCTCTGAACGATTGGGGCTCAGATTGTCTTATCTCAACCTTACCGGGAATGGGGATAGAATTTCCACTTCTTACTACCACACCACTAGAAGTGGCTCTGATGTAGGGGACATTAGTTATCGGTTGCCAGTCAACCCCATGAATGGCACCGTACAACTAAGAACTTCTTTGAATCGGAATGAAGTGGTTGAGTCTGGTTTTAGCGTTTTTGATATTCAGGGGGAGTCACAGCTGTATGAAGCTAGTTTCCGACAACCATTTATACGCACACCCCGGGAAGAATTAGCTCTATCGATAGGTTTTGCCTACCAGAGAAGTAAAGCTCTACTAGGAGATATCTTGCCAGTTAGTCCTGGTGCTAACTCAGAAGGAGTCACCACCACCAGCGTGATTAAGTTTGGACAAGACTATCTGCGGCGTGATGCTAGGGGTGCTTGGTCCTTGCGATCGCTTTTGAGTCTCGGTACTGATTTGTTTAATGCTACAGATAATCCTGAACCCACTCCTGATGGTCAGTTTGTCAGTTGGTTAGGTCAGCTTCAGCGGGTACAAGTACTCAATGAGAATAACCTGTTAATTATCGGAGCTGATATTCAGCTGACCCCTGATAGCTTAGTGCCTTCTCAACAATTTGTCATTGGTGGTGGTCAATCCTTAAGGGGTTATCGACAAAACATCCGGGCAGGGGATAATGGTTTTCGTTTTTCTATCGAAGACCGCATTACTCTACAACGAGATGAAGGTGGGATAGCCACTTTTCAGTTAGCTCCTTTTTTTGATGCAGGTTTGGTCTGGAATGACTCAGATAATCCTAACTTATTACCAGAACAAAGGTTTTTAGCTGGTATAGGCTTGGGCGTAATCTGGCAACCTCTGCCAAACCTCAACCTACGCCTCGATTATGGCGTTCCTCTGATTGACCTTGATGACCGGGGTACCAATGCCCAGGATGAGGGTTTTTATTTTAGTGTGAACTATGAGTTTTAGTGGTTTGACAATTGGGAATTGAATAGGGTTAAAACTCCAGTACTCAGGAGAAAATGTAAATTTTTGTTACAAGAAACCACTTTTCTGCATAATTTTAGCCAACCTTTCCCGATATATATATAGAGGGGTAAATATTACGCAGTGAATAGCGTATTTCTGGTAGTCCTATCGAGCTGCTAACTAGATAAGGAAATTCCAATGCTTAGTTATCACTGCTGATATTTGCCTCCGTCAACAACGACTTAGCTTAGGCTAGTCATACAAAAAGATAAATTTAGAGGATATCCTCATAGATCTTGGTGTGCTTATAAGCATTGTGTGATCACCAGGATAAATCTTTCATTCTATATTTTTGTAAATATCCAGATTTTTGTCTTGGTAGTTCCGGAGTAGGGAACTTAAGATGAACAGTTAGCAGCTCGTTCAACCTTACAAAGGACTACCAAGAATATGAAATCAAACCATCAGATTATTCTCGTTTCTTATAGTACTAATGATCTATCGACCAATACAAGCAATCTTGTTGATCCAAGTAGTAATAGCGGTCTAATTTCTCTTCTCATGTATGGGGGAGTCGCTGTTGCTGTCATTGTTGCAATGGCGTACTTTTCCCAAGTTCAGCTAAAGTCGATTACTGAACTGGTTAAGGGACTTAACAAGAAGGTCAAGTAACTATCAGCTAATGAAGTGATTACATTAGTAGTGATTGCACTTTTGGACGGTGTGCTCAATAGAGGTGCGTAATCAGATCTAACCATGCAAGTGCATAGTTAGACAAAAAGACACTTCAGTACCTAATACTGCTCGGATTATCTTTTCCAATAACTTTTCTTAACCGAGCAGTATTGCTTACCTCAGTACCGTGTTCCAATTCTCGACATGAGACTAACTCAGGTACATGTCACGATGGGGAAAATAGTTTGAAGCGTAATAATTATTCAGTCATTAAACGGTTTTCAAGCTTTATTCTTGATTTCAGAGAAACTAACCATCGGATTATACCTATTTGGCGTTCTGAACCAAGACTAAGGCGCAATATGCAGCTTTTAGTTGAGTCGAATAGACATACCACAGAAGAGTTTTGGGCGCGGTATTTTTTAAAAGTCTTGAGAGGAGAGCTAGAGGCAGAATGTTACGGTGGGCAAGACTATGCTAAAAGACATTTATTTGCCTACTTTCAGATAATCTGTTATGAAGTTGCATTAACCATCAGTCAGAGGTTTCGTTATGTTAAAAGTTTCAAACAACTATACACCTATGAAGATTACTTTCAGATAGCCAACTTATCCGCTAGTGATCCTGGTAAACTTCTACAAAAATTTAGCATTGACTTACCGCACAATTTTCAAGCTTATGCTTTCAAACGGCTGAAAGGTATTGTGATAGAACGAACTCGTCACGAAAATCAACACACAAATTGGCTAAAATACTCGTCTTGGGGATTGCTGCGAAATGTTAGGAAAACAGAATTGATAGCAGCTTTAACAGGTAGAATAATCGCAGAAAGTGTTGACCAATACCTTCTAGTTTGGCAATGTTTTAATGAGATTTATGATCCCAGCCAAAGTCGTGGTATTCGTCATTTAGCTTCCCCCAACAATGAAGAATGGCAGCAGATAACAAAACGATACAATCAGCAACGAGGGGAGAGTTCTCAAACTCGAAAACCTATCAAGGAAGAAGAGGTGAAACAAATGCTTGCTGTTTGTACCTCAGTTGTACGGGATAGACGTACAGTAAGTTTTTATTACCCTGATTCTTCAGAGTATTTCAGGTGGGAGGAAATAAGTGACACATCTAGCTTACCGTTAGCCAGACTAGAAAAGCAAGAAGCTTGTAATCAAATTAATGCTATCCTTTCAGAAGCTTTTGCACAATTATCTAATTCTGATCAAAAGCATATTATAGTTTTGCGGTTTGGTTTGATAGCCACCCAAACTGAGTTAGGAAAGGTTCTCAATCTTAAACAGTACCAAGTTTCTCGGCTTTTGTTGCGTTGTCAGCAATGGCTATTGAAAGCATTTCTTGAACGGTGCCAGGAACATCTTAATCTTGATCTGAGTAACCAGACAATAACTCACCTGGATGTCCCTCTAAAAGAGTGGTTGGAGCTGCACTGTCAAGGATTTTTATCTTCTCTACTAGAAGCTATTTTTATAGACATACACTTAGAAGATGAAAAAATATACCAACTTTATTACTGTCAGAGATTGAGTAAAGAGGTAATTGCTCAAAAGCTAGGATTACCTTTTGGTGAAGTTCCTCATCGACTTAAGGTTATCCACCAAGATCTGGTAACAAAATTCACAAATAATTTAGCAACCAAGATGGAAATTAATCCTACTTCCCTAAGTCCGATTACCTCTCGCTTAGATCAGTTTGTAGAAAACTGGCTGCACAACTCAAAAAAAAGGTGAACGTAACCAACAAAGGAAGAATGAAGAAATTGTTCAACAACCTCATTGTTCAACAACCTCATAGTTTTCGCCTCATCTGCCATTCCCTCAATTGTTTACTCTTTGCTCCGGTGATCTTCTTCTTTCCTTCCTTTGTGCCCTTTGTGCCTTCGTGGTTCATTTGATATCAGTCACATCTAAATCCCCAACATCACTCATAGGACTTACGCACTATAAGAAATTAGGTCATCCTGAGCGGTAGCAAAGGAGCTCCCAGGCGGCTGAAATGCTTCACTATCTTCAGCATGACACTTGAGTGCGTAATACCAAATCCCGTCACACCCTTGATTATTCTTATTCTCCACTGTGTGAACTCTGTGACTCTGTGCTTCGCTTCAAACAAGGGGTAGTCAACCCAGATTTATACAAAACACCAGTAATAAAACTAAAGCCCCAATTTTTCCAACACAGGTCTTGTTGCCACAATATGTCGGTCTAAACCCAACTGCTTGGGTTCAATTGAGAGTGCTAAGGCAACTAATTGGGGTAAATGCAATACTGGCAAACCCAGCTTACGTCCAATCACTTTCTCAACTTCCGGTTGACGGGAGTCAAGGTTAAGATGGCATAAGGGACAAGGTGTTACCAGACAATCAGCACCAGCCTCAATTGCTTCCTGAATATGTCCTCCTGCCATCTTGAAAGATTGCTCTGAGGCATAGCTAGCAATTGGCCAACCGCAGCACTGAATTCGACCTCGATAATAAACTGGTGTTGCCCCTATTGCCCGAAATACATTTTCCATTGCTTCAGGTTGCCAAGGATCGTCATAGGGCATTGACTTCTGTGCTCTGAGTAGATAACAGCCATAGAAAGCAGCACATTTTAGCCCACTGAGTTTTTGAGTAACTCTTGTTTGCAGAGTTTCTAAGCCATAATCTGCAACTAATGCCCAGAGCAAATGTTTGACCTCAGTGCTACCTTGATAGGGAGAGCAACTCTCTTTTTGGAGTAAGCTATTCACCTGTTCAACATAAGCAGGGTCTGTTTGTTGGAGTTCCTTTAACCGCTCATCTACATGACCAATTACTCCTTGACAAGTACTGCAATGGGTCAATAGGGGCAAATTCAGTTCTTCTGCCAAGGCAATGTTGCGAGCATTCACCGTATCTTCTAGCAGTTGGGAATCTTCTTTGAAAGTGCCAGAACCACAACAGGCTGCTTTTTTCAGCTCTAGTAGTTTAATTCCCAAGGCTTGGGTGAGAGCTGCTGTAGATTGGTAGAGTTCTCGACAAGCTCCTTGAGCAACACAACCAGGGAAATATGCATATGTGAGGGTTTGAGATGGCATAGCTTTTTTTAGGTGTTAGGTGTTAGGTGTTAGGTGTTAGGTAGAAAATTTAGCAACACTACTCGAAGTTTGCGCTCTTATCTCTCCCTCTGCTCCCTGTTCCCTGTTTCCTTTTAAGTATCATAACTTCCAGATTTGAGCAACTGTTGGCATTGTTTAATATAAAATTTAGCTGCTCTATCTTGATTATTCATCTGTATAATTTCTTGGAATATTTGAGCTGCTACGTTGAATTTTTGCTGATAATAAAGTACAATAGCTTCTTCAAATTTAGTTTTGGTTTGCCACTTGAGTTCCTGCAGCCTAGTTGGTTCAGAATCTAACACTTCAAATACCGAAACTAATTTATTTTTACCCTTAATTTGCACTCGACCAAGAAATCTATAGTGGTAATCTATAGCTTCTGTAAGACCGATTAAAGTATTTTCACTAATCAAAATTGAGGCTCCATAAATCTTAGTCAAATTTTCTAAACGAGAGGCTAAGTTTACCGCATCAGCAATTACGGTACTTTCCATCCGCTCCGATTCACCAATTGTACCCAGCATCAAAGTGCCTGTATGCAAGCCAATTCCAATCGTAATCGCTCCATCTCCCTTCCGTTGTCGCTCCAAGTTATAAAGGAAAACTTGTTTTTGTAGGGCAATGGCAGCTTGCAAGGCATCATTAGCAGTGTTAGGAAATAGAGCCATCACAGCATCACCAATATATTTATCTATAAAGCCGTGGTGGGCGCGGATAACTGGTCCTACTCTACTCAAATAATCATTAAGAAAATCGAAATTTTCCTTGGGGGACATCCTTTCGGAAAAGGTGGCAAAGTTACGAATATCAGCAAACATAATTGACATTTCTTGCTGTACTTGATCCCCCAGCTGAACATCGACTATACTTTTGTGTCCCAGAAAATTGAGAAATTCATGAGGAACAAAGCGTTTGGCTGCATCAGTTAATTCTGATTCAGCATCAAGGGCAAGTTCCAAATTGCAATTAACCTCAAAGAGTTCCTCAATGAACTTTTGCCGCTCTGCTTCTGAGAGTTTGCGTTGTGTAATATCTTGAAAAGCAGCGATCGCATAAACTATTTGACCCTTTTCATCAAAAATTGGAGTTGCCCATACTTCCAGTGGTACGGTCTTGTCTCCTTGGTGAAGCTCAAGATCATCAGCCGTAGCTTTTTGACCACGCAACGCTAGCACAATAGGTTGGCGATCGCTAGGGTACAACTGATCTGTCCCCGCCAGATAGACTTGATAAATATCTGGCAATTGTTCAACGCTAGCTTCTGGAACAATCTCCTTAAAAAGTAACCGCTTTGCTGTCTGATTAACGTAATAAGTTTTCCCCCAGGCATCGATGATGAACACACCTACTGGCATAGCTTCCAGGAATTGAGCTAGTCGTGTTTGACTTACCCGCAGCGCCTCTTCTACCCGCTGGCGCTGGGCTACTTCTTGCTGTAGATCAATCAATAATTCTGCTTGAGCTTGCTGAGCCAAACGTTCCTTTTCCAAAGCTGCTCTTGTCTGCTGCACATGCTGTAGAGTTTTGTTGGTAGTAATTTCTAAATCTTGAAAATCTATAGGTTTGGTCAGAAAGTCAAAAGCACCATAATTCATCGCCTTTCTGATATTTGCTAAGTCGCCATAGGCAGAAAGAATTATTGTTTTGGTGGTAGGATAAGCCTCAGAAATCTTCCTTAGCAAAGTTAACCCGTCCATGTGAGGCATATTGATATCGGTTAATACCATATCCATATCTGGTTGGGTTTGCAGCACCTCTAGGGCTTTCACACCGTTATCGGCAAAAAATAACTGGAGTTCTTTTTGCCGGATTTTTCTTCTAAATTTTTGGCGGATTAGGGCTTCTAAATCAGGCTCATCATCCACAACCAGTACTTTGGCTGGCATAGTCTTAGCAATTCAACATTTTTTTATAAATATTTCGCTGGAAATACTGGAAGCATTTGAGATCCCGTTATGTGCTTGCTTAATAAGCTTGAGTTCAAAAGTGTGAACATCCCACGTGGATAAAAGCTTTAATCCCAATTTTTTTGTGATCAACACCATAGTTATCCATCCAATAATGCAACACTTTGTTGCAGATAAATTGACTTATTCTAATGGCTTTAACTTGATAAAAATTAAGCATTACTTTATATCCCAGTAACAACACTTGTGAATCACCTCCTGATTAGATAGTTTTTATGTATAGTTATTATATACATAAAAACTATCTAGTCTCCAGGAAGTTTTATGAAAGATTTAAAGTCAAAAGGAGTTAAAGGAAAGTAGGTTCGTGCGTCTACTAGTTGTCTTAAGCTTATCTTGTCTGTTGCTTGTGAGTGGGAGTTGTTCCACTAGTCAGTTAAAAACCGAAGCTACTAAAGCGACTCAATTAATTTTAGTCACTCCTGGTGAGCCATCTACTTTTAACTATGCCCTAACTCAATCTCCCTACGGTGTTTTTTCCTTCATCTACGAAGGATTGGTTACTGAAAATGGACTGACTGGTTCCATAGAGCCAGCATTGGCTCAGTCTTGGAAAATTTCCTCTGATCGCCGACGAATTACCTTTACTCTCCGAGAAGGATTAAAGTGGTCAGATGGCCAACCTCTGAGTGCTGATGATGTAGTTTTTACTTATAAGGATATTTACCTCAACAAAAAAATTCCCACTGTATACAGAGACTTTCTTCAGATTAGCAACACTGGGACTTTCCCCTCAGTGCAGAAACTTGATGAGTACACAGTTGAGTTTACCTTGCCAGAACCCTTTGCCCCTTTTGTGAGATACACAGCCAGACTAGTGATTCTGCCAGCTCATGTGTTGCGCTCCTCTGTGCAATCTACTGATGCCAATGGTAATCCTCAATTTCTTTCAACTTGGGGAACCGACACAGAACCGAAAAAAATTGTCGGTAATGGTCCTTACCGGATGGTAAGCTACACTCCTTCAGAGCGCGTCGTTTTCCAAAACAATCCCTATTACTGGCGCTCTGATGCTCAGGGAAATCAACAACCCTATATTAAGCGCCTTGTCCTGCAAGTAATCGAATCTACCGATAATCAGTTACTCAGATTTCGCTCTGGGGAGCTTGATAGCGTGGAAGTAACTTCTGAAGCTTTTGGGTTGCTCAAGCGAGAGTCAAAGCGGGGTAAATACACCATCTACAATGGCGGACCAAAAACAGGTACTAGGTTCGTCGGCTTCAATCTTAATCAAGCTCGCAATCAGCGGGGAGAATCATTTGTAGACCCCATCAAGTCTCGCTGGTTCAATACCTTGGCTTTTAGGCAAGCAGTTGCCTATGCTCTTGACCGCGAAAGGATGAAAAATAATATTTATCGGGGACTAGGTGAAATCCAACATTCGCCCCTTGGCACGCGAAGTCCCTATTACCTGTCTCCAGAGGAGGGCCTAAAAGCTTACCACTACAACCCGCAGAAGGCAAAAGAACTGCTTTTAGAAGCTGGTTTTAAGTACAACTCCCAACAACAGCTTTTCGATTGGGATGGTAATCAGGTCAAATTTACTATCCTGGTCAAATCAGAGGAGAAGTCTAGGGTAGATCTAGCTGTGCAAATTAAGCAAGACCTTAGCCAGATTGGCATTAACACAGATTTACAGGTACTCAGTTTCAATGTTGTGCTCAAAAAGCTACTCCGGAGTCGAGATTGGGATTGTTATGTTGGTGCGTTTGGCGTACCCGGTGCAGATCTTGAGCCTTACCTTCTCTTCCTATTCTGGTCTAGTGGGGGCTCATTTCATCAATTTAACCAAGCCCCTCAACCAGGAGAAGCTCCAATCTTAGGTTGGGTAGCAGCTGACTGGGAAAGAGAGATTGATAACCTTTTGCTCGCTGGAGTTAAAGAACTAGATGAGAGCCAACGCCAAGAGATTTATGGTAGATTTCAAAAAATTGTGGCCGAACAATTGCCCGTGTTTTTCCTAGTCAATCCCCTCTCATTGCAAGCAGTGCGCAATCGCGTCCAGAATATCAAATTCTCTGCTCTAGGAGGAGCTTTCTGGAACCTTTATGAACTGCAGGTTAGCGAGGATTGACTGAAAATTTTAGCTTGAAGATTTTAACTAATGGTGAGGGGAAAGGGGGAGGCAATAAGCTTGCCCTCGAACGAAGTGAAGGGTCCCGCGCTCACCCTCTACGATTGAGCGCCGGCAGACATGGACATCCCCCAAGTAAATTTTATTGGTCAATCCCGATAAAATTTACTCTCCGAGTCGGACACAGTTTACTGAAAATAGATATAATAGTAAGAGGAGGTGACAAACAATGCAACATCAAGCCATCAAAGTTAGGCTGTATCCAACAACTCAACAGCAAATTATACTAGCTCAACACTTTGGTTGTGCTCGTTGGTGGTGGAATCATGCACTAAGCCTGTGCATTGAGACCTATCAATCAACAGGTAAAGGCTTGAGTCAGTCTGCATTGAATGCTTTTCTCCCCAAGCTCAAAAAACAAGCTTGTACTCAGTGGTTATCTGAGTGCTACTCTCAGGTATTGCAGGCCACCACACTCAATTTGGTAACTGCTTACAGAAACTTCTTTGAAGGTAGGGCTAAATATCCTAGGTTCAAAGCTAAGAAAAACAAACAGTCAATACAATATCCCCAGTCAGTCAAGATAGTTGATGGTTACCTCAAGTTCCCTGGTCGTGTAGGCTTAGTCAAAGCCAAACTACACAGAGTTATTGTTGGAAAAATCAAGACAGTCACAGTGAGTATGAACCCCTCGGGTAAGTACTATGCAGCTATACTGACTGAAAAAGAGGGGGATAAACCAAAAACTGGTACTGACGGAAAGGTAGCGGGTATTGATTTAGGGTTGAAGGATTTTGCTATCGTCAATGATGGGATTAAAACCTCTAAGTTTGTCAATCCCAAGCACTTAGCTAAACATGAACGCAACCTCAAGCGTAAACAGCAAAAACTAGCCCGGAAACAGAAAGGGTCAAACTCCAGAAATAAAGCCAGAAAACTAGTAGCTAGGGTTCACGAACGAGTATCAAATGTCCGTCAAGACTACCTGCATAAACTTTCCAGAAAGCTTGTTGACGATAACCAAGTCATCGTAGTCGAAAGTCTCAATACTAAGGGCATGGTTCGTAATCACAAACTAGCCAAAGCAATATCTGATGTAGGTTGGGGAATGTTTATCAATTTTCTACACTACAAGCTCGAAAAAGAGGGCAAGGTACTAGTAGAGATTGATAGATGGTTCCCTAGTTCTAAACTCTGCTCAAACTGTCACTATCAGGTCAAAGAGATGTCGCTGGAGGTTAGGACATGGGCTTGCCCCAAGTGCGGCACTCAACATGATAGAGACGGAAACGCTGCGACTAATATCAGAGCAGAAGGAATCAGAATGTTGTCGGTCTTGGGAACCAGGACTGCTGCTGATGGAGGGGAAGTAAGACCAAAACTTGGACGTAAGTCTAAATTGCGGCATTCCCCAGTGAAGTCAGAAGCCCATGCCATAGCGTAAGCTACAGCCTTCGGCATCGCTTCGCGCAGGCGTTGGGTAGTTCACGATTGAATCAATAGAGGGTGCCTATCAGGAGAAGTAATGTTAGTAGAGAAAAAAACCTCCCAAGCTAGCCAAGGAGAGCATATAACCCGCGTCATTGGTTTAATAAGTGGCACATCGGTGGATGGTATTGATGCTGCTTTGGTGGAAATTGCTGGTAGTGATGTCGATTTAAACGTTGAACTACTAGCTAGTGCTACCTATCCCTACCCAAAAAGTTTAAAAGAGCAGATTTTGTCACTCTGCGCTGGTAAAGTGATCTCAATGGCAGAGTTAGCAGCATTAGATAATGCGATCGCTTTACAATTTGCTCAGGCTGCCCGAGAAGTTCAGGTAGGTAACCCTTCGGCTAATTTAATTGGCTCCCATGGTCAAACCGTCTACCATCAACCGCCAATTAACTCCAGGAACATGAGTCAAGGAGAACAAGGGAAAACCGAAGAATCACCAGAGCAACCCATCACATCCCTAGGATACTCTCTCCAGTTGGGACGGGGAGAGGTAATTGCCCAACTAACTGGGATTAACACTGTCAGTAATTTCCGGGCGGCTGATATTGCTGCTGGGGGACAGGGAGCTCCACTTGTACCAAAAGTGGATGCCTATTTACTAAGTCATCCGACCAAGCACCGATGCGTCCAAAATATTGGTGGTATTGGTAATGTTACTTATCTACCAGTATCTCAAGGTAACTGGACAGAACTAATATGTGGCTGGGATACTGGTCCTGGTAATGCCCTACTAGATTTAGCTGTAGAACATTTCACAAATGGTGAGCAAACCTATGATCAAGATGGTAGCTGGGCTGCTAGTGGAATTAAGTGTGATGCTTTGGTTGAACTATTACTTAGCCAAGACTTCTTCCAAGGATTGCCACCCAAATCTACTGGACGGGAGTTATTTAGCGCTGATTACCTGAATCACTGCTTGGCAATCGGTTCTGATTATAACCTGAGCAGTGCTGACATGCTCGCAACGCTAACCGAACTAACAGCTGCCTCAATTGTAGATAGCTACCGTCGTTTTTTGCCCCAGATGCCCGATGAGGTTCTCTTATGTGGTGGTGGTAGCCGTAATCTCTACTTGAAGCAACGTCTGGAAAATCTCTTAGCACCAATACCAGTATTAACCACCGATAAGGTTGGAGTAAACGGAGACTTTAAAGAGGCGATCGCATTTGCTGTTTTAGCTTATTGGCACTTTTTAGGTATACCTGGCAATCTGCCCCAAGTCACTGGAGCAAGGATAGCTACAAAGTTAGGGAATTTTCATCTTCCTCTAAGTTCTTGCTGTTAGAGTCACTTACTGGTACTCTGTAATACTCCGGTTATACTTATACGTAAACTTAACTTATTTATTCCTCATCTAGACCAGTTTGGTATTCAGTGTAGCTATGCCAATTACTAACCTTTAGTGAGGAGAATGAAAGAATGTTCGATAATAGGCGGGTAACACTGTGGCTCATACCTTTTTAATGGAGGCAGGACGCTGGACACTTCAGGGAAGTTGGCTGGAGCGAAATGGGATGCCAATTACAGTTAGAGGTAAAACAATTATTGCCTGGGGTCAAGAAAACTGGTTTACGATGGTCACGAAGCTGGTATTTCCCAACAGTGAGCGCGAAGATATTTCTTTCCAATATCGGGGTCACCTTGATAGTGGGGAACGACAGTACACTTTTGTTTTACAGCACAGTGTCTTAGGTCGTGTCGAGGGGGAGGGTTGGGTAACTCCAGAATCGATTATTCAACGCTATTGGGTCCTAGGTGATCGCCAAAGACGCAGTGGCTTTGAGACACGTCATCGACTCGGTGATAACACTTATTACCTCTCTAGTAGCATCATGGCAGGTCACTATCTTACTAGTACAATGGAAGCAACCCTAGAGCGCCAAACACAATAACATTATTTCAACTGAGGTAGTTGGGTGAGTTCAACTCAGTAGGGTAGCTCTATTAATAGATATTGCTTAAACTACCGTCTTAGTTCTAAGTAGAAAAATATTTACATTGTAATAATATTAGCAGTATAAAATTGATGAATTTTCTAGGTAACTTAACGATAAAAGAAGCGGTATTCTTGTGGAAAAACTGCTTAAATGGGGATAGAAACAAATCCGTAGGTAATTGGAGTTAAGCTCTTTTACAGCTAACTACCTGAACGGTACTATAAGCGAAACTGATAACTAGGCATATTCCACAACTGCTCCAAGCTGGTAGAACATTCATCATGACGACTGACCCTTACATTGGTCGCTTACTCGCCAATCGCTATCAACTCGTGAAGCTGATAGGTCAAGGTGCTATGGGTCGGGTTTATCAAGCCAAGGATATGTTACTCGGAGAGGTGATTGTTGCCGTCAAGTTTATTGCCCAGACATTGCTCAATCAGAGAATGCGCGAGCGCTTTGAGCGGGAAGCAACAATCTGTGCTTTACTTGGTGAAAAAAGTAATCACATTGTACGGGTTAGAGACTTTGGCGCAGATGAAAACGAGGTTTCCTTCTACGTTATGGAATACCTAGAAGGAGAAAGCTTAAGCGACTTGATTCGACCACAACACCTAAGTTTAACTAGATTTTTCAATATAACGCGCCAAATCTGTTTAGGACTACAATGCGCTCACAAAGGTATCCCGGTTAAAGGTGAACTGTGTCCAATCATTCATCGAGATATTAAACCCAGTAATGTTTTGATCATTCAAGATACCTCTTTCGGTGAGTTGGTCAAAATTCTCGATTTTGGCATTGCCAAGCTCCTCCAGTCTGACGTTGCTCAAACTCAGTCTTTTATGGGTACCCTAGCTTATTGTTCCCCAGAACAGATGGAGGGTAAGGAACTTGATCGACGCTCGGATATCTACAGCTTGGGCGTGATGATGTTTGAGATGCTGACTGGCGAGATGCCGATTTTGTCAGAAACCCGTTCCTTTGGAGGTTGGTACAAAGCTCATCACTATATCCCTCCTAAATCCTTCAACTCGATTAACCCAGACTTGAAATTACCGAAAGCATTAGAAGAGCTAGTCATGCAATGCATGGCAAAAGAGCCTGGTGATCGTCCTCAAAGTGCTGGAGAAATACTCAAGGCATTAGAACCTTTAGAACAGGATTTGGGACAGGAGCGACCTTTAGGTAGTAACTTGGGTCGAGCTAATCGTGAACTGGTACAATTAGAACCGCGATCAAGGCGTGCTCCCACAGCAGATGAAATTTGTCGTCGCGCTTCCTGGCCTAAGGACAAACCCCTATCAAAAATTGTCTTTCCACATATAATTCACACCAGTCGGGAAGCTTTAGGCACTCTCTGGGTTATGTTGTCAAAACAGGACATTCAGAACCGTTTGGTTAGTATGCGCTACAACTACTTCCTGTTTTTGACTTCACCTCATCCTATGGTGCTATGGATTACTGCGTTGCATAATCAGGAATATGGTGCTCGTTGGCTTCCTTGCTACCTAGACCTCAAAACAACCCTAGGTCAGAAGGTAACTAGGCTTTTGGGAGAAGCTGGGTGTTACCGCATCTTGTTCTTTGCCCTCTCAGAGCCACGAAACTGTGCTAATGTTATGACCGCAACTATTGCTCCTAACCAGTGCAAAATGTTGATTGATTGGGCAAATACTAGTCAGACAATAGTTTCAACTTCCCAACCAACGGCGAGTAAAAAGATACTAAAAAAGGAGTTTGAGAAACTTAAACCGAGGATTTTGATGAAGCTGGAAGCAGTTCATACTGATTATCCCACCGATATTCATTGATTCACTCAGGTTATATCTCTGAAGAAACAAGGCAATAGGCAATAGGGAAGAGGATTTGAGCTTGTTTTTTCCCTTCATCGCGGGTGCCGCCGCTGCATTCCATAATCCACGCACCACATTTGTCAGGGCGCACCGACGTGCGCCCTCAACCAAAATATATCGAACTAGCTAACAGTGCTAATAAAGATGTTGTTCTGGAAATCACCTCTGGCTCTATGTAGATAATAGTCTATAGAGATATAACCAAAGCCAGTGACTATTCAAATTCAACGTACTAGTCGTTTTATCGACCCCTGGCCCTATATTGCTCTGGGGGTAACACTACTGGTATTTTTGGCGCTGTTCAGTGCTTCCATATTCCAGAGAACGCTGCTATCTACTACTGTCAGTGCTAGGGAAGAGGAACCTGTGCAACTTGAACCACTGTCCCTCAAGCGGCAGCCGATTGGTGCTCTTCGCATTGAAGCCAAAGCAACAATTGCCCTCAACCAATGGGTCACCTACGAAATTCAGTTACTTGATGCCCAAGGTCAACCATTCGCCTCAGCCATCAAGCAAGCCTGGAATGAATCAGGTACTTGGTATGAGGATGGGGAGTCTGGTACTTGGCAAGAAGATGACCTGTTAGGAGGACTTGATGTTCGTGCCAAGCAGGATGAGATGGTGACAATTGCCATTGCAGTTTTGGATCATGGCGATGCATCAGGGCAAGTACTTGATCAACCCGTGCCTTTTCAAGTGACTGTTCAAAATGGAGTAATAGATACACGCTATCTTTGGGCTGGGTTGGTGGGGACATTATGTCTTACCTTAATGGCGTTATATGCAACTCCACTGACTGGGAAAAAAGCCATCTCTAAAACGATTTACGATAGCGACCCCAACGATCGCGCTACCATAGGTGGTGCTAATCGCCTTGTGCGTGTCAAAGTTGATGTTAAAGCAGATAAAAAGTCTCCATCTAGACTAGAAGTTCGCCTTTTTGTCAAGGACTCCTATGGTGAGCAAATCTATAGCCGTTCGTTTCCCGTATCTATGAAGTATCAAAGAAAAGAAGGCAAGATCAAGGGAGCAACAGGTAAGCTACAAACATTCTTCCTGTTGGAATCTCGCAGTTCCTATGGTTTCTATGTGGAAGTACTGCCAGATGCATCTGTTGATCGCACAACCCTGACTGTCCGTGATGGCACCCGTACCTTACAAGGCGTTGAGGTCATAAAAATTAGCCCAACCCTAGATACGCCATCGGATTATGCAGCAGCCTAGAAACCAATAGCCATAGCTCAAAACTAAAGCTCAAACCCTTTCTTCTAACTCCTATTTTCAATCCAAGAATTTATCCCATGCTGACTAAAATTTTGGCAGTGACGACAGTTGCGATCGCATTATTTACCATAGTCGCAGGTTACACTCAGCGCTCGGCCCTTGCTCTGAGGGAAGAAAAACAAAAGAACTACTGGCCCCGACATCGGACACACTTATCTGGTTACTATTATCAAGGTCATTGGGACCCGCTGCCAAATCGCTCTGCCTATGGCGGTTTTCGTGGAGGTGGCCCGAGTACAGGCAAGTAGATAATGCAAGATGCAATACCACCCAACAGCACACATGCAGGAGAACCGACACCTAATCCTAGCATCCCATCCCTCAAACGCAACCAGCGTTGGTTGCTCCTGATTGCTGCTGCGGTTTCCTCGATTTGTGGATTAGCTGTAGAACTTTTGCTGGGAACCCTGGCGAGTTACTTGGTAGGCAATCAAGCTCTATCCTATGGTATTTCCGTTGGAGTCTTTCTAGCGGCAATGGGTCTAGGCTCTTACCTGAGTCAATTCATTGCTGTTAATAATATCCATTCCCAATCTCTACAACGCCAACTGCTGTTAGTCTTTGTCAAAATTGAACTACTTATCGCCCCCCTCACTGCCGTATTGCCCTTAGGACTATTTGCTGTATTTGTTAGCAATGGTTCCATCTGGCTGGGTTTATTCTTTGTCACCATTGTTCTGGGAGTACTGGCAGGACTGGAAGTGCCCTTACTGACTCGAATTCTGGAACTGGACAAGGGTGTGCGCGAGGCATTAGCTGGTGTTTTAGCATTGGACTATTTGGGAGCACTACTAGGTGCCCTTGCTTTTCCGCTCCTCTTATTACCCATTATTGGTTTATTTCCTACAGCTTTTGTTTTGGGTTCATTACCCGCCTTTATGGTGTTTGCTATTGGGAGAGAGTTTCCCAAACTGCGGCGCTGGGGATATTTGGGTTTAGCCTTAGGTATTCTATTGTTTAGCTTGGCTCCCCTCGCCATTCCTATTAGTGACAGGTTGGAAAACACCCTGTATACTGCACCAGTTATCACCCGCATCCAGTCTCCCTACCAACGTATTGTCCTAACACGACAAGGAAAGGATGTTCGTCTATTTCTCAACGGGGATTTGCAATTTTCCACCCTCGACGAATACCGCTACCATGAAGCCCTAGTCCATCCAGCCATGAGTGCTAGTGCTGGTAGACGTCAGGTTCTGGTATTGGGTGCAGGTGATGGTATGGCTTTGCGGGAAGTACTGAAATGGCCAGAGGTAGAACGAGTCGTACTCATCGATTTAGACACGGAAGTTGTGAAGCTAGCCAGCCATCATCCTCAATTAGTCGAGGTTAATGATAGGTCATTTTCAGACCCCCGTGTAGAAGTGTTGTATGCCGATGCCTTCCTTCGTGCGCCAGCACTCAATGAAACCTTTGATGTGATTATTGCTGATTTTCCTGATCCTGACCAAGAGATTATTGCCAAGCTTTATGCAGAAGGATTCTACCGCCGTCTCTTGCCACGATTAGCAGACAAAGGTGTTTTTGTGACTCAGGCGTCTAGTCCCTTTTTTGCTCCCAATGTCTTTAGCTGTATTGCAGTAACCTTAGAAGATGTTGGATTATCAGTTCATCCTTATGTAATAAATGTCCCTAGCTTTGGACCTTGGGGTTTTGTGCTGGCATCAAGGCAATCGATTAAACCGGAGACTCTAAATTTATCGGTATCCACTCGTTTTCTTACCCAAGGCATTCTAAATACCCTATTTGAGCTACCTGGGGATGTCAAGTTGGATAATGTTGAGGTCAACCGCCTTTCTCATCCCGTGATTGTACGCTACCAATCTGACCCCCGTTGGGCAGGTTATTAGTGCAAGAAGGCAGAAGGCAGAAGGCAGGAGGCAGAAGGGAAGAAAACTTTTGTAGTAAGCTTTTTTCCCTTTTTTAAGTGGCGGCAGAAATAACCGAAAGCGTGAAAAATTGGTATCACTGGGGAAGTTTAATTACTGAGAGCACCAACAGACAGAAAATTTCCAGCACATAGGTGAGAAATACGCTGCGGTTTAATAAACCATCCCAGAGATAACCTCGGCGTTTGGGGATGGTAGTTCTTTTAAAAGTACGACTCCAGCCGCCAAAAATAGCTGGACCCCGTAAATTAGCTTCCTTCCTCAAAATTTCCTCAATTTCCAGGATACGGGGGTAAAAACCTCGCTGAAAGTGTTTCCATTGACTTTCTAACAGCCAGAAAAACAAGGGAATGGCACAACCAATTAGAGCAATTTCGTTATTTTTTTCCTTGAGTACCAGGTTAATTACCAAGCCAGTTCCGCTAATACCTAAAGCTTTGATTGCCCAAATTTGTTTGTTATAGTCTTCAACAGTAGTTTGCAGGAAAAAGTATTCCTGTTTAAGTAAGTCTAATTCAAATTGACTTGGTGATTGGGGTTGAGGTTCCGGAGGTGGTGGATTGGACATGGAGCAATACGGAAGACCTAAGGATTATGTTTAATGATAATGTCAAGTGTCAAAGCGTACAAAGGACTTTTTGACACTTGATAAAACCCCAAGACACCTGACAAGCTTTCAGCCTAAGTTTGGGAGAGCAACTACTGGAACTGTACAATGGACTCAATTGCGATCAGCTTCGCTGGTGCCATAGGCAATCGCTTGTCTAAGCAATTGCTTCAATTAGTTCTAGTGGCACCACTTGAAACCGTATTTCCAAAGCTTCGATTAGTGATTCACGAGCCGTTTGTAAAGCTCCTTCCTGTCGTCCCTGCTCAATTCCTTTCTGCATTGCCCTAAGTTCCATATGACTAAGTAAAGGCATTCGTCTGTCCTCCTGATAACGTCTCAATTGTGCTTCAAAGTTCCGTTGTAACTCTTGTGGTAATGTCATTATCCAGTCCAGCAACCGGAAGAGTTTTCTGATGTCTTCTTGATCGTAGCCTTTTTCCAATAGTCTACGAACCAAATTCCATTTTCCCTGCTGCCGTATTTGTGGCTTACCTTGTGTGGTAAGAGTTGTTAGATGAGCCATGATCATGATGGCAAAGGGATTGGTACTTTCCTCTAAATCCTGCCATTGTGCTTGATAATCTAGTAGTTTCACTACAGGAAACTTTAAAACTCAGCAATTCTAAATTCTACATTCTAAATTCTACATTCTAGAGTTGGCTTCTTTCCAAGGGATATCGTAGTTTGCTGATGATTGTTCACTCACTTTTGCTACTCAAAAAGACTAAAGCTCATCCTAAACAGAGAAACACTGGCGAAGAAAGCTCACTATGATATTGATCTTGGGAGTGGCTATATGTTAGGTGGAGCATTTTTGGTGGGCAAACATTGGTAATTTATCAGTTCAATTATTGAAGATATTGTTTTAGTAGCGTGGCACAGCTAAAACTGTGGAATAGATGTAGGTTGGGTTGAAGAATGAAACCCAACACCAGTAACGCTTTGTTGGGTTTCACTATCGTTCAACCCAACCTACATTTTTAGTGCGATCGCTCGCTTCGTAGGTTGGGTGAAGTGTTGTCAAACCTTTGACCAAAATCTCAAAGAAAACTACCAAAAGCGAAACCCAATGCTAATTCTCTCGTTGTTGGGTTTCGCTTCGCTTCTGGTGCAAATCGTGTAGGGTGTGTTAGGCGCTTGCTTGCTCAAGGTAACGGAAAATTTTAAGCTTTTGCGCCGTAACGCACCGTTATTGGTGGTTTGGTGCGTTACGCTTCGCGACGCTGGTGGCGAAATATTGCTTAACAAAAAAATGAGTCAAAGCATTGGCGATATGCTGGGAGAAAAGAACCTTGAGGAGAAAGAGTAATGCTTGCTGCCAAAGCTAGTAGTGTCAGTGTTCCAGAACAAACTAGACGAGTAGCCCATGCAGCATTTCCGAAAGGGAATCTCTACATCTGGCTCAGGGACGAAATGGGCGAGATTTATCACGATGAAGATTTTGCTGACTTATATAGCAGCCAAGGTCAGCCAGGGATGAGTGCAGGACAATTAGCGCTGGTGAGCATTATGCAATTTCTCGAAGACTTACCTGACCGTCAGGCAGCAGATGCAGTCAGAGGTAGAATTGACTGGAAATATGCTTTGGGCTTGGAGTTAGAAGACAGTGGCTTTGACCATACCGTACTCAGCGAATTTCGCAATCGTTTGCGAGAGGGAGGAGCAGGAGATAGACTACTCAATGAGTTACTCTTTCAGCTCAAAGAGGGGGGATGGATTAAGGACAGAAGCAAACAAAGAAGTGATTCAACCCAAGTCATAGCAGTACTTCGAGAACTGAGTCGTCTTGAAGCCGTCGGAGAAATGCTCAGGGCTGCGCTCAATGAAATTGCTATCACAGAGCCAGAATGGTTGCAAAGTTGGATAGACCCAGAGTGGTTTGAGCGTTACAGCAAGGTCATAGACGATTATCGCCTTCCCAAAAAGCAGGCAGAGCGAACCGCCTATGGGGAGCAGATTGGTCGCGACGGCATGAAATTGTTAGAGTTTGTGTGGAAAGAGGATACTCCAAAGTCTCTGCGGCATTTACCCAAGGTCGAACAATTGCGTCAATATTGGGTTTATCAGTACTATGTTGACCAAAGTAAGGTCAAACTCCGCCGAGTTACAGAAATGCCACCGCCTGGGGAGCGTTTGAGTTCCCCATATGAAAGTGATGCACGAGTTGGAACCAAGCATTCAGAGTCTTGGACTGGATATAAGGTTCATGTCAGTGAAACCTGTGAAACAGACCAAGTTCACCTCATTACTCATGTGGAGACTACTCAAGCTACGGTTCAAGATGTCGAACAAACAGCGAATATTCATCAAGCTTTAGCACAAAAATCTTTGTTACCCAGTCAACATTTTGTTGATGCAGGCTATGTAGATGCAGAGCTCTTGGTCAACAGCCAACTCGAGTATGGCATCGAACTCATTGGACCAGTCAGAAAGGACACCAGTTGGCAAGCTAAGCAAGGCAATGCCTATGACCTCTCTCGTTTTGTGATTGACTGGGAGAATCAACAGGTTACATGCCCTGAGGGACATCAAAGCCGCAGTTGGCGAGAACGCCTTGATAATCGTCGAGACACACCCATCATTACTGTTGAGTTTGCCAAATCTGTTTGTCGAGATTGTCGAGTGCGAGAGTTGTGTACTCGTTCTCCCTCAGCTTCTCGTACTTTGACCTTACAACCACAAGGTGTGCAACAAGCTTTACAGCAAGCCCGTGAGCAACAAACTTCACCACAATGGTGGGAAGATTACGGCCTCCGGGCAGGTATTGAGGGAACAATTTCCCAAGCAGTGGTTGGATTTGGTCTCAGACAAAGTCGGTATCGAGGACTAGCTAAAACCCATTTGCAACATGTCATGACTGCTACTGCAATCAATTTCAAGCGTCTTTTTGCTTGGGTTCAAGGTGTTCCTCTGGCTCGTACTCGTATTTCTCGCTTTGCTACTTTAACTCCTGTTTCCTCCTAAGTTGGCGAGTTTAGACTATGAGAAAATAGTGATTTCAGTTTAGACTCAAACGAGTTTTTCAAGCTATTGATTGGTTTTTGGAGCAAAATATATGTTTATTCCGGAACACTGGCAATACTAGCTTTGGCAGCAAGCATTGCTCTTTCTCCTCAAGGTTCTTTTCTCTCAGCATATCGCCAATGCTTTTACTCATTTTTGTGTTAAGCAATATTTCGCCACCAGCGTCCGCTTCGCTAACAGCACCCTACAGATCGGAGTCGCAAATGAAAGTTAGGATAGTCAGAATAGGAAAATAATGCGCCTCTATTAAACTTTCTGAGCATGGTGGATTGGAGTGGCTATTTAGAATCAATCTGCACTGATTATGCCCAATGGTGGGAAGTTTACACTCTGACAGAGGTGGTGGGAAAGCAGCAACAGAAGCCGGAAAAGATACCGCTGCTGTTTGATTTTGGGCTGATGGTGCAGACAGTTGAGCAGGAGCAGGAGCAAAGGGACAGTAAGGAAAGAGAAGAGAAGGAGCATATCGAGCGCTTGGGGGTGCTGGAGGGATTGAGGAAGTATGCTGCGGAACATGTATTATTAGTAGGAAGACCAGGTTCCGGTAAATCCACGGCATTAGCGCGGTTATTGTTGGAAGAAGCACAGAGAAGGAGAGCTGGGGAGAATGGAGGCGAAATCCCTGTGCTTGTGGAACTCAGCTACTACCCTACCTCCATCCTGGATTTAATCCAAGACTTCTTGCAACGGCATCAACCCAAGTTGGAGGTAGATGGTTCAACGCTCAAAAATTGGCTGAGGCAGGGGCAATTGCTGCTGCTGGTGGATGGGGTGAATGAGTTGCCTTCACAGCAGGCGCGGCAGGATTTGCATACCTTTCGGCAGAACTACCAGAAAACAACGCCGATGGTATTCACTACACGGGATTTGGGAGTGGGAGGCGACTTGGATATTACCAAGAAGCTGGAAATGCAACCGCTGAGTGAAGGACAAATGCAGCAATTTGTCCGCAAATATCTGCCGGAGCAGGGAGAGCAGATGTTGAAGCAGTTGGGTAGTCGGTTGCGGGAGTTTGGACAAACTCCTCTGCTATTGATGATGCTCTGTTCAGTATTTACTCAAAACCGGAACAGAGTGCCAGTTAATTTGGGTTCGGTGTTTCGCCAATTCACTCAGATTTATAACCGCAAGCTTAAACAGGATATCCCCATTTCCCAAGAGTCTCGCCGTTGGTGGCAGCCGATGTTGCAGCAGTTAGCCTGGGTGATGACTTGTGGGGAAGGGAAGACACAGTTGCAAGTAGCGATTCCCCGGCAGCAAGCGGAAGCAGTGCTGATGGAGTTTTTGCAAGGGAAGGTGGCTAATCCTGAAGATTGTGCCCTCTGTTGGTTGGATGATTTACTCAACCATCACCTAATTCAACTCAGAGCAGGAGAGCAGATTGAGTTTCGGCACCAACTGCTTCAGGAATATTATACGGCGGAATATTTGCTGAAGTTGTTGACTTCTTCCTATACTTCTCCCTCTCATATTAGTGATGAGGAATTGAAACGGGAGTATCTGAATTATCTAAAGTGGACAGAACCCCTAGCACTGATGCTGGAGTTGTTGGACAATGAGGCGCAGGCAGTACGAGTGGTGAAGTTAGCCTTAGAGGTGGATTGGAGGTTAGGGGCAAGGTTGGCAGGGGCAGTAAAACCAAAGTTTCAGGAGCAAACAGTAGGTTTAGTAGCTGGGTTAGAAATTCCTCAACTGTTCAAAATTCAGCTTTTGGGTATAACAAGTTCTGAGAGTGCCTTTCCTTCTGTACTCCAAGCCCTGACAGATGAAGAGGATTATGTACGTAGGAGTGCAGCTGAAGCTCTGGGTAAAATTGGTACAGAATCAACAATTCCTACTCTGATTCAAGTTCTGCAAGATCAAGACTATTTTGTAAATAGTATAGCAGTTGAAGTCCTATATAAAATTGGAACAGAAGCAGCAATTCCGACTCTGATTCAAGCTCTGCAACATAAAGACTATTCTGTACGTAGTAGTGCAGCTGAAGCCCTGGGTAAAATTTGCACGGAATCAACAATTCCTATTCTGACTCAAGCTCTGCAAGATGAAGACTATTTTGTACGCAGTAGTGCAGCTGAAGTCCTGGGTAAAATTGGCACAGAATCAACAATTCCGACTCTGATTCAAGCTCTGCAAGATGAAGACTATTTTGTACGCAGTAGTGCAGCGGAAGCTCTGGGTAAAATTGGCACAGAATCAATAATTCCGACTCTGATTCAAGCTCTGCAAGATGAAGACTATTTTGTACGTAGTAGTGCAGCTATAGCTCTGGGTAAAATTGGCGCAAAAGTCGCAATTCCGACTCTGATTCAAGCTCTGCAAGATGAAGACTATTCTGTACGTAGAAATGCAGCTGTAGCTCTGGGTAAAATTGGCACAGAAGCCTCAATTCCTGCTCTGATTCAAGCTCTACA
>JGI12316J15309_10007811_pt1 | contig 80439 bp, 73 predicted proteins | sample MarCyaLeptolynsp_FD_15309 | JGI IMG/M metagenome (IMG submission 15309)
GCGATCATCTTCGATGGCAATCAGAAGATTGTCGCCGTGGCGCAGGAGGAGTTTACCCAGCATTTTCCGGCCTCCGGATGGGTCGAGCACGATCCGCAGGATCTCTGGCGAACGACGGTCAGCACGTGCCGGGCGGCGATTGACAAGGCCGGGATCGAGCCGAGCGCGGTATCGGCCATCGGAATTACCAATCAACGCGAAACCACGCTCGTCTGGGACCGGGAGACCGGCGAACCGGTTCACAACGCCATTGTCTGGCAGGACCGGCGCACCAGTGCCTATTGCGCCGCCTTGAAGGCTAAGGGGCTTGAGCCCCTTTTCACGAAAAAAACCGGTCTGCTGCTCGATCCGTACTTTTCCGGCACAAAAGTCAACTGGATCCTGCAAAACGTCGATGGCGCGGCGGACAGGGCCGCGGCCGGCAAATTGGTGTTCGGGACCGTCGATACCTGGCTGATCTGGAATTTGACCGGTAGGCGGGTCCATGCAACCGACGCGACCAATGCCTCGCGCACCCTCATGTTCGATATCGAAGCCGGGGCCTGGGACAGCGAGCTCCTCGACCATCTGTCCGTACCGGGATCCATGTTGCCCGAAGTCAGGGATTCCAACGCCGATTTCGGCATGACCGAGGCTGCCATCCTGGGCGCGCCGATCCGCATACTCGGTGTCGCCGGAGATCAGCAGGCGGCCGTCGTCGGGCAGGCGTGTTTTGAACCGGGCATGATGAAATCGACCTACGGCACCGGATGTTTCGCATTGCTCAATACGGGTTCCGACAAGGTCACATCGACCAATCGCATGCTGACGACGATCGCCTATCAACTCGACGGCCAGCGCACATACGCCCTGGAAGGGTCGATCTTTATTGCCGGCGCCGCCGTGCAATGGCTGCGGGACGGGCTTGGCATCCTCGAACGAGCCGAACAGTCGGGACCGCTCGCGGCCGAGGCGGATCCCGAGCAGGATGTTTATCTTGTCCCTGCGTTCACAGGACTTGGAGCGCCCTGGTGGGATGCGGATGCGCGCGGGGCAATGTTTGGGCTGACCCGCGGCACGGGGCCGAAGGAGATCGCGCGCGCTGCTCTGGAATCGGTCTGCTACCAGACCCGGGACCTTTTGGACGCCATGCAACGGGACTGGAGAGCAAAGAGCGCCGAAACGGTTCTGCGTGTCGATGGCGGCATGGTCGCCAGCGACTGGACCATGCAATGCCTTGCCGACATTCTGGCGGCGCCTGTCGATCGTCCAACGGTTCTGGAAACAACGGCTTTGGGGGCGGCTTGGCTCGCCGGATCGAAAGCCGGTGTCTGGCCGGACGCAGCAGGTTTCGGCGAAACCTGGGCCCTCGATCGACGCTTTGAAGCATCCATGGCCGAAGCCGTTCGCGATCGGAAATACAAAGGCTGGTTGAAGGCGGTGAACCGGACGCTTGAGGCAGAAGAGAACGCTTAAAGCCTGGGGGTGGGGGTGGGAATGCCAACCTTGCCAACAACGACTGGATAGAGCTTGGACAGGCAAGGCTCACAATTGGGTCGAAGGGGCGGAGCTAATGCAGCGTGCGCATGAGTTGACGGAACGTGTCAGCCGCTGGCTGGCCTGGATCGCTGGGGGCATCGTCCTGTTCGGATGTGCCGTCCCGATCTCCATAGACGTCGTTTCACGTGCCGTGATCGGCCGGACATTGCTGGAGAGTTTCGAGGTTTCGGGTTATGCCCTGGCGGCCTGTATCGGACTGGGGCTGGGTTACACCGTCACCAGCAAGGCCAACATTCGTGTCGATATCCTGACCGCCAAATTGCCGGTCAGCCTGCGCATCGTTTTTGACCTGGCCGCTGCGATCGCATTGGCCGTCATTGCAATCGCACTGGCCTGGTATTCTTACGATGTGCTGGCGGAGAGCTGGAAACTCGGGTCGCGGTCGCAATCTACGTTGCGGGTACCTTTGATTCTCCCGCAAGGCATCTGGTGGCTGGGCTTTGTTTGGTTCGCAACCGTCGCTTTCCTGACCCCTTTGTTTGCGGTTGCGCGGCTCTTGGCGCGTGATAGACAGGGCGCTGAAGCGCTGATCTCCAATCCCGACCTGTCCGATGAATTCAGGGAAATCGGAATTCACACACAGGACGGCAAGCGATGATCAAGGCGGCTCTGATCCTGTTGCTGGCGGGGCTGGCGCTCAGTCTGCCGGTCGCGGCAGTGCTCGCAATCACCGGCTACGTGCTGTCGGAAAATTATGCCTTCATACCGATGACCGATGCGGCGGGGCATCTTATCTGGAGCCACTCCAACGATTTCATTCTGATCGCCGCACCGATGTTCATCATGATGGGCGAATTGATGCACCGGTCCGGCGTTTCCCGGCGCTTGTTCGGCGCGTTGGCGCCCTGGTTTGCGCGCGTCCCGGGCCGACTGATCCACACCAACATTGCCGCAAGCGCGGTTTTTGCCGCAACGTCGGGTTCGTCGCTTGCGACGGCGGCAACGATCGGCACCGTTGCCGTGCCGAACATGGAAAGGGGCGGCTACAATCGACCGCTTTTTCTGGGTTCGATCGCGGCAGGTGGTACCCTCGGCATTCTGATACCGCCTTCGATCAACATGATTGTCTACTCCGTGCTGTCGCAGACGTCCGTCGTCGATCTGTATGCGGCCGGTTTTATTCCGGGATTTATGCTCGCTGCGCTGTTTTCGGGGGCCGTGCTCGTGGCGGTCCTGGTCGTGCCGTCGCTCGTCCGCGGAGAGCCTATCGAGGGGTCGCTCTGGCAGGCCCGGTTGGCCGGGCTTCCGCACCTGCTGCCTCCGCTGGGACTGTTTTTTGTTGTCGTCGGTTCGATCTATATCGGCCTGGCGACCCCCACAGAAGCGGCTGCTCTCGGGCTTATGGCAACGCTGGGACTGGTCGCCGCCAACGGGCAATTGTCCTGGGCCGTTCTGCTCAGCGCATTCGAGGGCACTGTGCGCACGACATGCATGATTATGCTGATCGTCCTGAGTGCATTCTTTCTCAATCTCGTCATGGTTTCGATCGGGCTGGTTGATGCCATTTCCTCGTCCATATTGCAGCTTGGCTGGTCGCCGCTCGGCATGCTCCTGGCCATTGTTGCTTTTTATCTGGTGCTCGGATGTTTCATGGAGACGATCTCGATGATGATCGCGACCACGCCGATCGTCGTTCCGGTCATTGTCGGGCTGGGATACGATCCGGTCTGGTGGGGCGTCGTCTTCGTCATTTTGATCGAGGCGGCGCTGATCACGCCACCTGTCGGATTGAATCTCTATATCGTCCAGGCTGTTCGCAGCAGCGGCTCGATTTCCGACCTGTTTACAGGCTCTCTTCCGTTCCTGGCCGCAATGCTCGCCATGGTCGCACTCCTGATCGCCTTTCCCGGACTTGCACTCTGGCTGCCTGAAATCGTGAACCCGAACTAGGACGGTGCTCAACCGTCCGACAACAGTGGAGCAAACTATGAAAACGAAACCGATCCTCGCAACGGCATTGGCGGTAGGCATGTTGGCCGGTCCTGCGGGTGCTGAAGACATCCCGAAAACCGAACTGAATGTCGTGGGCTCCATCGGCATCCTGTCGATGTACAAGGACATGGAAGAGCCGTTCTGGAACAAAACCATCGTGGAGAGCAGCAAAGGGGCCATCACCGCCAATCTCAAACCGTTCAACGAACTGGGTTTCAAGGGCGGTGAATTGTTCTCGCTGGTCTCCAAAGGCACGGTTCAGATGGCGCATCAGGTCCTGGCCTACACGTCCGGATCCGTGCCCGAGAACGAAGCGACCGACCTCGTGGGCGTGGTCGCCGATGTTGAGGCCGTCCACAAGGCGGCCAAGGCGTTTCGGGATTATCACGCCGGTTTCCTTGCCGATAAACACAATATCAAGCTGCTTGGATACGGCACCTACCAAAGTCAGGTGGTCTATTGCCGCGAGGCGTTTGGCGCGCTCGCCGATCTGAAAGGCCGCAAGGTCCGTGCGTCCGGAGCGTCGCAACAGGTCTTTGTGGAACATCTCGGCGGCTCGCCGATCGGGATGGCGTTCGGCGAGGTGCCGACGGCCATGGCCAATGGAACGATCGATTGCGCGATCACCGGGGCGCTTTCGGGTTTCCTTGCCAAGTGGCATGAGCCGGCCAATTTTGTTTCCGCCGTGCCGATCAATCACGGCGTGATCGCCCATATCGCCAATATGGACTGGTGGAACGGCGTCGACCCCGCGGCGCAAGCGACTATTGAATCCGGTTTGATGGCGCTAGAAGAGAAGATGTTTGCCCTGGCCGTCACGGAAACCGCCGATGGCCTGTCCTGCAACACCGGTGGGGCGTGCAAGTATGGCGAAGCGGCCGATATGACGCTGGTGCCTGCCTCCGATGCGGATATGGCGCTGATGGCCGAGGCGGCTGTGACAGCTGTATTGCCAGCCTACAAGGAGCGCTGCGGTGCCGAGTGCGCTGCCGCCTGGAACAAGACCATCGGCGCCGCGATGGGCTTTGAAATCAAATAGGCAGCAGAAGGATGGGCGGGCTCGCCCGCCCCTCCACATTCGTCACAAAAATCCTTTGGTGCCGGCCTTTTTGCCGGCAGAGAATGCCTGGTGTGAAATTTACCCGCATGCGCCGCAGCTGAGGCTGTTTCTCAAAGCTTTCGCAACCGCGTCAATCAGCCGGGCGTTCCAAGAGCGATCGATCCAAATGGGCGAGGGGACTTTGCAGAAATGCCCGCCGTCCATCGCTGTGGAATGCCTGGGCAATGTCATCGGCAACGGTCACGAGAAAAAAATGGTGTGTTTCACCCTGCCGAAACCGGGAATATCGCGTCCAGTAGCCGTCACCGGATATTCCGAACTGGCCGCTATCTCGTGATTCATCTGCAAACACGGCCGTGCATATGCCATCTGCTCCATAAGTGACCTTGGCCACGGTCCTGAATGTGTCAGGCTCAAATGCAAATAGCGTTTGTCCAACGAGAAAGGCCCGCAATTCGGCTTCGTTCATCCGTTTCATCGGCCATCTGCCACCAGACCTGGGGTCCGCATTTCTATCTTTTCAGACGAGCCCGTCTCAAAAGGGAGAGCTCTATGTCTGATTACCGGTCGTATCCCGGCTCGACCCGCTGCATCAGAAAGCGCGCCTGCAGGTCTTCCACTTCCTGAAAACCGATAAAGCTCTTGAAGTCGCCCATGGACATGACCGGTTGCGGCAGGTTTGCCGTGGACCGGTCTTTCAGCAATGTCGCGAAGTTACGGCGCATCGCTTCGGCCGCACTTGTCAGGCTGACCAGCGGATAGACCGCAAGCCCCGCGACCTGCTCGATGTCGTCGTGGCTGAGATCGGTTTCGAGCCAGCCGAGGATTTGCAGCGACAACGGCCGGTCGCAGGCCTCGCGCAGCCGTTTCAGGCCGTCGGCCGACGAAAAACACTTGCTGATCGGCTGAATGAGATCGGCGCCGGCTGCGACATAGGCTTTGGCCCTTTTGATCGCCTCGTCTTCGTTCATGGCATCGGTGCGGGCAATGATCAAAGTGTCGGCGTCGCCGCGGGCTTCGATCGCGGCCTCGATCTTGGCGGTGTTTTCGTCGATCGGCAGGATGTCGATGCTGGTTGCCACCGCCGGACAGCGTTTCGGGGCGATCTGGTCCTCAAAAATGATTGCGGCAACACCGGCCTGCTCGAATTCGCGTACCGTGCGCATGACGTTGATGGCGTTGCCATAGCCGGTATCGCCGTCGGCGATCAGCGGCGCGTTGATTGCATTGGCGACATTGCGCACCACCGAGAGATTTTCGGTCATCGTATAGAGTTCGACATCCGGCAGGCCGAGAAACGAGGCCGAGACCCCGAAACCCGATGTCATGACCGCGGAAAAGCCGGCCTCCTCGGCGAGTTTCGCCGACAGGGCGTCGTGACAGCCCGCCACCCAGACCGTCTCGCCGGCTCTTGCTGCTCTCGCAAACGCTGCTTTGGTCAGATTTTCCGTCATTGTCCGGCCCTCTTTTCCGCTTCGTCACGTGCATGCAGGTAGCCGATCAGCCCTCCTGCCTCCAGCATCATCCGGTCGCCGTCGGCCAGCGGTTCGAATGCCAGCTCTCCACCGCTCGTCAGGTTCCTGACCACATTGTGGTGCCAATCCACTTCCAGCTCGTCCCAGCGTTTGACAAAGGTCAGAACGCCGGGGCAGGCGACCTGTGGGAAGCCCATGGCAATTTCCCCGCGCCAATATCCCGGCGAAAAGCTTTCCGCCAGCACGCCGGCAATCCCGAGATGCCGCATGGCGATCATGGGCGGATAGTGCGGGTGCCCGTATCCGAAATTGTGGTTGCCCACGAGAAGGTCGCCCGACCGAACCGAGCCGGCAAAATCCGGATCACGCGATTGCATCGCCACTCGGGACAATTCTTCGACATCCTTGATCTTGATGTTCTTCACGCCGACGATCTGGTCGACGTCGAAATCTTGTTCCTCGAAGATCCAGGCCACTCGGCCGCGGAGATTGTCCAGCGCCATCGCTTACGCTCCCAGATAGGGCCGGGGGTCGGTGATCTTGCCCTCCACGGCCGCAGCCGCGACTGCGGCGGCATTGACGATGAAAATTTCCGAATCCGGACTGCCCATGCGTCCGCGCACATTCAAGGTGCCGGTCGACACGGCCCGCTGTCCCGCGGTCATCACGCCGAGCCTGCCGAAACAATAGTCGCAGGACGAGGATGTCACGAAGGCGCCCGCGGCGATCAGATCCGTGAGGATGCCTTCGCGGGAGGCCTGTTCCATGATTTCCTGGCTGGTCGGCACCACGTGCAATTGAAATCCGGGTTTGACCGTGCGCCCGCGCAGGACCTCGGCGGCGATACGAAGGTCTTCCACGCGCCCCGACGCGCAGGAGCCGAGATATCCCACTTGGACTTCAGTGCCGGCATAATCCTTCAGGTCCTTGGTGTGTGCCGGACTCGGCGGCACCACGACAACCGGTTCGAGACCGGAAATATCGATCTCGTGCACGGCGGCATAGGTCGCGTCGGGATCGGAAAACAGCGGATCGATGTCGATGCGGGCGCGTTCGCGCGCATAGGCGAGCGCCTTTTCATCCGGGTTCATGATCGCGGTTATCGCGCCCGTGAACATGGCAAGGCAATTGATCGAGAGCCGCCCCTCGATTGAAATATCGTCCAGCGCATCGCCTCCGATTTCCAGCACGTGGAACCGGCAGGCGGACGGGCCGAGCGTGCGCACGATGTGGTGGAACACGTCGCGCGCCATGACGCCGCGCGGCAGTTTTCCCGTCAGGTTGACCCGCGTCGTCTGCGGCACTTTCAACTGGATGCGCTCTTTCACGAACGCTTCCAGCAAGTGCCGCCGTACGCCGATGGCCAATGTTCCGAAGGTGCCCAACTGGGCGATGTGACCGTCGAAATGCACCACGAAGGCGCCGGGGGTTGCGTATCCGAGTTCGGAGGCGACCTGATGTCCGATGCCCTTGCGTTCATAGACCGGAACGCCGTTTTCCGCGCCCCAGTCCCGGGTATTCTGGTGTAGGTCTTCCTCCTGCGGCGTGACCGCCGGCACCATATGGTCGATGAACAACGCAAACCGATCCGGTTCAGCCACCTTGTCGATGCCGAACTCCTCTTTCATCTGTTTGAAAATGACGTCGGTGTAACCGGGGAAGTCGTAGGCAATGACAAAGTCCGGCTTCGCCTTGATTTCATCTCCGGCCTTGACGCTGTCGACGCCCGCGGCGCGCGCCAGGATCTTTTCGGCGATCGTGTGTCCCATTCGGCCAACCCATACTGTTTCAGGTTTTCTCAACTTCGCCGATAGGAGTACGGCAGGCTTTTCGGTCAAGTCAACCAATAACGTTGATTTCATACTGTGAAATCAAACTGTGTCGAGGTCGCCAGGCTGCAGTGACCGCACGATCGGTGTCAGGTCTCGCCCGCACTGTTGCAGGTCGCCCAGGCAGCGTGGCGACCCTTCACCGACGATCTGCGCTGTCAGGCCGCCGACCGAAATGGCTGCCAGCACATCACCGGCGCCATTGCGCAAGGGGACGGCAAGTGCGGACAGACCGACCGCGACATCGTCCTGGGTGAGGGCCCAGGAGGTCTCTTGGATCCGTTCGATTTCCTGTTTCAGCGTTTCCGACTCGGTGGTGCTGCGGGCGGTGAGTTGGACAAGATTGCCGGACAGAAACCGCTCCCGTTCGGCGTCCGGCATAAAGGCCAGCAACACCTTTGGGCCGGCTCCGCAATTCAGCGGCAGTTTGCCGCCAACCGACCACCAGCGAACCTGCACTGCTGACTCGCCATGGTAGCGCGCGAGGCAGATCGCTTCGCCCTTACGGAGAATGGAGAGAAACACGGTGGCGCCCGTATCCCGGGCGAGACGAACCAGCCGGCTTTCAGTGAGTTCACGCAATGAATTGCCTTCCGGAACCGCCCCGGCGAGCTGCAGCACGTCGAGAGACAGGCAATAGCTGCCGTCCGTCTGATCCTGCCGCACAAGGCCTTCATCGCGCAACGTCACGAGGATTCGCCGCGTGGTGCCGGCGTCGAGGCCCGTCGCCTTGGAAATGGCCGCGAGTGGCAGATGTCGGCGTTCCGGTGTGAAGGTTCTGAGGATGCTGACGGCGCGCGAGACGGACCGAACGCGGGAAAGCGTGCTGCCGTCTCGGACCTGGCGGGCTGTGGGGCTGTTCATGAACGAAACTCAGATGCAAATTGGATTTCATCTAATGAAATATAGATTACCTGTTGACATCACAAGCCCCAATGATGTGATATTGCGCCGATCGAGGTCGCCGAAGCGTGCGGCTTCCCTTCGGGAGGAACAAATGAAAAAGATTACCAGTGCACTTGCAATCGCCGGGATCGTGCTGTCGACGGCATCCTTTGGCGTCACTTCGGCCGATGCCCAGATGAGAGAATTGCGGTTTGCCGAATTCGGGCCTAACCGGGGAACCCGGGCGGCGGCGCTGAAATGGCTGGACGAACAGATGCGCGAGCGGTCCGGCGGCAAACTCGGCCTCAACATTACCTGGGGCGGAGCGTTGCTCGGCGCCAAGACGGCCGCGCAGGGACTCTCGGACGGTGTCGCTGACATGGCGTCGATCGTGCCGGTTTACGCACCGGGCAAGCTCGTCGCCTACGAAGTCGTCGACACGCTGCAATTCGGCGATGAATGGGTCGGCATGATGGCGACCTACGATTTCATGACCAAAAACGAGATCGCGCTGGCCGAACAGGCCAAGGCCAATCTTCATTATTTCGGCAATTATACGACGGGTCCGACGCAATTGCTGACCAAGGACAAGCCGGTCACAAAGACCGAGGACCTCAAGGGCATGACGATCCGCGCAACCGGCGCCTTCGTTCCGGCGCTGGAATCCAAGGGGGCGGCAACCGTGTCGATCTCGCAGCCGAAAGTGTATGAAGCCCTGTCCAACGGCTCGGTGAACGGTTCGACCACCTATTATTACGTGGTCAAGGCCTACAAACATTACGAAGTGATCAAATATATCACCGAACTCAATATGGGGCAGGTGCTTGCCTTTGGCGTTGCCATGAATGCCAACACTTACAAGAGCCTTCCCGAAGATCAGCAAAAGCTCGTCGATCAGCTTGGCCTGGAATTCACCCAATATATGGCGCAGAAAATGAACGCCTCGCGCACCAACGTGAAAAAGGAACTGCAGGACGGAATCGACGGCCACAAGGTGGAAATGCTCGATCCGACACCTGAGCTCCGGGACGCGCTGATCAAGGTTGCTGACGCGGACGTCTCGAATTGGCTGGAGAAGGCCAAAACCAAGGGCATGGACGGCGATGCCGTACTGGCCGCATACAAGGATCTCGTCGCGAAATACACCAAGGAACGCGACGAAAAGGGGTACCCCTGGGACCGCTGAGGCGTCCCTGATTGTTCCCGGCCATCGACCAAGACCGATGGCCGGGATTTTTGCCTGAGGATCATCTGCGGGTACCATCCATGCCGGATGCATCCGTTAGGGGCAGGACAATCGAATGCAGCGCATTTTGAGTTTGCTTGAAAACGCCGCCTTGTGGATTGCCGGGGCGGCGTTGCTGTTGATGGGGGCAATCGTAACGGTTTCTGTCGTTGGCCGGGTGGTGTTTACCACTCCCGTTCCGGACGACCTGATCATGGTCGGGTTGCTGATGGTCGCGGTGATTATCCTGCCGCTTGCTTTCATTGAACGTGCCGACGGCCACATTTCGGTGACGGTGATAGCAGACCGCTTTCCAGTCCGGCTTCAATATGCCCTCAAGGCAATTGGCAACCTGTTCTTCGGCCTGTTTTTCGGTGTCATGGGTTTCATGCTGGCGCGCAAGATTCCATCCGAGTTTTCCGAGGCGCTCTATTATGACGGTCATCTGGAAATTCCGACCTGGCCGATGAAATCCGTTTTCGCCCTTGGTGTCGCGATTTTTGTCGTCCGGCTTGCGGTCAGCTTCACGCGCAATTGCCGGGGCGTGGTTTCCGGTAAATCCGCCCCCAAAGCTTCCACACATCCGGGGGCCTGAGCGATGGAGCCCTTGACAGTCGGCCTGATCGCTCTGCCGGCCACTTTGCTGCTGCTGGCCCTGCGGGTTCCCATCGCTGCCGCACTGGGAACCGTGGCGAGCATCGGCATTTTCGTCATCTTCGCCTGGCGGCCGGGGCAGGGGTTTCATCCCGAATGGGCCTGGCAACCGACATTCTCGCTGCTGGTCAACAACCCGTATGCGTTCATAACGTCCTATTCGCTGTCGACGGTGCCCCTGTTCATCTTCATGGGTCATCTGGCATTTGAGGCCGGCTTCACCACCGACATCTACCGCGCCGCCCGCTTGTGGCTGTCACGGCTGCCGGGCGGTGTTGCCATGGCGTCGGTTGTCGGGTGCGGCGGGTTCTCGGCGATCACCGGATCCTCGGTCGCCTGTGCCGCCGCCATGGGCCGGATCGCCATTCCGGAAATGCTGACCTTCGGATATTCCCGCGCACTGGCGGCCGGTTCCGTTGCCATTGGCGGGACATTGGGTTCGCTGATTCCGCCGAGCGTGCTGTTCATTCTCTACGGGATCTTCGCCGAGCAATCGATTGCCAAGCTGTTCATCGCCGCGGTCATTCCCGGCCTGATTTCGCTGTTCGCCTATCTGGTGGTGATCTATATCTGGGTGCGATTGAAACCGGAAGCCGCTCCGATTCCCAAGGAAGCCGTCTCGCGCAGCGAAAAAATGAACGCCCTCGGCCGCTGCTGGGCGATCGTCGCCCTGTTCGTGGTGGTGATCGGCGGCATTTACGCCGGATTCTTTACCCCGACCGAAGCCGCCGGCATGGGGGCGTCGGCGACGTTGCTGCTGGGACTGGCGCTGGGCCGGTTGAACCCCGGCAGGATCCTGGCCGCTCTCAAGGAGAGCGTCTTTCAGTCCTCGATGATCTTTGCGATTGCAATCGGCGGCAAACTGTTTGTCAATCTGATCGCGCTGACGGGCATGGCCGCGCAGGTCACCGCCTGGATCGACGCCACCGACGCGTCGGTTTTTATCGTGCTCGGCCTGATCGTCGTCATGTACATCATTTTGGGAATGTTCCTCGACCCGATCGGTATCATCCTTTTGACGTTGCCGCTGACGATTCCGATCGTGGAATCCTTCGGCCTGTCGCTGATCTGGTTCGGGGTGGTCGTGATCAAACTCCTGGAGATCGGGCTGGTGACGCCGCCGATCGGGTTGAACGTGTTCGTCATCAAGTCGATCGTCGGTGACCGGGTGAAGCTGGAATCGATCTTCGCCGGCGTCGCCTGGTTCCTGTCGGCCGAGGTCGTTGTGCTCGGGTTGATCCTGTTCGTTCCCGGACTGTCGCTCTGGCTGGCCGGATTCGTGTGAGCGTGATCACGGGCTTTGATTGTCTGCGCCCTCGATCATGACGGCCTGCCACGCCCCGCTTGAAACGGCCTCGCCGACATAATCGAGGCACAGTGATCGCACCATCTCCAGCGCAAAGGTTGCCGGCCGGTCCACCATCTCGCAAACGTGCAGGGTGCGCACCAGGTCCGGCTCGACAATTGGACGCGCGTGCAGCGCACCGCTGGCAATGTCGTCCTGGAGAACCAGATGTGTCCCGATCACGCAGCCGAGTCCGGCAATCAGTGACCCGCGAATTGCCTGAACCGAATTCATCTGCAACCGGGCGCTTGCCTCCAGTTTCTTCAACAAAGATGCGTCGTCGACCAGTGCCCGGGCCGACATGCCCTGCCTGAGGATGATCACCGGCAGGCCAAGCAGGTCATCGAACCGGATCGGATCCCTGCTGTCGCCGATGATCTCCGGTTTACCGACGCAGACCATGCGCTCTTCCAGTATCGGCTGGGTCTTCAACTTGGGATCCGGTGGCGGATTGAACACCAGAGCCAGATCGACCTCCGACGCCATCAGGTGCAGCAAAGTGGAGCCGGAAAGGCTTTCGGACAGGGAAAGCCGGACCCTCGGATAATCTTCCAGGACCCGTTGCAACAGTGGAACCCCGATTGCCTTGACTGCCGAAAACGCCATTCCGATGGAGACGTCGCCGGATATCTCGCCACCGGCCGCACGGACATCGATCTCTGCGGCTGCCATGGCGCGCAGGACCAGTTTTGCGTGGGAGTAGAGCCGTTCTCCGGCGGCCGTCGGCTGCATGCCGCGCGGTTTGCGCACGAACAGTCTCGTCGACAGATTGCGCTCCAGATTGGACAGATGATGAGACAGGGCCGATATGGCGACACGAGTGTGATCGGCCGCGCGCGACAACGTACCGTGCTCGTAAATGGCGGCAAAATACCGAAGCTGGCGGGAATCCATATGTTTCTGGAATTTAGAAAGAACGTTTACAAACTTTATAATTTCATGACATCGGTGGCAAGCCTATAATGTTTGCAGAACGCATCAGCGGGGCCCGAAACCCGGAATTGTGGTGACACGGTCAGGGAGCACGTCAGAGCATGGATCAATCCTTCGCACCGCTTGCGGGCGTTCGTGTCGTGGAAATGAGCCACATGATCATGGGGCCGTCCTGCGGCATGTTCCTGGGATTTCTCGGTGCGGAGATTATCAAGATCGAGCCGCCTGGAGGCGACAAGACACGGAACCTCGGCGGTATGGGGCAGCCCATGTATCCGCTGTTCAACCGGGGCAAGAAATCCGTTCAACTGGATCTGAAAACCGAAGCCGGTCGCTCCGCGCTTGGTCGCATCCTGGAGACCGCCGACGTTTTTGTGGAGAATTTCCGCGATGCCTCGCTGGGCAAAATGGGCGCGGATCTCGACGCGCTGCGTGCCCGCTATCCGAGGCTGATCATTGCCTCGCACAAGGGGTTTCTTCAGGGCCCCTATCAGCACCGAACCGCGCTGGACGAGGTCGTGCAAATGATGACCGGCCTGGCTTACATGACCGGCCCGACCGGCCGGCCCTTGCGCATAGGATCGTCGGCAAACGACATTATGGGCGGATTGTTTGGCGCATTCGCCGTGCTTGCCGCTCTGCTTGAACGCGGTGAGACCGGCAGGGGGCGCGATGTGCGCATCGGCCTGTTTGAAAACTGCCTGCTGCTGGTTGCCCAGCACATGGTCCAATACGAACTGGCCGGCAAGGCGCCTCCACCGATGCCGGAACGGGATTTTTCCTGGCCGGTCTACGACATATTCGTCACCGCCGACGCACAGCAGATCTTCGTCGGAGCCGTCACCGAAGGACAATGGACCAGCCTGTGCACGTTTCTCGGGCTTGATGACCTGCTTGCCGATGAAAGGCTGCAGACCCGCATGGATCAGATCGATGCGCGGGACTGGACGGTTCCGATTGTCGCCCGCGCAATTGCCGAGCGCGACGCCGGTGATCTGCTGGTGGCTTTCGAGGATCTCGGAATTCCCTACTCGCCGATCGCGAAACCGAGCGATATGTACCAGGATCCCCATGTCATGCGACCCGGAGGACTGGCCGTGTCACGGCTTCCGGACGGGACCAGTTTTCGTGCTCCGGCCCTGCCGTTCGAAGTTGACGGAACCATGCTGTCGGGAGGCGGCGATCTTGCATCGATCGGCCAGGATACGGATGAGGTGCTGCGACAACTCGGCCTTGAGGATGCGGACATCGCGGCTGCCCGCGGTTCAGAAAAGGAGGTGGCGGCATGAGCAGTCGACCCGGCCTTTATCCGAGCGACCGCGTTACACTGCGCGAGGTCGGCCTTCGCGACGGTTTGCAAATGGTCAAGTCGTTTCCGTCAACGGCGGAAAAGCAGGACTGGATTGCCCGCGAATATGCGGCAGGGGTCCGCCATTTTGAAGTCGGATCGTTCCTGCCGGCGGCGCGCATGCCGCAATTCGCCGATATTCGCGATCTCATTGCAACGGTCGCCGGGTTGGAAGGCGCAGTCTCCAGCGCCCTCGCACTGAACGAGCGCGGCGCCAACGATGCGCTGGAAACCGAGCTCGACGAGATCGTCTGTGTCGTATCGGCCACCGAGGAACACAGTCAGGCCAACATGCGCCGCTCTCGCGCTGAGGCCGTGAAGCTTGTCGCCGACATTGCCGGCCTGGCCGCGCATTCGCCGCGAAAGCCGTTCGTTAATGTCGGTATTTCCATGGCGTTCGGCTGTTCGTTGGCGGGCGCCGTTGCCCACAGGGAGGTGTTGCAACTGGTCGATGCCTGCCTCGATGCGGGCGCGGACATTGTCGGTCTTGCGGACACGGTCGGATTTGCCGGGCCGAAACAGGTCGGAGAGCTCTGCGCGGCAACCGCACGATTGTGCGGCGATCGCCCCTTCATCATCCACCTGCACGATACCCGCGGCATGGGAATCGCCAACGCTTCGGCGGCGCTCGACGCCGGCGCGCGTGTGCTTGACGGTTCGCTCGGCGGCCTTGGCGGGTGTCCGTTCGCGCCCGGCGCCACCGGCAATGTGGTGTTTGAGGATCTGGTGTTTCTTTGCGAGAGCAAGGCATTTGCAACCGGCATCGATCTCGAGGCTCTGGCAAAGGTGCGCCGGATCCCCGAAGCCGCCATGCCGAATGAGCGTTTTCACGGTGCCCTGGCGGGCGCTGGACCGCCGCCCAATCTTGCCTGGCGCGCGGGCGCCTGACGGAAAGACCGGAGAATTTGGTTTCGGGCCGGTCACTGAAACGAGAGTTGAAACGAAGCAACGGCAATCCCGGGAGGATATCATGGGAAAACAGATGACAATCGTCGCGTCGCTGGCCCTGGCGGCGACAGCCCTGACCTTGACGCTTGCGCCGACAGCCATGGCGGCCGGCGACACCATGCGCTGCAGCCATCAACTGCCGCCGGGCCACCACATCGCCAAGGTGGTCGACAAATGGGCGGCCGAGATCAAGAGTCAGGCAGGTGACGATCTCGATGTGCAGGTGTTCGGGGCCAATTCCCTGGTGCCCGCAAAACAGAACATCGTGTCGGTCGCGAAGGGGGATGTCGAATGTGCGCTTTCGGTCAACTTTCAGTGGGGCAAGACCTTGCCGATCATGAATGTGACGCTGGCGCCTTATGCCTTTGGCGATCTCGAGCTCTGGCGCAAATGGCCGAAATCCGAAGCCGCCGCATTTCTGGGAGAAAAGCTTCTGGAGAAGGGCGTTCGCAACGTTGCCTGGCTGTTCACCACAAACACGTCGGTCTTCACCTCGAAGGACAAGCCGTTGATTGCCCCGGACGATTTCAAGGGCGTGAAAATTCGCGGCCTGGCGCCGGCATTCAACGCATCCCTTGAGGCGCTCGGGGCAGCACCATCGTCCATGTCTGGCTCAAAGGTCTATCAGGCCCTGGCAACCGGTGTGATCGATGCCGGCCTGACGGATGTGGCGGCGGCGGTTTCGCGCAAATATTTTGAGGTGCAGGACAGGTTCACGGTGACGCCGGTGATCAGCGTCTATTTCCACGTCTATGTGAATCCGAAATGGTATGACGGGCTTTCCGACAAGGCGAAAGCCGCAATTGAGAGCGCCGGCGACAAGGCCGCGGTCTGGGCGATTGAGGCCTCGCAAAAGGCCGCCGAAGCCGCACCTGGCCAGTTGAGCGAAAAGGGCGGTGCGGTGCATATTGCGACCGATGCCGAGAACAAGGCGCTCGAGGCCGTGATGCGGCCCGCCTTTGACGCGAGTTTCGCCAGCGATGATGACAGCAGGAAGCTGATCGAACTGCTTGGCAAGCTCTGACGGCGGCGCACCTGTTGCAAGGGGGAGGTCATGCAGCCTGACGAAGATCGCGGGGAGGCCAATGCGGCCTCCTCCTTCTTGACGCGTCTCGTCACATGGCTGTCCCGTGTCGGCGGGGCCGTCAGTGCCGTTCTGGTCGTTTTGGTGCTGGGCATCGTGACCTATGCCATCTTCCAGCGCTACGTGATGCAGACGCCGCTGTTGTGGGGCGACGAACTGATCGGATATCTGCTCGTCGCGATCGTCATGTTCGGCGCAGCGGATGCCCTGCGCGGAAACAATCACATTTCCATCGATCTTCTGACCCGCAGGGCCGGACCAAAGCTGGCGCATCTCCTGCGCATCTGGTTCGATCTTGCCGTTTTCGGCTTCGCCCTGATCCTGGGGTGGAGCACCTGGCAGACGATTGAGTTCGCCTACCAGTTCGGATCCTATTCGCCGGGATATATCGAAATCGCCACCTGGGTGCCGCAGGTGCCGATGCTGATCGGATCGGTTTTGCTCGCCCTTGTCGCCCTGACGCGGCTGATCGCGACGATCGGACGGGGAACAGCGCAATGATCATGGCCCTCGTATTCATCGGTCTGCTCGCATTCCTGCTGTCCGGGATTCCGATTTTCGCCGCGCTTGGCCTGACCGCGTCCATTATCCTGCTGCTTGCCGAGGGCAGCCTTTCAAGCGTCGCCGATACGGTGTATGGCCACCTCGACAAACCCATATTGACGACGATCCCGCTGTTCGTCTTCATGGCCCAGGTGATGATCCACGCCAAGGTCATCGACGATCTCTATGACATGGCGCATACGGTCATCGGTCACATTCGCGGCGGTCTCGGTGTCGCGACCGTCCTGTCATGCACGATCTTCGCCGCCATTTCGGGATCCTCCGTCGCCACCGCCCTGTCGATCGGATCCAGCGCCATCCCCCAGATGAAGCGCTATGGCTATCCCGAACGCGATGCCCTCGGCATCATTGCGGCGGGCGGTACGCTCGGAATTCTGATTCCGCCGTCGGGCCCGATGATCCTTTATGCCATCGTCTCTGAAGTTTCCATCGGCGCCCTGTTCCTCGCCGGGATCATTCCCGGCCTGATCATGGCGCTGATCTTCGCCGTCTACTGCATTGTGCGGGCAAGCCTGCGCAGGGACGCCGCCGCCCCGGACAGGGCCAGCCTTGCAAAAGTGATCGCCGCGATCAAACGGTCGATCTGGGCGGTGATGGCGCCGCCCGTGGTCATGGGGGGCATCTATTTCGGTATTTTCACCGCATCCGAGGCGGCCGCGGCCGGCTCGCTCTACGCCTTGTTTGTCGCGCGGTTCGTCTATCGCGCCTTTTCCCTGAAGGATCTCTATACCTGCGCCCACGCAACCATGCGCACGTCCATGATGATCTTCATGATCATTGCCGGAGCGGCGATGTTCGGCCATGCGATTACCATCATCCGATTGCCCGTCGGTGTCACCGAGACCGTGACGCAATTGGGGCTGGGCCCGCTCGGCTTCATTCTCGTGGTCATGGGCCTGATTTTCGTGCTCGGAATGTTCCTGGAATCGATTGCCATCATCCTGATCACCACGCCGATCCTGTTGCCGACCATGGTGCAGCTCGGCGTCGATCCGGTCTGGTACGGCATCCTGTTGATGATCAATCTGGAACTGGCGATGATCACGCCGCCGGTCGGTATGAATCTGTTTGTGATAAAGGGCATAACAGACGCGCCGCTCAGCGAGGTGGTCAGGGGTGCCTTGCCGTTCGTGGTGTTGATGCTCGGCGGACTGGCTCTTTTGATCGCCGTGCCGCAACTGGCGACATGGCTGCCTTATTCCGTCGGATTTGGGCGATAGGGAAATCCAATTCGGACCGCAGTCAGGCCGTCAATCGAGACGGTGGTTTTCTGTCACCGCCATGATAAGACCCATGTGAAACTACCAAAGGGCTTTCGCAATGGGTTACCGGATTTTCGAACTGTGTCTGATGCAGGTCTGGCGTAACAAGTGGATTGCGCTTCGCATGAGCTGGTTCTGGTTTCTGGCTGCCCTTGCTTGCGCTTTCCTGATGGGCATGGCCCGCGCATTGACCGGTGGTCCCGGGGCGCTGGTTTTGATCGCGTCATTGGTTTTCATCGCGATCACCTTGATAGGGGTGACCGCGATTGCCGTTTGCTGGCATCGTTACGTTCTGTTGGAAGAGGTGCCCGACCAGCCGTATCTTTTGCGGCCGGACCTGCCGATCGGTAGATATTTGTGGAACAGCCTGCGGCTGGGATTTGTGTTGATTCTGATCGCCGTTTTGCCGTTGTTTGTATTCTTTTCGGTTCAGCAATCCGTGTCGGGGCCCGCGAATTACATAATCTCGCTTGCTGTCGGCGTGTTTTCGACCTGGCTCTTTTTGCGAATCGGCCTGATCTTGCCTGCGGTTGCCGTCGATCAACAAATGTCGATACGAGATTCGTTCCGGCTGACCGGCCCGCTTTCCGGTCAACTGGTTACAACGGCTCTACTGCTGGTATTCCTGCAAAGTGTTCCGGGAATTCTGGAAGCTGCCGGAAACGCTGTCGGGGTTGATCTTGCGGTCCCGTTGATTCCTGTCCACGTCCTGTTTTTCTGGACCAACCTTTTCGTAGGCGTCGGAGTGCTGACGGTCTTGTATGGGCACCTGTGTGAAGGCCGGTCGATCTGAAGGTCGTTCAGGCTCGTAAGTGCATGAGGATCCGTCGACACCGCAGCACGGTCGTGAGCAACGCCCCCGCAGCCACAATGTAGAGGGCGGCAGTCAAAATCTGGCCATTGCCGTCCCAAAGCGGCTCCAGCGTCGCGCCAAGCGCTGCGACAGTCACGAGCGCCATCCGGTGCGGCTTGGCCATCGGGCCGCCGAAATCGGGCGGCGTGCCGGATGCGTGCCCCAACTCGCGGACATAGGCGGTGAGCACGGCAAACGCGGCGGCCGCCCAGCCGAGCGCCGGGTCGCCGACCGCAAGGCCTGCGCCGACCAGGATCAGGATATCGGCGAGCCGGTCGGGCATTTCGTTCCAGAAGGCCCCGTCGGGCGAACTCTTGCCGGCCTCGACGGCGACCATTCCGTCGAGGAGATTGCAAATCAGCCTGATCTGGCAGAACAGAGCGGCGCCGACGAGCAATGAAACGCGCAAGGCCCCGTCGCTTTGGCCGCTGATCCAGAGCGCCCCGCCGGCAATCGCTGCGGCAAGGACGGAGGCCTGCGATATCTGGTTCGGTGTGATCGATGTTGCCGCAAGCCATCGGGTCATGCCCATCGCCCAGCCCGTATTGCGGCTGGCGATGGGCCGGCGGTTTTCGTCTTCGCTCATGTCAGTGTTTCCGGACTTTCCAGAGGCCGTAATTGTAGATCGCCGCATAGCTTGTGGCGACGGTCAGCGGCAGCGCGATCGTCTTCAGGATTTCCGGCGTGCCGCCAAGTCTATGCAGAAGGAACAGGAGGCTTGAGGACACGCAAAAAGCAATCACCGGCGGCAGCACCAGGGCTGCTGTCCCCACGAAGCGGACGTTCAGGGTTTCGATCGTGGTCTTGAGCACGAAGGTGATGCAGGCTGAAATCGTTCCCTGCAGCAACCCCGCGACGAGCGGCGCCGGCATCGGATGCGCGCTGTTTGCGTAATAGGACCAGCTTCCCATCGCCAGGAAGGCGCCGATCACGTGCGTCGCGCTGCTGCGGGCGAGCGTTGCGATCATCTCAGGTCCACCAGTAGCGCACGAGATGGAAGAAGATCGGTGCGGAAAAAACCACCGAATCCAGCCGGTCGATGAAGCCGCCGTGACCGGGAATGAGATGACCCCAGTCCTTGACGCCGCGATCCCGTTTGATGGCCGACATGACCAGACCGCCGCCGAATCCCATCAGGGCGATCACAAGGGACAGGAGGCCGGCTTCGATGAATGTGAACGGCGTGATCCAGAACAGGCTGGCACCCACAAGTGTGGCGCTGGCGACGCCGCCGACAAAACCTTCGACCGTTTTGGAGGGCGAGAGTTTCGGCGCGATCTTGCGCTTGCCGAAAAGTTTGCCCCAGACATATTGCAGGACGTCGCTCATCTGTACGACGACAACCAGAAACGCGATCAGGAGCACGTTGCGGCCCTCGTAACCGGCAATGTCAAGGCTGAGCAGCGCCGGAACGTGCGAGACGCAGAATACGCAGATCATCAATGCCCACTGGGTTTGCGCGACCCGGGACAGATAGTCGTTCGTGTCGCCGCGAAACACGGCCACGATGGGCAGCAGCAGGAAGGCATAGACTGGAATGAAGATGGAATAGAGCCCGTACCAGTCGTCCCAGATGAACCAGTATTGCAGCGGCAGGATCACGAAGAAACCGGCTGCCAGCGCCATGTGATCGGACCGTGACGAATAGGTAAGCGTCACGAATTCGCGCAAGGCCGCAAACGAACAGAAACCGAACAGCACGATCACACCGATGCGCCCGCCGAGGAAGGCGATGGCCAACAGCACAACCATGGCCCACCAGGCGTTGATGCGCGAGTTCAGATTGTCGATGGCCGCGTTCGAGCCATCCGGGGAATAGATCCGCTGCAAGACTGTGCCGACAATGGAGGCCACAACCAGCGTCCCGACGATACCGCCCATCAGCATGAAGAAGTCGGTGTGCATGCTGGTCATGCGTCGTCTCCCTCATCCGGCGAGGACAGCGTGTGCAGGGCCTGCCAGGCCCTTTCCAGGAATGCGTCCTTTTCCTCGTCCTCACCAACGTGAAGGGGGGCGCCGAAGGTGACCGTGCACATCAACGGCACCGGAACGACTTCTCCCTTCGGCATCACCCGGTTCAGATTGTCGATCCAGACGGGGACGAGATCGACCTGCGGCCGATTGCGGGCCAGGTGAAACAGGCCGCTCTTGAACGGCAACAAGGTTTCGTCCGTTGTATTGCGTGTGCCCTCCGGAAACAGAATCAGGGATGATCCCCCGTCGAGCGCATCGGACATGACGGCGATCGGATCCTGGTCTCTCGTTTCCGGGTTGCGGTCGATGAGGACGGCATTGAACACCTTGGACCCGATGAACCGTTTCAGAGCCGATGTCAGCCAATAATCGGATCCGGCCACCGGCCGCGTCCGATATCGCATCCGGGCCGGCAGCACGGTCCAGATCAGGACGAAGTCGCCGTGACTGACATGGTTGGCATAGTAGATCCGTTGGCGTGAAACCGGTTCGATGCCTCTCCAGATCCCGCGCACCGCGGTGATGAACTGGGCGAACAGGACGATGGCCAGGCCCGCAAATCTTGCTGCCGCGGCACTCATGGCAGCGTTGCCCGACAGACGTCCCATACGGTCGGGCATTCAACAGTTTCAATCGTGGTCGGCAGCGGATCCGGGCACAATGTTGCAGAGAGGGAATCGGAAGGGGGCGAGCGTGTCATGTGCTGATCATAGCCGCTCGAACTTGCCAGAGACAAGACAAGGCTGCGCGGACAGTGCTGCGCACCGATTGCATTTTCGTGCCGTAAGGGATGATTGCGAGGGCCTCTAACCGCAGCAATTTCCGGGCAGGGCATGCACTGCGTGTCCGGAATGATTGCAGCATCCGCCCTTCCAGAATTCCGCGCCCCTGCCGGAACAATATTTGCCGTCGGCTCCGACCAGCTTCATGAAGGCCGGGTGATCGTTACGGCAGATATCGAGTTCGCTCTTGACCCAGCGCAGCGGGTCCGCCGCGTAGTGGTCCCAATAATCGCCATCCATGTTGATGCCGGGCACGGCCGGGTTCCAGCTCTCGTCCAGCCACAATTCCGGGTCGCCGTACTGGGCGCAGAGTTTGCGGATTTTCGGGTCGTCGAGGGCCAGCAGCCGTCCGTCTTCGATCAGCAGTTCGTTGTCGCCTTCGCGCTCCAGCGCGTATGTGGGAAAATAGAGGTGAATGTGCCAGTGACCGACAAGGTGGCCGGCGCGCGCCGCCAGCCGCTCCGCCATCGATGAGATGATCGTGCCGAATCCCATATGGATCACGCCGGACCGCACCCGTTCGTACAGGCAGTTGACGAATCCGGAGGGAAAATCCTTGCGGGGCCGGTGAATGTGCGGATTGGTTCCGATGGAGGCTTCCCACCAGTGCATCAGACCCTTGCCGGGAAAGGCCGGATAGGTGATGTCGGCGGTCTGGTCCATGACTTCGCGCAATTGCCGGCCGAAATCGCCCCCCTCGTTGATGGCGGTGATCTTGGAATTCTCCACGACCAGCTGGGTCCAGTCCATCGGAGCGATGTGGTTGGTGGTGCCGGCGATCACGCCATTGCCGTCTTCCTTGCCGGGCAGGAATATCCAGGGGCGTCCGGTGACGTGGCCGGGCAGGTAGGTCTTGCCGAAATGTTCGTTGTCGGTCCAGGTCGCCGTCACCAGGTCGTGATTGTAGAATTCTCCGCGGCTGTCCCAGTATTCGGGATGATTGGTGAATTCCATGTCCGTACCTTCGGGATCGGTGATCCTGGCGCGTTTGGTCGAACGGATCCGGTCCCAGGTCCATTTGTCGATGGCGTTGAGAACCTGGATCGGCATGGCATGGGCGGGCGATGCGAGGATTTCCGGCGTGATGAACGGCATGCGCTGGATCTTGATGTAGCGTTCCGCAAGCACGGGCCCGCCATAGCCCATCAGCACCTTGTCATATTCCTGCTTCTTTTCGATCTCCTCCCACATGTCCATCCACTCGGCCAGTTCCTTGGTCCGACGCAGGTAATATTGCACTTCGTCAGCCCCGACCCATTGCGGAATCGGACCCCGGTCGATGGATTTGATCTCGTAGATGACCTTGTATTTTTCCAGGATCTTCTTGCAGGCCTCGATCACCAGATCGCTGTGCCAATTGTCGACCCGCAAGAGCACCCGTTCGCCGGGTTTCAGGTCCCAGCAGGCGTTGAGGCCATGATTGTAGGGGCGCTGTGCCACATGTTCGAGATAGGGCAGAAGCTGGTCCGGATCGGTCACCTCGACATAGGGCGGGCAACGGGGCGGACGGGCGCTTTGCAGCGGTGGCGACTTGAACTGAGGCAGTCCGGCCGGGCGGATGCTGTGATGGGGTTGGGAGACTTTGTCTAGCATGTCGACCTCGGATGCCTTTTGGTTGTCAATTTCAGAATTGCATGCAAAATAGGGAAAGACAAGATCAATCGTGTTCTCGCGCCAATATCTGGTTGATCACGGATTGGTTCTCGAAAGGCACGGTAGAAGGGGTTAAGATCGAATTTGGCGGCAGGTGAACAATCCCCGAATTAACGACGTCAATTCGTGCAAGACGCCATTTAGCATGCAATTTTCAAGTGAGACCTGAATGACTGCCCAATTGGCCCAGACGACCCAGTCCCTTCGAGAGGCGATTCTGTCCGGATACTATGCGCCGAATGCGCGATTGCGCGAGAATGTATTGGCAAAGGCGATGGGTGTATCGCGCACACTCGTGCGGCTGGCGCTCGGCACGCTGGAGCAGGACGGTTTGGTCGCCTATCAGACCAATCGCGGCTTTGAGGTCTGTGGCTTCACCCGAGAGGACGTCTTCGATGCAATCGCGGTACGTGGAAACCTTGAGGCAATGGCGGCACGGTTGACCGCCGAGCGAGGTCTGGAGCGCACGGACATTGCCGGGCTGGAGCACCATGTGGCGCAAATGGAGGCGATACTCGAGACAGGACTGCATAGTCTTGCCAGCCGGGTTCGCTGGGTCGATCTGAATGCGGAGTTTCATGACCGCATTGTGTTTCTAAGCGGCAACGGGGCCTTGCGCCGGTCAATCGACCACTTGTGCGCGCTGCCTCTGGTTTCGGCGCGCGCCGTTGTGTTCAACTCCGCCTCCCGCGATCACGGTCTGGCATACCTCAAGATGGCGCAGGCGGATCACCAGGCGATTGTCGGCGCGATCGGCAACAGGCAGGGTGCCCGTGCCGAGGCTCTCATGCGTGAGCATGCCCATCGCTCGGTCGAGAACAAACGCAAGAGTTTTTCGGCCATGGAACAGGACCTGGAAGCGCCGAAGCCGTCGGGACTGCCGATGATCGGAATTTCCGATTATGTCGGCTGAGGGCCGCCAGACGGATTGAAGCGTCACGTGACCATCTGTTGACAGGCCCGCGATCGACTGGCCAAGAATCGATTGAACCGGTATCTGGGTTTAGACCTTGCCGTTGCACACGGAGCCGTTTCATGATGAGTCCCGACCGCCTGTTTCCTGCCGATCCGCAAAGCCGGGATTTGGCGCGCCGGCTCTATGACGGCGTCTCGGACCTTCCGATCATCAGTCCGCACGGGCACACGGATCCGCGCTGGTATGCCGAAAACCAGCCGTTTCCGGATCCGGCAGCTCTGTTCGTGGTTCCCGACCATTATGTGTTCAGGATGTTGTACAGCCAGGGCATTCGGCTCGAGGATCTGGGCATTCCGCGCAGGGACGGCGGCGAACGCGAAACCGATCCGCGCCGCATCTGGCGGATCTTTGCGGAGAATTATCATCTGTTTCGGGGCACGCCGACCCGCATGTGGCTCGACCACGCTTTCTCGACATTGTTCGGCGTGAAAGAACGGTTGAGTGCGGAAACCGCGGACGATACCTACGATCTGATTGCGGCAAAACTTCAGAACCCGGAGTTTCGGCCGCGTGCGCTCTTCGAGCGCTTCAACATCGAGGTTATCGCGACCACGGAATCGCCGCTTGACGACCTTCGCCACCATGACGTGATTGCCGCGTCCGACTGGGACGGCAGGGTTGTCACTGCCTACCGACCGGATCCAGTCGCAGATCCCGATTTCGAGGGCTTTGCGGACAATGTTCGCCGGTTCGGGGATCTGACCGGATATGATACCCAGACATGGGAGGGCTATCTGGAAGCTCATCGGGGCCGCCGGGCCTATTTCCGGGCGCGCGGTGCGACATCGAGCGATCATGGACATCCGAGCGCGCAGACCTCCGATCTTCCGCTGCCGGAGGCGCAATCGCTTTTCCAGCGGGTCCTTTCCGGCCGGCAAAGTGCGGAAGAATCGGAAATTTTCCGCGGCCAGATTCTGACCGAGATGGCCAAGATGAGCCTGGACGACGGTTTGGTCATGCAGATACATCCCGGTTCGTCGCGCAATCACAATCACAGACTGTTCAAGCATTTCGGCCGCGACATGGGCGCCGACATTCCGACCGCGACGGACTACGTCAAGGCGCTGAAACCGCTGCTCGACCGGTTCGGCAACGAGGCCGGTCTGACGATCATTCTGTTCACGCTCGACGAGACAGCCTATTCCCGCGAACTTGCGCCGCTCGCCGGCCATTACCCCTGTTTGCGGCTCGGTCCGGCCTGGTGGTTCTATGACTCTCCCGAGGGGATGCGGCGCTATCGCGAACTGGTTACCGAAACCGCCGGATTCTACAACACCGTCGGCTTCAACGACGACACCAGGGCATTTCCGTCCATTCCCGCTCGCCATGATATGGCGCGCAGGGTCGATTGTGCCTTCCTTGCCGATCTCGTGATCAGCGGCCGTCTTGACGAGGACGAAGCCCACGAGCTTGCCAATGACCTCGCATACGGATTGGCCAAGCGAGCCTATAACCTCTGAGCGACACGGTTCTCGCAAATGTCCGAATTGTCCTGCTCGACATGTTCAACAGCTGAGAGTTCAAGATGACAACACGGTTCCCCCACGACCTGAAGGCGGACGTCGCGCGGCCGACCTATGACCGTGATGCCGTCGCGCCCGGAATTGTCCATCTCGGCGTTGGCGCTTTTCATCGCGCCCACCAGGCGGTCTATTGCGACGATGTGCTTGCCGGAGGGGATTTGCGCTGGGGTATCGAGGGGGTCAGCCTGCGCAGTCCGTCCATGCGCGATGCGCTGGCAAAGCAGGATTGGCTTTACACGGTGTGTGTCCGCTCCGGACGGGGTGACACGCCGCGCGTGATCGGGAGCCTCGGCAATATTCTTGTGGCGCCGGAAGGCCCGCAAAACGTGATTGCCGCCCTGTGCCGGCCGGACACACGGATCGTCTCCCTGACCGTCACCGAAAAAGGCTATTGCCACGACCCGGCATCAGGCGATCTGGCGGAGGCGAATCCGGACGTCCGTCATGATCTGGAAAATCCGCATGCACCGAAAACCGCGCCGGGCTTTCTCGTTGAAGCCATCCGGCTTCGCCGCGCGCAAGGACTGCCGATGCCCACAATCCTGTCCTGCGACAATCTTCCATCCAACGGCCGGACGGCGAAAACCATCCTCACCCAGTTCGCCACCCTACGCGACCCCGGTCTCGGCGCCTATGTGGAGAACGAAATTCACTGCCCCTCGACGATGGTCGATCGCATCGTCCCGGCGACGACGGACACCGATCGCGACAATGTCGAAGCGATGGTCGGCGTTCGCGATGCCTGGCCGGTGATGACGGAACCGTTTTCGCAATGGGTCATCGAGGATGACTTCACCTGCGGACGTCCGGACTGGGACGCGCATGGCGCTCAGTTTGTTCGCGATGTCGAGCCCTACGAACTGATGAAGCTGCGGCTTCTGAACGGCAGCCATTCGGCGATCGCCTATCTTGGCTACCTCGCCGGATTCGAAACCGTGTCCGATGCCATCTCCGATCCGGACATGGCGACATATGTCCGCGCCGTGATGGATCATGAGGCAACACCGACATTGCCGCCCCTGCCGGAAATCGACCTCGATGCCTACAAGACCGCGCTGCTCGACCGCTTCGCAAACCCCGCCCTCAAACACAGGACCTGGCAGATCGCAATGGACGGTTCGCAGAAACTGCCGCAACGCCTGCTTGCGCCAATCCGCGAAAATCTGGCGGCGGGCCGGCCGTTCGACCGGGCGGCTCTCGCGGTCGCCGGCTGGATGAGATATGCCGCGGGAACAGATGAGACTGGGCAGGGTATCGATGTCCGCGATCCGCTTCAGGAAGTGTTTACCCGGATTCGCCAAAACACCGGTCTTGATCCCGACCGGCTTGCGGCCGAGTTCCTCCGGATCCGGGAAATCTTCGGCGACGATCTTCCAGGCAATGAACGCTTCGTCAAATGTGTCCGAGAAGCGCTTTCCGCTCTTTTGGCGCACGGCGCCGCAAGGTGTGTGGCAAGGGCCGCGTCGAGTTCTGACACGTCACTTTAACTGCGCTGCCCGATCCGCTTTTGTTGACCCGTGTGTGAGCAGTGGCTGGTAAGTGATTCGAAAGACTCAAGAAATCACCGTTCTTGAATCGATCTCGCAAGCCCTTGAATCTTTACTCAAAAGTTAATTTTCGGACTGAAGTCGCGGTTCTTCGATTGCCGGACCTCGCATTTTGAATCCTGGGCTTTAAGATGAAGAACCGACTCATAAACATATGGATCAACCGATCATGACCAGCAAACCGGTGTTCGATGCCGAACACCATGTCGATCACATGTGGGCGGTTCTCGATCTGAAGATCGAACCGGAATGGCGCGACAGTGTGATTGCCTACATGGCAAATACCGCTGAGGCGGCTGCGACCGTCATGGATTTTCCGCTCGACGACGATGTCGAGATAGCACCGACATTCAAACCGTGAGGGCGTGACCATGTCGATCCCCATGGACCCCCTGCTGGGTACGGCCGAGGAGATTGCCGCTGCCGTGCGCCGCGGCGATATCAGTGCGCGCGACATGGCGACCCTGTCGCTTGGCGCGATCGAGGCCGGCAATTCCAGGGTCAATGCCTTCAGCGACGTGACTGCGGACCGGGCGCTTGCCGAAGCCGATGCGGTGGATGCGCTCCGTCAGTCAGGCGCGGTCCTGCCACCGCTCGCCGGCGTGCCCTACGGTGCCAAGAACCTGTACGACATTGCCGGCCTTAAAACGCTCGCCGGATCGAAGATCAACCGCGACGATCCTCCCAAGACCGAGGATGCGACCCTTGTCGCCCGCGCCAGGGAAGCCGGTGGCCTGTTGATGGGCGGCCTTCACATGGTCGAGTATGCCTATGGTTTCACAGGCGAAAACAATCATTATGGCGATGCCTTGAACCCCCACGACCTCAGACGCATGACCGGCGGATCCTCAAGCGGAACGGCGGCCGCGATCGCCGCCGGCATGATTCCCTTCGGCTTCGGGTCGGACACGAACGGCTCGATCCGGGTGCCGGCGGGGTTCTGCGGCCTGTTCGGGCTGAAGCCGACCTTCGGCCGTCTCAGCCGTGCGCGGTCATTTCCGTTTGTCTCCAGCCTCGATCATGTCGGACCGCTCGGCCGGTCTGCGCGCGATCTGGCCCTCATCTTCGACTGCCTGCAGGGACACGATCCGCTCGATCCGGCCTGTATCGACCGTGAACCGCTGATGACCCTGCCGGATATCGAAAGAGGCGCCGAGGGGGTGCGGATCGCTGTTGCCGGAGGGTATTTTCGTGAGCGCGCTTTTCCCGAAGCGCTGGAAACCATGGATCGTGTCACGTCGGCGCTTGGCGTTACGCGTGAAGTAGAGATCCCGGAAGCCGCAAGGGCGCGGGCGGCCGCCTTTGTCATTACGACCGCGGAGGGCGGTGCCCTGCACCTCGAAGAGGTTCGCAAACGCCCGCAGGACTTTGATCCGGATATTCGCGACCGGCTGATTTCCGGCGCCATGGTGCCATCCGCCTGGTATCTGCAGGCGCAGCGGTTCCGGTCCTGGTATCGCAGGAAGGTTCTTGAGATTTTCCGGGACGTCGATGTCATTCTCGCGCCGGTCTCGCCCTGTTATGCGCCGGAACTGGGCGCCACCACCTTCATGCTCGGCGGCGAGGAAGTTTCGATCCGGGTTCAGATCGGCATCTACACCCAGCCGATCTCCTTCATAGGTCTGCCGGTGGTTGCCGCGCCGGTCTGGCTGAAGGGAGCCAAGCTGCCGCTCGGCGTCCAGGTCATAGCGCCGCCGTGGCGCGAGGATCTCGCGCTGCGCGTGGCGCGCCAGATGGAACGCGATGGCCTATCCGAGGCCCGCATCGCTCTGCTGCAATAGGATCGCACGATGGAACTCAAGGATAAGATTGTCGTCATAACCGGAGGGGGCGGCGGCATCGGTCGCGCGCTTGCGAGACGCTTCAAACAGGAAGGCGCAAAGGCCTTGATTGTGGCCGATATTGATGGCGACGCTGCCTCTCAGGTGGCACTGGAAGTGGGCGGTCTTGGGCTTCAGGCCGATGTGTCCCGGGAAGCGGACATCGTCAACATCGTTGAACGCACGGAGACCGAGATCGGTCCGATCGATTTGTTCTGTTCCAATGCCGGCATCACCGGCAAATGTGATCTGACGACGCCGAACGAGGATTGGCAGCGGATCTGGGAGATCAATGTCATGTCCCATGTCTATGGCGCGCGCGCGGTAGTGCCGCGCATGATATCCCGCGGCGGCGGGTATCTCCTCAACACGGCCTCCGCTGCCGGGCTATTGAACCAGATCGGTTCCGCGTCCTATGGGGTCACCAAGCATGGCGCCATCGGCTTCGGGGAATGGGTCGCGCTGACCCATGGCCATCAGGGCATCAAGGTGTCGATGTTGTGTCCGCAGGCGGTGCGTACCGCCATGACCGACAATGAGGGGATGGGAACCCAGGCGGCTTCGGTCGATGGCCTGCTTGAACCCGAAGACCTCGCCGAGACGGTGGTCGAAGGCCTGCGCGCGGAGAGTTTCCTGATCCTGCCGCACCCGCAGGTGCTGGACTATATGCGTCGCAAGACATCGGATTACGACCGGTGGATTCGCGGTATGAACCGATTGCAGCAAAGGATTGAAGGACTTTAGGATTTTCGCCGGATTGAAGGTGTTGACGAGAGAAGCTAACGCATGTTGCGTTCAATCTGCCTCAGATTGATCGATAACAACTTGCGTCACTAAGTAAGGAAAGCGCGTTCGGTGAATCAGATTCAACGCAACGCGCTTTAATCGGCAAGTAAATGCTGCTGGACGCGTTTGTAGCCGTATCCGATGTGGACCTTCTGGATGTATCCGATCGCACTCGTATCTTCTTCGGCAAGCGCTTCGTTGATGTCTTGCAATTCGCTGACAAGGGCATCAGCGGTACCGTCTGCGGCGGTCGCAAGTTGGTACCAGGTGCTGGCCGCCTGATAATAGGTCTGCTGCCAGAACGACTTCAAAAGCCCATTGCCGATCAGATCGACGATCAGATTGTGCAGTTTATGATTCAGCGCGACATAGAGTTTCGGATCGAAATCGTCCTTTAGGGCCAGCGCATCGACAAGCAACGCCGCGGCACGTCGCCGGATTGCCTCCGTGATCGGTTCCTGCGGCATGTCACTGATCAGTGTGGCAAGTTTCAGCCGCATCTCGTAGACCTGCCGGATCTGGTCGCCTGACAGGGCGACAACCACGGTACCGACGCCATTGCGCGTTTCGATCAGGCCGAGATGTTTGATCCGGCTTATGGCGTCGCGCACCGGCGTACGGCTGACGCCGAACTCCTCCGCCAGGTCCGATTCCCTCAGTTGGCAGCCAGGGGGATAGTCGAGGAAACAGATACGCCGGACAATTTCCGCCTGAATCGCGTCTACGCTGGTTTTTCCGTCCGTGCCGGCAAAGGAAGTCATCTGATCCGGATTCATCGGCTCTTTCGTACTCACGTCCATAAATTGTTATGCTGTGTACATCACAGGCGATTATATATGATATATTCGCCTGAAATATCCAATTGACACATAATCTGTATACAGCTTATGGAGCGTAATCAAGAAACGCGGCTGCCAGCTTCGCATAAATTCTGGCGCAGGCCGGCAAAACAGTCCGGAGGTTCCGATGCTTGAAGAAGCCAAAGCCCGCACCCGCACCCTTCAGGAGCGCATGAAGGACGCAGGAATTCGAAAGGCGGTCTTCACCGATGAAAGCTCCATCGCCTACCTCGCCGGTTTCTGGGGCTATCTGGGGATCGAGTTCGGCCGTCCGACCATGCTGGTTGTCGATGCCGATGACGCGCCAATCGTCATCACGCCGTTGATGGAATCCGAAATGGTCGGCGCGATGACCTGGGTTGACGATATCCGGGTATGGGAGGATATGGGGCAACGCACCTGGGGCCGGGCCCTTGCCGGCGCCCTGGGCGACAATCCGGATGAAATCTGGGTGGAACGCGGCACGATCCCCGCCATCGTACGCAATCATCTCGACGAGACCTATCCCCGTGTCCCGCTGAAGGACATTGCGCCGGTGCTTGGGGAGATGCGAACGATCAAGTCCGCATTCGAAATCGGTGTCATGAAAGAGGCGGGCCAGATCGCCGGCGCCATGATGGCGGCCGCACATCACAGTTTGCGCGAAGGGGCGCGGGAATATGAATCCGCCCTGGCCGTCATTGAGGCCGGGTCGCGCAAGGCCGCCGAATTTCTGACTGACCGGGGATGGGAGCGGTTTGTTTCACCGATGATCCACAATCTCCAGATCCTCCAGAGCGGCGCGGATTCGTCGATGGTGCATCGCCGCGCCAGCGTGAAAACCTATGAGACGTTCGACCCGGTCTATTTCTGCTTCTGCAACATGGCCCAGTTCAAACAGTACAAACTCGGCTTTGATCGCATGTTTCACATAAAAGATGTGACGGATGAGGGCCGCAGGGTGCAATTGGCGGCGATTGAGGCGCAGCAGGCGGCCATTGCCACAATCCGTCCCGGCGTTTTGGCCGAAGATGTGGCAGCGGCGGCGAACGAGGTTTATCGCGAACGCGGTTACGAGACCGGCTATCGTACCGGCCGCTCGATCGGCGTCGCCTATCTGGAAGCGCCAGAGCTCAAGGAGGGCGACAAAACGGTGTTGCGACCCGGCATGACCTTCGCGGTCGATGGCGGGATTTCCGTGGACGGCGTGACCGCCGGACGGATCGGGGATTCTGTCGTCGTGACCGAAACCGGTTCGGACTATATCACCGACTATCCGCGCGAGATCCTGCTCAGCAGGGATTGATCCATGCCGCACTCCGCATCTGAAACCCTATGCGTTGCAATGGCCCAGTGTCCGGGGCAACTCGACGGGGCAAACGCGCGCCTTGAATGGTTGGAGAGCGAACTTGCCCATCGTGAAGGAAGCAATATCGATTTCCTTGTCCTGCCGGAATTGTTCCATTGCGGATACAATGTCGGCGACTCTGTGCTTGTCCGGGCCGAGACTTCGACCGGGCCGTTTGCGGCCGCGATTGCCGATCTTGCAACGCGCTTTGGTCTGGCCATCCTTTACGGGTACTCGGAACGGCACGGCGACCGGCTTTTCAACAGCGCGCAATGTATCGATCGGAGCGGAGATATCATCGGCCAGCACCGGAAGCTCCTGCTTCCTCCCGGCTTCGAGGGGGATCACTTTACGCCGGGCAGGTCCTTAATGCCGTTTCAGTGCGGTGGGTTCCAAGTGGCAATTCTGATTTGTTACGATGCCGAGTTTCCCGAAAATGTGCGCCATGCCGCCCTGTCCGGTGCCGATCTGATCGTCGTTCCCACCGCGCTCGGTGCGCAGTGGGGTGTCGTTGCGGAACGGGTGATCCCGGCGCGCGCCTTCGAAAATGGTGTTTTCCTTTGTTATGCGAACTATTGCGGTACGGAAAACGGTTTCGACTATTACGGTGGCAGTTGCATTGTCGGGCCTGACGGCAACGATCTTGCCCGCGCGGGAATGGACGCCGGATGCGTCTGCGCGCGTTTGCAAAAGACGGCCGTTGAAAAGGCCCGGACGCGATTGCCCTATCTCAAGGATCGCGACCGTTTGCCCTGGGTAAATTGATCGCCGAAATGCTTGGCACCATTGAGGATTTCGATACTGTAGGCGTCAGTGCATACTATTTGTGCATACACTTCTCCGCTTCCAGGAGTGCTGGTGGCAAGGGCAGAAAAGACGTTAGGATTTTGCCGGCTCAATCTGATCGTTTCGGGAACGAGTTTCCTTTAGATCGGCCTCGATCCGTTCCAATAGTGCTTTGGTAACCTGATTTTCTGAGTGAAGGGAGACAAAACGGGCAGAAAAGAATAACCCGATGACAATAACCAGAAAAGAAACAATTGATGATACAATTGTCAAGATCCAACCGGTAGAGGACGCCCTGGATTGCGCTTCCTTTGCGCTGGTTAGGGCCTTGCTTGTTGATTCCGAGATATTGGTTATCTTTTTTTCCAAGTCGCCAGATGTCTCGATTGCTTCAGACAACTCTTTGCGCAGCTTTTCCGCCTCAATCTGGCGCTTTTCCAATGCAATAAGTTTTTCCTCCAACACGCGGAAATCATCCAATTGTCGTTCCAATCGTAGGAAATTTGCTCCCAACTCCTGATCTTTAGTCGTTGACGAATTGGCGATTTGATCAAGGCGTCCATTAAGCGTCTCAATGAGACCGCGTAAAGCTGTTGCTGAAATCCCGTTGGCATTGTCTTGAGCCCAAATCGGTCTGCACGGCATCACCAGGAAGACAGCCATGACACAGATGCCGCAAAGTATGTATCTCATCGCCGTTTCTCAACTTTCTGGTCCGGTTTTGACTGGTACGACAATCTTTTTGACGAGAGTGTCGCCTGTCGCCGAGGGATCTGTGTATGCCTCGAAAACATACGAACCGGGCCGATCTTGCCAGACGGTCACTTGAACATGCCAGCGGGTGATTTGTGATTGTTCCGAGGGTCTCCAACGATAGGCGCGCCGAGTGGTGTGTCCGACAATTGGTGTTACGTCGCCGTTCGGAGCACGGTGGAGCCATCTCATAAAAATGTCGGACTGGGTTCTGGGAACGCCAGGTTTCCAAATCAGTTCTGAATATATGTGTAAAACGATGAACTGGAGTGGTTTGAATTCAATACTATCCAGCGCTTTGCAGTCCCTATATTGGCCTGACTGATACGCTTCACACACCTTGAAAAACAACTCGTTAGCCCGTGCCGATGAAGGCTCAGCATTGGCGAAGCCTATCGCCAAAATGACCGCAACAATTTTTTTGATCATCACATTTCCTTAAAACGTAACTTGTGTTTAAAATCTCCGTGGTAGCAAAAAATCAACCATAATCTAGCATTCATACGCCATATATAAGTTATTGTCTATTAACACTCGCCAGTATAAGGGGGGCTCGGCATGAGCGTAAAGTGACTGATTTCGCAGCGGAAAATCTCTAATGTCGGGCAGTAAGAAAAAATATGTAAAATTTTGGATATAAGTTTTCTAAATTGGTGGCTCTGGCCAGTGGTAATTTCATCTATTGAACGCGGTATCGCATTGGACATAGGTGCGTTGTTACATTCACGCGACCACGAAGATCCGCCGCGCCATCGCCGTAATTGCCTCGACATAGCGCGCCTGAGACCAGCCGCACTCGATCGTCAGCTGTTCCCAGTTGCGGACCGACAGCATTGTCCACAGAATGTCGGTCGCCTCTTGTGGCGTCTGTGCCGGTGACAATTTTCCGTCCGCGGCAAGCGCGTTGATCGCGGCCTCGCAGCCCTCGCGCATGTCCTGCATTCTTTTGTCCCAGGCATCCTTTGCGGCCTCGTCCGTGTCACGCATGGCAAGCAGGGCCCGGGCGATACCGTATATTTCCGGGAGGTAGCCGCCCCAGGCGGCAATGAACGCCTCCAGCCTCTCGATGCCGTTGCGCGCCGTGCGGCTCGCGACCAGACGCGCCTCGCTCCCCTTCAACTCGTCGACATAGTGCGTTGTTGCAATCAGCAATTCGGCCCGCGTGCTGAAATGCAGATAGACCGCCTGTCGCGAGATGCCGGCGGACTTGGCGATATCGGTCATCCGAACGCCTTTGCCCTGGCCGGCTTCCAGCAGATCCAGGGTGGCTTTCAGAATGCGGGTTCTTGTATCCGGAAGATCACTTGACATAACGTCAATTAGCGCATACTTGACAAACTGTCAATTGACGTCATGTCAAGTGAAAATTCTGGCTGTTCGGGCGGGCTCGCCTGAACGGGGGAGACACGCGAAAAGCTCTTAAGGAAACGAAAGATGAAACATTCAAAGGTTCTGAAATCGATATTGCTGCTCTCGGGATTGATCGCTGCAGGGATTGGTGGCGCGATCCTGTTTTTGCCGGAATCGTTTCATGCGCTGAACGGCATTGACCTTGGCGGTCAGGTCAGTCTGTTGAGCGAGGTCAGGGCGCCCGGCGGTGCATTGCTGGTCTGCGGGCTGCTGATCATCTCCGGAGCGTTTTTTGCCGGATTGACGTTCACCTCCGCCCTGCTTTCGGCGCTGCTCTACCTTTCCTACGGTGTGGCACGGATCGTGAGCATGTCTGTCGATGGAATTCCGGCCACAGGTCTGGTGCAGGCCACCATGCTTGAGTTGACGATCGGATTGGTGTGCCTTTTCGCCCTGCTGAAATACCGTGAGCCCCGCCGGCGCAGCGCCTGAGAACGCTCGCGGCCCAGAGGTTCAATAGCGTTTACCTGCACTCGGGTCAGCGCCTTCGTACAGCACCCGCCGTTTTATTTCCGAATCGCGCCGACACAGGTCGAAATCCGCTTCCGCAAGGCGCCCCCTCGGAGGCCCGGCGATGGTGAAATGCCCATATCGGTCTTCGCCGCTGACCAGGGCGACCAGGGACCGGTCGCCGGACCGTTGTTTCATGGAGGGTTTGATATACCGGATCGCTGACCCGATCCGGCGGTCGCCGGTCGTGTTGGGGCCGGACGCATGAAACAGATGACCATGGTGCATCGAGCTTTGTCCGGGAGCCAGCACCACCGGCACACCGTCTTCCTCGTTGACGTCAACAGCGATTTCCTGGCCGCGCGTCAACAGGTTGTTCTCATCGAACGTATCGACATGCGGCACGAGCTGTTTCTTGTGACTGCCCGGAACGAATTTCATGCACCCGCTTTCCAGTGATGCCGGTGACAGGGCGACCCAGCAGGTCGTCTCCTCCGAATCATCCAGTCCCCAATAGGTCAGGTCCTGGTGCCAGGAAACGATTTTCGGTGAGTTTGCCTCCTTGATGAACAGGCCGGCGCTCCACACCATCAGATCCGGTCCGAAAATCTGCGAAACCGCGGCAATCAGGTTGTCATTGCGGATGAGCCGATCAAACGACGGCAAAAGCCGATCGGGATAGGAGCGCAGGAGCGCAAGCCTTTCCGGGTCATCGGCGAGTTCGCGCTCCGCCTGTTCCAGGTCGTCGCGGATCTCGCGGGCCTGCTCCGGGCTGCAGACATCGATCGGGAATACGAATCCGTCCCGATCGTAGATGTCCGCCAGCGTGCTTGTCGAGGCGTCGCCGTCTTGTCGCGAAAGGGCCATAAATTGTTTCCTCCAATCAGGCGCTGCGCTGTTTATACCAAAACGCACCGACCATGCCACGTCCAACCCGCCAGCGACCGGCAGCGCAGGTCCGCCAGCGTCATTTCAGACGAGGTTTGGCGCTGGTAGTTTCCCAATCTTGTCGCGTTTTAAACCACCATGATAGTTTTTCCCGATCCCGGATGGATGCTCGAAAGGCAGGAAAAACATGGATTGGCTGAAAACAGCTCTGGTGTGCGGACTGGTAGCGCTCCCGATAGCGGCCGAGGCACAGGACCGTGCGATTATCGTGCTGGATGGATCCGGATCCATGTGGGGGCAGATCGACGGCAAGCCGAAAATCTCGATTGCCCGTGACGTGCTCGGCGAGGTGCTGGGGACCAAACCGAGTTCCCTCTCGCTGGGCCTGATGAGCTACGGCCATCGCAGGAAAGGCGATTGCGGCGATATCGAACTGGTTGTCGCGCCGGCCGAAAACACGGTCCAGGCGATCTCGAAGGCCGCCAACGACATCAGTCCGAAAGGCAAAACGCCGCTGACGGATGCCGTGAGCCAGGCCGCGGCGTCCTTGAAATACCAGGAAGACAAGGCGACCGTCATTCTGATCACCGACGGCATTGAAACCTGCCGTGCCGATCCCTGTGCCCTGGCGTCCGAACTGGAAAAGGCCGGCGTCGATCTGACGGTGCATGTGGTCGGGTTCGGCCTGTCATCGCAAGAGAGCAAGCAGGTCGCCTGCATTGCCGAGGAAACCGGCGGCCTTTACATTCAGGCCGGGGATGCCGGTGCGCTTGGCGACGCCCTTGCCGACACGGTTGAAGAAGCCGCCGCGCCAGCACCCGAGCCGGAACCGGAACCGGTAAAGGAGATTGCCGAAGACGAAAAGATCGAAATTCCGACCGCCACGCTTTCAGCGCCCGACACGGTCGAGATCGGCCGTCGGTTCGATATCACCTGGGAAGGTCCGGCGGACAAATACGACGATATCCATCTGTACAATCCGGCGGGAAACAATGGCGAGGGCAAAAAATTGCGCGGCCGCCGGTTGCAGAACACGGATCGCGACGCCAAACAAATCACTCTTGTCGCCCCGGCAACGCCCGGGCCCTTTCTCCTGCGTTATTACTTCGCGCCTGCGCGCACCGTGATCGCGACGAGAGAGATCGACGTCGTCGACGCCGAGGTTTCGCTGAACGCACCGGCGACAGTTGCCATCGGGCGTAAATTCAGGGTCAACTGGGTCGGACCGGGCGGACGCAGGGACGCGGTCGAAATCATCGATCCGACGGGCAATCAGGGCGAGGGCAAACCCGTGCGCAGCGCCCGTCTTGTGAACGGAGATTTCGACAATCGCGAAGTTGCGCTTGTTGCTCCCGCTGATCCCGGTTTCTATCGGTTGCGCTACTGGAACGGCGACGACCGGATCGTGCTTGCGACCCGCGAAATCGAGGTGCTCGATGCCGAGGTTTCCCTGTCGGCACCGGACCAGGTCGAGATCGGAATGCCGATCCGGATCGAGTGGGTCGGACCGGGAGGGCGGCGCGATGCGGTGCAGGTGTTTGACGAAAGCGCCAGCCAGGGCAACGGCAAGAGCCTGGTGGAGAAGCGGCTCACCAACGGCGACTTCGACAATAACCGCCTGTCGATACCCGCGCCCGCGAAAGCCGGAACCTATCTGTTGCGGTATTGGAACGGCGACAATCGCAAGGTTCTTGCCACGCGCCCGATCGAAATCGTTGCGGGAGAGGTGTCTCTCAAGGCGGCGGAGAGCGTCAAGATCGCGCACACATTCGAAGTCGAGTGGGTCGGTCCGGCCGGTCGCCGCGATGCCATCGAACTGTTCGACCCCGACACCAATGGCGGTCGCGGCAAGGTCCTGAAGTCCAGACGCCTCACCAACGGCGACATGGATGCAAGAACAGTGAAGCTTGAGGCGATCGCACGCCCGGGAACCTATCAGCTGCGCTATTGGAACGGCGACAACCGGACGGTGCTGGCGACGCGCCCGATCGAAGTGGTGGCGATGGATGTGACGATTGAAGGGCCGGACTCTGTCGATGCCGGCCAGAAATTCGAAGTGTCCTGGGTCGGGCCGGGCGCCTATCGCGATGCAATCGAGGTTTTTGACCCTCAGGCAAGAGGTGGCAAGGGCAAGGTCCTGGTCGCCAAACGGCTGGTCAACAGCAGGTACGATGACCGGATCGCGGAATTGCCCGCACCGAAAAAGGCCGGAGCCTATCTGTTGCGCTATTACAATTCGGACAATCGCACCGTTCTGGCCGAACAACCGATCACAGTGAAGTAAACCAGCAAAGGCGCGCCTGCGCGGACCTCAATCAATGTAAGCGGCATCGGTGCGGACGATGCCGCATGCAGCACCTTTTGCGTCGCGGCTCGTGCCGGATTGCATCCGGCACAATTTATGCTGGACAGCGTTGGTCGGTCTCCTGTACCCGAATTCTCAGGTTCAAGATTTCATCCCAGCTAAAGCTCCTGAAAGGTCAGAAATGGCAAGTGATTCCGTGTCCGCAGCCGGAAAACCGGCGAATGTAATTGATGGCAAGGCCGTTGGCGAAGAGATCGTGGAATCTGTCCGCGTTCAGACGCTGGACCTGAAAGCTGCAACCGGAACGGTACCGGGCATCGCCGTTGTTCTGGTCGGACAGGATCCCGCGAGCCAGGTCTATGTCCGCAACAAGAGCATCAAGGCAGAGGCCTGCGGCTTCAAGTCGACCCAGCATACCCTTGCTGCCGAAACCAGCGAGGAAGACCTGCTCGGCCTTGTCGGGCAGTTGAACGCCGACGACAGTGTCCATGGCATTCTCGTGCAATTGCCGCTGCCCGGTCACATTGATGAAACGAAAGTGTTGCGCCTGATCGATCCGAAAAAGGACGTCGACGGATTTCACCCGATCAACGTCGGCCTGTTGTCGACGGGCGCTCTTGACGAAGCGCTGGTTCCCTGCACGCCGGCCGGCTGTCATTTGCTGCTGAAACGGCATTTCGGTGGCTCGTTGAGCGGCAAGAACGCGATTGTCATTGGGCGGTCCAACATCGTCGGCAAACCGATGGCGCAATTGCTTCTTTCTGAAAGCTGCACCGTCACCGTTGCCCATAGCCGGACCCAGGATCTTCCCACACTGAGCGCCAAGATGGACATTGTGGTTGCCGCGGTCGGGCGCCCCGAAATGGTGCGCGGCGACTGGATAAAGCCGGGCGCGGTTGTGATGGATGTGGGCATCAATCGCATCGACGCTCCGGAAAAAGGTCCGGGCAAATCCCGCCTGGTCGGCGATGTGTGTTTTTCCGAGGCCGTCGAACACGCCGCCGCGATCACACCCGTTCCCGGCGGTATCGGGCCGATGACCATCGCGATGCTGATGGCCAACACGCTGACGGCCGCCTGCCGGGCCGCCGGGCGGCCCGATCCGACTTTCTAAAGCGTTCCGGATGCGCGGCTTTTGAAGAGTTGGAGCAGACCCGCTCCTCATCCAGGGGCGGGTTTGATTTGCACACTTGACACTTTGGAGGACGCAATACCGTGACGGACAGCACCGCAAAAGTACTGGATTTCATCCACGACATCGCCTTGTCCGACATACCGGCCGATGCGGTTTATCACGGCAAACGCTGTCTGCTTGACCTGATCGGTGTCGCCGCCGCCGGCATCGGCACCGAAAACTCCCGGATCGTCAGGGAATTCGCCGGTCGCTACGAAGGCGCCGGCGCGGTCGGCGCCCGCATGCTCTTTGACGGGAGGCGGGTATCGGTTCCAGGCGCGGCGATGGCCAATGCCGCGACCATCGATTCCTTTGACGCCCATGACGGTTTGAAAGAGACCAAGGGCCATGCCGGCGCAGTCGTGCTGCCGGCGCTCCTGGCGTTGAATGATGAAATTGCGCCGAGCGACGGAGCGGAGTTCCTGACCCGGTTCATCATCGGCTACGAAGTCGCGTGTCGTGCCGGACTGGCCCTGCACGCCTCCGTTGCCGATTACCACACGTCCGGGGCCTGGACGGCGCTGGCGGCCGCCGGCCTCTTCGCCCGCGGAATGAAGCTGACGAAGGCCCAGACTTTCGAGGCGATGGGCGCCGCGGAATATTATGGCCCGCGCAGCCAGATGATGCGTTGCATCGATGCGCCGACCATGGTCAAGGATGGCGCGACCTACGGCGCGCAGGTCGGGGCGACGGCGGCTTTGCTGGCCTCCGATGGCTTCACCGGGGCGCCGGCGATCACGGTTTCGGCCCCCGAGGTCGCCGAATACTGGTCCGATCTCGGAGCCCGCTGGCACATGACACGGCAATATCTGAAACCCTATGGCGTATGCCGTTGGGCGCAGCCGGCGGTGAAAGCGGCTTTGGTACTGCGCGAACAGGTGCCTCTCGAAGCGATCGCCACAGTGGAAGTGATTACATTCCACGAAGCGGTCCGGCTTGCGACACGCCGGCCATCGACCACCGAACAGGCCCAGTATTCGCTGCCTTACCCGGTTGCGGCGGCATTGTTGACGGGAGGAATCGCACCGGAAACCATCACCGGCGGCCTTGACGATCCGGACATCCTTGCCCTGGTCGACAAAATCGTCATGTCGGAAACCGATGAGATCAATGCGACGTTTCCGAAGGAACGCCTTGCTGCCATGACGATTACCCTGAACGACGGTCAGACCGTGTCCTGCGGCCCGATCCCGGCCGACGGAGATCCCGAATCACCGCTGTCCGATGCCGAGGTTGCCGACAAGTTTCGCGGTTTGGCCACGGGGTCGCTCGGCACCGATCGGGTTGAGATGATCCGTTCGACTGTGGACGCCATAGCAGAGCGGGACTCCGCGTCCGACCTGGTCGACCTCGTGCTCTCTGCAAGCGACGGCGGGGCTGCACCCTGACGACTGCATATCTCGGGTCGTGTCAGGCTGTTGCCGTCAAGTCGGCGCATGATCCTGCTACCTAAAATTCAAAAACGCGCGGATTGCAATTGACGATCCCCCCTCGTTCATAATGAACGCAAATGATGTGTTCACGAAGCCGGGACGGGATGAGGTTTTCTTTGCAATTTTCACACTTTGGAGCAATGTAGGTTCGGTCTCTCGATTGGGTTCCGCGCGATGGCTCAGGACGTCAACACATTTTCAGTCAGGCCGACAAAACGTATCGGTTTGTTTCTGATAGATAATTTTTCCCTGTTCAGCTTCTCGGCCTTTGTCGAGCCGATGCGCGCGCTGAATCGTCTGGTTGGCTGGAAGTCCTATGAATGGATCCTGTATTCCATGGACGGCGAACCGGTGCGCTCGTCTTCCGGGATCTCGGTCGCCGTCGATCATCCGATCGCGGACTGGGAAAAGTTGAGTGCGTTTTTTGTGCTCGGTGGCTTGAATACCGACCCGCAACCAACCAAACGCATGAACATCGCCTTGCGCAAGATCTCCCAGAGCGGCACGCCGCTGGGGGCAATCTCAAGCGGCACCTTCAGCCTTGCCCGGGCCGGCCTGCTCGATGGTTACAAGTGTACGATCCATTGGGAAAACCAGCCGGCCTTTCAGGAAGCGTTTCCCGATATCGATTGCACCGGCCGGGTTTACGAAGTCGACCGCGACCGGTTCACCTGTTCCGGGGGCACGGCGTCCATGGACCTCATGCTGCGGATTATCCGTGAGGATCACGGGCGCGAGCAGGCCGACGGCGTCGCCAACCAGTTTCAACTCGACCGTATTCGCAGCGAGCCCGAAGCCCAGCGTGCCGGCGCAATTACCCGGTTGACGGCTCTGCCGGAAAAACTGCGCCTTGCAATCGAACTGATGAATGCGAACCTGGAAGAACCGCTGCAAACCAGCGAAATCGCCCGGCTGGTCAATTTGAGCGTGCGTCAGGTCGAAAGACTGTTCCTGCGCTATGTCGGCTGCTCACCGGCGAAATATTATACAAGATTGCGCCTGGAGCGGGCACGGGAACTGATTCTGCACACAAACCAGCCGATCGTTGAAATAGCGGTCGCGACCGGGTTCACGTCCAACTCCTATTTCGCCCATTGCTACCGCAGCCATTTCGGACTGAATCCGTCCGCGGTTCGGCGCGGCGACCGGTAGGAACCGGGCTCAAAGGGTAGCCAGGACTTTCTCCAGCCGTTTCCGCTTGCTCGGCTTCATGTCCTCGTCAAGTCTGGCCTGGAGACAGTCTTTCAGCCGGTTGCCCGACTTTGCCGTAAACACGCAAACCGACCTCTCCGCATACAGGGGCAACTGGTTGAGGGCGCAGGTCTTCAACTGGTCCAGCAACTCGGCGCGTGCCCGCCGGGCCCATCGTTCATGGCCCGCAAGCACGACCAGGATATTGACCCATTGATCCCTCGCAATGACGGATCCGCGCTCGGCCGCGGCACCGATCGCGTCGAAGTGTCGGAAAACCAGGTCGGGATCGATCCGGCTGATCTCGCAAAGGGCCGTCATGGCCCCCCAGATCAGCCGATTGTTCCTGCTTGAGAGCAGCGCGACGAAGGTCTCCCCGTGCCCGGCAATGAGGTTGGGATCGCGTGCGCCGATTTCATAGAGCACCTTGATCGCATCGTTTTGTTCCGGCTTCCTTCCGGCTGCTGCCAGATCCACGAGATCGGCAATGGATTGCGTGTCACCCGCGTCAACGAGGGCCGCCGCCAGGGCAATATTGGGTTCCTCGTCGCAGCGGCCGAGCGCACTTGCCAGCCGGCGGGCCACCGAAGGGTCAGGCATCAGTGCATGTCCTGCGCTGAACAAAGTGCGGAAAAACCGGGGCGTGAATCCAAATCGAATGGGGCATCTTCAAGGTCCTTTGGTTTGAGCCGCCCATGCAAACTGTTCCTCCGTCTCAACAGCGCCGGGTCGGGCGGCGCGTAATCGCCTGAGGGCGTCCTCCGGATCTTCTCCGCGTTCGATCATCACCCGCAGGAGGACCATGCCGGACCGTCCCCTGCCGCCTTTGCAATGAACGAGAACACGACCGCCGGCATCGAGGATCGAAACGATTTGCGCGACAAGGCGGTCCCAGGACGGGTTGTCTTTCATCTCGGGCACGCCGAAATCGACGACCGGCATATGCTGCCACGAAATGGTGCGGTCGGCCAGGAGCGTACCGAGAGTGCCGGCGCGCGCGGCGTCCATTTCAGGCTGTTCCGTCAGGGAGACAACCAGATCCGGAGCCCATTCGACAATCGCGGCCAAGTCGGTATCGATGGTTCCCGACCGGCCGGGCAGAGGGCAAATTCCCAACCGGGCGCGCTTTTCCATTTCAATGTTTGTGATGCCGAAGGTGTGGGGCAATTGCCGGAACCGCCTGTATGATCGAAAAGGGCATGCGAATCGAAGGAGCACGCACAGATGTTGAGAATATGGGGACGGCGCAATTCCCACAATGTGCAGAAGGTCATGTGGCTTGTCGGCGAGCTCGAATTGCCGCACGAGCACATCCCGGCGGGTGGATCGCATGGTCTCCTGGAAACACCTGATTTCCTTGCCATGAACCCGCATGGACGCGTGCCGGTCATTGATGACGGTGGTCAGGTGGTCTGGGAATCCCACGCGATCCTGCGTTATCTCGCGGCGAGATGCGGAACATCTTCCTTCTGGCCGTCGGAAGCGGCCGAGCGCGCCTGGCAGGATCAATGGATGGATTGGACAGCGACAAGTCTGCAGCCGGATTTTCTCAACGGCGTGTTCTGGGGCCATTACCGGACACCGGAAAAGGATCGTGACGAGAAGGCCGTTGCCGCGAAAATCGCCGCCTGTGCCCGGCATTTCGAAATCCTCGACACGGTTCTGGCGCAGCGGCCATTTCTATCTGGCGAAGGTTTCGGATTGGCGGATATTGCCGCGGGTACCAATCTATTCCGCTATTTCACACTGGACATCGAGCGGCCCTGTGTACCCAATGTCGAGGCCTGGCGGCAGCGGATCGAAGCCCGTCCCGCCTATCGGACCCATGTCATGATCGACTATTCCGACCTCAAGGGACGATTGGCCTATTAGGGCCGGATCAGGCCCTTTAACCCGTCGGTTTCTCGTCGCCGGTGTCGAGTTTGCCTTCTTCGGCCTTGTAGAAAAACTGCGTCGAGACCAGCCATCCCTTGAGCGGGCGAAGCGGCGGGATGCATGTCAACAGGACGACCGGCAGCGATGTGAACAGGTGCACCCAGTAGGGCGCCTGAAACTGGATCTCGATCCAGGTTGCGAAGATCACGGCAGGGACGCAGCCGAAGCAGATGACAAAGAAAGCGGGACCGTCTGCCGGGTCGGCAAACGAATAGTCGAGGCCGCACACTTCGCATTTCGGTTTGAGGCGCAGGAAGCCGGCAAAAATGCTGCCGTGACCGCACCGCGGGCAGCGTCCGCGCAGACCGGTCTCCAGTGGATTCAGTTCCGGCCAGTGCTGTTGATCCCGTGTCATGATATGTTGTCCAACTTTCGCAGGTTCAGGGAATGACATGCAATATCCATACAGATCTTCATATAGGGCATACAAAAATAATGAAAGGCCTACAATCGGATTTGCGTCTTGATGAGCTGTTTTGACGCAATTAATGCCGGATTTGAGCGAGAATTCCTGCGGCCAAAAATGTAGGAAATGTTTCGTCTTGAAAAATTGTATGTAAAATTGTATGTATCTGTCGGAGTGCGGCAGCAGGCTGATCGAGGACAGGGAAAATGACGACCAGGGATGAATGGCGCCCGGACATTGGAACCAACGCTCGGCCGCTGTTTCGTGCGATTGTGGAGGCCTTGCGGCGCGATATCGCGTCCGGTCGTCTTGGCGACGGCGACCGGCTGCCGCCGCAAAGGGTTCTTGCTGCTCATCTCGGGATCGATTTTACCACCGTCACCCGCGCTTATGCCGAGGCGCGGCGGCAGGGATTGGTTGCAACGCATACCGGGAGGGGAACCTACGTTCGGTTTCCCGGCAGTTTGTCCCACAATCCTGCAAGACCGGAACACCCGGATCGCAACACCCTCATTGACATGACGATGAATCTGCCGCCGCAACCGCGCGATGCCCACTTTCAGGATCGACTGGCGACCGGGCTCGCCGCGGTTCAATCCATGCCTGGAGCCCTCGATCTTTTGCAATATTCACCCGGCGCAGGGCAAACGGCCGACAAGGGTGCCGCAACGAGGTGGTTTCAGGGACGGTTGGATCCAGTGGATCCTGATTGTGTCCTGGTGAGCGCAGGCACCCAGAGCGCCTTGACGGCCGTGCTGACCATGCTCGCCGGTCCCGGCGATCATGTGTGTACGGAGGCACTGACCTATCCGGTGTTTCGCGCCCTGTGTGCCCAATTGCGGATTGGAACCATCGGACTGGATATGGATGAAGCCGGTCTGCGCCCCGAAGCGTTTCGAGCGGCTTGCAAGGCCCATGCGCCCAAGGCGCTGTATTGTTGCCCGACGCTGCACAATCCGACAACCGCCACGATGACCGAACGGCGACGGCGCGACATCGCCGATATTGCCGCCGAATTCGGCATTCCCTTGATCGAGGATGACGCCTATGGACGTTTGCCGGACCCGGCACCACGGGCCCTCGCGGCGTTCGCGCCGGACAATACCTATCTGGTTTCCGGTCTGTCCAAATGCCTGGCGCCCGGTTTGCGGATCGCCTATGTGCACGCGCCCGGTCCGCGTCAGGCAAACCGCCTCGCCTCTGCACTACGGGCAACTGCTCTTATGCCAACACCGATGACCGCCGCACTTGCCGCATACTGGATCGAAACCGGCAGCGCTGACGAGATCCTGCGGGCCATCCGCCGGGACGCTGTCGTCCGGCAGTCGGTCGCCGGCGAAATCCTTGATCCCGGAAGCTTCCGGTCCGATCCGCAGGCCTTTCACGGCTGGCTGACCTTGCCGGAACATTGGTCGCGCAGCGAATTTACCTCTCACATGCGCTCGGCCGGCGTCGCACTGGTGGCGAGCGATGCCTTTGCGACTGTCCCGAACCCGCCGCACGCCGTGCGCCTGTGCCTTGGCGCGGCGCCAACGCCGGAAGAACTGGAACGGGTCTTGTGGACTGTCCGCGACGCACTGGCCGGACCGCCGGCGGTCAGTGCTGCAGTCGGCTAAACCTGACCGGCTCTAGTCACTTAAGCGATAATCCGCCGCATCCAGCCAATCGGGGTTGATCTCGACACCCCAGCCCGGCGCATCCGTGACCATCGCCTTGCCGTCGGTGATGGTGAACGGCGACGTCACGAACAGTCCGTCCTGCCAAGGATAATAATCCTCGCCCTCGATTGCGAATTCAAGGTATTTGCCGGCATTGGGGATGGCTCGCAACAGGTGCATGGTAAAGAGGGTCACCATCGACAGGTTGGCGCAGTGCGGTGTGCATGGCAGGCCGGCCTTTGCCGCCATTTCGGCGACCCGCACTGTTCGCGTCAAGCCGCCGAGATAACAGATATCGGGCTGCACGACGTCGACCGCCCGCATGTCGATCATCCGGCGCCAGTTCTGCAATTCGCAATCCTGTTCGCCGCCGGTGACGTCGATGGCGAGCGTATCGGTCACTTGCTTGGTCTGCTCATATTCCCAATAGGGGCAGGGTTCTTCGTAGTGCGAGATGCCATTGTCTTCCAGCATGCGACCGACCTCGATCGCCCGCTGCGGCGAAAACCCGGAATTGGCGTCGACGAGCAGAGCCACGTCATCGTCCATGGCGGCGCGCACCGTCGGCACGATGTCCTCGGTCCGTCCGGGCCACTCGTCCTGGTCCCGCCCGCATTCCGCGCCGACACGGAACTTGAAAGCGTCATATCCGAACTCCTGACGCAGCCGACAAAGGCGGTCGGCTTCCGCCGCTGGTGTGATATCGCGCTTCATGGAAGAGCCGTAGGCTCGGACTTCGCCCGGCGTTCCGCCGATCAGCGCGCAGACCGGTTTGCCTTCCAGTTTGCCGCGCAGGTCCCACAGCGCGGTATCGAGGCCGCCGATGGCCCGCCTGAGATAGGAACCGGGAAATTTGTGCTCGCGCTCCGGAATGATGTCGACCAGGTGGTCGATATCGAGCGCGTCCGCGCCAACGGCATAGGGGGCGACCTGTCGATGAACGACCTGGGCGGTGATATCGGCAAAATAGGGAGCAACCTGACCCCAGCCTTCGTGTCCGCTCTCACTGCGCACACGGACAAAGCAGATGAATTCGTTCGTGAACGTTTCAACGCTTCTTATTTTCATGGGACGTTCCTTCATGTGACGGTGCCGGAATGGGATCGGTCGGCAAGTCAGTGCTTTACACAATCGCAAAATAATAGAAATTGGTAGTGTCAAAAGGTCCATTCAGATCAGGTCAGGAGTCCAATTTGCGATTGCTCCTCCATCATCGGATTGCTGGGGGTGGTTTGCCATGAAGCGAACCGGGGGCGCCTTGCTGTCTTCGATCACCATTGATCCGACGTCACCGCGCAAGGTGTCGACGCAATTGTACATGGGGCTGCGCGATATCATCCTGTCCGGTGGCGTTCTCGGCGGAGAGCGATTGCCGGCGAGCCGGACGCTTGCAACCGATTTGGGTGTATCGCGCACCACCGTGATCAACGCCCTGGACCGTTTGACGGCGGAAGGTCTGCTGGAGGCGCGAACCGGAGCGGGAACATTCGTCAGCCGGGATCTTGAAATGGAACGGCCGGCCGTCCGCGTTGCTTCGCCGGAGGCCGAACGGATCTCGGCACCGCAATTGTCGCAAGCAGCGGCGCGTGCGACCCGGCAATTCGCTCCGCGGGCGCGGCTGCCGCACAGTCCGCGCGCCTTCGTGACGGGCTTGCCGGCTCTCGACGCTTTCCCGATGGAACAATGGACCCGCATCGCCTCGAAACACTGGCGCGGCCTGCGCGGCGACGTGATGGGCTATGGCGAGCCTTATGGATTGCCCCAATTGCGCCGTGCCATTTCCTCGCACGTCAATGCCAGTCGCGGCGTGCACTGCGCGGAAAATCAGATCTTCATCGTCAGCGGAGCCCAGCACGCCTTTCAACTCATCGGAGCCATGCTGCTGAATGCCGGTGACCGGGTCTGGTTCGAAAATCCGGGCGCTACGGGCGCGCGCAACTCGTTTGTCGCCAGTGGCGCCGATCTGGTCCCGGTCGATGTGGACGAAAACGGTCTCGACGTGCGAGACGGCATGCGCAAGGCACCGGATTTCCGATTGGCCTTCGTGACGCCGTCGCATCAGCAGCCGCTTGGCGCGGTGATGAGCCTGCGCCGGCGGCTTGCCTTGCTGAAGGCGGCCGAAGACGCGGATGCCTGGATTGTCGAAGACGATTATGACAGCGAGTTTCATTTCGGCGGCCAGCCGCTGCCGACCCTGAAAAGCGTCGATACGGCGGGACGGGTTATCTACGTCGGCACCTTTTCGAAATCTCTGTTCCCTTCGCTTCGTTTGGGGTTTGTCCTGGCTCCGCCTGGTCTGGTGGAGTCCTTCGAACGCCTGAGCCGGTCTTATCTCCAGGGCGTACCGACAAGTCTGCAGGCGATCGTCGCCGAATTCATGCAGGAGGGACATTTTGCCACCCATGTTCGACGCATGCGGCGGATCTATGCGGCACGGCACGCTGCGCTCCGTGAAGCGGCCGATGCCGAATTGACCGGACTGCTCGACGTCCAGCCAACCTTGAGCGGGCTCCACACCGTTGGATATTTCCCTGAGCGCCGCAATGAAGCCGAAATCGCCGAGACCGCCGCGCGCCGGGGCGTTACGGTGGCACCGCTCGGGCGCTATTGCATTGCGCCGATCGAAAAAACCGGGCTGGTCCTCGGATTTGGCTGTGTTGACGCTGGCGAGATCAGGGCGGCGGTACCCGTATTGCGAGGGATCCTGCAGGGACAGGAGCATTCTTCAGAAAGTCGCGTTTGATCTGCCTCCCATCAATCGTAAACGATGTGCGTACGAAAGGTCCGGAGCCGGTCATGTGACCCGGTTTCATCCGAAAGGCTTATCGGTCCGAATTGCACCGAAATTGGTATGGTGTTTCATCCGTAATGGATATGTCTCAAAGTCCAATTACTGCTTAGGTTTTTAGTGGCGGGTTTGTCGGCTTCACGGCGTGAGGCTGGCAGCACCCGAGGAAACCTGCGTGACAGCGGGTCCCAACTCAATAATTTCGGGAGACGTATGACCATGTTGAAACCTGTCGTCGGCGGCATTCTGGCCGCCTCCCTCGTTGCCGCCGGTGCTCTGGCTGCCGAAAAAAGCGTGACCATCGCCTCCTGGGGCGGATCCTATCAGGAAGCGCAAAGCAAGGCATTGTTCGTTCCCGCATCGGCTGCGACCGGCATCAAGGTCAAGGAAGAAACCTATGGCGGAATGTCCGACGTTCGGTTGCAGGTTTCGTCGGGCGCGGTGACATTGGATATTGTGGCCAGCGGGTCGGGATCCGCCGCGCGCGCCGGTGCCGAAGGCCTGCTTGAGCCCCTCGACTACAGCATTATCGACGTATCGACCTTCTATCCGACCCTGAAATCGGAATTTTGCGTCGGCGGAGATGTGTTCTCCACGGTCTATGCCTGGAACACCGAGACCTATGGCGATGCCGGACCGCAGAGCTGGGCCGATTTCTGGGACGTGAAGAAGTTTCCCGGCAAGCGCGCCTACCGCGGCAAGGTCGCGGGTGCGCTTGAGCCGGCCATCATGGCGGACGGCGTTGCTCCCGAGGACGTCTACAAGGTCCTGGATTCCGAAGAGGGTATCGAACGGGCCCTTAACAAGATCCGTGAACTGAAGCCCAACATCGATGTGTTCTGGACGTCGGGCGCGCAGCATGCGCAATTGATGAAGGATGGCGAGGTCGACATGACCACCGGCTGGAACGGTCGCTTCGACAATGCCAAGAAGGACGGCGCCAAGGTCGCCTACAGCTTCAGGCAGGCGCTGCTCGATTACGACTGCTTCGCCATTCCAAAGGGCGCCCCGAACAAGGACGTGGCGATGGCTTTCCTGGCCGAGATTTCCAAGGCCGAATATCAGGCGAACCTGCCGAAATACATCACTTACGGTCCGACCAACAAGGCGGCCTACGAGATCGGCAAAATCGACGAAGCAACGGCAGCGGCGCTGCCGTCATCTCCTGCCAATGCGGCACTGCAATTGCCGGTTTCGCTGGAATGGTACGCCAAATGGGAAACCATTGCCGGTGAGATGTATCAGGAAATGCTGACGGAATAGGCCGTCGCCAAACGTTCCGGAACGGCGGGTCGCGATTGGCCCGCCGCTCCCTGCCTTTTTTGACAGAATTTCGGGATTGAGCCAGTGACGGGTTCCAACAGCGACGCGCTTCCCATCACCGTTCGCAACGTCACCAAGACGTATGGCAAGGTGTTCGCGCTGAATGACGTATCCATCGATGTTGAAAGCGGCGAATTCCTGACGCTTCTCGGTCCGTCCGGGTCCGGCAAGACGACTTTGCTGATGGTGCTAGCGGGTTTCACGCGTCCGGATTGCGGCAGTCTGAAATTCGGCGACCGCGAGGTCATCCGCACGCCGCCGCATTTGCGCGACGTCGGCATGGTGTTTCAGAATTACGCCCTGTTTCCGCATATGAGCGTTGCCGGCAATGTCGGATACCCGCTGCGCCTGCGCAAGGTTGCGAAGCCCGACATTGCGGAACGGGTCGAACGGGCGCTGGAAACCGTTCAACTCGGCGGTTATGGCGACCGGCGCATCGACCAATTGTCGGGCGGTCAGAAACAGCGCGTGGCCCTTGCGCGGTCCATCGTGTTTGAGCCGCGCATCCTTTTGATGGATGAACCGCTTTCGGCGCTCGACAAGAAACTGCGCGACAGGATGCAGATCGAACTGCGCCACCTGCATGAAAAGCTCGGCATGACCACCGTCTATGTCACGCACGACCAGCGCGAGGCCCTGACCATGTCGGATCGGATTGCGGTGGTCAACGAGGGCAGGATCATGCAACTCGCCACGCCGCAACGGTTGTACGATCAGCCTGCAAACCGTTTTGTTGCGGATTTCATCGGCGATTCAACGTTCCTGCCGGTGACGCGACAGGGCGACGAGGTGCTTTTTGCCGACAGGCCACTGAAACTGTCCCATCCGGTTCCGGATACGTCGGAATTGCTGATGATGGTCCGGCCGGAACGCATTCGCCTCGTGCCGGCGGATGCCTGTGAGACCATGAACACGTTCGCCGGGACCGTGAGCGAAATGGTCTATCAGGGAGACAGTTATCTGCTCTATGCCGCGCTAAAAGATGGAACTGAAATCAGCGCCCGCGGCGCGATCCGCGACGGAACCGTTTCCGGATTGCCTCAGATCGGCGATGAGGTCGTCCTTGGTCTCGATCCCGGCGACACGGTTCTGATCGATGGAGCGGACACCTGATATGGCTGTTGCCGCTGTCAACGCTGCCGGACTGCGCTACGACGAACATGCCGAGCGCCTGCGATTGTTCGGTCTCTCGTCGCCGGCCCTCCTGTTGGTGCTGGTCATTCTGGTGATTCCGGTCGGCTGGTTGTTCGCGGTTTCGTTTGTCGGTGCGGATGGCGGATTTTCACTGGAAAACTATCAACGCATGATTGCCCGGAAATCCTATTTCAGGATCTTTCGCACCACGTTTGAAGTCAGCATACTGACAACGATCCTGTGCATCCTGATTGGATATCCGCTCGCCTATTTCATGTCGCAACTTCCGTCGCGGCTCGCCAACCTTTGCATGATCACCGTGCTGTTGCCGTTCTGGACGTCGCTGCTTGTGCGCACGTATGCCTGGCTGGTGCTTTTGCAGAAGCGCGGCCTTGTCAATGACTGGGCGATTTCGCTTGGACTGTGGGATGAGCCGATCAAGATGGTGCACAATCTCAACGGAACGCTGATCGGCATGGTCCACATCATGCTGCCGTTCCTGATCCTGCCGGTCTACGGCGCGATGCGGGCCATCGACCGAGATTATCTGAAGGCGGCCTCCAATCTCGGGGCAAGCCCGGCCCGGGCCTTCTGGACCGTGTTTTTCCCGCTGTCGACGCCCGGCCTGTTTGCCGGGGCGCTCATGGTCTTCGTCCTCTGTCTTGGCTTCTTCGTGACCCCGGCAGTCCTTGGCGGCGGCAAGGTGATCATGGTGTCCATGAAGATCGTGTCGAATATCGAATTGTTCGTGAACTGGGGTGCGGCCAGTGCGCTGGGGGTTGTCCTGCTGTTCCTGACCGTGATCATCCTGTGGATCGCGTCGCGGTTTCTCAATCTGGAACAGATGACGGGAGGCGGGCACTGATGGCGAACTGGCTGAAAAACCCGGCGTCGGAAACCCAGGTCACCCACGGGCAGAGACTGTGGCTCTATATTTTTGCCGGCATTACCATGGTGCTTCTGGTGACGCCGACCCTGATCGTCATCCCCATGTCGTTTTCGGCGTCTCAATATCTGGAATTCCCGCCGGAGGAATGGTCGACCCGCTGGTATCGGCACTATTTCGAGTCGGCTGAATGGATGGGCGCAACGGCGACCTCATTCAAGGCCGCGTTTTTGACAATGCTTGTTGCGACGCCGGTGGGCGTGGTCGCGGCCTATGGCCTGCACGCCTCGCGGATCAGATTCATCCGGGTCGCCTTCGTCCTTTTGATCACACCCATGATGGTTCCGGTCGTTCTGGTCGCGATCGGCGCGTTCTATGCCTACGTGAAGCTGAACATCCTTTATACGCTGACCGGACTGGTGCTGGCGCACACGCTGCTTGCGCTGCCACTGGTTCTCATCGTGACCGGTTCGGCACTGAAAAGCTATGATATGAACCAGGAAATGGCCGCCCGCAGCCTCGGTGCCCCGCGCTGGAAGGCGTTTTTGACGGTCACGCTGCCCCAGATCCGTTTTGCGGTGGTAACCAGCGCCCTGTTGTCCTTCCTGACCTCTTTCGACGAGGTTGTCATCGCCATGTTCATTTCCGGTGGCGACAACCCGACACTCACGCGCAACATGTTCAATGCGCTCAGGGACCAGATCGATCCCACGATCGCCTCGATCTCGACCATCATGATCGTTGTCACATCGCTCTTGATGGCGCTTGCGCAGATATTCGGGCGCGGAAACAAGGCGTGAGCGACGACGTGTGGCGTGCCGCAGGACTGTCCCGAAAGGTCGGATACGGCAGCCCCGTGACGCCTGCTTGTGTTGCACAAGGCACCGGGGATTTCGAACGGACGTGACGCCATGACCCAGTACGATTTTATCATTGTCGGCGCCGGTTCGGCCGGATGTGTGCTTGCCAACCGCCTGTCCGCGAACGGGCGGCACCAGGTCCTGATGTTGGAGGCGGGAGGTTCGGATCTCCATCCCTGGGTGCAGATGCCGATCGGGTACGGCAAGGCCTTTTACGACAAGAAACTGAACTGGATGTACATGACCGAGCCCGATCCCGGGCTCAACGGACGGCAATCCTATTGGCCGCGCGGCAAGGTGATCGGCGGTTCGAGCTCGATCAATGCCATGGTCTACATTCGCGGTCAGAAATCCGACTTTGAGGACTGGGCCGCGCTCGGCAATCCGGGCTGGGGCTGGGACCATGTGCTGCCCTATTTCAAGAAATCCGAATGTTATGAAGGCGGCGGCGATGAATGGCGCGGCGGCGAGGGACCGCTTCATGTCTCCGACATGAGCCGGGATCTGCATCCGCTTTGCCGCAATTATCTGCGGGCGGGCCAGGAAGAGGGTTATCCGCTTAATCCGGATTTCAATGGCGCAACCCCGGAGGGTGTCGGCCTTTACCAGAACACTGCCAAGGGCGGTCGCCGGATGTCGGCGGCCCGCGCCTATCTGCAGCCGGCACGCAGCCGCTCCAATCTCAGGGTGGTGAAACATGCCCATGTGACGCGGCTGCTGTTTGCGGGTCAACGGGTCTCAGGCATCGAATATAAACACAGAGGGGCTCGGGTAACGGTTCATGCCGGCAAGGAGGTGATCCTCAGCGCCGGATCGATCAACTCGCCGCAAATCCTGCAGCTTTCCGGCGTCGGCGATCCGCAAACCCTGAAACCGCTCGGCATCGACCTGCATCATTGGTCCCCGGCCGTCGGACGCAACCTGCAGGACCATGTCGGACTGGACTATCTCTACCGCTCGAAAGTCCCGACGCTGAATGATCAGTTGCGCCCGCTCTGGGGAAAGCTGTTGCATGGTGTCCGTTATGTCCTGACCCGCCGCGGTCCCCTGTCGCTCGGGGTCAATCAGGGGGGAGGCTTCATCAAATCCCGGGCCGGGCTCGACCGGGTCAACATGCAGCTTTATTTTTCACCCGTCAGTTACACAAAGGCGCCCCCGGGCCAGCGTCCGCTGATGAATCCGGATCCGTTTTCCGGTTTCCTCCTCGGGTTCCAGCCAACCCGTCCGACCAGCCGCGGCCATTTGCACGTGACATCGTCCGACCCGTTCGCCCATCCTGCCATCCATCCCAATTACCTTTCGACCAATCACGATGTCGAGGAGATGGTCGAAGGGGCGCGGATCATGCGACGGCTCGCCGCCGCGCCCTCTCTCGCGTCGGTGATCGAGCGGGAAATCGTGCCGGGGGCCGATGTGCAGGCCGTCGACGATCTGATTGCCGACATTCGGCAACGTTCCGGCACCGTGTTTCATCCCGTCAGCACCTGCCGCATGGGGCCGGATCCACAGGACAGTGTCGTAGACGACACGTTGCGGGTTCACGGCCTCACCGGTCTGCGGATTGTCGATGCCTCGGTCTTTCCAACCGTAACGTCCGGCAATACAAATGCCCCGACCATGATGGTCGCGGAAAAGGCGTCGGATATGATCCTGTCGGCCTGGGCGTGATCGACGTTGGGGAGTTCTGGCGGTGCGCGGCGTGAGGGAAGGTATTGTAAATGTTCACTGCTGATTTCAGACCGGAGCCCTATTGGTGGGAGGGTGTTGCACCGCATACCGCGTCGGACAGGGGCCTGCCCGACAAGGCCGATGTGGTCGTAGTCGGATCAGGCTATACCGGCCTGAACGCAGCCCTGCAGATCGCCCGCGGCGGCCGCGATACTCTGGTGCTTGACGCCGAGCAGGCGGGATGGGGGTGCAGCACGCGCAACGGCGGCCAGATCAGCACCTCCATCAAACCCTCGCTGGCGGAACTGACGAAACGCTATGGGCCGGAGACCGGCCTTGCTATCCGCAAGGAAGGGCCGGCATCGCTGCGCTGGATCGGCGAATTTATCCGAGAAGAAGAATTGCAGTGCGACTTCGATGTCGTCGGCCGCTATTACGCCGCGCACACGCCGAACCATTATGAAAAACTGGCAAGGGAAGTCGCTGAGAAACCGGTTCCCGGTCTCGAAACCGATGCCTATATGGTGCCGCGTTCCGAACAGCATAGGGAACTGGCAAGCGACCTTTATCATGGCGGCGCCGTGTTTCCACACCATGCGTCGCTGCATCCGGCCAAATATCATCGCGGCCTCCTGGATCGCGTGTTGTCGGCGGGCGCGGAGATCGTCGATCATTGTGCGGTTGACGGGTTGGAACGGGTGGCCGGCGGTTTTGTCGTCCGCACCGGCAAGGGCAGCGTTCAGGCGAAAAAGGTGGTGATCGCCACCAATGGCTATACCGGTCCGCTCACGCCCTGGCAGCGCCGTCGCGTGATACCGATCGGGTCCTACGTGATCGCCACCGAACCGTTGCCGCGCGAGGTCATGGACAGGCTGGTGCCGACGAACCGCAACATCGTCGATACCCGCAAGGTCGTATTCTACTACCGCGCGTCGCCCGACCGCACCCGCATCGTGTTTGGCGGCCGGGTTTCGATCTCCGAGACCGATCCAACGGTCTCTGCCGGCAAGTTGCGGGCGCATCTGGTGAAACTGTTTCCGGAACTGCATGCGGTCAAGGTCTCGCATTCCTGGATGGGGTTCGTCGCCTACACGTTCGACGAATTGATGCATGTCGGCGAGGATGACGGCCTCCACTATGCCATGGGCTATTGCGGATCCGGCGTCGGCCTCGCTTCTTATCTTGGCATGCGGGTTGGACAGCAGGTGCTCGGATTGCCGGAAGGGAAAACGCCGTTTTCCGAGATCCCGTTCCCGACGCGGCCGTTTTACACCGGCAGGCCCTGGTTCCTTGCGCCGTCGGTGCTCTATTATTCAATGATGGATCGGATGGGTTTTTGAGACGTCCGGATCAGGACCGATCCGTCCAAGACGGACCGGTCCTCAAGTCAGTATTCACCCCCGGAACCCGATCCGGCCGGGCATGCCGGGTTTCGCCCGGACTTCGGCTTGCAAGAGGTCCACAATCCGCTCCGGCGATGCGCGCTCTTCACCAAACCGCAATTGCCGGGCGACGACTGCGAAATCGCCGGGCGTCAGGCCGCTGATCTGTCGCAGCCGCCGCGGCGGCTTTTCGCTAAAGAACCGCTGAAAGGCCCGCTCCGCCTTGTCCGCCGGCAGCGCCTCCAGATCGATCTTGAACACGAACCGACGCATGGCGGCGGGATCGAGCCGGGCGCCGAAATTGGTCGCGGCAACGAACGGCATCGGATGGCTCTCCATCCAGGTGAGAAACTCGTTCACCTGGCTGACTTCCCACGTATGGCTCGCCGTTCCCCTGTCGAACAACAGGGAGTCGATCTCGTCGAACAACAGCACCGCTTCGCCGTCGCGAGCCTCCGCGAACGCCTCCGCGATCTGCTGTTCGGTCTCGCCAACCCATTTCGACAGGATATCGGACGCCCGCTTGATCAGCAGCGGTCGCCCGAGTGCCTTGGCCAGATGATGCGCGAGCGCGGTCTTCCCGGTTCCCGGAGGACCGGTCATGAGCAACGAGAAGTCGGTCGGTGCGCCCGGCGCGGTAACCTTGTCGAACAGGCCGGCAATCGATTGCCGCGCCTCGTAAAGATCAAGATCCAGGTCCTTGCCTCCGGCACCGCTTGGCGGAACACGGCGGCCGTGTCGGATCCCGGTGACAAGCGCCGCCATGATCTCTTCCGCATCGCCGGTTCCGCCGCCGGCCAGTTGTGCCGTCCGGATCGCGTTGCGTGCGACGGTCGCGGATTCCGGTGCCGTGTCGGCGAACTGCCGAGCTGTTTCTTCCGACAGGTCCATGCCTTCGTCACGGGCGATCCGGCCAATGATCCGCGTGCGCGCCGCCAGTTGCGGAATGTCCATCTTCAGCACAAAACTCATGCGCCGCAGATAGGCCGGGTCGACGTTTTCAATCGCGTTCGACGTCCAGATCGTCGGGACCGGATTGGTCTCGAACAGACGGTTGATAAAGACCTTGGAGCCTTCGCGACGCGAGAAGAAACCGCCGAATGCCGACTGTTCGACTTCGCCGATCAGATCTTCCAGTTCGTCGAAAAGCAACACCATGTCATTGCGCTCGGCCAACACCTGCTGTGCAAGTTTGAGTGCGGTCAGGCGCGCCCAGCGGCTTGGTTCCTCGCCGTAATCGTCAACTTCGCCGACGGCTGTCATACGGGCGCCGATCGCGCCGGCAAGCGCCATCGCCAGTTCCGTCTTGCCGGTGCCTGGAGGGCCATAAAGCAGAATGTTGACACCCTGGGCGTTTTTCTTGAGCGCTCCGGCCAGCATCCGTTCGATCAGCCGCACGGCATCCGACTGTTCGGCAAAATCCGCAAGCGTCAGGTTTGCCTTGACCTGCTTGCCGACCAGGCATTCGATCAGACGATCATTGCCAACGGGCGAACGGTCGAGCACCCGGTCGAGCGGTTCGGCCGTGTCGATGGAACGGTCCCCGCCATAATTGGCGGAAAGCTCGATCAGGCCGAAACGTGCGACCGCCGACTGGGCAATCTGATCGGCCGGTGCATATTCGGCGGTTTCCGCGGCCAGCGTCACCATGTCGATTCCGTTGCCGGTCAAAGTGCGGCACAGGGAAGCGATCGGCGGCACCCGATGAAAGGCGACGACGGTTTGCAGAAGCCGGGTCTCCATAATGTCGAGCCCCAGCAGATCGCACAGTCTGCCGGCCGTGACGAGCGGCGCCGAAATTCTGGCGTTGTTGACGTCAAACGGTTTGCCGATCCTGTCGCGCAGGGTGTCCCAGGCGGCCTTTTTCTCGTTTGCTTTCCGCTGTTTTTTCTTGCCCTTGCCGGACTGCTTTTTCGGCGGCACGGTCAGCTTCTTGAAGCCCGGCAGTTTTTTGTGGTTCTTGCACCAGGACAGGATCGCATCCGCGCGGGCGGATCCGGGCACTGTCTCGGCGATGGCGAACTGCAGCATTTTCTGCAGCAAAATATGGTTGCCCATAATCATCCAGTCGGTTTCCGGATGTCACGTGGCGGAACATTGCCTATTCGGCGCCGCCGGCTCGGGACAGTCCGGGGAAAAGGTTCGGTTCGGGTGGGATGACGACGCCGGCGATTGTCCGGCGCGGGCCGAGTTAGCGCTCGCTCAGGGAAAACCGGTATACGGACGTCATGCCCGTCATGTTTTTTCTGGTTCCAAGCATGTGCTTGCCTCGTGCTGGCATCGGCGAAACACTCGTCGACGCGACGCGCGAAAATAGGGATTTTCGGCCGGAAGTCAAGTATCGTACCGGAAACCGGTGACGGGCAATTTGTCTATCGGGGACATACGCCGGGACTTTGTTAGAGGTTTTCCTGGCCCGTTTGCGCGCGCATCATGAAATAAACCGACTATTAGCGGAGCTCCGGATGGATACGCCACACTTCGAAGATTCGATCACGAACGAGATGCGTGCGGCGATCCTTGACCGACTTGGAGAGGTCGAACGCGACAATGACGTCCGTATCGTGTTTGCCGTTGAGAGCGGCAGCCGCGCCTGGGGGTTTCCATCGCCGGACAGCGATTACGACGTGCGCTTTGTCTATGCCCGTCCGGTCGACTGGTACCTGTCGCTTGAACCCGGGCGGGATGTGATCGAGTGTCCGATCGACGGAGACTTCGACATCAATGGCTGGGATATCAAAAAGGCGCTGGGCCTGCTCATGAAACCGAATCCGGTTCTGCTGGAATGGCTGTCCAGTCCGATCCGCTATGTCTGGAACGACCGGCCCTGCGATATGCTGACCGATTTCGCGGCGCGGACCAGCCATGGCCCGGCCTGCCTGCGCCACTATCTCCATCTCGGCGCGCGGCAGTGGAAAGTCTACGTGGAGGGACGCACTTCGGTGAACCTGAAGAAATATTTCTACATTGTAAGGCCCGCGATGGCGATCCGCTGGGTTCGCAGCAACCCGCAGAGTGCGCCGCCGATGAATTTTCAAAAGCTGATGGCCGGCCTTGACCTGCCGCCTGACCTGATTGTCGAGATCGACGATCTTCTTGTTCGCAAGAGCCGCTCCAAGGAGGTCGGTGAAGCCGCGCGCCTTGTCGGGATCGATGCCTTCATAACCCGGGAGTTCGAATGGGCGGAGGAAGCCGTTCGTGGCCTGTCCGGACGCGGTCCGGATTTGCGCGCGGAGGCAGACGATCTTTTTCGCGCGATCGTTCGCGCCCTTTCCTCGTCAAACGCCCCACACCCGAATCCGTGATGACCGCGCCGGATGGGGCGCGGTCATCAGATGCAGCTTCACGACAAGCGGATCTGCATGTGCGGTTGTCCGTCGGATGTCTTTTCCGCCGTCATGCCGCGCGCATCGACCGTACAGGTCACACGCTTGCGGTAGGCCGAAAAGCTGTCGAACGTAACCACGTCGACCGGCTCGTCGAAATCGAAGGTGACCCGGAAGCGGTCGCCGCCCATTTTCGCCACGCCGATGACTTCGCCTGCAAAGGGCTGGTTCAGGTACCGGCCTTCCACGTGATCGCCGAGACCGACAGGGGCTCCGGAATGGGGAGGTTGCCGGTTGCCGATCGCGGCGTGCAGGACGTTCCAGTTCTTGTAGCCGTATTGATGGGCCAAGAGTTCCAGCGATCTCGCATGGTTGATGACCGTCCCGGTGGCTGCCAGCGATGCGCGCAGGTGTTTTGCCTGCTGTTTGAGCTGGTCGTGTGTCAGGCCACGGATGGATTTGTTGATGGATTGGGCCATCGAAATGTCTCCTGTTCTGGTGCGGGATATTCGACGGGGCTCGCATTGCCATCGTTCTGCACGTTGAAAACGAGACAGATCGGAATATCCGGACTTCACCAAAGCCTGAAGCTTGCGAGCGGCAGGTGTCCGGGACCGCGACTGCATATAGGAAGCGATCTGTTGAATGTCAATTCGGGGCAGGCGGGGATCGCATACGATCAGCTTGCCGTATCAGTTCCGCAAGGAAAACTGGATGGTTTTGCGCCCGCAGGACGGGCAGGAGACGTCGGTGTAATCCAGCTTGGCGTGGCAATTCCGGCACGACAGCGACGAAGCAAGTCCGGTATGTGAAGGCTGATCGGGCTCTCGGCCGATCTGCCGGCCGGCGATCCATCCGATGCATCGTTGCATCCAGTCTCTGGCGAGATCATGCATGGACATAGCCCGCTCCGTCAGACCTTTTCGCAGATCATGTAACAATGCACATAATCCATCGCGTGCCCCTGCGGTGCGGCGGCAACGCGTTTCTGGTAGCGTCCGTAAAACTCGTTGACGATGGCAGCCCGTTCGGCGGCTGGCCGCTCGCCCGACAGCCCGGCGAGAAAAACCGGCTCCGACCATGACCGGAGCGTTGGAATATATTCGGCAGCAAACCTTTCCGCATCGCCGTGGCGCTCGAAATCCTCCGCAAACGGGCATCTCACCACCCGGGTCTCGATATGTTCGAGCCGCAATCCGGCCCCGCGGACCGGATTGGTTTCGTCCCTCAGGGGAGCGGCGAACTGCTCGACGGTCCGGTAACATTGCGGAAAATTGGTCGCCAAATATTCGGCCGGGGTGATCCTGTTATCGTCGACCATGCCGCGCCACAAATCATTGAACGTGTCGAACATTGAGACACCGCCGGTATCGCCGAGATAGCGACCCTCCTCGTCGATGCCGAAATTGAACAGGGCCAGCCTGCCACCCGGCGCAAGTTCGGCCGTACGGTTCAACAGCATGTTCTGCCAGTCTACCGCGCCCTTGGCCTCAAACGCCTCCCGCTCGGCACCGGTCGCGCCCACCATGTGCACATGGTTTTGCAGTGCGCAGGGCACTTCGGTAATGTAGTGCGACGCGGTGGCCGAGTGGCCGAGATGCAGACTTCCCGGCGGCACCATGGTCTGGTGAAACGAGGTTGCGCACCCATAGACATAGAGATTGTCGATATCAGCGAAATAGCTTTTGATGTCGGTCAGGCCGTGCACGATCTGGAACAATTGCGAAAAGTCGTTGCGTGGCAGGTCCGTGTAGATCATCTGGATCGGCCGGGAAGGGCATCGACGCCGCACCTCCTTCAAGACCGTGCCGATCATGTCGATGGATGTGCCGCCGTCCGCACATCCCATATCGGTCATGGTGAAGATCTGACCGTTGTCCGGCGGGTCCATGCGTTCGAGCGCGTCCAGTATCAGCCCGGCTGCATTGTCCATCACATGTTTGGCGCCAATCGTTGCCTTGGAATAATATCCCGCGCCCTTCATGGCCATGAAATCGTCGGTCTGCAGCGGTTGATTCATGCGGATGCCTCGTCGGTTGATGAGGACATGGTAGGACGATATGCGCGGTAAGAAAACGGGAAACTCCGTCCCGCTTCACCTCGGCGACGCGACCGACGGGATCGTCTCCTGCAAAACGCTATGTACGCTCGGTGATGGTGGCGGAAGCGGTGCGGCATTCCGCCAAAGACGGTGCCAATGTTACAATGCCTGTTCTCACAAGGACGCGTCCTATCAAAAATACTGTCATAAGTTACAATATATTTTATTCGACCATAACGTGTTGTTAACGTTGAACCATCCATAATTTGTGCATCGTCAACCCTCTCCAACGCGGCTTTGGCCAAAATGCGGGATCATGATTGAGGCACATAAAGGTACGACGTCATATGGGCGAGAAAACCTGATTGATTTCCTGAAAGGCGGAAGCCGCTCTGCGGAATTACCGGCGGGTTTTGGCGCCAAGGGCGCAAATGCAGACGGACCGCCGACAATTGTCAGCCTGTCCCCGGATGCGAAAGCCGTTCTGGAGCAGTTGAACAGCGCACACGAGGCGGCCAACGACCTTCACCAGGAGGTCGTTAGGCTCAAAAAAGGTGCGCAAGATGAGGGGACGCCTTTTGACAGGATCCTGTTCCGGTTCTCAAAAATCGACTTTGCTTCATCGGAGCTTTTTTCGTTAAAAGCGGAAATTCCGACTTCCCTGGCTGAATTGAGTGACCCGCTTAAAGCCGAAATCTTCGATCCGCTAACTCATTTGCAAAAAACAGCAGCGAGCGGATTTGAAGGACAGGATCTGAAAAATCTGGAGGATATCGAAAGGCGGCTCAAGCGCGGCGAGCAACTCCGGTTGGATCGGCCCACCACGGAAGCAGAACGTGTCGTTGACGGGGTCGCGTCCGCTCTCGCCTCCAAAGTGGTTCGGCTGGAAAATGACGGGCAAGTTGACAAGGCTCAACACCTCCGCGACGCCATGGCAAGTGGAAACGTTGAAATTCGGAGAGCTTCCGACGTCCCCGATCTGAATTTGACGCGCACGGTCAGTTTTTTTGCGGACGCCGGTGGGGGCGGATCATCCACCTCAATGACGTCTTACCCGGTCGGCGAGGTCAAGGAAGAATTTGAAAATGATCGGTCCATCATAATTGGCATGAAACATCTTGACGGCAAAGGCGACCATGGCGCTTTCTATATCAACTGGTGAGTTGCTTAACCCAATCGGGTATCATCTGCCTCACAGCTGACCGAACAATTCAGCGAGCTTGAGCCTCTGGATCTTGCCCGAAGGCCCCTTCGGTAATTCCCGCAGGAAGTGAATCCTGTCCGGGGTCTTGAATTTGCCGAGCCGCTTTTCGCACAGGGCCAGCAGGTCGGTCTCGCTGACGTTAGCGCCTTCGTCGATTGCAACGCCAGCTTCGATCCGTTGCCCATAGTTCGGACATGCACAGGCAAAAGCAGCTGCCTCTATGACGTTCGGATGCGAATAGAGCGCTTCGTCGATTTCCCGGGGCGCGATGTTTTCACCGCCCTTGATGATCAATTCCTTCAATCGACCGGTAATGAAGACATAGCCGTCTGTATCCATGCGCCCGAGGTCGCCGGTCCGCAACCAGCCATCGTCGGTGAGGGCCTGTCGGGTTGCGTCTTCGTTTTTAAAATAGAGTTTCATGACATTGCTGCCACGCACCAGAACTTCGCCTTCCTCGCTGACGGGCACTTCGGCCTGATTGTCATCGCCGATACGGATTTCATTGCCATAGGCAATCCCCGGGGAGCCGATCTTGCGGGTGCCGGGGGGCAGCGGATTGGAGAGGATTTGCGCGGCGGTTTCGGTGAGCCCCATGGTCTCGATAATCGGGATCCCGAAACAGGCTTCAAACGCTTCCTGTACGTCCGGCGCCAGCGGCGCCGAGGCCGAACGTCCGAACCGGACGCGGCCGAGACCGTGTCGTGCGCCTCCGTCCCCGGGTGCGCCATGCAGCAGATAGGAAATCTGGGTCGGGACGACGCTGAACCATGTGCAGCTTTGTTCGCGGAGCAGATCCCAGAATTTCGATGCGGAAAACCGGTGCGGCATGACCACGGATCCACCGGAGACGAGCGGACCCATAAGGGTCACGCACAACCCGTTGATGTGGTAGAGCGGCAGTACGCAAAGCGCGCGATCGTCCGGCCCCAACCTGTGGGCAATCATCGCGTTTTCGCCGCCGGCTATCAGGTTGGCATGACTGAGAAGCACGCCTTTCGGCCGTCCCGTTGTGCCCGACGTGTACATGAGCAGGCCATCGTCATCCGGGCCGCTCGCATAATGGCGAGGCACAAGATGGTCACGCAATGGAGCGGAAGGATCCGCCAATGCTGCACCGGCGTCGATCAATTCAAGATCGATGCCGGCATCTGCCATCGCCTCGCCGAGCAGTGGGCGATGTTCGCCTTGGGTGAGAACAAGCTTCGATTCCGAATGGTCAAGAACGTATCCGATCGTTGCCATGCCGGAGACGAGATTGACCGCGGTCGCGCGAAAACCGCCATACAGAATACCGAACAGGACGGAGACAGCCTCGTGGCTGTTCGACATGGCAAAAGCGACGCTATCGCCGGGCTGCACACCCCGATCCGACAGCATGGCAGCCGTTTTCACCGCGCATTTGCGCAGCCCTTCATAGGTCAGCACCATTCCGGTTTCCGGGTCGATCAAAAAGATGGCATCCGGATGCAGATCCGCGCGCTTGTCGATCAGCGATTGGACGGATTGCCGATGGTCCTCGACCGGTCTCGATGGGGTCTCGTGCAGCATTGCGGTCTATTGTCCCGATGCTGCCCAATAGTCCGCGAAGATGTCATCGACCGCCGGTTCGCGTGGCGGGATGACGCGAACGATCTTGGTAATATTCATGAAGTGCTTGTAGTTGAGGTTGTCGTCGATTGAGTTTCCGCCCCAGGAGCCGCATCCCATCGACAGGGAAAACGGCATGCCGTTGTCGAAGGAGCCGCCGGTGGCGAAACAATGGGCCTGGTTGACGATGACGCGGCATGTCGGCAACTCGGCGCCGAGGGCGACGGCGCGATCGTCATCGCCGGAATGCAGGCCGATCGAATGCCCGGCGCCCTGGTGCGCCATGATCCTTGCGGCAAGGGCCTTTGCCGCATCGAAGTCCGCGGCCCGGTAGAGCGAGAGCACGAGAGACAGTTTTTCGCCCGATTCCGGGAAATCCGGCCCGACGCCGTCGGCCGGAAGAACCAGGAACCTTGCCCCGTCCCGGTCCGGCAGATCCAGTTCGGCAACATCGATCACCGTGTCGATGTCTTTGGCAATCATATGGCGGTTGAGCTTGCCGCCGTGAAACAGGCTGTTCTTGAGCCGCTTGATGTTGTTTCCGTCAAGCAGCCGCCCCCCCGCCGCGTGCAGGGCTTCAAGAAACGCGTCATGCGTCGCGTCGACCGTGATCACCACATTTTCCGACGAGCAGGACGTGGCATTGTCGAAGGTCTTGGAGGCCGCGATCTTGTCGGCTGCGGCTGTGATATCAGCGGTTTCATCGACAATTACCGTTGCATTGCCGGCGCCGACGCCGACGGCCGGTGTTCCCGATGAATAGGCGCGGCGCACATTGTCCTGACTGCCGGTGACGACAAGGAGGTCGGCGGTTTCCATCAATCTTTGTGTCTTGGCCTTGGAAGAGGGGGACGGCACCATCTGCACCAGGTCCCGGTCTACTCCGATCCGGTCGAATTCTGCGTGGATGTAGTCAACAAGTTTCGCGCAGACCGGCACGCCCTTGGGAGAGGGTGACAGGATAATGGCATTGCCGCATTTCAGCGCATTGACGACATTGTTGACCGGTGTCGCGACCGGATTCGTCGAAGGAACGACGGCGCCGATCACGCCGATCGGTCGGGCAATTTCCGTAATGCCGCTTTCGGGATCGTCGCGCAGGACGCCGCAGGTCCTGGCACCCTTCAGGTCGCGCAAAAGACCGAGCGTCTTGCGGTGATTCTTGGTTATCTTGTCGGCCACGTTGCCGAGACCGGTTGTCTCCACTGCCATGGCCGCGAGTTCCGCATTCCTGGAGGGCTCCATCAGCGCCCAGGCCGCGGCCGCGGCCGCCATGTCGTAACGGTTCTGGTCGGCGCCGGCTTCGAAGCGGGTCTGGGCGGCACGCGCCTTGATCATCAGCGCATCGACGCTGTCGGCATCGGCATTGGAATCACGGGGCAGGATTTCGGCTTGGGACACGGGCGCGCTCACACATTGGAAGCTTCATTTCGGATTGTTGGAGGCGTGCGGACCGGAGCCCGCACGCCGATGGTCTTTGGCCCTCAAAGGCCCTTGAGCAGTTCCTTGAGAAAGGCTTCGCGTTCGGTCCACATCTTCTGGACCTCCGCGCGGGTCATGATCTTCATCGGAGATCCGCCGGCCTTCATGCGTTTGGCAACCCGGGCGTTTGCGAACATGTCCGGGACCTTTGCCGCGAGCATGTCGATAACGGGCTGGGGCGTGCCTTTCGGCACCATGACGCCGCGGAAATTGACCGACGAATTGTCCACGTCATATCCCGCTTCCTTCAGGGTCGGTACGTCGGGAAGGAATTCGGTGTTCCGCTCCAGGTCGGCAACAGCCAGCACCTTGACGTTGCCGGCCTGGCTCGCCCGGTATGCGTCGGAGAGGTTGTTGATGCCGGCGATCACATCGCCGGCGATCACGGCTTTCATGGCGGCGGCACCGCCGCCCTTCGTCGGAATGTAGGCCATCTTGCTGCCCGTGGCCTTTTCAATCTGAAGGGCGGCAATGTGGTGGCCGACAAACAGTCCGGCTCCGGACAGGGTCACCTTGCCCGGATTGGCCTTGGCGAAGTCGAGCAGTTCACCGATCGTGTTGTAGGGGCTGTCCGCACCGACAACCACGACGGCCGGATCCGACCCCCAATTGGCAATGGGTTCGAAGCTTTCGGCGGAATATTTTACCCCGCCCTTGATCGACTGGGCGACGAAGTGGGGGATGTTGTAGGCCGCAAGCGTATAACCGTCGGCCTCGGCTTCGGTTGCGAACCAGTTCCAGCCCGCCCGTCCGCCGGCGCCGGGCTTGTTGATGATGACGATCGGCTGTCCGAGATATTCTTCATTGCCGGCGACCATCGTCACGATCCGGGCCTGAAAATCGGTTGCGCCGCCGGCGCCGTAGGACACCATGACCGAAATCGGCCGGTCAGGATAGTCCGCGGCAGATGCGCCGGTCGCGGCGAAACCCAGGCCCAGGCCGAGCCCGAGAGCCGCAAGCGACATGAGTGATTTCGTCAGACGTTTTTTCATATTTTCCTTTTCCTCCCTGAATGGTCTGATCCCTTGGCGCGGATCAGAAGAACAATCCTCTTGGCGTCTGCACCTTCAGGAGCATGACGAAGAGACCGTAGATCACAATCATGAAGCCAAGTGTGACCAGACCGCGTTTCAACCACGCGCGCGGGTCCGCCAGCGGCGCGGGGTCGTAAATAGTATAAAGGACATAAAAGGCGAGTGTCGAAGCCACATAAAATCCCAGGCCGCGGGCGGCGAAGAAGATGTAGATGACCATCACCACAAGGCCAGGCAGAATGTTGCGCAGCGCCGCCATCGACAGGCCGGCGCCGACGCGGGCCATGCCAAGCGCGGCACGGGCAAAGTTCCAGACTGCCAGACCGAGAAAGAAAATCGATATCAGCCGCGGGAACAAAAACGCGTCGGCGGGCTCCTGAGTATAGCTGAGCCAGGTGACAAGGGCGGCGAGCGCAAGCACGCAGGAAGCGGGAATCAGGTGCTGGGTTCTGGTTGCGGTCATTGCGCGGCCTCCGTTGCGGCGGACGCTTTCGAAGATTGCGCCATGTTGGACCAGAAACTGTAGGCCACCGAAGCAATAACCAGGAAAATCAGTACCATGTTCAGCGCGCCGCCCGTAAAGTAGACAAGCGGGCCATCGGTTGCATTGGCGATCAGGCTTCCCTGAATGAAATTGGCTTCAGCGATCGGACCCAGAATGAGGCCGAGCACCAGCGGCGCCGCGGAAAATCCGAATTTTTCCAGAACGAACATGCCGATCCCGAGGCACAACATGACGTAGACGTCGCCCATTGACTGCTGCACAGAATAGGAGCCGAAAACGGCGAGTGCCAGCACCGCCGCGGCCATGATCGGTGTCGGAACCTTGGCGATTCTGGCCGCGTAGCTCGCGGTATAGATGCCGAAGACGACCATCAGGATCTGGCCGATCAGCATGGAATTGATGAATGTCCAGGCAACGCCGGGATGGTTGTCGAACAGGTCCGATCCCGGAAAAATGCCATGGATGAGAAGCCCGCCGAGCAGCACCGCGGCTGTCGGGCTGCCAGGGATGGAGAGGGTCAGAAGTGGTACGAGCGACGGGCCGACCATGGCGTTGTTGGCCGATTCCGCGGCGATCACGCCTTCGGAATGACCGGTGCCGAACTTGTCCTTGTGCGGTGAGAATTTCTTGGACTGGTCATAGGCGACCAGGCCGGCGATCTGTCCGCCGACGCCCGGAATCAGGCCGATGATCGAGCCGGCAACCGTTCCGATTGTCAGCGAACGGCCGCTTTCCAGCAGTTCGCGCAGGGACGCCATGAACGATTGTTTGGGCACGGAAATCGACGTGATCGCGGCTTCGACGCGGCCCTTGCTCATCATCTCGAGAACCTGCGGAATCGCAAACAATCCGATCAGGGCGGCGATGATATTGATGCCGCCGGTGAGCGCGTCGGTAAAGATGAAGCGCTGTGCGCCCTGTATGTCGTCATAGCCGATCATCGAAAGCCACAGACCGATACAGCCTGACAAAAGGCCTTTGACGAAGGATTTCGAATCGAGCGATCCGATGACGGTCACACCCAGTATGGCGAGCCAGAACAGGTGCGACGGACCGAAGGCCAGGGCCCATTGGGCCAGAACCGGCGTCAGAAAAATCAGAAGCATGACACCGAAGACACCGCCGACGCCGGAGGCCAGGAACGAAAGGTGCAGCGCCCGCGCGCCGTGGCCCTGTCTGGCCATCTGGTTTCCGTCCAGAGCAGTGGCGATGTTTGCCGGCGCCCCGGGAATTTTCAACAGGATGGCGCTGACCGCGCCGCCGGCAACGGTCGATGTATAGGCGGCGCCGAGCAGGATCAGGCCGTGCGCCGGTTGCAGATGGAAGGTGAAGGGAATCAGGAGAGCCACGGCCATGGTCGGGGAGAGGCCGGGTGTCGCTCCGAGGATTAGCCCGCCGATGGTGCCGCCGACCAGAAGAGCAAAGGCCAGGGGTTCAAAAACCGCTCCGAAATAACCGAGAAACTCCATGTCGCTCCCTCGTATTTCCGGTCTGTTTTCAAGGCCGCCGTCCTCGCCGCCCTCGATGAATGCCGGTTGAATTTGAAAGCGTAGGATATGAAAATAAAAATGCAAACGTTTTCATTTTGTGCTATGAAGCCTGCATGACACGCACAAGATCCCGCAAGGGTGCCCCTGGTATTGTCGAAGTTGCGCGGCGCGCCGGTGTTTCGCCGGCAACGGTGTCGCGCTTCTACAACGACCCCGACATCGTCAAGGGGCCGACCCGTACTCTTATCGAACAGGCGGCATCCGATCTCGGTTACATTCGCGACCGCATGGCGGGATCGCTGCACAACAGGTTCACGGGAACGTTCGGATTGGTTGTGCCGACCATCGACAATGCGATCTTTTCGGAAATGATCGAGGCTTTCGCCGGACAGTTGCGCGCCCACGAACGAACCATGCTGATTGCGAGCCACGGTTATGACCTTTCGCTGGAAGTGCCGATCGTGCGCTCGTTGCTGGAACGCCGCATCGACGGGGTCGCCATGGTCGGGCTGGACCACGAGGAAGCCTGCATGGCGATGCTCGGCAGCCGCGACGTGCCGGTCATCTCGGTCTGGAATTATTCGTCTGAGGCGCCCATTCCCAGCATCGGCGTCGACAACCAGGCGGTGGCTGCCAAGGCGACCCGGCACCTGCTCGACCTCGGGCATCGCGACATTGCGTTCCTGTTTCCCCAGACCGCGTCAAATGACCGTGCGCGGGGCCGCAAGGCCGGCGCCGTCAACACGATGAAGCAGGCCGGCGTCGATATTCCGGAGCGGCGTATGATGACCTCGTCCTACAATATCAGCGAGGCGAAGGCGGCGGCCCGGGCACTTCTGGAACATGACCGGCCGACGGCTATTCTGTGCGGCAACGATATCATCGCTCACGGGGTGATCTACGCGGCGCAGTCGCTTGGGCTTAAAATTCCCGACGCCCTTTCCGTCGTCGGCATCGGCGATTTTGCAGGATCCGAAGACATTGAACCCGGATTGACGACCGTTCGGATCCCGGCACGCAGCATCGGACGGTGTGCGGCGAACGTCATTGTCGACATGAGCGTGTCCGGTCGCGTTCCCGACCCGTTTCACGCCGAGATGCAGGCTGATCTGATCGAGCGCGGCTCGGTGAGACGCCTGTCGTAAGCTATGAGAGCGGGAGCAGGCTAAGTGCCCGCGTAATTGTGCCCCGATAGACCAAAGAAAAGGGGCCGGCTGTGAACCGACCCCATTCGTCTGCCATTCGTCCGAGTGTGTCGGACCTGCTTATTTCGGCAGCACCACCTGGTCGATCACATGGATCACGCCGTTGGTCGTCTCGATATCCGCCGTGACAACGGAGGCCGCATCGATCTTGACGCCATCCTTCGCATTGACGGAGAGTTCGCTACCCTGGACAGATTTCACTTTCATTTCCTTGCCGGCAATGTCACCGGACATCACCTTGCCAGGCACGACGTGATAGGTAAGGACCGCAACCAGCTGCTCCTTGTTCTCCGGCTTCAGGAGGTCTTCAACGGTACCCGCCGGAAGCTTGGCAAAAGCGTCGTCGGTCGGCGCAAAAACTGTGAATGGGCCATCGCCTTTAAGTGTTTCAACAAGGCCTGCGGCTTTAACGGCGGCAACCAAAGTATTGAAGCTTCCGTTGGCAGCGGCGGTGTCAACGATATCTGCCGCCTTCGCGGCAACGACGCCGAAAGCGAGGGGTATAGCGGCAACAGCAGCAAGAATTGAACGTCTGAACATTTGACTTCTCCAGTGAGTGTACAGGGTGTTTCTTGCAAGAACACACCATCTACGCCACGTCTTGGGAGCCAGATCATAGGACGATCGGAAATTTGCAGGAAATTCTCCGGCAGCGCGGATGGGACGACTCCTCCCGGACCCTCCCATGGCGGCTCCGACACCTTATCTAAGGCTTTGATTTTTCTGATTTTGGGGCGCAAACCTTCGGCTGTCGTATGATCGAACCGTATGGCCAAAATCGTTTTGGCTGCGTCAAAGTGTCAGTGATCGCGGAACGAAGTTTCTGGACCGGCAGGCAATTTCAATGCCGCGCAGTGAAAGAAACTTTGTTGGTCCGCCGTGACGCCCCGCCTCCGTGAGGACCCGACATCATCTCCGCAAGTCCTGTTCGGCCGTCATGCCCGACGGATCGGTGTTCATGGAGCGCGATCTGGGATAGCGAATCACCTGAACGAACAGTTTGACAGTCGCGTCGGGATCGTTCGCACCTCTCGAATTTCGGCAATTCAGCGATCGGTTCGATGCGAGTTCGGTTGCATTGGACTTCGGGCAAAATTTATTTCAAGCTTGAAATGAACCCACGCTACGGCCCTTGTGCCCGTAAACCTGCGGACAAGCGGATCCGGCGCGGGCGATTGGAAATTCCGATCGCCGGGATCGGCCGGCAATGTACTTGATGAGCGCCGATTATATGCCAAGATGGCCCCGACGGGAGATCCTTCCATTCGGATGTCATGCCACGTTGCGGGGGATCTGTAACAACGAAGGCCGAAACCGGCCAAGGGAAATGAAAACAAGGAGACGTATATGAAACGCACAGCTTCACTTGCGACGGCCGCTCTGCTGGCTCTGTCCGCACCGGCCTTTGCCGACGGCGCCAAGCTGCCGGGACAATTGTCGTGGACGGCGTACGGAACCGGCTCGGCCGGCTACAACCAGTCGGTGGCGATCGGTGGCGCGCTGAAGAATGCGCTTGGTGTCGACCTGAGGGTTCTTCCCGGTAAGAACGATGTCGCACGCACCGAACCGCTGCGTCAGGGCAAGGTCCAGTTTTCCGCAACCGGTGTCGGTGGCTCGTTCATGGCGCAGGAGGGCGTCTTCGCATTCGGCAAGAAGCGCTGGGGGCCGCAGCCGGTGCGCGTTTTGCTTGCCAACAATGGCGGCGCGATCAATCTGTCGGTCGGCGTGGCCGCAGACGCGGGCATCAAGGAATACAAGGATCTCAAAGGCAAGCGTGTTGCCTGGGTCAAGGGAGCGCCGGCGCTCAACGTCAACGTGACGGCCTATCTCGCCTTTGCCGGCCTGACCTGGGATGATGTTGAAAAAGTGGAATTCGGCGGTTTCAGCGCCAGCTGGAAGGGTATGGTCAACGGCCAGGTCGACGCGGCGTTTGCATCCACCAATTCCGGCAAGGCCTATGAAATGGCGGCCTCTCCGCGCGGACTGTTCTGGCCGCCTGTGCCGCATTCCGATGCCGAGGGCTGGGCGCGTCTGAAGGCTGTTGCGCCGTTTTTCACGCCCAATGTCGCCAAGGTCGGAGCAACCATTGACAAGGGACCGGGATATGAAGGTGCCGGATATGCCTACCCGGTTCTGATCGCAATGGCCGATCAGGATGCGGATCTCGTCTACAACATGACCAAAGCCATGGTGGAACTCTATTCCGACTTCGAAGGCAAGGCACCGGGCATCAACGGCTGGTCCGTGGACAAGCAGGACACGAAATGGGTTGCGCCCTACCATGAAGGCGCAATCAAGTACCTGAGCGAAATCGGCAAATGGAACGACGAGGCTCAGGCCCACAACGATCGCCTGATTGCGCGCCAGGCCGCCCTTGCCGAGGCCTGGAAGGCGCTCGAGGGTGAAGGCGTTTCCGACGATGAGTGGGAAGCGAAATGGGCCGAGAAGCGTCGGGCGGCGCTGGAAGCCGGCGGTTTTGACATCGTCTTTTGATCAAGGTGAGGGGCGGCCTGTGGCCGCCCCGACCGACGACCCGGCATCACCGGAAATTCCTTTCCTGAAATATTGAAGGACATATAGCATGCCAGCGGACGAGAAAGCCGAGGCCATTGAGTCCCGGTTGGAGGAAAAACGTGTCCGCGATCTGACCGGGTTGCTGCGGGCCGTGTTTGCGGTGTTTTCCCTCGCCGCAATCGCCCTGGCCATCCACCAGCTGTTCAATCTGCAGCTTTTTGGCATCGTGCTGCTCGAAGGCCGCTATCTGTTCCTGCTGGCGGGCATATTCCTGAGCCTGACGTTCCTGGTATTTCCGCTCGGCGGCGTTGCACGCTCGAGCCTTCCGCCCTGGTACGATTTGGTTCTTGCGGGCCTGACACTGGTGGTCAGCGGATATTTTGCCCTGAAAGCGGACATCAGTCTCGAAGACGGATGGGAATATGCGGCGCCGGAAACAGCCCAATGGTTTTCCCTCGTTTTCTGGCTCTTGATCCTCGAAGGCACGCGGCGCGCCGGCGGATTTGTGATCTTCCTCGTGGTGCTGGTGTTTTCGCTCTATCCGACATTTGCCGGATATATGCCCGGCCCGATTTCCGGCTTCACGCAACCGTTCTGGGACACGATCCCCTATCACATCCTGTCTTCGGAGAGTTCGTTCGGCATTCCGATGCGCGCCTTCGGCAATCTGGTCATCGGGTTCATCATTTTCGGGGCAGCCCTGCAACAGACCGGAGGTGGTGCTTTTTTCAACAATCTCGCGCTCGGCCTGGTCGGCAGCCTGCGCGGCGGTGCGGCCAAGGTGGCGATATTCGCCAGTGGCTTCATGGGGTCCATGTCGGGCAGCGTCATCTCCAATGTGCTTACGACCGGTGCCGTGTCGATTCCGGCGATGAAGGCGACCGGGTTCCCGTCTCGCTATGCGGCCGGAACCGAGGCCTGCGCTTCCACCGGCGGCGTTCTGATGCCGCCTGTGATGGGGGCGACGGCCTTCATCATGGCATCGTTTCTCGGCCGGCCCTATTTCGAAATAGCAGCGGCGGCGGCGGTTCCGTCAATCCTCTACTATTTCGGTCTTTTTGTGCAGATCGACGCCTATGCCGGGCGCGTCAAACTGAAAGGCATGGCGCGCGAGGATCTGCCATCGCTGAAGCAGACTCTGAAAGAGGGCTGGTACTATCTCTTTGTCTTCGGCTTGCTGATCTTTCTCATGCTGGTCTTGCGGCGGGAAACCTGGGCGCCGTTTTTCGCCACGGCCTTGTTGTTGATCATCAATCAGGTGCTGAAACGACACCGGCTCGATTTCAAGGGTATGGTCGATCTGGTAATCGCCGTCGGTCGCGGGCTGTGCGAACTCGTCGCCGTGCTGCTCGGCATCGGCCTTGTCGTCGGTGCGTTTTCGGCAACCGGTCTGGCCGGCACATTGGTCAACGACCTCGTCTTCATTGCCGGCGGGTCCATCCTCATGCTTTTGGTCATGGGAGCGCTTACGAGTTTTGTCTTCGGCATGGGGATGACGGTGACCGCCTGCTACATCTTCCTGGCCGTCGTGCTTGCGCCCGCCCTGGTCAAGGCCGGCTTGAACGAACTCGCCGTGCATCTGTTCATTCTCTACTGGGGCATGGTCAGCTACATCACGCCGCCGGTTGCACTTGGCGCCTTTGCCGCGGCGACGCTGGCGCGGACCAATGCAATAGCAGCCGGTCTCGAGGCCATGCGCCTTGGCAGCGTTATCTATGTGATCCCGTTTTTCTTTGTCCTGAACCCGGCGTTGATCGGAGCCGGCACGCCGCTTGAAGTGACGGTCGCCATTACACGGGCAATCGTTGGCGTGTGGCTGATCGGCAGCGGCATGCAGGGTTACATGTCGGGCGTGGGCGCGGTCAGGCAGGGGCCGTTCGGAATTGCATTGCGCGTGATTCTCGTGATTGCCGGGCTGGCCTTCGCCGCCCCGGACGGCCTGGTGGGGAGTATGAGCGAACTGACGATGACGCTGCTCGGCTGTGCCGCCGCGGCGCCGGTCCTGCTCTACATCCGCCTGACGCGATCGACGACCGGCGCGGCGTAATACCGTCGTTCCAAAATCACTCGTCGAACGGCTTGCTGACGACCCGGTCTTCCAACTGCATGACGGCCATGGGCGGCGTCGTCAGTTTGATCGGTGTGTTGACGAGTTCCTTGCCGTCGGAATTGCGTTTGACCCTCAGGTCGGAGGATTCGCGCGGACTTGCGCTGCCGTCGAACCCTTCGAGAATGGCATAGGTATACCCGTTGTTTGAAAATTCCAGTTTCAGGTAGGTGGTTTGCGGGCGGGTATATCTGCGCAGGGTGAAAGCGGCCAGTGAACCGGCCTTGCTTTCCGGATAGACCAGCTCCGCGTCCCCCGGCTTGCCGAACCGGTATTGCAGCCAGCCTGCGTATGCGGCTTGCGAGCCGCAAACGCTTACGATCTTGCCGGACTTTGCAACGACGGCGTTAAGCCAGGTCTTTTCACCCGCCTCGCAATGGCTTTGCGGGCCGGCCAAAACCGGGGTCGAAAGCAATGTGGCTGCAAAAGTCAGGGCGATCATGCGGTGCATAGGGGGCTCCTTCGGGGACAAGCGGATTGAGATCTGCCGATCGATATCGTTGTTCACCGCATATGGAGTGTGTGTCTGTGGCCCCGTATGGGGGTGAAACCCCATTTGACCGGACAGTCAGCGCCCCGGCAACAGTAAACTGAAGCACATGCCTCCGTTTTCTCCGGGTTTGCCTTCAAAACCAAGCCGATGTTCCCTGGCAAGTTCAGAGCAGATGGCCAGTCCGAGACCTTCGCCCGTTGAGGCATCGCCTTTTTGATATGGGAGCAGCAGATTGGCCAGCATCTCCTGTGAGAGTCCCGGTCCGGTATCATGCACCTCGATGCGTGTGTTGCCCGAGACATGTCGGCAACCAAACAGAACGGCACCGCTTTCGGTATATTTGATCGCATTGGAGACGAGGTTGCTGACAATGCGCATGACCACCATCGGCGGAATGTCAGTCAGACAGGAACAGTCCACCTTGCGCAGGCGCAGGCCCTTGGAAATCGCTTCTTCATGAAACATGTCGAACATGGTTCGCAGGATCAGTCCGACTTCATACGGCTCTGTTTTTTCCCTGGTGTCTTCGGCGACCGGCAGGTTCGTTTCCGGTATTCCCGGGATTTCAAGCGGAGGGGATCCGAATCCAGGTTTTGATTCCGCCAAACAGCTCGATGTGAGCCCTTCCATGTAATCGAAGGCATCACGCAGGCGTTCGCGTATTTCCGGCTTGTCAGGTCCGGCAATCGTATCCATTGTCAGGCGCAGGGATGCCAGCGGCTGCCTCAAATCGTGCGACGCGGAAGCAAGCTGGCTTTGGCGCAGGTTGGCGAGATCGCGGGCGCGGGAATAGTTCTTTTCTGCTTCCAGAAGGGCCTGGTTGCGTTCGGCTTCCAGCGCCAGTGCCCGGTTTTCCCGAACGAGCGCTGCGTTGTGCTCGGTGCGCAGAAGGATCAGATAGGACGTCAGGCCGATCATTGTTGCGAGACTGATCAGGCTGTAGATCAGCTTCATCAGGATGTGGAACGGGGCAAGTTGCAAACCGTATCCGGTGATCAGCATTGCTATGACTGCGATTACACCGATTGCGGAGACGGCGGCGACGATATTGGCGCCGGTATGGAGGCGGCCGCTGGTTTTCCGCCAGATTGCGGTTGCCATGATGTTTGCGGAAAAACTCAGGCCGAACAGGACATAAGTCGGCAGCAATATCACTGACGGGTAAACAAAGGGCGTGACAAGCATAAAGCCGAGGCAAACCAGTGCCAGACCGATGCCGAGACGTCTCGGAACGTTACCCCATCGCTCGACTTCGGTGGCCCGGCCGGCGGCCAGAAAACCGATCGCCGCCATTGCCTGCGACAGCAGGTATCCGGCATAGAACTTCACTTCCGGTGCGTTTGGCCAGGCAAACCGCATCAGGAAACCGTCGACATGGGCAATGACGAGCAGGCCGAGCGCAAACAGCGTAGCGAAATACAGGCCGTTCCGGTTCCCCATGGAGACGTTGAAACCGGCAAAAAACACCAGGCAGGCAATGCTGAAGGCATAAAAGGCGGCATATCCGATGCCGGCTTGAATGGTGCGTTGGGACAGGGAGGACGCCGTTTCCAGTCGCAGCCTGACCGTGCGCAGATTGCTTGGCTGATAGTAGATCAGGACCAGGGCCGTTTCATTCGGCTGCAGCGTGACCGGGTCGGCAATCAGCGATGTCAGGGCGAACTGATCCGCATCGAAGGGCCGGTCGAAAGCATAGTCGAGAAGCGTCTCCGTCGACCCGGTCCCGCGCACCAGATAGATGTCCATGGCGGACAGCATCGGTGTCGATGATGTCAGGAACCAGGAAGCCGGTTCGCGACCGTCGTCATCGGACCGGTTGCTGACGGAAACGGCAATCCATACCGGATTGAACGTGCTGGCACCGCGTTGAAAAGTTTCGATATCCCGGCTGAAGCGGCCGTTTTCAAAGGCCGTAACGACATCCTTGAGGGATTGTCCGCCATCGTCGAGAAAAGCCAGCGATGAACCGAGATCCCCAATGGGTTGGCCGGGTTTCAGGTCGATGGACCAGGCGCCTGCCGTATCGGCGAGGACAACCAAAAGCGTGAGGATTGCTGCGGTAACGGTCCGCTTTGCAGACAACAGGGCAATACTCCATTCCGATCCGATCCGGCGACGGTTGGAAAGGTTGTACACTGACCTGATCATCCTCCGAGACCAATCCGGTATTGGTAGCATGGTCTTGATCGGTGGGTCCAACGTGCCTTTTCGCACTTGCGCCATGTCTGTTCCCGGGCGCGGTGAAGGGATGGAACAGCAACTGAAATCCAGCGCCATGTCATCGGGGAAAGCTCCGGCGCGGGCTCTCGCCCGTAGCGGAAAGCACGAACCATCCGAGCACTGCCAGGGGCTTCAGCAACGAACCATCCTCCGTTCCACATCGCATCGATACCTGCCCGCGGGTCTATCTCCGGTCGGCCTGCCTGTGCAGGCCGACCCGAGGACAACAGGATCTGCACGGGTCAACGCCTGCGTTTGAAGCGCACGACATCGCCATATCCGTCCGTCAGCGAAGCCCGCTCCCTTGCCTGCATCGTGAACCGGTTGCCGAACGCATCCTTGTACATGTCGTTGCCGGCCAGTTTGAACAGGCGCGGTTGTTCGTTGGACCTTGCGCGCTCGATCGTGAACGACGTGGCCGAAACCCGGCGGATCAGGGTTTTGTACCTGCGGTAATCGGAGCCGGCGATCCAATAGCCGGGATCGACGGGGATCGTCACGCGGTATTGCGGGCCGGGCGCCGGCCCCGGCCTGGGTCCTGTGGCTGACCGGGGACAGTCGTTTTCGGTGCTGATGTAAAATCCGCCGCCTTTGCGTCGGCGAATGGAGAATTTGTGGCCGCCCTCCAAACCACCCATTTGCACCATGCGCTTGTCCAGGATCCGACCCTTGAAGACCCGGACCTGTTTCAGGCTCTTGGAAACGGGGAACCAGCGGTAGCCGTTGACTCCGATCAGTTTGTTGCCGTTCTTCAGCGGCTTGATCTTGACCACGTCATTGTTCTTGAAGATCTGAATCCGGATGATTGTTCCGGTGCAGTTCTTGAAGCCCATCGCGGATGCGGGTTGGCTCATGGTTGACAGACCCGCGACCAGGGCGACCGCCGCGAGCGCATTTGCAAGTGTTCGTTTCATGGTTTCACTTTCTCTGTGTTGCCACTGACGGAGCTGTCGGCCTCTGTCATGCAAATGGAGAAGGTGAGCGGTTGAGGCTATGGGGTCGGCACCCCAAAGGGCGCGGCGGTCCGCAATAAAGGTTCCGCAGACCCTGCAAAGCCGCGAGATTCTCACTGTTTTGGTGAAGCTTTGAAAGGTCCTGCCGAGCCGTTCTCACATCCTGACAATTCGTCGCAAAGCCACGCGCGCAGTTTCCGGACAATGCCGCGCTCGTTCGCTGTCGTCACGAAATGGTACCGCCCGAAAGCAACCGGCGGGAAATCCGACAACGCGACCAGGGCGCCCGATGCCAAGGCTTCGCGAATCATGAACACCGGCGACAGAACCATTCCCAATCCCGCGGCGGCCGCATGCAGGGCGGCATCGTCATTGTCGAAGGCGTTTTCGAACCGCAGCGACTTGAAGTCGACGCCAGTTTGTTCCGCCCAGTACATCCAGTCCCAATTGTCAGCGGTGCATTGCAGGGCTGGAATCGACGTGACATCGGCGCGGCTCTGATATCCGGATCGGGCCAGCAGCGACGGAGCCAATACCGGAATGCTCCGGTCTGAGATAAGCAGTTCGCCCTCCCTGTTGGGATTGGACGGTCGGCGATAACAGATGGCGGCATCGGCGTGCGGCCCGAGGGGAACATCGATATCGATGTCAGTCTCGATCCGGACCCGGGCATCCGGGTAAAGACGCCTGAAGCGATCAAGCGCCGGGATCAGCCGGCGCACGGCAAACGTGGTCGAGACCCGCAGGACAATCTCATTGGCATCCCGGCGCAGCGCCTGCACGGAACGATCGATCATGGCGATTGCGGGAGCCACATCGCTGTAAAGGGCGCGCCCGGCCCGGGTCAGAGCGATTGCGTTGTTGCTGCGCCGGAACAGGGCAATTCCGAGTTCAGTTTCCAGGTTCTTGATCTGGCGACTGACCGCACCGGGCGTGACGAACAGGTCTTCGGCCGCAAGCGACAGGCTTTCATGCCGGGCGGCTGTCGCAAACACACGGACGGCATTCAGGGAGGTTCTGTTAGAATCATGCATCAAAAAAACTCATACAGAATGAAATATTCTCGTTTGAAAATAACAGGCCTGATTGTGAAAAGATATGGCAGAGCGAGGAGAAAGCATGCGCACTGTCGTCTGGTCGAAAAACGCCGAAGCAATTCTGTGGGTTCTTGCCGCGACAGCTTTGTTCTCGATCGTCTTTGCATCCGGCAAGTTCGCCGGTCCGGCCGCCTCACCGTTGCAAATCATCTTCCTGCGCTATATCGGCGGGGCGTTAACCCTGTTTCTGGTCGTGCATTTTTCGCCTTCGCGCCTGTCCGATTACCGAAGCGGCCAACCGGTCTCGCATCTGCTACGCGCGGTATTCGGATCGTCCGGCGGGGCGGCGATCATTTATGCGACCGCGCACATGCCGGTCGTGGATGCCACCGCCATCGGTCTGTTGCAGGTCGTCTTCATGATCGCATTGGGCATCGTTTTTCTTGGCGAACGGGTCGGTCGGGTGAGGGGCATCGGCATTGGCCTATGCTGTGCGGGCGCGGCCGTGATGCTGATGTCGCGGGGCGCGTTTCGCCAGTTTGATCTGCACTATCTCTGGCCGGCATTGATTGCCCTCATCGGTGCGGCCCTGATCGGCATGGAAACGCTGCTGATCAAGATGTTGACCCGCGTCGACCGACCGAT
>JGI12316J15309_10000408_pt1 | contig 78237 bp, 68 predicted proteins | sample MarCyaLeptolynsp_FD_15309 | JGI IMG/M metagenome (IMG submission 15309)
ATGTCGGCATCATCATCCATGTCTTCATCCATGGGTTCTTCGGTAGCGTCCATGTCGGCATCATCATCCATGTCTTCGTCCATGGGTTCTTCGGTGGCGTCCATGTCGGCATCGTCATCCATGTCTTCGTCCATGGGTTCTTCGGTGGCGTCCATGTCAGCATCATCATCCATGTCTTCGTCCATGGGTTCTTCGGTAGCGTCCATGTCAGCATCGTCATCCATGTCTTCATCCATGGGTTCTTCAGTGGCTTCAGCTACTTCTGTATCTTCTTCTTCAGTAGCTACTGGTTCTGGAGCTTCTTCGGTTTCAGCAGGAGCTTCTTCGGTTTCAGCAGGAGCTTCTTCGGTTTCGACAGGAGCTTCTTCGGTTTCGACAGGAGCTTCTTCAGCGATAGTATCTTCTTCTACTGGCTCTTCTTCATCTTCAGCGCAAGCTGCCAAGATTAAACTAGCAGACAGTAATAAAACGAGGAACAAAACCCAACGATTTTGTGACCATTTCATAAACTATGTACTCTCCCTAAACAGGTTGTTAAGTTATGTTAATCAAAAAGTGTTGCAAGTCATCTCACAACAAGCGGTTATTATACGGTTTTCCGACGCAGCAAACAACGATAGGTCATATCTATTTTGCCTAACTTGTCCAAAATAGATAAATTTTTAATGTAAATCTTAGGATTTTAATCTTTTTGTAACATTTTATAGATGGATAATGTCTCGATTGCTGCTTGTTTCCATGAAAAGCGTTGTGCCTGAACATATCCTTTTTGGCGCATTATATCTTGCAATTGTGCGTCTTCAATCACATTTTTTATCTGTTGTACCATTTCATCTATATTGGTTGGGGAAAAATATAAAGCCGCGTTTCCACCTAATTCTGGCAAGCTAGCGGCATTGCTACTAACGACAGGGGTTCCACACTGCATCGCTTCTAAGATAGGCAATCCAAACCCTTCATAGATCGATGGCATCGCCATTAGTGTTGCACCCGCATAAATAGCTGGCAAATCTTCATCGGGGATGAACCCTGGAAAATGTACCCATGGTTCAGCATTCAAGGTTCGGATCTTTTCTAAAAATGGTTCATAGAGCCACCCTTTGCTACCAACCACAACCAGCCCCACATCAGGGAAGTCACGTTTCAAGTGATGGATAGCCTCAAGTAAACGACTATAATTTTTACGTGGTTCAATCGTTCCTACAACAACAATATATTGCTCAGGTAAGTTGTATTGTTTTTTTACCTGCGAAATAGTTTCAGGTGATTGTGGTTTAAAGTGTGGGGCGGCAGCTTCATAGATAACAGTGATTTTTTCAGTAGGTGTGTTGTAATACTGAATAAGGTCTCGCTTAGTGGCTTCAGAAATTGCGATCACATGATCGGCACGGCTTACAAACAACGGCATCGCATGGTTTAAATACCAATAGTTGAGGCGTTTATGGTGTTCAGGGAATAGTTTGAAAATGAGATCATGAACCGTCATCACTGTTTTAGTGTTTCCTAAGGGCATTAGCAGATGTTCCGTTGCATGAAATACAGTGGTTTTTGGTACAAGTCGATTAAACGGCAGACGCATGTGTTGCCCCATTAAAACCGCCATGCGCCACGGTTTATATCCCCAGTTAACATGTTTTGTCGGTAATGTTTCCCACTCACGAGGAAATTGGCTACGTCCTTTAATATGATTATAAAACAATGTTGGGGTGGTATCCATCATCGGCAACATTTCATTGACTAATGACCGTGTATAACGTCCTAATCCTGCCGAAACATTCACCCCTGCCGATACATCAATTGTGATCATGATTAGTACTCCATTTGGGAGAACGGCTACCAAAGATTAACACCCACATAACAAAAATGGGCAACCGAAGCATCCGACGCCAGCGGCTTGGTTGCAAGTATAAGCGATAGAGCCACTCTAAACCGCTTTGCCGCATCCACTGTGGGGCGCGTGGCACATTACCTGTAATGAAATCAAAAGACCCACCAATGCCCATTGCTACATTAACCGCTAAGCGATCTCTGTACCGATCAATCCATAAATCTTGTTTGGGCGCACCATAGGCAACAAATAAAATATCCGCTTGGGAATCGTTAATCATTTGGATGATATGGTCTGCATCATCGGGGTGGGGTGATCCTGAATACGTTCCTGCAATTTGCAAATCAGGGTACCGATTTTGCAAAATAATGGCGGTTTCATCAGCGATACCTTCGGCTGCTCCTAACAGGAATAGCCGCCATCCTTGTTGGGCGGCTCGCTGTGCAATCATCGGCACACCATCCGAACCCGTTACACGCTCTGGAACCGATATGCCACGTCCACGCAGTGCCATCACTGCCCCCCAACCATCAATTACATTGAGGTTACTGCGTTGAAGCAATGTAAAAAAATCATAATCCGATTGGGCGATCACAGTGAACTCTGGATTGATAGTACAGATTTGATGTAAGCCATCATTGGATTGAATCCACATTTCGATATGATCCAACAATTGGTTGAATGTGATCGGATCAGCAGGAATACCAAGTAAATACGGACGTGTCATTGGGCAGCTAGTGTAAGTATCTGAAGGGTTTGTTGGGCGGCTTGTTCCCATGTGAAGTGTTGAACCTGCTTTTTGCCATTTTCAACCAGTTTTTGGCGGCGTTCAGTCTCTTCTACTAATTGGTAAATCCCATGGGCAATACTGTTTACATCAAGCGGATCGACTAAAATAGCCGCATCGCCAGCTAATTCTGGCATAGAGGATGTATTTGAGCATAATACTGGCGTTTCGCAACGCATCGCTTCTAATATCGGGAAGCCAAAGCCCTCATAGAGTGACGGCATGACATACCCCCACGCCTCTGAATACAATGCAGCGAGATCATCATCCGCTATGTAGCCTAGTTGCTGAACATTTGCAACACCCTTTACCCATGCTGGGTCAAATAACCAACCGGCTTTTCCACCTAACGCTAACATCATGTCTTTTTGGTCACTCGCTTGTCGCCATTGGTCAAATGCTTGCACCAACCGCTCAATATTTTTGCGTGGTTGCAAGGTGCCGATAAATAGTAAATATCGTTCAGGGAGCTTATATCGCTCTCGGACACGATTGGCTAATGGTGTAGGCTTTAGTGCTGGATTAATGCCCGGATAAACCACAGTGATTTTTTCAGATGAAATGTTGTAATGATGTATCAAATCAGCTTTTGTAGCCATCGAATCGGCCAAAACATGGTTGGCACGGCGTGCGCTGTACCGTGTTGACCAATCTAGATACTGACGATCCTTGTCAGCATGTGCCTCTGGAAAATGCAAATATCCTAAATCATGAATCGTCACAACGGCTTTAGTGGGGAAAAACCTTGGTAGTGTATGGGCAGGCACCCACACGACATCATAAGATGTTGCCCACAAGGCGGTTGCAAACCGTAGATGTGTCCACAGTCGTTTAAAGGGGATAATATGTTGTGTATAGTTGTTTGTTTGTGGGAATAAATCGGCTTGAGGCACATCCCGAAAAAACAAATGAAAATGATGTTTTGACTGTTGGGCTAAAATGGCATTAATCAAATGTAGTGCGTAAGTTTCAGTTCCTGTTAATCTTGATACGGTGGTTCGGCTTGCATCAATAGCAATGTTCATTCGTCCCGCCGTAATGCCAAAGGAATTAACGTGACCCCAATAATAGCAATAATCAGTGGAAAATAGTCTGCTGCTTGATCAAGAATATCCTGCTCAAGAATATCTTGTGAAGTGCTTAAGCCAGCAATACCAGCAATACTGCACAAGACAGCTAATCCGACCAATGCCCGTTCATGTTGCCGTTCAAAGATAAAAGTTCCCAATGACGCTGCTGCAATCCCAAAAAACAATAATGGGTACCATGTATCAATGTCCAATGTTAGGATGTTGATCACAGCCAAAACCCCACCAAACGCCATCATTAAAAGTGCAAGGAAGAACAATCCACGTTCTTGTCTCCCTGAGGCAAAAAAACGAAATAGATTGGTAAGTACCAAGGTCGCAGTCAGAATGACACCTGCCACAATGGGGGTAACATCAAATCCTTCTATCTGCTCTTGTATCAGTAACAATCCGCCCAATGCTATTAGCCCAAGTGAAAAAGGTAATACCGTAATCCGCCCACGCGCATTTTGGGTGTATGTATTTTCTTGCTGCAATCCACGCGGAGCATCGGGTTGCCGCTTGGCAGGCAGATTGCTAGCAGGTATATCTTCTGAAGGTAATTGTTGGTCTGTCATATGGTCATTGTAGGGGGCTTAACGATCTTGGGCAAGGGATTCTACCTCCTGCATAAAATCTTGCATTTTTTCATAATGTGATCCGCGCCAATAAATTTGCTGGCAATCCGCACACTGATGAAACTCATCAAAGTATTCAAGTGTATTAGTCTGTAATTGATCGGCTACAGCCTCTTTTTTAACAGAATGCAACAATCCATTACACTTCATGCAATATTTAAAGGGTTGGATGTGGTGTATTAGGTCAAAACGTTGGGCGATCTCAATAACCCGTTGGCGGGGTTCTGTATGGCGCACAAAATATCCATAAACCACTAAACTACGTTTGAGTAATCCAATATCACGGGTGAGTAAAATCCGTTTTTCGTCATGAGAAACCCGTGCCAATTCATCATCAGGATAGTCATTACGATATAGCGTATCAAATCCTAACATTCGCAAAAAAGACGCCAACCGCCCCAAATGGGTATCCAAAATAAATTTGATTTCTGATGGTATTGGTGGATGTAACGCTATTGGATTATCAACAGGAAGCGGGTGCTTCATCGGATAGACATCAACCTGATCACCATCTTGCATCAAATAGTCAAAATCGATGGATTGCCCATTGACTACTAAACACTCTATTTCAGGGTGTGGAACCCCTAGTGATTCAACCATATCCTTGATAGATGCGGGGTTTTTAGCAGTGTGTAGCAATGGCGATTGATTATTGAAAAAGGTCAAATTGCCATGAAATGTAAATGTTGCTTGCACTATTCTTCAACAACCCCACTGAGATCGATCACATCAATTGTAAAGGGTAATGATGGGTCTAATACCAGATCAATAAACGGTGCTAAAGAGATCGAATCAAAATTTGTCACATAAATTCGATTATCCAAAAATGCGACATCACTTGGGTTGCGGAAGTTACGGGCTAAGGTTGTGGTAGAGCCATTACGTTCTAGTCGTAAGATTTCCCCCGTATCATAAGATGTGAAAATCAAGCGACCGTCAGCGTCTTCGGTAATGCCATCAAAAGCACGTTGGCTACTTTGGTACACAACACTTACATTCGCAACATCACGTGATTCAGGATCGATATCAATTTGGTAAATAATGCTATTAGCAGAATCAGCAACAATAATACTGTCTGTTTCAGCATCATATGTAATGCCGGTTGGTTGTGGTTCTAAGGGGTCAATAGGTAGCTCCCACCAGATTGTTGGTTCGCCAGTGTCGTCATAAGTGCGGATCTGTCCCAATTGCGTATCCGTAGCATATAACAACCCATTCGCATCAAATACAATACTATTCAAAATTTCATCATCAGTGACAGATGCCCAATTTTCCACGGTTTTATCGGGCAAAACCCGTTTGATGCTAGCACCACCACGGCGTGGATCACAATCTAAACGATCAACAACATATAGAGTGCCATCTTCTGCAAAAGCCATACCTGAAACCGCTTGAATCCCTGACCCCGCCGGTAACCAGATTTCAAGTTCACCGTCAGGGCTAATACGCCAAATTTCACCCGTGCAAAAACTGCCACTATAGATATAGCCATCTTCACTAAGTGTTAACGATTCTGGATAAGCGCGTTCATCTTCCAATTCCACGAGGGTATTCACCGCTGCACCACGTAACACAGCAAATGGCTCTCTTCGTTCGGATTGAAAGCTACGAAGGACAAAAAGACCTGTGATTGCACAAATCCCAACCACTGATAGGATAAGTCCGATAAAAACACCATATCCACCACGTTGGGATGAGGTTTGCTGTTTTGTCATAGCTGAAACTCTCCAAAATAAAAAAAGCACCGTGAGCCATATGCTTAGGTGCTGATTTGCCATGTGGCGGAGAAGGTGGGATTCGAACCCACGACGAGCGTAAACCCGTACTCGCTTTCCAGGCGAGCGCATTAGGCCAGACTATGCTACCTCTCCAGTACGGTAGATATTCTAGTGACATCCGCTAGCAAAATCAAGCGTGATTTAATCAGCAGCGCTAGTAATTTCTTCTGACGAGAACCACCGTTGTGCTTCTGACACATCCATGCGCTGGACAACCGTAATATTTTGTAGGGTCGTTAACCTGTGCATAATCCGAATAAAATCGTCAATAGATGCCACATGGATTTTGAGCCGCATAATGATAATTTTGTCATTAATAACTTTGCTTTGTGACTCCAAAATATTTGCCCCCAAATTGGCAATCGGGATTGATACATCTCGGATGAGCCCGCCGCGATCATATCCCTCTAACCGTAGATGGAATAATAACTTAGGTGTTTTGTCTGTCAGCCATTCTAAGCGGATAAAGTTTTCGGGGTGCTTGCTACGTCGTATATTACGGCAATTAGCACGGTGTAAAAAAACAACTTCGGGTTTGATGTGAGCACTAATTTTATCACCAATAATAGGGGTGCAACATTTGGCAAGATGAACTGTTGGTTTCCCCATATATGGCAACCGCCCCTCATTCCCTTTGTGATCTTCCACAGTAACAACATGCGGGTGAGTTTCCACATAACTATCGGGGGTTTGTTCCAAAATTAACCGTGCGGCTTCACTAATCTGAACGGAACCATTCCCTATATGCCAATACAGCATATTCGCGTTGTCTAGCTGGAGATGGTCAGCGAGTTGTTGCGCCGTGATGTTGAAAATATTAAGGCGACGGCGTTCTTCGGCTAAGGTTTCACGACCTTTTCGGATCAATACCGACAAAGATTGTTTGCGGAAATAGGCGCGGATTTTTCGTTTGGCATAGGCGGTTGTTGCGTAGACCAACATATCATCCAACCATTCGTGACGGGGGGTTGCGCCACGAGTCCGCAAAATTTCAACTTGATCACGATCGGTTAGGGGGGAGCTCACCTCCACAAATTCACCATTCACCACTGCGCCTCGGCACTCATGCCCAATTTCTGTATGAACATGATATGCAAAATCCAGAACAGTTGCACCACGCGGCAAAGAAATGGCATCACCACGTGGGGTGTAACAAATAATATGTTTTTGCAGAATATCTTGAAAAATGCTTTCTACAAATTTTTGAGCATTCTCAGATTCATGATAGAGTGTTGGCAATTGCGTTAGCCAAGGGGCATCTTTGGGCTGTTTTTCTTTGTCTGGCGGTGAAAATTGAATTTTCGTAAAAATGCCAATATCGGACTCACGATCAAGTTCATAAGTACGGATTCGGATATTCACAGGAGTGCGGTGGCGCGGCACGATAATGGCAGTATGTAATGCACGATAAAAAATATCACGCGGGTTTCCAATACTGTCAGTAAGACTACCGGCAACATGTGGATACTGGCTATGAATATGCCCTAAGGCCAAATAGGCTTCAGGCAAACTATCTACTTGAATCACTAATTGAAAAGCCTTGGCTAATAGGTCACTTTCAATATCATCACCCATTTCTTCATAAATACGGTACATACTCCGTTGTTGAATGCGATAACTACTAGGAATCCGATATTGTCGCAAAGCATCTTGTATTTCTCCCGCAGCTTCAATGAGTTTGGGATAAACACTAGCTCTACGTTTTTCTAATTGATTGGAAATAAGGTGATATGCCGCTGGATCAACATTTTCGAGGATAAGTGCCTCAAACTCTGTTTTTAAGCGCCAAATGCCCAATTTTGCCGCCAGAGGGACATATATCCGCAAGGTCTCTAAGGCTTTTCGCCTGCGACGTTCGTCAGGCATGCAATCTAAGGTGCGCATATTGTGCAATCGATCATAAAGTTTGATCAACACCACACGCACATCACTTGACATCGCCAAAAATAGATTTGCAATATCTTCTAGATGAGACACATTCGCTAAATGAGTAACACCATTCACCAAATGACGGGTCTGAGCGCCAAAATGGTGTTCGATATCATCCAATGTACGAGGCGTATCTTCAGCAACATCATGTAATAAAGCCGCAATCAAGACACTCTCATCAACGAACAAATCCGCCATATAGTGAGCAACCGTAATTGGATGTGTGATGTATGGTTCACCCGATTTACGGCGTTGGCTCCCATGCGCTTCACGCGCATATTCATATGCTACCTTGATGCGGTCGCACGTATCGCTTGGCAAGTACGTTTTACATTGCTGGTAAAATGCTGCAAAGGTTTGTTCGACAATATCCCCCATTAGTGTACTATCCTCGCGCCCTTCGGATCATGATGATGTCATGATCTGCATTTAATTTGTTAATTAACCGTTCAACTTGCTGTCGGCAAGCGGTACGAAATACCAATGTAATGCGGCTTCCAAATTGTTTATCCTCAGTGCGCTGAATGGATTCAATCGGCAGATTTTCCACACTAGCCAATTCTTTAATCAGCAAGATGGTTCTTGATGGATTGACGACCGTCATGGTCATACGGCTTAAAAAGCGTGGAATCAACTTTGTATTGCCATCATCGCATAACATACTATCGGGGAAGTCAAAGACGCTCACTCTTGCTTGGTCGAGTGTACTTACATTGCGGCAATCTGCACGATGCAACACGAATCCCCGTCCTTGGGTGATGTAGCTAATGGTATCATCCCCAGGAACCGGTAAACAACATTGTGCTTGGGTATACAACAAATTAAATTCTTTATCCGAAACTGATAATACTTGATGGTTGATTTTCCATTTGGGGGGATCATCACTCAACTTTTTAAGAATGTAGTTACCAATAGTGTCATCCAATTGTTGAATGCTAACCTCATTAGACCCGACTGCTTCGGCAAGTTCTTGTTGATTTTTATAGTTGAGAAGTTGTGCCAGTGTATCTATCGTTAGGTCACGGACTTTATGGGCACTTAGGCGTTTCCGAATAATGGTATACCCTAAATCTTCAACCTCAGGTAAAACATCATCAGTTTTTTCACGAAAGAACCGACGGATTTTGTCGTGAGCCCGACGTGTGGTTGAATATCCATTGTGTAACCAGTCTAAGCTAGGTTTATGACCATTACGAGCAATGATTTCGACTTTATCCCCTAATTGTAATGTGTAATCTAATTTGGCCATTTTGCCATTAATTTTTGCCCCTACACAGGTGTGTCCGATATTCTCATGGATGTAATAGGCGAAGTCTAGAGGGGTCGCGCCCTGTGGCAAACTTTTTAAATCACCATTGGGCGTATACACAATTACCCGATCCGGCAAAATTTCGGATTGATACCAAATAGGTTCTCCACTTTGGCATAATAAACGGGTATTTGTATGTGGATCAAGAATATACCCTTTGTTATCCGTAACGGTATCACGATAGTAGACCTCATCACCATTACTATCCTTAATACGGTCGCCGGTGGTAGAGTCCAAAATATAACCAGCGGTGTCCGTTGGCAAAATAGAGTTATTGAATAACAATGTATCAAGCGTATTACCGAGGTAATCCATCGGATCACCTAATACATTTGATGCTTGGGTTCTCAAAAATGCAAATTTGATGTCTTCACTACTATCTGCCCCTTCACCACCACCATACATTTTCCAGTGTGCGGCTACGCCATATTCCCCTTTAATGTGCATATCATAGGTGCGAATTTGAATTTCAACGGAAATATCACGAGGGCCTTTGACGGTTAAATGCAGTGATTGGTAGTTATATGGCTTGCGGGGGGTTTCGATGTAATCAACATAGCGGCGGCGTTGGGTGTACAGTTCTTCTTCGATTGCCATTTGCAAAAAGTAACAATCAAAAATGGTGTTACACAAAATCCGAATCCCGATTCGATCCCATACTTCATCATAGGATAACTCGTAGGTTTTCATTTTGCGGTATACAGCATAGTGTGTTTTGACCCTACCCCGAACACTGGCTTCTATATCATAGCGTTCTGAGAGGCTGCGGATCTCATGAATGACTTGATCTTTGACATCGTGCAAAATATCACGGTGATCGGCCATTAACTCTAAAACATAATTGTATTGTTCTGGATTCAGGTATCGGAACCCCATTTCTTGGAGTTCTTGCCGCCATTTTTCAAGCCCAAGGGCGTCACACCACGGTACGACAACATCCAAACATTCCCTTGCCAGCAGTTCGCGTTCTTCTTTTTCCCAATGTTTGGCATCACGCAACAGCACCAGCCGCCCTGCGATTTTGATCATAATTACACGCACATCATGAGTGACTTTTAACACCAATTGTCTTAGCAATACTTTCCGAATTGGCATTTGTTTGGGCTGTTCGCCACGCGACAGGAGGCGAATCACTGAGGCATTATGGGCAGCTTCGCGTAAATCAGAATCATATCGCTCTTTTATGGGGGCAATCTCATCCTCATATAAAAGGCTCATAAAAAAAATCATGATGGTTCTAGCGTCACACGCCGCAGCGATCAGAGTCTTAGCAACTTCATGTAATAAATGAGGGGCAACGGTGCTTTCAGGATCGTTTTCAACGTGAGAGACTGCTAATTGCCCTAATTCACATATCTTGTTTTTTTCAGAATCTGTAAAGTGTTCAGGTAAATAATCTAGTTGTATAAGTTTTTGTTCAGCTACTGTTTCCATAAAAACCCTTTGCTACCAACTGGGCGGGGGGCATATAGCTATCGTACACCAAAATAGTTGTATTTTTGTTAATTCAAAGGGTAAGCAGTGGAAATACACAACCAACATATTGTTCGATCAGCAAAAATGCCCACTCATGGCGAGAGTAGGCATTAGAGCATAACAAATTGAATAGAAAACCAAGCAATTATTCGTCTGCTTCAGCTTCTTGTTCTAGAATGTAACGTTCGACATTACTGATAAAGGTTTCAGCGAGTGTTGCCGGATTCTCGCTTGGTGCTTGGCGGAACCCCTCAGCAGGTAACACACCAAAACTATCGGCTACAGGCATAATATTGCCATATTCAGCACCAACGGTTGGTGAAAGTAGATCAATACCATTGGCAGGAACTCGTGCTTCTAGCACATTCAGCGCATTTTCATCTTCCACATTCAGCAAAACAGCTAATCCTGCAATCGGGTTTCCATCAGCATCCCGATCTTGGTAGCTCACCATATAGCCTTGTGCATAGGTACGTGTCGTTACTTGTGCAGATTGAATATCAATGTTATCGCGTAGTTGCTCCGCAACAAAAGCTTCTGCGGCTTCTAAAGAGTCCAGTTGTGTTTCCTCAATCTGACGTGCCACAATCCGGGCATCATTACGGGTATTTTCTAAGACAATAGGAGTCCCAAAACTACCAGATTGAAATACCCACCCTGAATAACGTAATAAAATCCGTTGTTGTGGGTCAGCAAAGGCTGTGATGTTAGCCGGTTGACTGCGGGTATCTTCATAGGCGATCAAGGTTGGGGGGACTTGTTCAATAATCCAATCTAACAAATCCGGATTATTTTCTGGCACAACTGCCCGCACAACATGCAGCCAGTCATTATTTAACCAGGCAATTTGTCGTCCAAGATAGTCAATATCAACAGCGACCAAAGAAAAATCAATGACGACTTGCTCATCAACTGTACGGCTAATTTCTGTGAACCCATCGTAAGCACCCCAGGCATCGAAAAAGTAGCTATCTGTGAATAAATCTTCAGACAGTGCTGCATGGCTAGGATAATTGATACCATAATCAATCATGACATCAATCACAGAAAATAAGGTTGAGTTGCGGCTTGTGATACGGGCACGGGCAAAATCCGCTTGATACGTATTTTGTTCCGGTAACCACCCATCGGGTAGTTCTACTTGGAATAACCCATTTGATTGTACAATAGGATCAGTGAGTTCAATTTGCGGGCCGTCAGGATTGGGGGTTGGTAGCTGCACTTGTGTTGGTGGCACTGTACTAACAGGGTCAAAATCAATATCTTCCAGATCACCGCCAGCATTATGCGTAACGGTGGTTGAGTCTGGCACCAAAAACAGTGTCCCAATAAAAATGACGGTCAATAAAATAGCGAAACCGAACCATGCGATTTGTAATGGTGTGCGGCGACGCCGACTTGTTTTCTTACTCATGCTTATTGCTTGCTCCTTAACGAGGTTTGCAGAATGAATAACCAACAGAACGAAATTGAGATTATAGCACCTGATGATGCCGCCGCCATTCTACAAGGAAAATTAGAAGAACTCCAATCTGAAGGTTGGATTGTATTGGTACGGCATGATTATATGGCACGACTCACACGTCAGGATCGTAACCTTGATTTACAGGTCGATCTATTGGGCAATTTGTCTGTGGAAGAAAAACCCCTCACCCTAGCCCAAGAAAGTGGTCAATGGGTGGCAATCGTTACCTTGCTGATTTTAGGGCTTTTTGTGTTAACCATGTTGACGATATTAGACATCCTTTAACGAAATTCAACAGCAATTATACATTCACCGATAATAAAGTCATTGGTTTCTAAAACACGTAAGCGGAAAAAATATGTCCCGTTTGTAAAGGCGTCAGTGTTAAAGGTTCCGAGAACCCCTTCAGTTTCCACAGCCGTGAAAACCTCTTCAAAGCTTTGAAAATCAACGTCTGATTCATCTGGTCGCCAATCAATAATATAACGGCGGAAGCCCTCTCCTGATGCAATTCCACTTAATTCGATCACACCGTTAACCTCTGCTCCAGAACGTGGCTCTGTAATGACAGCGGTTGGCAGGTCACATCCTTCAATAAAAGCATCTTGAGTAACATCTGAAATATCTTGTGGCACACGCAATGTTTGCCCTGCAAAAATTTGTGACGTGTCCAGAATACAATTAGCATCAGCTAACTCCTGTAACCCGATTTCTGCGAGAAGGGCTATTGAAAAGAGAGTATCACCACGCTCAACCATATAGGTTACCCAGTCTGTACGTGGGGCACACTCCGTGGGGGTAGCAGTAGGGAAAACAGCTAATGCGACAGTTGTGCTAGTTGGTGGAATATCCGTCAGTGTAAAACTGGGGGTGATGGTTGGTGTATTGGTATAGGTCGATGTTTGGGTTGGTGTGGGGGTAAGTGTACGACTCGGGCGTGGAGTACGGGTTGGACGCTCTGTTGCCGTGTCAGAAGGTGTTATTGTTGATGTATTGGTATAGGTATTTGTCGGAGTCAGCGTAACAGTTGGCGTATCGGTTAATGTAGATGTCGGTGTTTTAGTGAAGTCGTGCGCTGTAGTTGAAGGGGTTAGCGTAGCAGTTGGCTCTTCAGTAACTAATTCGGTGGGTTCTGATGTCATCGTTTCAGGTAGCGCTTCTGTGGCATTCTCAGTAGCATCTTGTGTGGGTTCTTCGGTTACAAATGCGATTTCTGTAACATCTGATAAATCCGTTGGATTCCCAATTAAGCCTTCAACGGTTGGCGTCGAGTCGTCATTGTCTGCTTCTGGTTCTTGAAGCGATAGGACAATCCCAAAAACTAATGCAAACCCCATCGCAACAGTTACAATGAGGGCTACTACTAATTCATTTTGTCGATCCCGACGTCGCATAATTGTTATTTCCTAGCCAATTATGAACAGAATAGCACAGATTTTCTAGCTACGCCACAGGTGCTTGTGGTATCCTTGTGAACAACGTGAGAATTTTGAGTAGAGTTGTTATGCGAATTTTACTGTCTATTGTATCGGTATTGTTAATCATGATGCTGGTCTTGGCGGCGTGTGATGACGCGGCAGATGTGGCACAAGCACCAACCTTAGCGCCTACATCGACTTTGTTGCCGCCTATCCTAACGGAAACACCCCGTGTAACAGCCACACAAACCCCATCGGATACTCCCACCCCATCGGATACTCCCACACCGTCGAATACCCCAACCCCCATAACCCCAACCTCAACCGCAACCTATACCCCAACCCCACCGATTGTGCGTCAAATTATTTCTTCCCAAAATATTTGGGTACGAGAAGGGGATTCCTTTAATGATGGTACCATTGCTTTGGTGAGCCCCGGCACAGAGGTGCAAGTTGAAGGTGCTAATGAAGCGGAGTCTTGGGTTTATATCCGATTTGTGGATGATGAAGGCACATTGATTGAAGGGTGGATTAATGCAACCAATATTAATTCGGACAGTAGCACACCAATCCCGACGATTGGCCCAACGGCTACCCCCACTGTTGACCCAATCCTTGCACCACAATTAACTGAAACAGCCATAGTTGCTGTTACCCCAGGCCCTAACTTAAGTGACATCAATATATTGGCCTACTGTCGGCAACAAGATGTTCCTGCCCCAACTGTTCGCAGTAACCAAACAGTGTCTGTCGAATGGAGTTGGTTTGTTTCAGAACCAGAGCTAATGGATGACCACCTCGCAAATGCAACGTATGAAGTGTTACTCGATGGACGGCTGTTAACCGACTATGATCGCTATCGTACCCAGATTCGGCGAGAGTCAGACAATAATTGGTATATTTATTGGTATGTACCTGTGGGAGAACTTGCGCCAGGGCGTCATGAGATCACATACTATCTCGAATGGGCAGCCCCAGTTAATGATGGCTACGAAGATTTTGGCCCCGGCACCACAAACCCTATTAATGAAGGCAACTGTGTCTTTAATGTCATTGAATAACTTGCATCAATCTGCCTCTCTAAGCCACAATAGGGGGAGGCAGGTTTGTATTGGAGTAGGCGCGCATGGCTGAAGAAACACCCTTGGATATCTTCCTAGAAGATTTAAAAAGTGATGATCCAAAAGAACGACAAAATGCTTGTGATAAATTGGCGCAGTTAGGTGACCCTGCTGCGATTGAAGCCTTAAGTAAGCTTTGGCGCGAGGAAGAAGATAGTAAAGTCAAGGCGGCGGCGGAAAAAGCACTGAAGAAGTTTGCTTCACAAGAAGCGACACCAAACCGTGCCCAACAAGGGGCAACCGTCTTTTTAATCATCACATTGCTGGTGTTAGGCGCGTTAAATGTCGTGCTGCGGCTTAATAGTGGTGATGATAACAGCGTTCCCCAAGAAGCTGACAATCCTTTAGCAAATGCAACAGCCTCTAGCTTAGACGATTTATTAATGCGATATCAAAATGATTTTGCAGCACCTGCCTTTGGAGACTTTGCTATGCTTGAGGGTGAATGGCAAGCGGCAACAGATGGCACACTACCCTGCACCGCAACATTTACACGAGTTGATTCTATCCAAGTAGCGACTGCTGATGAAGAGCTATACCCAGATTTAAACCTAGTAACAGATTTAAATATAGCAATAGAATCATTAGCAACACTGATTACTGAATGGGATACGATTTGTTCAGTAGGTGGTTCATATACGCCAGAACAAGAAGCCACAACACTGGAAACCTTAGCCGAGATTCGCTCACAATTGGAATCTTCCATTGGGGCAATCACTGACGCACAATTGAACCCGCAACCCACCAATACATCATCTGCACCACCAACGGCAGAACCAACCGCTACACCCACCATTACACCAACACCTGCGCCAACGTTAAACCCAAGTACATTGTCAGAAATTACGCAGCGTGCCAGCAGCGCCCGTGGGGCAATTGAACGTGTAAGCGCCATGAACGAGAATGTTTTAGCAGGGCAAGTACCTGCATTTGGTTGTACGGGAACCGTTTCTGTACGTGAAGATTACCTAGAACCACCAGCAGATGTGTTGGAACAATTTCCAGAATTAGATGCAGTGGTCATTTATTTAAATAATGATATTTTGGCTCCGGCACGTGTGGTGAATGAAACATTTACCAGTAACTGTAATAGTAGCACCCTAACAGAGGCTATTATTTCCGATTTAACTAGCCAAATAGAAACAATATCTGCTAACCTTGATAGCCTTGAAACACTGTTAGCTGATTATGAGTAGTTTAGTATGTTGAAAAAACTGTTTGGATTCGGGAATAAAACGCCGAGGGATCGGGGCATCTATATCTATATTCGGATCGCAGCATCAGGCGAAATTGTCCAACTACGCTTAACGCCTGGCTATGATATGTCAAAAGGTGATGACGGGCAGATGTTTTCCCGTAAGTTAGTGATGGGTAGACGTTCCCGTTCATTTGAAAAAGCTGAAGCGTTACTCTACTTTGATAAAAACTATAACCTCATGGATTCTGAAATTACGGGCGGTGAAGTGGTATCAAAAGAAGAGTATGACGCTCAGGAAGCAACGTTAACTGAGTCTTAAGTCGCTATAACTTGGTATACCGTCTAGGCTAGACGCATGAAATATTGCATTCCGTATAGCTTGGGCGGTTGCCTCTGCTGCAAATGCACCTATTGCCATTAAACTGGCAGAATGTGTTCCTGTTGATAAGGCAAAAATCGTATCACCATCAAAAGGGGTATGAGCAGGACGTATGGTTCTGGTTAATCCTGCATGTGCCATTTGTGCTAATTTATTGGTATCTTCTTTGCTCAATTTAGCATTTGTCGCTACAACACCAATAACTGTATTTGCCCCCAGATCAAGAGGGGTACGTGCTTGCTCTTTCAGTAACATCATGCTATCAACAAATGTTTTTGCATCAGGTGTTGAGCGTACTCCCGCAATAATCTCGCTATTTTCATCCATGACATCACCGACAGCATTAACAGCAATCATAGCAGCTACCCATAACCCATTGTCAAGGTTAATACTAGCCGATCCAATACCACCTTTTGTGGCGTGATTTTTGCCGAGCATCCCGCCAACTTTTGCGCCTGTGCCCGCGCCTACAGATCCTTGTAACACCGGCTTTGCTGTCGCATTTTCACTGGCTAGATATCCCATATCCGCATCCGGACGAGTGCCACTATCACCAACATCTAGATCAAATAAAATTGCCCCTGCGACGATAGGAACAACACCACCCGGGGTTGGCACACCCCGACCTTGAGATTCTAGATACCGCATCACACCGTCACCAACAGCCAACCCATAAGCACTACCACCAGATAAGAATATGGCATCCACATGTTGGATTAAGTGCATGGGGCGTAAGGCATCTGTTTCTCGTGTACCAGGCGCACCACCGAGCTGAGAGACACCGCCTACCGTATTGGGAGGACATAAAACTACAGTACAGCCGGTAATACCTTTTATAAGATCTTGAGTATGACCCACCAAAATATTGGGAACGTCTGTTAACGTCCCATTCGCATTAGACATCAATGTATGGCTCCTCTAAGGCATCTATATCATCATCACCATCTAAGATGTCACAAGCTGCTTCATATGCTGAATCTGGAACGAAAATTTTGGCCATACCGCTCGCCCCCAGTGCCGCCGTGGGCAGCACACTAGCATTTTCTATATAGACGGGAATATCATGTGCTCTCAAACTACTGGCTATAATCTCAGCTTCCCATTGATTAATAGCACTGGCAACTTCAACTAAAACGGGGCCCTTATTGTTTTGCGGGTTAGCTTGTGGTGTCGTTTTGTTGTGGGATTGTGGGGAGCATAACCGTAAAATTAGATCCTTCACCGGGCGCGCTATCGAGCCAAACCCGTCCCTCATGGCTGTCAATAATGGTTTTAACAATTGATAATCCTAACCCCGTTCCCGGTACTTTATCTACCATATCATTTGCCCGATAAAACTTATCCCAGATTTTTGCTTGCTCATCACGCGGAATCCCAACGCCGGTATCGATCACCTGCAAAATCACCAAATTGTCATCTTCATACATATTAATGGTAATGGTACCGCCGTGTTCTGTGTATTTGATGGCATTTTGTATGAGATTAGAAACCATCTGTTTTAAACGGATGGGGTTTCCAATAATAGGCGAAACTTCCACAATTTCCGATGCTAGGGTTAAATTTTTTACTGCCATATCGGCACGATGTGTTTCTATCGCATACCGAACAATACGATCCATCTGTGTTGGTTCTCGTGCTGTATTATAATCTGATTCAAGTTTATTGAGTTCCATCAAGTCAGACAATAAGGCCGTAATAGACCGAACGCTGAACAGAATATTATCCGTAAATTTTTTCTGTTGGTCATTTAACTCACCAATCCGCCCCAATAACTCAACATATCCCATAATCGTTGTTAATGGTGAGCGTAGGTCGTGCGATATGGCTGTTACGAAATCACTTTTAGCACGATCTAATTCTTTATAATGTGTAATATCAAATAAGGTACTTATTGTACTACCATCAGATTGTGGGAAAAACTGAACATAGTATGTTTGCTCACTAACCTCAATTTCTCCTGATTCGTTTTTGCGAAATAATTCCATTAAATCAGCATGCAGGTCTTCATTAAAGTAACTATTCAGTGTTGTTTGAAAGATCGATTGAAAGGCAGCATTTTGATAAACTAATTGCCCCGTTGGATTAATTTTTGTTACCAGTAAAGAGGGGGTGTTATCTAAAATATGATGGGTTGAGTTATTTGATGATTGGTTGAGATGATGTTGAATCCGTTCAAGAAAAGTATCTAAATCAAATGGTTTTTTAAAATAATCATTTACGCCAACCCGTAAACACTCTACAGCAAGGCTTTCAGAGCCCTCTGCGGTAATTAATATAAAGGGTATATGCTGTGCTTTAAATTCTTGATACAACATTAAACCTGTTGTATCAGGCAAATGATAATCACTAATAATCAAGTCAATAACTTGATGTTGAATATGATGCCGTGCCTCTGCGCCATTTGCAGCAGCAAAAACATGATACCCTTCATTTTTAAGGAACGTATCTGCTAGAAAGGTTCGTGTATCTAAGGCATCATCAATCACTAAAATCGTTTTCATGCTGGTTTTACTCTATCCGATGAATCCCAATGTTCTTCTTTGGTGAGGATTGCGCAAGCTGGTGATGAATCTTTAACAATTGTTGTACTTGTTGTGCTACGACCGCAAGTTGTTCAGGGGTAGCTGCTACAGGGCTCGCTGTGTGAATAACTTTTAAGATGTCGCGCAATTTTACAGTTGGTGTTTGCAATTTCTGGATAATGGACTGCCACTCAGCATCTTTGTTTTTTAAAATTTGTTCAGTATCTTGTGCACGTTGTTCCAAGACATTAAATAAATTGGCATTTGTTATACCAATACCTAGGTAATCAGCAATTGATGTTAAGGCTTGCGCATCACTGTCCCTAAATGCTTGTTTTTTGCGGTGGTTACCAACCGTTAATACCCCAAGTGGTCTATTATGGATAATAATGGGTACATAAACAACTGCCTTGATTTCGCGTGAAATTTTAAAGCGCTGTAATCCTTCTCCCTCAGCAACTAATGGTTCATGGCTTGTTAGAACAAGCTCGGCAAGTTCATCTCGAATAACGCCCCCTAAGTTTTCTTGCATCACTAATGTTAGATTCTTACCTGCTCTTAGGGTTAGCTTTTTACTTTGTGGGTCTTGAAGGATCAGGGTGGCGTGGTCTGCATGGGTAATTTGAATCATACTATTGAGTACGGTTTCAAACAAATCATCCAAACTTCTCATTTGGCTTAATGTACGGCTCACTTGGGATAGTTGTGTTAATTGATTTACACGGTCTTCCAGCACACTATTTGTACTTTGGAGCTTATGTAATAAGTTTTGATGTTCTTTGCGTAAATTAACCTCATTCATTCCACGTTCAATGGCTGCCATTAATTCAGGTGGACGAATAGGTTTGGTAATAAAATCTGTTGCACCTAACCGAAAGGCATCAATGGCTTGTTTTTCATTATCTTTTTTGGTGCTAACAATGATTGGGCCTCGGTATTTTTTTTGTTGAATACCTACCAGCATATCTTTGCCTGTTAATCCTGGCATCACGAGATCCAGCAAGATCATATCTGGCTGTTTTTGCTCGACCATCTCAATGCCTTCTACCCCATCTATTGCATGGAAGCATTCATATTCTGAACTTGACAGCATTTGTTCTGCGACTAGTTCATATATATAGGGGTCATCATCAACTATCAATATTTTTGTTCGATACATGATTATCCTAACAATATTATTGCAGGGAAAAATTCAGATTTTAAAAAATTATATATGATTAGAAGTATAGCAGTATTTGTGAAATGACAAAACGCCGCGTGGGGTTGCAGTTGGGTGTATCGGTGAGCATCAGATGTGTGTGTTGTGAACCAGTTGGCAACGACCTACTCTCCCAGGAAATCTCTTTCCAAGTACCATCGGCGCTGGTGGACTTAACGACTGGGTTCGGGATGGAACCAGGTGTACCCCCACCGCGAAGGTCACCAACAGAGTCAACCCTCACATCTTTCGCTCACCCCCAACTTTCTCAACCCACACACGGCGCTCTGCCATTATTATGTGTCGTTCAAAAAGCTAACGGTGAATAGTTTGCGTATCAGTATCTCAACAACAACTGCCCTCTACTCAAAAGCTCGCGCTCCCGAGGAGTGCCATGTCAAGCTGTCAAGCTCTCTGCATCCGTGCAAGTGCTATGCACTTTACAACATCGTTCATAAAGCCCTCGACCATTAGTACTGGTTCGCTACATGTGTTGCCACACTTCCACGTCCAGCCTATCAAGCAAGTCGTCTCCTTGCGGTCTTACCCGGTTAACCCGGTGAGATGTCTCATCTCGAGGCTGGCTTCCCGCTTAGATGCTTTCAGCGGTTATCCACTCCGTAGATTGCTACCCGGCCATGCCGCTGGCGCGACAACCGGCACACAAGCGCTACGTCCACCCCGGTCCTCTCGTACTAAGGGCAGATCCTCTCAAACATCTTACGCCTACAGCGGATAGAGACCGACCTGTCTCACGACGGTCTGAACCCAGCTCACGTACCGCTTTAATGGGCGAACAGCCCAACCCTTGGGACCTGATCCAGCCCCAGGATGCGATGAGCCGACATCGAGGTGCCGAGCCTTGCCGTCGATGTGAACTCTTGGGCAAGACTAGCCTGTTATCCCCGGGGTAGCTTTTATCCGGTAAGCCACGGCCCTTCCACTCGGTACCGTGGGATCACTAGACCCGACTTTCGTCTCTGCTCGAGGTGTCTCTCTCGCAGTCAAGCTGGCTTATGCTCTTACACTCTTCAGGTGGTTTCCATTCACCCTGAGCCAACCTTTGGGCGCCTCCGCTACTCTTTAGGAGGCGACCGCCCCAGTCAAACTGCCCACCTGCCACTGTTCCCATGCCGGCTTCACGGACACAGGTTAGGGTCAAAACACACACAGGCTGGTATCTCAACAATGGCTCCACCGACACTAGCGTGCCAGCTTCACAGCCTCCCAGCTATCCTGCACAGTGTGCGTCCTAACGCAATAGCAAGCTACAGTAAAGCTCCACGGGGTCTTTTTGTCCTGCTGCAGGTAACGCGCATCTTTACACGTACTTCAATTTCGCCGAGTCTCTGGTTGAGACAGTGTTCTGATCGTTACACCATTCGTGCGGGTCGGAACTTACCCGACAAGGAATTTCGCTACCTTAGGACCGTTATAGTTACGGCCGCCGTTCACTGGGGCTTCATATCTAAGCTTCGCCGAAGCTAACCCGTCAATTTAACCTTCCAGCACTGGGCAGGTGTCAGCCCCTATACGTCACCTTACGGTTTAGCAGGGACCTGTGTTTTTGTTAAACAGTCGCCAGAACCTTTTCACTGCGACCCTCTCGCGAGGGCGCTCCTTATCCCGAAGTTACGGAGCCATTTTGCCTAGTTCCTTAACCAGAGTTCTCTCGCTCGCCTTAGTATTCTCAACTCGTCTACCAGTGTCGGTTTGCGGTACGGGCAGTTTGCTTCAACGCTTATACGCTTTTCTCGGCTAACGGAACCACTCACATTCGCCTCAGGGGCAGGGCATCACGGGCGTTACCCGCTTACCACCGGAATCCACTGACCGGCTGAGCTATCCTCCAGCGTCACGTACTCACTCCACAAACTGGTACAGGAATATTAACCTGTTGTCCATCACCTACGCCTTTCGGCCTCGGCTAAGGCCCGACTAACCCGACGCGGACGAACCTTCCGTCGGAAACCTTAGACTTTCGGCGACAATGATTCTCACATTGTTCTCGCTACTCATGCCACCATTCTCACTTGTTTGCGCTCCAATAGTCCTCGTCAGTCTATCTTCGCCGCGCATACAACGCTCCCCTACCATGCTTACGCATCCCGAGCTTCGGTGGAATGTTTGAGCCCCGTTACATTATCCGCGCAAGAGCGTTTGACCAGTGAGCTATTACGCACTCTTTAAAGGGTGGCTGCTTCTAAGCCAACCTCCTGGCTGTCTAAACACTCTCACCTCGTTTTCCACTTAACATTCACTTGGGGACCTTAGCTGCGGGTCTGGGTTGTTTCCCTCTCGACTACGAAACTCATCTCACGTAGTCCGACTGCCATATTCTAAACGACCGGCATTCAGAGTTTGATTGGGTTTGGTAAGCTTGCGCCCCCTAGCCCATTCAGTGCTTTACCTCCGGCCGTCAACATATGACGCTAGCCCTAAAGCTATTTCGGGGAGAACAAGCTATCTCCTGGTTCGTTTGGCATATCACCCCTACCCACAGATCATCCAAAACTTTTGCAACAGTTACTGGTTCGGACCTCCACGACGGGTTAACGTCGTTTCATCCTGTCCATGGGTAGCTCACCAGGTTTCGTGTCTAATCCATACCACATACGCCCTATTCAGACTCGCTTTCGCTGCGCCTCCGGGTGTCACTCCCTTAAGCTGCGATATAAATTAACTCGGTGGCTCATTCTCCAAAAGGCACGCCATCAGGGACTTATGCCCCTCTGACTGGTTGTAAGCATACGGTTTCAGGTTCTCTTTCACTCCCCTCGCCGGGGTTCTTTTCACCTTTCCCTCACGGTACTTGTGCACTATCGGTCATCTTGCGTACTTAGCCTTGGAGAGTGGACTCCCCATCTTCACGCCGTATTAGCGTGCACGGCGCTACTCGCTAGATTGCCGTCTCATGATGTCGCCTACGGGACTATCACCCTGTCTTGTCTGGCTTCCCAACCAGTTCGGCTATCACTTCTGTGGCAATGGGCTGGTCCGCTTTCGCTCGCCACTACTCGCGGAGTCGTTTCCTTTCCTCGGGGTACTTAGATGTTTCAGTTCCCCCGGTTCCCTACCATATCCTATGTGTTCAGATACGGTTACACGGGTATACACCCCATGTGGGTTTCCCCATTCGGACATCCCCGGCTCATCACGGTTACACACACCTGACCGGAGCTTATCGCAGTGTATCACGTCCTTCATCGGCGCAAGATGCCAAGGCATCCACCATATGCTCTTAGTAGCTTTATATAACAATGCTGCTCATTGTACACCACACTTGCGATGCAGAGAGCTTGGCACTTTACATGTTTGTCTCTTTACTACTTACTTTCTCATGTCACACCCACAAGTTCTCACTCGTGCGTGTGCCTTTTGAGATGCTGATACCTATTCACTTGTTCAAGGTGCGTAAGGCGCAAAAAAAGCTCGAAAACTTTTCCGCTCCCGAGCCACATGACAGACTAATCCACGCTTCCTACATTTCTTCAGAAGGTAACTATTCGCCTTGTGTCTCGTGTCAACGTTCTCAGTGGAACGCTCTCCTTACTCATTCGTTAGTTTTTGGTTAACTCTCTCTAGCTTACCGCATCTCGCGGCTCACCGTCAAGACCTAACCTTCTTGGAGACAGAGGGACTCGAACCCACGACATCCTGCTTGCAAAGCAGGCGCTCTCCCAACTGAGCTATGTCCCCATTTGCATCACGTCAGTGTGGGGCTGACAGGACTCGAACCTGTGACCTCTCGCTTATCAGGCGAACGCTCTAACCAGCTGAGCTACAGCCCCATCAGCACCGCTTAACGGCACAATAGTGACAAACCTTCTACCAATTCACACCGATTACCTTGTTACGAATGGAATGACCGTGAGTTTCTTAAATGTGTCATCCCGAAACATTCGCTCAACATTCTTTGCAGAACGGAGCCGTTGCTTTTAGAAAGGAGGTGATCCAGCCGCACCTTCCGGTACAGCTACCTTGTTACGACTTCGTCCCAGTCACCAGCCCTGCCTTCAGCGGCTGCCTCCTTGCGGTTAGCCCACCGATTTCAGGCGTGACCAGCTCCCATGACGTGACGGGCGGTGTGTACAAGACCCGGGAACGTATTCAACGCAGTATAGCTGACCTGCGTTTACTAGCAACTCCAACTTCATGTAGGCGAGTTGCAGCCTACAATCCGAACTGAGACCGGCTTTGATGGATTGGCTCCCCCTCGCGGGTTGGCAACCAATTGTACCGGCCATTGTAGCGTGTGTGTAGCCCTAGGCATAAAGGCCATGCTGACTTGACGTCATCCCCACCTTCCTCCCAGTTATACCGGGCAGTCGAACTAGACACTTGTAACTAGCTCTGAGGGTTGCGCTCGTTATCGGACTTAACCGAACATCTCACGACACGAGCTGACGACAGCCATGCAGCACCTGTATACGCTCAAAAGTCGATCCCCTTTCGGTTCTCTACCACGTATATGTCAAGCCTAGGTAAGGTTCTTCGTGTAGCCTCGAATTAAACCACACGCTCCGCTGCTTGTGCGGGTCCCCGTCAATTCCTTTGAGTTTTAACCTTGCGGTCGTAGTCCCCAGGCGGCAGACTTATCGCGTTAGCTGCAGCACAGCACCCGTGAAGAGTCCTACGCTTAGTCTGCATCGTTTACGGCATGGACTACCGGGGTTTCTAATCCCGTTCGCTACCCATGCTTTCGCGTCTGAGCGTCAGGTGAAGCCCAGCAAGCCGCCTTCGCCACTGGTATTCCTCCGGATATCTACGCATTTCACCACTACACCCGGAATTCTACTTGCCTCTACTTCCCTCTAGTTTCACAGTATCGCACGACCTCTCCCGGTTGAGCCAGGGAGCTTTCACGCACGACTTATGAAACCGCCTACACGCGCTTTACGCCCAGTAAATCCGGATAACGCTTGCCCCCTACGTTTTACCGCGGCTGCTGGCACGTAGTTAGCCGGGACTTATTCCTGTGGTACCGTCCTTGCTCTTCCCACAGAAAAGCGGTTTACGATCCGAAGACCTTCTTCCCGCACGCGGCGTTGCTGCGTCAGAGTTGCCTCCATTGCGCAATATTCCTTACTGCTGCCTCCCGTAGGAGTCTGGTCCGTGTGTCAGTACCAGTGTGGGGGGTCACCCTCTCAGGTCCCCTAACCGTCGGTGCCTTGGTGTGCCTTTACCACACCAACTAGCTGATGGTACGCAGCCCCCTCCGTTGCCGCCGGAGCTTTCCTCAAGGCTTTCTAAAACTCTTGAGCTTACGCGGTATTAGCACCGATTTCTCGATGTTATCCCCCTGCAACGGGCAGGTCAGCTACGTGTTACTCACCCGGGCGCCACTGTCTACATCCCCGAAGGGATGCGTCTCGTTCGACTTGCATGTATTAAGCACGCCGCCAGCGTTCATCCTGAGCCAGGATCAAACTCTCCATAAAAAGTTTGCTTCCTGCGTGTCGGTTGGACAACCAACACTATTTTGATGTTACTGTCGTTTTTTCCGCACACAAAGTTCTCTTTGTGATTGGCGGGTTTGTCACTATTCTACTGTTAAGGTTCTGAAACATGGCGTAAAAAAACCGCTTGTCGGAGCGGTGGGGAGACGAAACACGATATTGTCAGGTCTTGCTATTTGACAGTGCTGTGTTTGTTAAGGTCTCAACCTCCTACCACATTTCTCGATTGTTCGGGAGACTCGTTGCGTTTACCGCGTTGAGTGCATTCCCAACTGACGAAATACAGTTTACAACCTGTTTCCTAACCTCGTCAAGACCTTTTTCTAAATTTGGGATAAGTTGGGTTAACTGGCGATAAATGCTATATTTTGCTAGCGATTTACCCATTGTTCCCAATAGGCATCCAGCTCAAAGAGGTCTGTTTGCTCCCATGGGTATAACCCTACACCATCAACTTGACGAATATTTTGGTCACTCAATTGTAAAAGACCTGCAAGCGCAGAATCAACATTTTCCACAGCGGGGTCATGCCCTAACTCTGCCTCATAAGTCGGTAAAGCGACGAGGAGTGTAGTATCTAATTCAAAATCGATCAAGAGTGTAGCATACGCCTCTGCTTGATAGGCGATCCATAGTTCATAATCAGCATCAGATTCTAACCCACTAGCATGTGCCATCAAGACCATTTCATCCACATTTAAGGCAGTTCGTTGTTTATATTCACGGCTCCATGTCAAATTACTAGCAACACTGGGGCCATTCGGAATGTCTGGTTGTGCGGGCGGTCGATCGGGGGGAACCGTTATTGAAAGTGTTAAATCGCCTGTAATGATGCTTGATAAATCGCGCAGTAACAAAATAAACGGTTCGCTGTCTGTCGGTACAGAGCGTGTTTGGATATGCACACCCCTTAAATCATATCTGGCAAGTGATTGCTCCATAAATGCAGTTAAGCGTTGACGATTTGTTGGATCAACAAGTTGTTCGCCACTGATATTTCCCCATATGTAAATGTCTATAGTCGTAAAAGATTGAAACTGCGCAATGAAATCTTGAGTGTAGGGGAGTTCAATGTAGTCTCCAGTTTGACCGTGCCACCCACCAGTTTCAAGATAAACAGTTGTGATGCCATTATCTTCCAATATCTCAGCTAAAGTTTCCACTGCGTCGGGGCTAGGGGCTGCTTGTGTCCAAACACGGGTTAACCATGTGACGTTTTGATTTGTAGATTGTTCATCTGATAAAAAAGGAAATACGTTTGGGGCAAAAAGCCCTAACAAGGTAATAATGGCAACGATGCCTGCTAACCCAAAAATAATCACAACAAGACGGGGCACATCATTTTTCGGTTGGATGATATGCCCGCGAGTATCCCGAGTCATATGCTGAGTTTGTCCCACAATGGTGGCATTAAAAGCAGTGCCGCAACGATCACAGCCATGATCGTAGTTAGTAAAGCGCCTCCTGCTGCAACATCTTTTCCGACCTGAGCAATCGGATGATAGTCTGGACTGGCTAAATTGATAGCAGACTCTACACCCGCATTGAGGAACTCAGCCAACATATTGATCCCAATCGTAAGCGTTAAAATAGCCCACTCAATAGCTGTGAGTTGTAACCAAACCCCGATCATTAAAACGACTATCATCGCTAAAAATTGGATACGTAAGTTCTTCGCATACCGCACCATGTGCAACATTCCGGCAAGCGCATATCCAAAACTACGCCAGCGATTTTCGCTTACTTTGGCGCTATATCCGTCAGGTTTAATAGCCAAGGTTTGGCGGATATGGTGGAAAAAGTCACTCATTATGAATATAGTCAGGAACAACAAGATCAATATTTAACGTTTTAAGGGCATCTGCTTGATGTGCCCACATCAATTGTTGTTTTTCATGAGTGTCATGGTCAAATCCTAATAAATGTAATGTGCCATGAACAATCAAGAGGGCAAGTTCATCATCAAGGGTGTGGGCAACATCGGCTACACGACGCATGACATAAGGCAAGCTCACAATAATGTCACCCAGATAGCGTTCCTCAGCAGGAATAAAAGGCAATGGGTCTGATGGGAACGACAATATATCGGTTGGGGCAGAAATGCCGCGATATTGTTGGTTAAGTGTCTCTAGCTGTGCATCATCTGTGATGACAATGGATAAGGCGCCTTGGGTGTCCTGTTGAGTTAAGACACATTGTGCAGCTTGGATAAGCAAGGGTTGCGGCACGTCAACATCCACGTTGAGTTGAATTTCAATATTATTCATTATCTTTATCTGTCACTTCAGTTTTGGGGTCATCATCATTGGGCGTTAAAATTTGTTTATTGGTCAATGCTTCCGCTTCAATATGATTTAATAATTGAGTATCTGTTTTATCAAGTGCTTCATCTGCTTTTGGTGGTTTAGGGGATGTAGTGCGTTCATCATCACCTTTTTCTAGGTGTTTAACAATCCCTGTGCTAAGCTGTGCTTTGGTTTCAGACGTTTCGCGTTTGGTAGTTTTATAAGCAATACGGGGATGGTACATGGCTTGTAATGTCTCAACAAATAGATACCGCACGGTTTGGAGGTCATTTAACGTCAAACCACTATCATCTAATTGTCCCTCGCTAAGCCGTAATTCAAAAATAGTATTCACCATTTCTTCAATATCTTCTTTACGCTCAGGGCGTCGAGAACGGGTTGCACTTTCGCAGCCATCCGCCAACATCATAATCGCAGTTTCGCGGCTGCGGGGGGCAGGCCCCGGATAGGTGAAATCATTAATGTCTACAGCCGATTCATCCTGATTCGCATTGTCTAAGGCTTGGTTATAAAAATACAATACTTGCGTTGTGCCATGATGCTCTAAGATAAAATCGCGTATACGAGCGGGTAGGTTAGCGCGGCGTGCCATGCGATCGCCTTCAATCACATGCCCAATAATGACTTTAGCGCTTTTTACCGGATCTTTTAAATCCTCATGGGGATTCATGCCCATGGCGGTGTTCTCGCCAAAGTAAAACGGATTAAGGGTCTTGCCAATATCATGATACATGGCGGCAACCCGCACCAATTGCGCATTGGCTCCGATCCCTTCGGCGGCGATTTCGGCTAGATTCCCCACTTGTAAGCTATGTTGATAAGTCCCGGGGGCTTCACGAAGTAATTGTTGTAACAAGGGATGTTTTGAATCTTGAAGTTCTATCAACTTCAAACTTGTTGGAAGATTCATCACGCTGGTTATTAAATATAAGGCGACCAGAGCGATGCCTGCCGCAAAAAGCCCATTACCGATAGTTAAAAATCCACGAGCAATTAATTGACCAAGACTAGGTAAATCTTCGGCGGTCATGGCAAAAACCAGCATGACAATTAGATTCATAATGCCGATAAAAATACCTGCCAAAAAATAACTATTGAGCCGCTCAACACGGCTCAGGCTTAAAATCCCGGCTAAGTTACCTAACAAAATATAGGTAGTGATTTCTAGAGATTGTTCTTCAGGGATCGTCAACCCGCCAAGCATGGCTAAAAACATACTACAAATAATGGCTAATTGTGGGCTTACCAAGCTGGTTAGCAACAATCCTAATCCTGCAGCTGGATATAAATAGGGTTGATTTGCACCTTCTTCACCAAATAGATTAATACTTGCCAAAAATAGAGAAAAGACGACGGCTAGCAAAGCTAACATTCTGAGATTTTGTAGTAAGAGGGGTTGGAAGCGTTCAATATAAAACCATAGAACACCAGTGGTTAACACCATTGCCAAAAATGCGCCCAATAGCAATTGGATTTGTATACCACCCGCTTGCAATAAACCAAATTGTCTTAGGGCTTCCATATCGAATTCAGTAATGATGTTACCAGAACGAACAATGAGTTGCCCTTGTTCAAAGCTTCGTTCTTGCGGTGGAACATTCGCAGCAGCATTTTCGCGAACAAGTCGTGTTTGGTCTTCATTAAAAAATGTATTAACTTGGATTAAGTCTTCTGTAATGGCAGCAATAATCCGTGATTCACTATTGGAAAATCGGCTTGCAACACTGTTGAGCAATTCACCGCGTATGTCATCTAGGTTATCTGGTCGCACATCGCGCTGCATCGTGCGCTCAACTAAAGCTGACACTTCATTACTGATTAAATCCCAACGAGCATCGGGTAAATTGATAATTTCTATCCACGTATCTTCGGATACAGTTAAGGCATCAATCACCAAAAGATCTTCAATTAAAACATCAGGCTCAACATAAGGGTCATGCCGCACTTCATTCACATACGTTGTGATTTGGCGTGCAAGGTTAATTTGTTGTCTTGTCGCATCAGGATTAGGATCGTAAATGTCCTCGATAGCTAAAATAGCTTCTTGCTGAGCCTGTTCGGTTAAGACATCACTTTCATAAACTAAGCTACGCGGAGCGGGGATGTCTCGTGCAGCAACATCCCCAACTTGAAGTTGTACCGTACTACGGGTTTCGACCAAGGGGGCAAACGCCAATGACAACGTGCCTGCCATCAAAAAAGCGATAATGGCACCGGCAACGGCTCCCCGTCGCCATTTTTCGGGGTCTCGCTTTGTTAACATACCTTGGACGAGTTGTAAGATCATTCAGACAGTAATTCCCGTACTATTTGGCTAACCATTTTGCCGTCTGCTTTACCCGCAATGTCATCTTTGATTTTTCCCATAACTTTCCCCATATCCTTGGGTTCACTAGCGCCTGTTTCAGCAATCGCCGCCTTAACGAGGGTTTCAATTTCTTCACGGGTCAATTGCTTGGGTAAATACTCTGCTATAACCTCAACTTCCGCTTCAACATCACTCGCATCACGCCCTGCATTCACCAATTCATCAATGGATTCTTGGCGGCGCTTAATTTCTTTTTGCAAGATTTTGTGAGCATCTGTTTCTGATAATTCTTTTTGATTGTCAATCTCAGCTTGTTTGAACGCAGCACTCATCTGGCGTAAAATGTCGCGTTTGGTTTTGTCGCCAGCCTTCATCGCCACTTTAATATCATCTGTAATTTGCGCTTTAGGGTGCATGGTTATCCTTTATCCTTTATCGTCATAGGCCCTATATTTTCGCCAGCTAGCATGTGCATGTGAATATGGAAAACTTCTTGATTGGCATCTTTTCCATTGTTGATTAATAGGCGGAACCCATTTTTGATATTTTCTTGTTCAGCAATTTTTGCAGCAGCTAACATCATTCGACCGCCAATATGGGCATTATCTTCTGTAAAATCATAGGCATTAATGATTGGTTCACGCGGAATGATCAAAACGTGAAACGGTGCTTGCGGGTTAATATCTCGAATTGCAACCACAACATCATCTTGATAAACAAACTCACTTGGTATTTCGCCATTGATGATACGGGTAAAAATGCTGGGTTCTGGTGTATCGCTCATGATTTAATATCCTTTACTCACAACATCGCTAAGTTTACCTACCATATTATGGTGATCATTAGAAATTGAAGTCAACTCTGTATCCGTAATTGTATTGGTTAAATCCTCATGATGTACCATCTCAACCCGAATATAGTTATCCGTTAACCCCATATGCCAAAACCCTGCTTCCGATGCACCACGAATCCCTTCCCACAATACGGGCATTGTTTGCCCTAAATGCGCTTCCATAAAATGCTGCCCACCCTCAAATGATAATGTTTGGATGTCACGCAAGCGATTTTTAGCAGTTGATTTATCCAGCTTGCCACGCATTTTTGCGGCGGGGGTTCCCTCTCTTACACTATATGGGAAAACATGAATTTTCATAAAATTCATATCTTTCGTAAAGGCGTAACTATCTGCATATTCTTCGGCGGTTTCTCCCGGAAAACCAACGATAAGATCCGTACTTAATCCTAATCCTTTAATTTGTTGACGAGCGGCGGTAATCAAATCACGGAAATCCGCTTGATTGGTATTACGACGCATTCGTTTTAGTGTGGCATCATTGCCACTTTGTAAGGGGAGGTGTAAATGCCGACAAACACGAGGGTTTTCCCATAATTGGAAAAAATCTTCCGATAAATCCCACGGTTCCAAGCTTGATAACCGAATACGGGGGATGTCTGTTGCATTGAGTAGCGCCTTGACCAGATCGCGTAAGCCATTTGGGTTTCCTAGGTCGTGTCCATACGATCCCAAATGGACACCTGTTAGGACAATCTCTTGATAGCCACCCGCCGCCATCATTTGGACTTCTCTGACAATCTGTTCCAGTGGTGTGCTACGTCCGTTACCCCGCGCCACGGTGGTAATGCAGAAAGTACAGGCATTGTCACAACCATCCTGAACCTTGACAAATGCACGGGTTAACCCAACCGTTCCGGGCTTATAATAGCGTTCAAGTGGTTCAGCATCAAAGGCTTCAACCGCTTGTCCTGTAACCATTGGCACTAACTTATCTTTATCAATGTTATCAATAACATGGGAAACATTGGGTAAGGTACCAACAGTTTTCGGCGCGATTTGAGAGTAGCAACCGGTCACTGCAATTTCGGCTTCGGGGTTGCTTCGATGCAGTTGCCGAACCAGTTTTCGACTTGTTTTGCTAGCATCATTGGTTACCGCACAGGTATTGACCACATGCAAGTCAGCTTGGCTGGCGTCTTGCACCACATCATAACCTAATTGTTGAAACTGGCGACTCATGCGGCTAATTTCGCTTTGATTTAAGCGACAGCCGATGCTATCTAAATAGACCCGTTTTGCCATATCAATTTTCCCCTTTTTACTTCGTGGCAGTTATGGCCCTACTAAAATCAAGTTATCAAACCCGATCTTAACAGGACTACTCACATCGGTGGTTTGGGTTGTGCCAACAGTTAACCCAATTTTGCCCTGACGAAAATCACTATCGGTATAATCGGTTTGAAGGTCATTACTGATACACTCCCCCGTGAGTGGGTTCATGGTTGGCTGGCGGGCATCCCCTTTTGTGCAAAGCGGCACTTGTTGACCATTAATCCAAAACGTGAAGGTATCATCTTGCGCAATGATCCGAATCTCATTTTCAGTTTCGCCTTGGTAAATCAAGCCAGATTCCATCCAAGGTGTGAGGGATTCCGTAAAATTTTCTTCTGTCTTGCTCAGACGGTAAAACCCATCACCGCTGATTTCAAAGCGATAGAAATTTCCAAAATCCCGCCACCGAAAGATAACACCATAGCTATTGTCAATATCGCCACCCAGTTGATGGGTTTTAACCCGTAAGTCAAAATCACTAAAACGGCGACTATCCAACCGAGCATAAAAAACAGCATCACTGATGCCAGTGCCCTCGGTTAAGACCAATTCACCATCAATGATTTCAGCCGATTGTCGCCCGCGCGGTAAGTCCCATTCATCGTTATAGCTATCAAAACTTGTGGTATACAATAGCTCGCCACTTTCAACATCTGAGGGCGGTAATTCAATACGGTTACTTAAAATGCCATAAATAACACCCAAAGCAATCAGCAAAATAACGCCAACAATAGCAACGATATACACTAACGGATTAATGTGTTGTTGACGATTAATCTGTTCGCCAAAAACTTTCCATAACTGGTTTGCCTGTGCTTGTCCCCATAGCCAATAAGAGGCACCACCCAAAAGAGCGCCTAAAACTATGAAGATGAGCCCATAAACAAGAGTGGTTGTTGCCAAAATAATCCCGCTAGCCAATATCGTTATGGGGATAACAATAAAACTAACCAACATCGCACGATTAGCAGGGGGGTCTTGGGAACCGACGGCTGCAAAACTATATAAAGTGTAGTAACCAGCCAACACAAATAAAACACCGACACTAAGGCCTTGTACGCCATCTAGAAATGGAAATTGTTCAGTAATGAGGTTTCGGCTAGCATCACCTAAAAATTCTAGGGAGATACGCCCTAAACCAATAATGAACAACAAAAGTCCAACAATGCCAAAATATAGTTGGAGCCAAAATAGTGTGGAGCGGTTTTCTGGCGTGATAAATGTTTCTGTCATGGTAAATCAGTGACTCGCAAATTATCAAATGCTGTAGTGAATGGGCGGTTGCCAGCTTTGGCGTAAATCCCAAAAATACCGGCAGTATGTGTATCGTCCTGATAGGTCGCAATGACTGCATCATTCAATAAAAATTCAAAATTTGTATCTTGGTAAGTAATAGATAATGACCATGTGTCTATTGTTGGCGTATCAAATTTACCGGATGCAATCACACGGGATTGATTATCTTTGTATGTACTAAAAAAGTAAGTTCCATTTGCCAGTAATTCAAATGTATAAAAATTACGAGCATCTCGATAGTTCAATAATACGCCAAACGACCCATCATTTGATGATTGTGCAGTTAACAAATCAATGGTTAACTGATAGCGCTCTAGTGCAATGTCATAATCGGGCGTTGATTGGATAGTATACCCGGGGGTATTGATGGTGGCGACCAATGTTTCATCTTGATAGGTAATAGATCCCTTTGCTGTTTGAGGTAAGTCCCACCGTCCAGCACGGGTCGAAAAATCATCATCCCATAACCGATTACCATCTTGTGCAGATGCACTTGGTAACCACAAGATACTCACTACCAATATTACAAGTAACATTTTCATTATAAAGCGGATTGTACCATTGTGTACAACAGTCTAACAGGGAAGTATCATCTAATATATGGTAACCATTGGCTCAAAATGGCCGAATAATGGGTTTTTATGTCTTGTAAAGCGTATCTGAAATTCTTATAGTGATGGAAACATAATATTTAGGGGATTCACACATGCTCAACGCCGAAGATATTAACCTTTCGCAAACCGCTTTATTGGTAATCGATGTTCAATACTCATTTAAATTCAATCCTACACGTTGGGAAAACCGAAGCAATCTACACTTTGAGCAAAATGTAGAAAGTCTAATCAAAGCGTTTAAAGGTGCCGACTTACCTATTTTTTATATTTTGCATCAAGATGAAGATGAGGGTTTTACGCCTGATAGTCCCCACTGCAAGCTCATGGATTTTGTGGAATCTCTGCGGGGCGATATGCCACTATTAATCAAAAATACGCGCAACAGTTTCACCAGTACAACCCTTCAAGCAGATCTCTTACAGGTAGGCGTTCGTCGCTTGGTGATTACAGGTATTCAAACCGAACAATGTTGCGAAACCACAGCCCGATTAGCGGCTGATCTCGGTTACGCAGTTGATTTTGTTTTGGATAGTACGCTAACGTTCCCTATTGTGAACCCAGATGATCCGCAAGATGTTTTGGATACGGATGCGATTCAAGAACGAACCATATTTGCCTTGAGAGGACGGTTTGCGCGCATCGCAACCACACAAATGATCATTGATGAAATAGCAGTATGGTAAAGTTGGGGAATCTGCAAAGCATGAGTTGATAATTCCTTCATGCTTTGCAGTGAATCATGGCAGGCTATTTGCCAAGCTTGGTTTTAAAGGCTTCTGTTAAGGCAGGGAGGATTTCAAACAAATCACCCACAATGCCATATTGTGCCAGAGCAAAAATAGGTGCTTCCTCATCTTTGTTGATGGCAACGATGTTTTTACTGGTACGCATCCCTGCTTGATGTTGGATAGCACCAGAAATTCCTGCTGCTATGTACAAGTCTGGGCTCACAACCTTCCCTGTTTGACCAACTTGATGTTCATAGGGAATCCAACCAGCGTCCACAGCTGCACGGCTAGCACCAACAGCCGCTTCTAACACGCTTGCCAAGTCGCGCACAGGTTCAAACCCTTCAGGGCCACCGACGCCACGTCCACCAGAAACAATAATAGCAGCATCCGTGAGGCTCACAGTGCTTTCAGCTGCTTCAAAGGATTCAACCTTGGTGACAATATCATCTTCACCTAGAACAGGATCAACGCTGGAAACATCACCACTAGCGCCATCAACAGGATCGTTAGCTTTAAACGCCCGCCCACGTAATGTCGCAAATTGTGTGCCGTCATTCAGGCTAACGGCTGTGCTAAGAACTTTCCCCGCATATGCTGGGCGGGTAACATTCAATTTACCACCATCAAGAGAGAGTTCAAGACAGTCTGTTAATAAACCAGCATCCAAGTCAGCAGCCGCACCACCCATAATTTCACGTCCCCGTGTCGTGTTGGGTGCTAAAACAAGATCGGGACTGTTCTCTTGCACAACTTTACCTAATAAAGCGACATAAGGTTCAAAGCGGAAAAATTCTAAAGTGGCATCATCAGCTTTGATCACAGCACTTGCCCCAAATTGAAAGGCTTCCTTGACGACATCATCCACGCCTTGCCCAAAAACTAAGGCCGTTACATCACCCAGTGTCCCCCCTAAACCGAGCGCTTCACGGCTGGCTTGTACCAATGTGCCATCATAGTGTTCAGCAAATACAAAAACGCTGGTCATAATACTTTGTCCTCCAAAAGTTTCTCAACTAAGTTGTTGGCTTTGTCTGCGGCAGTGTCACCAGCGATCATTTCAATATCACCAGTCTTTTCGGCTAGATTTTGGTAAGTATCCACCTTTGTGCCAGCATCACCAAATTCAATCCCTAATTCAGCAGCATCCCAAACCGGAATCGTCGCTTTGGAGGCTTTACGAATACCAATAAATGATGGGTATTTAGGTTCGTTAATATCTTTTAACACACTAATGACAGCTGGCAATTGGCTAGTGACAACTTGTTTGCCCTGTTCAACCAATCGTTCGTACTTAATGGTTTTGGCATCAAAATCAATTTCTAAGATTTTTGCTACAGACCCTAAAACAGTCCAACCAAGTTTGCGTCCGACTTGGTAAATATGTTGATCTGTCGAAACATCAACCAATTCTTTACCAAAAATTACTAAATCAACATCACCTAATTTTTCAATTGCAGCAGCGATGGCGCGGCTATACTGTAAGCTGTCATGTGCAGCGAGGGCATCATCCCATATACGAATCGCTTGGTCACACCCAATCGCTAACCCTTGCTTGAGGGCATCTTCATGGGCTGCATCCCCTAATGTTAGGATGGTCGCTTTGCCTTTATGCGCATCTTTTAATAAAACGGCTTCGGTCACTGAATACTCATCCCAAGGATTGATGACCATTTGCTCACCCCATGTGACAGCGCCACCATCATCTACACTGACTTTAGCAGCGGTATCCGGGGTACTTTTAGTAACAACAACAACGTGCAAGTTTTTATCCTCCTAAAAAACAATTTTGGCAATCAACAAGACCACTGTTTACATTATTTGGCATTGTTGTTTGATTACGATTGTCTTTAATCAAATCGTCATTTGATATTATAACACGCGATCCCAATCACTTGGTAGCAACTCTCACACTTTTTTCGGGATTCTAGGATAAAACGCAGAATTCATTTCCCGATTTCCGCCCCCAGTTGATATAATGAAAGCCACATCGTGAGAAAAGGCATTAATGTGATGACTGATAAAGAAAGTAAAACCGCAGAAGCGACTGTTGCAAAGGCGGAAAAAGAGCCTGCTACGACCGTTGATGCTAAAGAAACGGTAACAGCTACTGATGAAAATACTGAACCAGCAGAAGCAAAGCCAGAAATAGAAGTTGACCCAAAAATAAAAACAGACTCTAATGACCGCCCCAAACGCGTGTTAATCGTGGAAGACACGACTGAATTAGCAGAAGTGTTGCAAGCAACCCTAGAAAGAATGGGGGTGACTACACTCCATGAAACCCATGCGGTAAAAGCCCTTGAACTTTTTAAAGTCCAAAAGCCAGACTTAGTCTTGTTAGATATTGGATTGCCAGATATGAGTGGCTGGAAATTATTGGATGGCATTAAAGAGCTTGATAAAGACAACTTGCCACATTTTATTGTCATTACAGCATATGGTGATCCAGCTAATCGGTTGATGGGTAAGCTCCAAGATGTGGATAGCTACTTAATTAAACCATTCTCCCCTGAAGAAATTGAGCGGGTTGTGGGCAAAGTATTGGGCATCAATGCATCATAAGTGATGCCCAAACTCATTTTTCACATCGGGTTACGAATTGCTATGGCTGTCATCGTGATAGCTATGCTCCTGATGGGCTTACCATCAGACAATACACAACCATCTTCAGATAGTGCCGACACATCTAAATTACGTGTTCAAGACACCACCAATCTTGATTTGCAGTGGGTACGTCTCTTAGCGCAAACCGACGGTAATTGGACGCCAACTACACGTCAAGAACTTCGCCAAATTCATCAACAACGGGGGGATGGTGTGGTTGCGGCAGCATTCGTGCCCCCTCAAGCAGAAACGCGATTATCAATCGTTCAAGCTGATATTCAAAACAATAATATCTCAGACGCTATATCTACATTAGATCGATTATTATCGGAAGATCCAGAGCAACCTCAAGCGAACTTTTGGCGTGGGGTTTTAGCATTACCGAATCTAGATGCTGAGACATATTTAACACCAATCGCATCTGGTGAGAGTATGTACCAAGCCTTGGCTGCACGAATACTAGGAATTATTGCTGTAGAAGGGTATACATTACGGGATGTTGCCTTACCATTACTAGAGTCTGGTGAGTGGCAGCTAGCTGATTATCTGCTCTCGCGCCACATTTCAGAAGAAAATTTGGATGCACTCGCCTATGCCTATCGAGGTTATGTTCGTGATCAATCAGGCCTAGATGGGTTACAGGATATTCAAACTGCCTTATCACTTGATCCTGCCTTGCCAACTGGATTCTTTATGCTTGGCCTACATTACCGCCAAAACGAAATCTATGATCGCTCACTACAGGCTTTTGTGGATGCTTTTTTATTAGATAACACCAATCCTGCGCTAGCTGCGGAACTCGCAACGGCATATCACTTAGTGAATGATTCTGAACAGGCAATTGAGTGGTATGTTCTTGCGGCGGAAATAAGTGAAGGTGATGTTAGATTCGTTGCTCTAGCTGCTGCATATTATGCAGATGAAGGGTATCTCATTACCCCAGAAGAAGCAGGATACCAATTTGTTGAATCTGCCGCAGCTGTATTCCCCAATAATGTTAGTATCTTAACCAGTTGGGCTCGGATACTCATGTTAAATAATCTAAATGCACCCCAAGCAGAGAATATTTTCAATCAAGCATTGGCATTAAACCCTAATAACCCTAGATTATTATACTATCTGGCGGAATACCAAGAACAACGAGGACTACTTGATGAAGCGTTAACGACCTATGGACGTATTGTTTTAACAGACAATCCATTTACTGACCGCGCACAACAAGGGATTTTACGGTTATCCCAATAACACACTCCCAAGCCATACAAACAAAACAATATTCATCACAATCAAAAATTGAACTTGAACATCCCCAACCGCATCAACGGCTTCATCTCCGCGCATGTCTCGCCCACGCCCAAAAAACCACCCAATCGGAACCGCTCCAATAAGTACAGGCAATAACCATAACGGAAAAGCCCCGTCAATAATGGTATAAATTAAGCCAATTACAGCCCCCACAATCGAAAGGTAGCTGGTAATCTCGACGCCACGCTTCCCAATAATGCTGGCTGTATTTTTGAGTCCAGCAGCTTGATCTGATTCAAAGTCCCGAAATTGATTATAAAATTGCCCATACCCTGAAAATAATGCCATGCTCAACGCCAATGCCCAAATATCGCGCAAACTATCTTGATAGATGAGGTAGGGGGCAATCATCAACAATGCTGATAGAAACAACACATGTGACAAAATATCCACAATAGGCAAGGCTTTTAGGCGGATAGGTTTCCAAGAATATAGATGGGATAAAATCAGAATCACCAACCCCGTGATAAACGTATTCATGCCACCGGTGGCATACAGTGCCGCTGAGATAATGGCGACACCCCCACCGATTATCCAACCTTGTTGGATGGTTAAGTCGCCACTGGCAATGGCATTCCGTGCTGCACGGGTGGGTTCATGTTTATCGTCTTCGGCATCTTCAATATCATTGATAATGAAGGCATAAGCCATTGCCATAAAATTCGCAAAAAAAATAGTGATCAATCGCCAGTCTAATTGCACATCATCCCCATAGCGATACGCCATCAAGCCGCCCACAAGGGTTAAAGGGAGGGTATAGGGAACATATTCTTGCCAACGACTAAGTTTGAGAATGGCTTGCATGGGTATTTTTCCTTGATTGGTGTTTCAAAACGCGCCATAGTCTACTGCAAAAGGACAAGGATCGACAACCACCGATTCTCTACAACATCCCTGCTGAGTAGGCTAACAGCAATTGCCCAACATAGTAAAGCGGCAAGCCCCATATGGCATTATTGAACCATGGTTTCACAAATCTATCGACGGCTACCGCTAAATCTGAAAAATAGAAACAAATGGCACCCACTAAAATAACCCATTTCATATCTGAGGAAACAGTACTCACCGCATAGACTGTTAATGCAGCGGCAACCATCAATGATATGATCACCACATACAGGCCAACAGGGAGTTTCATACTACCCAAATGTCCCCATAACTGGCTATAAACAGCCCCGCCAATCATAAATGGCACAATACCAATGAATGTATAGTCAGAAAATTCGATCAATTCGTGAAATGCAATGATATAGGCGATATGCCCTAACAAAAATACGCCCACACCTGCTAAAAACCAGTTTGGTTTATCATCGGGGAGCAATAACACATCCCCAATAGCACCCAAGATCAAGCCCATAACGATCCAATTGGCATAGGGGCTGCCGTCTGTTTGTGTAAGCCCTACCAAAATAAAGGAAAGAGAGGCAAGGGGTTTAAATATTTGGCGTTGCTGCTGATTCTGGCGTATGTCCGCCTGTACCAACTCCACTAAAAAGACCAAACAAAAACCGATAAACATAACAGTCATGAGATCGGTTTGCCCCATCCGCCGCCGCTTGGTGTTTCAATAACCACTCTGTCACCGGTATAGACTTGGGTTGTATATTTTGCGGGAATAGTTTCTTTGGTTCCATCAGCGCGAATAATCATATTCTTACCAGATGCGCCGCTTGTGCCCTGATTCAATCCATACGGCGCTAGCTTGCGCCGTTCAGTGTTGAAGGTGACTGTTGCAGGGGCAAGAAATTCATACACCCGACGGATACCATTTCCGCCGTGATATTGCCCTTTGCCGCCTGTCCCATCTCGCAAATGATAGGCGGTGACCCGTACAGGCAACACCATTTCAAGCGATTCTATCGGCGTGTTGAGCGTATTCGTCATATGGCTATGGCGTCCACTCATCCCATGATGTGTTGGGCTTGCACCATGCCCGCCGCCAATCGTTTCATAATAGACAAATGGTTTTCCCTGATACATGCCCCCAAAAGTAAAGTTATTCATGCTACCTTGGCTAGCCGCAGGGATTTTTTCGGGTAGTGCTTGGGCTAAAGCCCCTAGCACGACATCAACAATCCGTTGGGAGGTTTCTGTATTCCCAACCGCCACCGCCGCCGGAAACTGTGGATTCAGTATGGTTCCTGACTTCGTGATCACGGTGATAGGTTGAAAACTGCCATGATTAGTCGGAACGTCATCCTTAGCTAGTAATTGAATACAATACATTGTTGCAGATTCAACAATAGCCGGCACGGCGTTCAGGTTGCCCTTAGTCTGCGGCGCACTGTCGGAAAAATCAACCGTAATAGTTTCACCATCGACTGTCAGTGTGCAAGCAATCTTTAATTGTTCGCCTTCTTGGGATTCTAAAAAGTCTTGATAATGATAAGTCCCATCTGGAATATTACGGATAATAGCTGTCGTCATTTGGTGAGCATAGTCTTGCAAAGCATCAGAATGAGCATTTACAGTCTCAAGACCATATTGATCGATCATGGATTGAATGCGTTGACTCCCAACATGTTGCGCGGCAAGTTGGGCGTCTAAATCACCGAGTCGCTCTTGTGGCGTACGGCTATTAGCGGTGATAAGTGCCAACACGGCATCATTTTTGACGCCACTATCCATTAATTTTATAGGCGGAATAATCACTCCTTCTTGATACAGTTCTGTGCTAAGCGGTAGCGACCCCGGCGACATCCCGCCAATATCAGCATGGTGGGCACGGCTTGCGACAAAAAACACCCGTTCATTATCCATAAAAACAGGTGATACCATTGTAATATCGGGTAAGTGTGTGCCGCCCCGATAGGGATCATTCAAAATGATCACATCACCCTGTTGCAGTGATGGGAAGTTATCAATGGCTGCCTTCACAGACGCGGGCATACTCCCCAAATGAACAGGAATATGCGCGGCTTGTGCTACCATACGCCCTGCTGCATCAAACATTGCGCAGCTAAAATCAAGGCGTTCTTTAATATTTGGGCTAAAGCTACTGCGTTGGAGTGTGCCTCCCATGTCCTCAGCAACAGACGTAAAGAGATGTTTAAAAACCTCTAAACTGATGGCATCAACCGTAGATGTCATCGAGTTCTGCCCCTGTACGTTTGAGTCCATCAATCACAAACTTAATATCATGCCCCCATGGAATAAACTGCGCACCACGCTCCGTGTAGTCTTTAACTTGCGCTACATTACGCGGCATTACACCCCATGCTTTGCCATGTTTCTTGGCGGCACTATCCATAATGGTGAGTGCTTCATCCCATGTCATACTGTCTCCGCTAGCCTTACCACGTAATTCAAAATCGGTTGGGCCAATAAAGATAATATCCACGCCATCCAAAGCAGCAATTGCATCAGCTTGCCGTACAGCCTCAGGGGATTCTAATTGGATGATCAACGGGGTTTCTTGGTTTGCATTCGTAACAAACGCCGCTTTGCCTTCTGGCGTAGCCGTATCTAGCCCAAAACTAGCATCTAAACCTTTACCTTCCAAACCCCGATCGCCAATCGGTGGAAATTTAACACTATTCACCAGATCTTGGGCTTCTGCTACCGTATCCACCAAAGGAATAATCAAACCAGTAGCACCATCTTCTAGAAAACGATATAACAATGTTTTCTCGCGAGTAGGCGTCCGCAAAATACAATCAATATCATAGAGATGAAAAAACCCCATCATAGCTTGCACTTCACGCGGCTCCATTGCGCGATGTTCCATATCAAACCAGATCGCGTCATAACCGGCATTGGCGGCATGGGCAATAAACGGTGGGATAAAATGCCCCAAATAGGCTAATTTGGCAGGCTTGCCAGCCCGAATTTTTGCCATTAATTTACTTTTTCTCATGATTGATACTCCAAAATCAAATTGTGATACCCATCGACAAAACCACGCCATCGCGGTGGGATGAGAATCGTACTATCGAGTTGAAAAATAAGTGCAGGCGCTTTGAGGGTTGCGCCAACTTGTAATCTTTCACGTTGATATAGTGCGACTATTTGTTGACCGTCACGAAAATAAATGTCTTTTTCCCCTAAGTATCCGCTACTACCATCATTTGGGTGAATGTCTTGCGGAGTAATCAGTGGCTTTTTGATCTGACCAATGGCTCGCAACCGCAAATTTACCACTTCTAGAAGATGGCTTTCTCGTGAATAGCCATAGAGCCGTTCATGTTCCAGATGAAACGCATTGATCATATTGTGGTTAAACGGGATACTTAACTCATATGCTTGCCCTTGATAGCGCAAGTCAACAGAGACGGTAAAGTGCATTGCATCAGAAGAAATCCCCTCTGATTGTAGATCTTCTTCAGCAATTTTTCTTAATTTAGTGGCTTGTTGTTGCAAAAACTTATAAGTGCGGGTGGTTACAGGTTGCAAAATCGCATGACTATAGTCCCGCTGCACATCAGCCAATAATAATCCTAATGCGCACATTACACCGGGGTATTGCGGAACAAAAACCTGCTTCATCATCAGGCGTTCAGCTACATCACACGCATGGAGCGCTCCCGCACCACCAAACGCGACCAATGTAAAATCGCGTGGATCATAACCTCTAGCAACCGAAACCCGCCGCACAGCGCGATCAATATTCGCGTTGGCAATATCAATGATGCCTAATGCAGTCGATTCAATCGATAAACTGGCATCAGTGGCTAATGTTTGCAGATGATGTTGCGCATTTTCCAAATCAAGTGTCATACCGCCACCCAAAAAATGATCAGCATCCAGCCGTCCCAAAATCGTGTTGGCATCACTGACTGTGATCTGTTGCCCACCTTGCCCATAAACAATAGGGCCAGGGTTCGCGCCGGCGCTTTCGGGACCAACCCGCAACGCACCACCAGCATCTAGCCGCGCAATAGACCCACCACCAGCGCCGACGGTTTCAATATCAATGAGTGGAATCCGTAAGGGTAACCCATCAATTTCAGCTTGAGGGCGGGTATGCGGCTTACCAGCACACAACGCAACATCGGTTGACGTTCCTCCCATATCTAAGGTGATAATGTGATCATAACCGGCTAATTGCGCCATATGAAACGCCCCAATAACGCCCGCAGCAGGGCCACTGAGGGCAGTCTGTATAGCTTGTTGGCTAGCGGTTTTTGCACGCACTAAACCGCCATCCGATTTCATGACCAATAATGGTTGGTCACCAAGTTGATTCTGTAAATTGGTGAGGTATTGATTCATAACCGGACGCACATAAGCATCTAATGCAACCGTGCTGGCTCGCTCATACTCACGGAACTCAGGCAATACATCACTAGAAAGCGAAATTTGCCACGGTTCAAAGTGCTGTAGCAACGCATCACGGATCATATGCTCATGTATTGGATTGATGTAACTATATAGCAAACATACCGCAACAGATTCGATCTGCTCCGCTTTTAATAGATCAATTATTTTTGTTAACTGATGAATGTCTAACGGGGTTAAAATATCTCCGTTAAAATCCATTCGTTCAGGAATTTCATAACACCAATTTTGTGGAATCAGTGGTTTAGGTAACGTTGGGGCGAGCTCATAGAGCTTGGGGCGATTCTGCCGACCAATTGCCAATAAATCTTTAAATCCTTGTGTGATGAGTAACGCTGTTCGCGCCCCGTTGCGCTCTAAGATAGCATTGGTTGCTACCGTTGAACCATGTGACACTCGCGCTGATGGTGTTGCACCAATTGCAGTTAATCCATTTAGCATGGCTTCAGCAGGATTATGAGGGGTACTCAATAATTTATGTATTTTAAGTTGTCCCGCCTCACTACGAACAAGATCAGTAAACGTTCCCCCAATATCGACTCCAATGAGCATTTACAAATCCCTGATAGTGGTATTTTCACGAATAGTGTTTAAGCGTTGTTGATAATCAGCTTGATCTGGCAACCGTGGCGGTAATCCAACTTGTTCCACCATATAAGATGCCGCAGCAATGGCGTGACAGGTTGCTTTATGGCTATCGCCTTTAGTAATTTTGGCGAGAAATCCACCACAAAATGCATTCCCAGCGCCCATTTCATCGACAACTGTCACGGGTAAGGCTGGCGCATTAATGATTTTGCCAGCGATAAAATCATATACCGTTGCGCCATGTTCCCCTTTACGGATCGTTAAATACGAGGTTCCTGCTTGCTGGCACGCCTCCACCGCATAATGTACATCAGTGGTTCCCATGATGGCATTTAGTTCTTGGGCAGTGGGCGAAAACACAAAACAGGATGCTAAAAAAGCTTGCCGTTCTTCAATAGTTAATGTTTTGGGTGGCACACGAAACGGTTCTAATGATACTTGCTTTTGCTGCTCATTTAATTGATGAACAAGTTCAGGAACACCATCACTAACATGAACACCCCAATGAAAATGTTGAGCATCCTGATACGCTTCTGGGATGACATCCCAATGGCGTTGTAATTGTGCGCCAATATGTTCGGGCGAAATTCGCCATACTTGGTTACGGCGATCATCAGCTTCTTGGAGTTGCCAAGCACGAGGGGTGGGGCGGTCTGTGGTGCGCACACCATTCAGGTCAATATTAGCACGGTGCAGCGGGGTAAGCATAGAATCACTAATGTCATATCCCACACCAGAAACTAAGCCTACGCGCCGTCCATCACCTAAAGCCGCCGCCATACCCCAAGCTGTTTGAGCACCTCCACCACCTAAAACACCCATTGCAGTGTGACCATCTGCAAATACGATGTCATCCAAGATGATGCCGAATGTTACAAAGTCTACTGTCATGATCTCATTAACCTATTCGATGAATATGTGATTATACCCCGTCAACAGGTAAACCTTCTAATGCCATAATTTTCAGAGCGTTGGTTGTCGGCGATGCTCCGGCTCGAATTGTATAGTCAAACACCATGCGCCCATCTTGAATATCCTCACGGAAGTGATAATTTTGTATCCACTTAGATTCATCTTCTAGATGCACCAATTCAAGATCATGCGTGGCAATCAAACCAACCCCATGTTGACCTGCTACCGCTTGAGTATAGGCTCGGCTACCAATTAAGCGCTCTTTGTTATTGGTTCCTCGGAAGATCTCATCAATCAAAAAGAATAAGGGGTGTTCTGCGCCGTCTTCTAGCGCATTCAGTAACGCCCGCAGGCGTTTGACTTCTGCATAGAAAAATGAAATTCCATCATCCAAAGAATCCGTAACCCGAATACTACTAAATAAACGGAAGTAACCCGCTTTGAAGGTTTGCGCATTTACAACAGTTCCCGCATATGCCAAAACAAGATTGATCCCTAATGTCCTTAAAAAAGAACTTTTCCCCGACATATTTGATCCTGTAATGATCACTACCTGCCCCAAGGCATCAAAGGTAAAGTCATTGGAGATCTTGACCTCATGGGGTAACAATGGATGCCCTAATTCAGTAACTTCAAAAACATGGTCAGATTGCAAGTCAGGGAAAATATAATCAGGGTTACAATAAGCGAAATTTGCTAAAGCGCTTAGGGCTTCTAGCTCTGCCCAGATATTTAACCAGTCAGGAATTTGTGTGGCAAGCGTCTTTTTATGGCGCTGTAAACGCATGGCTATCAACATATCCCAAGGTACTGTGGCAATTAGCAAAGGGTATAAAATCGGATTTTGCCGTAAACTTGCCCCCGCTACCGTCCAAGACAACCCTCGCAATTGTTCGGATGGTTTTGCCGCAATAATAGGTTGGCATAGTTCCCTGATGGTGGGCTTATCACCATAGCGGTATGTTTCGATGAATCGTAGCACCGCTGTCAATCGTCTTAGGGCATCGGTTAGTTGCAAAGCATCCTCAAACAGACTCGCAATCGCTGACCATTGCCTCAAAAATAGAAAAGCGTACAAAGTCCATGTGGCAAGCCAAAAAGCTGGTAAGACTTCCAACATGAATAGTGTAAACAACACAATATTGATCAGGGATAGGATGCTTAGCAGATAAAATGCAGGACGTAAATTTTGGTCAGTATTCTGTGTTAACCAATCAACTAATCGTTGCCCATCCCACTCACGTCGATTCAAATCACTTGCTAATTCTGCTGACAGGGTTAATTTATCCCGAAATGTGCTCATCGGGATCAGATCTTTAATACGCGCTTGTCGTTGCTTAATATCATTAGAATTAGGTGTGCCATTTAACAACCAATCATATAAGCGCTGGCTGCCATCTTGGGAACTTGCGGTATTGAGCAAGCGGTGTAAATCAGGTAGATCAATATCCTGTTCATAGGGATGTTGCGCGTTTTTAGTAATCTTAACATGTGGCAGGGAGCTTCGATCGGCTTGGATGCGGGCGATGTGCTGATTCTTGAGCGTTTGCCAGATTTTATATTTCCGTAAACTGATCGCATAGCGCCGATGAACGACCACAACACCTGCAAAAATCACTACACTAATTCCAAAAACGATCCACCCAAGCGATGTACTGGCTTGAATCGCTGCCATGATTGACGCCAAACCACCTCCGCCTAAGACAATTAATCGCCAATTGGCGAGTTGATCAACTTGTTGTTGTCGCGCCTTGATGCGTTGCGTTAGACGCTTTTGGCTACGAATCAGTGAAGCTAATCTGTGTTGTCGTTGCAAGATTTTAAATCCTATTTTCGTGATTATGCTAGACAAGATTGTAACAGGTTCATTTTAAAATCGGTGTTTAGTTGGCGTTACAATCCAAAAGCCCCGACCATAACCAGCCTTCCACGCCATTAAATGAAACTCGATACCAATCCCCAATCGCGGTTCCCTCTTGCACGAATGTAGTTTCTTGGACTGCGTAATTCACCCCTTGGCTGGTGGTAGCGATAATATTATGCGTGGTACCGGGGCCACTACGAATATTATTTCCATTAGGGCTGGTGCAAATAATTGCTTCGCTCATATCCTCTAAGATAACTCCATTTAAAGCGATTGGGCGTACATTTCCACCAATCCATAAACTTTCTTGGGTGCGGTTATCCCACGGATCAACCCAGCCATCAGGGGTTCGTACCTCAAAGTGCAGATGCGGCCCCCCTATACCTGTTGCCCCAGAAAAACCTAATGGTTGCGTTAGATCGGTTAAGCTGTCCCCTATATTGACCAAAACCGCGCTTAAGTGACCATATCCGGTATACCAAACTTGAATATCACCATTTTGGATGATGACATGTTCTAAAGTAACGGTATTACCATATGCATTATTACAGGACGGATTATTGTCTCCACATTCTGTAAATGTCGCCACAACTGTTCCGATAGTGGCAGGGTAGACAGGTGTCCCAATGGGTAAACCGCTAGGGTTTCCACCAGTATCAGTTCCCTGATGCCCCGTATATTGTCGGCGAGATGCCCCTGGACAAATTACATCAAAATTGGCTGCTGTCCAAGGTGAATCTGGATAACAAGTGATCTGACGTTGGTCATCGGGTAGGCTCCAATATAAAAATGGTGGAGCAATTGGCGTAGTTATCGCTACCGTTTCGAGTGGGGTGTATTCGATGCTGTTTGGTAATTGATTGTCTGATAATCCACCTAGTACTTGTAGCGGAAAATACTCAAATCCTTTAGGCGGGGAAAAATTCATACTCGTCAAATTACTTTGGAAGATACTGGCTTGTGCGGTTATTACATCGAATACATACCCAATATCTTGGGCAATGTTAAACCCTACAAACACTGTTTTTCCGTCAGCTAATATCGCACTGCGTCCGCTTAACCGCTCCGTTGGAATGGTTGTCTGCAAGTTCATGTCACCAGTTATAACATCAAGTTGCCATGTGCGGATCCGAAAAATATGGTTTAACAACTGCCGTTCTAATAAAATCAAGGTGTTGTTATCTTGCCATGCGATGGGATCAAGGTACCCCCGTGCTAGGTTTTGTTCGGCTTCAAATAGAATATTATCGCCTAAACGAATGCGATATTGTGGTGGCGAGAGTTCCAAATAAGCAAATTGGGTTCGATCAGGTGACCATACACCATGCCAAAACCCCAATTCATCTGATAGATTGAATTCAGATGGCACTTGTACACGATCATAAATATCATATCCAATAGGCTCTGTTAGAGGACTAATTTGGGTTAAGGTTCCTATTCCAACCGATTGCGCGAAAAATCGGCCTGAATGTGTAAAGATAATTGAATCATTGCTAGATTGTGCAAAACTATTACTTGTCCCGAATGCAATCAAAATTCCTAATGCCAAAATGAAACGAACCACAAGCCACTCCCAAATAGATTTTGGGCTAGTGTAGGGTATAAAATTGTCTTTTTGGGCAACGTGGGTGATGCGTTGTAAAGTCAACGTATCATAGTCGGATATAAACAACGGCTAGCAATTTGAATTTAAACCTATCAGATTTTCTAAAACTAGATATATAATGTGCCAAAAGTGCCACTAGGAAAGGGGCAAGCTAATGGAATTTGAAATCATTACCGATCGCCGTATTTATCGAGAATCATATGAAGAGATTTTATATTCTGAAGGGTTAGTTGTTGATTTAGGCGCAAAAAACCGAATGAATAAATTTCTTGAACAATATAACAACAAAGAGATAAAAGCACGTTATGTTTCTACAGATATACAATTTGGTGATTTAGACTTCGTAAGTAATGTTCAGGCTGTGCCACTGGCTAATGAATCAGTTGATGCGGTGATTTGTAATGCAGTGATAGAACATGTGCATGAGCCTTGGACTTTAGCTAGTGAAGTATATCGAATTTTGCGTCCTGGTGGGGTTGCGTATGTATACGCACCATTTTTATATCCATATCATGCTGAAAATACAACTGATGAAACCCACGATGGAGGTTATGATTGTTACCGTTTTACCATTGATGGGTTACGCTATTTATTTCGTCCATTCGCAAAAATGAAAATTAGTCCTGTTGAATATGGTGTTATATTATGGTGGCGACAAGTTTTTCGTCATCATCCTAAAATGCACTGGACTTATCGATATATTGAACGTGTTCAAGATTATTTAGAAAAACAAAAAGGGCGTCCCTTGGGTGTTTATCAATCATCTGGGTATGATGTCTGGCTAGAGAAAGCGCCATAAGACGTGGTAATGCTGTATTAGATATTAGCATGGTGGCATAAATCCATATTAAACTGTGAAGCGCCGAGGACGATATTGCACCGCTTCTGCAACATGGGGCACATCAATGGTGCGGGCATCATCCAGATCAGCAATCGTGCGGGCAAGTTTCAAAATCCGATGATAGGCACGAGCGCTTAATTGCATTTTCTGAATGGTTGCTTTGATAACTTGTTGGGCTTGAGGCGTCATTGTACAAAATTGATCGATGTGTTTAACCGTCATATCAGCATTAGCTTGTAAATGCGGCCAGTCTGAAAACCGTTCCCGCTGGCGTTGGCGGGCAGCCTCAACTCGTTCACGAATGGTTTCGGAACTTTCTCCCGGTGAAACATTCGTGAGTTTTTCATAATCGACACGTGGTACATCAATATGAATATCTATTCGATCTAGTAGCGGCCCAGAGATCTTTCCCTGATATTTTTGAATCATCCCGGTGCTACAGGTACAAGTATGAACGGGATCATGGAGGTACCCACATGGACAAGGGTTCATACTCGCTACTAGCATAAAATTTGCGGGATAGGTTAACGAGATTTTTGCTCGGCTGATCGTAACTTTTTTGTCTTCAAGTGGTTGACGCAACACCTCTAATGTTTTATTGGGAAACTCAACAAACTCATCTAAAAACAAAACGCCGCGATGTGCTAAGCTGATTTCTCCCGGTCGTGGGTACGATCCCCCGCCCACAAGCCCTGCTTGAGAGGTTGTATGATGCGGATCGCGATAAGGGCGCTCCACAATTAATGGCATATCGGATTTAAGGAGGTCGGCAACTGAATAAATGCGGGTAACTTCTAAAGCTTCTTCCCATGACAGTTTTGGTAAAATCGCCGGCAAAGCACGCGCCATAAGCGTCTTACCAACACCGGGGCTACCTACCATAAGGATGTTATGTGCCCCTGCTGCGGCAACTTCTAAAGACCGCTTGACATGCTCTTGCCCCTTAATATCAGCCATATCAACCCCTTTAAAAAATTTGATGTCGGGCGTAAGGGACTGAAAATCGGGCGTTTGCATCGGGGGAATCACATTGAGAGCATATAGATGTTCGACCAAATGCCCCAAAGAAGGCACCGGGATCACATCAATATCAGGAACAAATGCGGCAACTTGGGCGCTTTCTTCCGGGACATAAATTTTCTCAAAACCTGCTGCTGCCGCTGCTTGGGCAATCGGTAAAATGCCGCGCACATGGCGCACCTGACCATTCAAAGACAACTCACCAACAAATACAGCATTATGCAATTTATCAACAGGCGCTTGGTCTGTAACGGCCAAACAAGCAACGGCAATTGCAAGATCATAAGCAGGGCCTTCTTTGCGAATATCGGCAGGCGCAAGATTGATCACATAGTGTTTATTCGGGAAGGTTAATCCACTATTTTTGATGGCCGCCCGAACGCGCTCTTTGCTTTCTTTAATGGCAACATCCGGTAAACCGACAACACTCACATAGGGCATTCCACGCGGATTATAATCAACTTCAACTTGAACAATCGTGCCTTCTAATCCCACAATTTCACAGGCAAAGGTGGTTGCTAACATAGATTTCACATCACTTTATAAACACAGATAGTTTATTCTAGAATGAAATAGACAGATGTGCTATTTGATGATGAAATTATTAGGGTGTGGACTATCGTTTGAGTTTATGCTGTATACGGCGAAATAGTGCGGAGATTTTACTGTAACGTAAAAAAGCCACTACCTCTGGTAGTGGTGGTAGTAGTTGGTTAAACCGTGAATGAAAGCGAGTATGATAAACGATCCTAGAAGGTGCGAACTAAAAGGAGGTTTATCATGACTCGAGAGTTTAAGAAATTAACACATACCTTGTATGAATGTAAGTATCACATCGTATTCTGTCCGAAATATCGCGTTCGGATATTGTCAGGAGAAGTGGGAGCGTATGTCTATCGTGAGATCTATCGCTTGTGTGAGCAAAAAGCCCAAGTGGAAGTGATAGAAGCGAATGTGCAAGCAGATCATGTGCATGTCATCTTATCGATCCCCCCGAAGTATTCGGTGTCAAATGTGGTGGGCTACTTGAAGGGTAAACTAGCGCTCCGCGTGTTCCATGAACATCCCACGGTGCGAAAACGCTTGTGGGGTGGAAAGTTATGGTCACGAGGGTATTGTGTGAGCACCGTTGGGATTGATGAAGATAAGATACGCAAGTATGTGCGTTGGCAAGAAGCGCGTGACAAATATCAAGAATATACCCAAAAGCGATTATTCGATTAGCTAAAACTGTACGAGAGCACCTTCTAGGTGCAATAGTTAAAAGCCACCGCTTCTAGCGGTGGATTATTTACTAAAACCTTGATTGTACTCGTAATAAATTGACTGGGGCAAAAGTGCCTCATATAACTGACGATGAGTTTGTACAATGTGTAGTGAGGTAGTTCGTTTAGTCGGTTTCATGACAGCGAGCGCAAGCCCACCCCACATCTCATTTGGCTTATCAAACGCTGAAAAATGACCTTTTACGAAGTCTAACTCTACATGGTGAACATATGGATTGTCACCCCAATCAGCAGATAACATCCCTTGGCGGCAATCTGGGTTAAAGCTGTCGTGCATCACAATATAGAGTGGTGCTTCTGGTTGATAGGTTAAGATATTTCGGCAGTCTGCCAAAACACCATCTATTGAATGATCACCATCAATCAGTATAAAGTTGATAGGTTCTTTTATGGAATCCAATAATTTGGGTAATTGAACCTTAGAATCCCCACAAATGAAATCCACATTCTGGTACGGTTTTAATCGAGCTTCAACAGCAGGGTCAATGTCAATCGCATAGACTTGTTCAGAATGGTGAGCAATAACCCGTGTACTACCCCCATATTCACTGCCAATTTCTAAACTGATTTTGGGTTTAATCAATTTGAGGAGGTAGATAACCGCCATACGCTCTTCATGAGTCATGCTCCAAGCGTGCTCATCTGGAAAATAATCTTGATAGAGATGGTTGAAAAGACTCATAGACTAGATAATTTAATTTTGTTAGGTGACTATATTTTATCATGTTGTTACAGTCACATAAGCGGTGGGGATGTGGAACGTAACGCCAAACAAAGTTCGATACAATAACAATGACCGTCTACCTAATGTGATGAGTGAAAAATGACCGAGCTATATCCTTTGTTATTGACCCCCAGCTTACACACCAAAGTTTGGGGAGGGCGTAAGCTAGAAACGGTACTTGGGCTAGAGTTGCCAACTAATGAGCCATACGGTGAAGCATGGCTAGTACATGATACAAGCACCGTAACCAATGGTACATTGGCGGGTAAAACCTTGGGCGACCTGACGGCAGAATACGGCACAACTTTAATTGGTGACGGTAATAACCCCATCGATGGATTTCCCTTACTAGCCAAAATTTTAGATGCTGCGGATTGGTTATCGGTTCAAGTGCATCCCAATGATGAGCAAGCTGCCCGTTTAGAATCCGATCCACGTGGCAAAACCGAAGCGTGGCTCATCCTAGAAGCTGATGCCGATGCTCAACTCGTAATCGGGCTACAGTCTGGTACAACTCAAGAGTCTATGGCGAATGCTATTCGCGAAAATACACTGGAGGATTTATTAGTCTATGCGTCAGTTAAAGCAGGCGATGTTTTGTTTGTGGCGGCAAATACCGTTCATGCCATTGGTGCTGGTAATTTATTATATGAAATTCAACAATCCTCAGACATCACCTATCGGCTCTATGATTGGGGACGGATGGGGCTAGACGGTAACCCGCGTCAATTACATATCGAAAAAGGGGTTCAGGTTTCCAACTTGGAAACTATTCCCCCTATTGCGCATCCAACAGGTGCTGAATTAGTGCGCTCTACTTATTTTGTCACTGAACGCCTAAAAGAAACAATGACGAGAAACACAAACGGAAAATTTCACGCTTTAACTTGTGTAAAAGGTGAGATGCGAGTTTCCGCACAGGAGATTCAGGTATCAATGAATATGGGACAATCCGTACTGATACCCGCATCTATTCCCCACTATGATGTATCTGGTGATGGCGAATTGTATTGTTCCTATCAGCCTTAATCTGAATCTTCTACTAGCTGGATGCCAAAGTCTTTTAGGCGTTGTTGAACAAAAGCCAATAACCGGGGGCGGGTTTCCGCCCCTTTTGAAAACTTTGTTTTGACGAACAAGGTCAATTCTGCATGGCTACCCACAATAATGTCTTCACTGATAACTGTCCATGGCTCAAGTAAATTCGGAAATTGTTGTAGTACATCGGGTGCTACATCTTCTAAAAATCCGATGGTTTTCTCTAACTGGTCTGCTCGGATTTTGAGCTTGATATTAATTGTTGAAAACCGTCCTCGGCTAAAATTACGAATAACTCGAATTTCACCATTGGGGATAATATAAAGTTCACCCGTAGGGGCGCGCAAAAATGTAGAACGTAGTTGAATTTTTTCTACCACACCTTCAATCGTATTAACTTCTACTTTTTCACCAATATCAAATGTGTCCTCAAGTATGAATCCCATACCGGTTAAAAAGTCAGCAATCAATCGATTCGCCCCAATACCAAATGCCGCACTAAACAACCCAATCATCCATACAAGGGTGGTTGTCTCAATGAATAATCCTAAAACGTATAGCGTTGCTGTCAGAAAGGCTAAAAAGCTGAGTGTACTTGACAATAAATCCCGCAAGGTATGTTGCCGCTCCTGCCGCATCCGTAATCCCTCAGGGGCATAATCGCTAATTTGCACAAATCGTCCTACAATTCGATTTGACAGTCGCTGAATGAGCCATGCAATCCCATACGCGACTAGGATCGGCAAAATATATTCAAAAAATACTTCTTGTAATTCGTCGCTATTGATCATGATTCCATCCTAAGCCAATTCTGCCACGGTCAAGTTCTACAGAAAGAATTTCAATTTCTACAATATCGCCAACACCTAACACAACACCCTGCGGAATTTTGCTTACATGAAGCAAACCATCTTGCTTAACGCCAATATCAATAAATGTCCCAAAATCAACAACATTCCGAACCGTTCCACTGAGAGCCATGCCGGGCATTAAGTCTTCCATAGTCAGCACATCACTCCGCAGGATGGGTGGGGGCGCATCTTCACGTGGGTCACGCCCAGGCTGGATCAGTTGCTCAAAAATATCTTCTAATGTTGGAACCCCTGTACCAAGTTCATCTGCAAAGGCGCTGAATTGAATTCGGCTCCGCAGATTTTTGATCGGGGTTTGGCGTTCACTCAAAGGCGTTGTTGTTTTCAGGTTGGCCTGTTGTAATACTGCTTTCGCGATTTTATAGCTTTCAGGGTGTATGGCGCTGGCGTCTAACGGGTTTTTACCATCTCGAACCCGTAAAAACCCTGCCGCCTGTTCAAACGATTTTGCGCCTAATTTAGGCACTTTTTTGAGCATGGCACGATCAATAAATTTGCCGTTTTCATCACGGAATGCAACAATATTTTCGGCAAGCTTTTGCCCAATCCCCGCTACATAGGTTAACAATGCAACGGATGCCGTATTTAAATCAACGCCGACTTTATTCACCACCGATTCCACAACATTGTCTAGCGCTGAAGATAATTGTTTTTGGTTAACATCGTGTTGATACATTCCCACACCAATAGATTTGGGGTCAATCTTTACCAATTCAGCAAGCGGGTCTTGTACGCGCCGTGCAATTGAGACCGCACCTCGAATGGATACATCTAAATCAGGCAACTCTTGCCGTGCTAGGCTACTGGCGCTATACACACTTGCCCCTGCTTCATTAACAATCAGGTAGTGAACGTTATCTAGCTCACGGGTTAATTCAGCAATCAATTGCTCGGTTTCGCGGGAAGCAGTGCCATTCCCAATGGCAATTAATGTGACGTGATGCTTTTTAATGATGCGATGCAGCGTATCAAGTGCTTTGCGCCAGTCCTGTTGGGGTGCATGAGGATAAATTGTTCCTATATCCAGCACTTTACCCGTAGCATCTAAAACGGCTAACTTACATCCTGTGCGGTATGCTGGATCAACACCTAACACTACGTGGCCAGCCAATGGTGGTTGGTTGAGTAAGCCTTTTAGGTTGTTGGCAAATACGTCAATAGCATGAGTTTCAGCCTGCTCTGTTAAATGACTGCGCACATCACGCTCAATGGCAGGTAATAGTAACCGCTTTGCCGCATCTTGGATCGCCATTTCTAATTGTTCTGCGAATGCCGAACGCCGATTCGGATAATACACATCATAAATGGGGTTCAGCCAGTCTCGTTCTTCCAAGGTAACTTTTACTTTGAGAATTTTTTCTTTTTCACCCCGATTGATTGCTAAGATCTGATACGGCTTTAGGCGTCCAATCCGTGAATCAAACAAGTAATAATTTAAGTAAACGCCTTTTTCATCATCGGCGTTTTTGACCTTTTCAGACTCTAGCACCCCATACTGCAAGGCTTTTTCACGAACCACTCCTCGAATCGCTGGTGCATCACTAATGACTTCCGCCACAATATCACGAGCGCCTTGCCATGCTTGGTCTGTAGTTTTAATGACATCATTTAAATAGGGTTTAGCAATGCTATCTAATGATCCAGAAATTTTTTCCTGTTCAAGAATCAGGGTGGCAAGTGGTTCTAGCCCTTGTTCGCGGGCAACACTGGCACGGGTTTTGCGTTTTGGTTTGTACGGTTGGTAAATATCCTCTAGTTCAGTAATCGTTTCAACAGTTAGAATCTGTTGATTCAGGTCTGGTGTGAGTTGCCCCTGTTCATGGATGGATTTAATAATCGTCACACGGCGCTCATCAACTTTACGTAACGAATCCAGCAAATCATGTAATTGACGGAGTTGTTCTTCATCAAGACTATCCGTTAATTCTTTTCGGTAACGCGCAATAAATGGGATCGTATTTCCTTCATCGATCAAATTTATTGCTGCAGATGCTTGCCCTGCACGGATGCTAAGCTGTGATGCTATTTTTTGATCATATTGAGGGACAGGTAATTTAAAGTCAGGCATAGTTTTCCTTGGGAACTGGTTATGTGTTCCTGAATTTTAGGAGCCAATTCCCAAGAAATTCAAGTGTTAGCCTGATTAATTATGTTGGCGTAACTCACGGATATTATCAATCGTTGCCGTGACGGCTAAAAGGGTCACTGCGCCTAAAATTACTTCTGGCAAATACTCGATTAGTAAAATGCCGCTTGTAATAAACGCTAAAATCAATACCATATTCAACAAGAGTTGTTCAAGTTGTCGTCGCAACAGCGCTTCGATACCAACAAACATCGCTAGTAAACCACCTAAAACCCATTCCCAATGTAAAGGGCGTAAGGCTACGACGGCGACCGTAATCAGAAGCAATAGGCCACTACTCATTGCAGCCCAAAAACTGATGACTTTTTCATCTCGTATTTCGTCAGGGCTTTGTGGTTTATGTTGATGCAAGATATGTTCTTGTGGATCATCTTGATACCCTGCACTTAATTTTCTCAGATATACATTATTGGCTTTGATCATTTCTTGTAGTTCTGCTTGTTGGGCAACTAACTGGCTTAGTTCAGTCTCCATCTGGCGACGTTTTTGTTCTTGGTCTACGTAAGCATCACTCAAGTGGCGATAGGTTCGCAACGCGCGGACTTCGATATCAAGCTGTGGTAATTCCCGATCTAATTCTTTAATCTTACGCTCAACACTGGCCAAATCTTGTTTTAGGTCAGCAATATGTTGTCGTAATGTTTTTTCTGCCTGTATTGGTGGCGCAACTTTTCGTAGTCCTGACCACCCTAATGGATCATGCCATGATTGGCGTAATGTGCCATCCCGATTATATTTTGGCCCCCCGGGTGCACTTTCACCAGCTAATGGATCTTTGGCATCCAGCCCCCACAATCCCCGAAAATACTCTGCCCATTCAGTATCATCAGTTAGTAAAACAGGTGTCCATTGCGTATCATAACCACTACCAATGACAACCCCATCCCCACGGGCATAATCGACAAATGGAATATCTAATAAAGCTTCAACTTGTTCAAATACAGGAGAATCTCCTTGTTGTAAGTTGACACGCCAAATACGCTGTGCAAATCGAAGCACTGCCCACAGAGGTTCTAATGCTGCAATTTTGATATTAGTGAGGTATTCGCCTTGTTGAAAATAACTTGCATGGGAACCTGCCCCCGAAAAGATCACAGGATGGTTACCCTCTCGTACCAATTCAGGATCATCCCACCGCCGCCGCAAGTCATCGCCAGAATAATCATGTGACGCATAGGCCACCCATGTTGGATTTGGTGGTTCGCTGCCCCGATCTTCTAAATAGACAAAGACTTGTTCCCAGTCGGCCTCATGGTCATTCACCCCACTAAACCCGCTACGCCAATTATTCATGGCATAAAAGTAAAGGTACTGCAAAATGATATACCCATTTTGGCGCTTAACCCGTCCGTAATAGACATAACGCGGATCTTTTTGGCGTAGTTCTTGATACCGAATATGCGCCGCAGCACTTGTACCACCGGGTACCGTGCCACGCACCACTAGTGATAGTGAAAATAGCGCATCCACAAACCGCGCCAATAGCCCCACACGCGCTAATCGACCAGAGGCTTGGAACCGAGGGCGATCCTTCCGGTTTAACCACGTTGTATACTGCACCCCATTTAAAGGACTGGGGACAAATCGCAAATATAAAGTGTGCTTGGGTGGAATCGGCTTAGTCTTGCTGTACTCAATAAGCTTTTCGAGCGTTAATTCCTTTTCAGAAAGCTGTGAGCGTGAACCATGATTGGGAGGACGCAACCATAAACTACACATATTGACATACTCATCAACAGCACAGGGGAAAAATAATTCGCCATGTGTAAATTTGATGATGGGTTCATAAGTTTGTAGCAATTCCAAATCATTCATCGGATACAGGTTCTCCTTGGAATGTACGCCTTACAGACGTTTGATTGAGGTAGAAGACGATGATAACATTGATCGCCATTGAGAAATGAAGCAAGGTGAACTTGCCACCAGAGTATGACGAGGCATAACTTAACAAGTCAGACACCAAAAATAAGCCAGTTAAAATCATAGCCATTGTCCAACCCCAATGTTTCAACCGCCACAAACCAATCGCTGTTACAGGACGTACAACCGCCAACCCAACTGCAATAATTGTGAAACGAAAATCGGTGGACGTGAACGCTTCTCTTAGATCGTCAGGCCATGTATTGAAATCAGTCGCTAATACAATCAAAAGCGCGCTCAGCAATTGAAAGCCTGCTATCATGCGGATGCCAAATAAAGTACTTTGTTTTATTCTCATAACCTGATTATAGAAGATTTTCTCTAGCAGGGTAAAATAGAGTCATGATCATGCTATCGACACTCCCACAATATCAATTTCTTTCAACGATCATGTCACATGGATGGTACATGTTGCCGCCGTTTCATTGGGATGGTGAAACATTGACTTATTCAGGGTGTTTGTTGGAAGAGTATTACCGAGTATCGATGAAATCACACCCTGATGGCATTGCACTTGATACATCTACTCCAGCAGAGATTATCCCGTCTATCCGCTGGATGCTGCGCTTAGATGATGATTTAACTGCATTTTACACAATCTGTGAATCCGAACCCGCTTTACAGCACGTACCGATTCAAGGATGGGGGCGGTTGTTACGCTCAGCAACGATCTTCGAAGATGTAATCAAAGTTATTACAACCACAAATACCGCGTGGTCAGGGACGATCCGTATGTGTACGAATCTGGTAAATGAATTTGGTGAGTATGGTGCCTTTCCCACTGCATCACAATTGGCAAATGCTAGCGTTGAAGATTTAAAAACACGCGCTGGTGTAGGTTATCGTGCAGCATATATCCAATCTGTGGCGCAACAAGTCGCAAGTGGTGAGTTAGACCTAGAAGCTTTAAAATATACAACACGAGACACAAACGCACTGTATAAATTTTTACGACAACTCAACGGAGTGGGGGATTATGCCGCCGCTTCTCTCCTGATGTTACTCGGACGGTATGCCCACGTCCCGATAGATAGCCTTGCAAGAGAGATGGTTTCACGGCATTTTTATGAAGGTAACCCTGTTACTCCTGCTCAAATCCGTCAAACTTTTGCCCGCTTCGGTGAATATGCCGGATTGGCATATTGGTGCTGGAAGGAACCTGAGTGAACGAAGAACAAGAAACATCCAAGAGCTTAATGCTTGATCGAAAATTGCTTCAAAAATATACAGCCGCTCAACAAGATGAGCATGAAGTCATTACAACACTAATTGAAACCCTCACCAAAGTGGACGATCTCCCCAATGATCAGATACAGCAAGTGCGAGATGCGTTATTTCATACAGATTTCCCTTTTCTGTTGGCGATGGTTGGCCCCTTTAGCGCTGGCAAGTCCAGTATCATCAATGCGCTAGTAGGGGAAGCCATACTAGATGTTGGGCCAATCCCAACAACCGATCACATTCACATCTTACGGTATGGTAACGAAAAGCAAGAGTCGCGTGTTGGCGAAACCACGACCGTTTTTAACCCAAACCCACTGTTAGAGGGGTTAAGTTTTGTTGACACCCCTGGGTTGGAATCTGTTTTTGAAAAACATGATTCCATTACACGGAAGTTCTTACACCGTGCAGATTTAGTGTTGCTGGTGATGGTGTCAACCCATGTTTTATCCTCATCAAACTTGGATTTTCTCCAAGAACTGAAACAGTATGGCAAGCGCGTTATCTTAGTAATCAATCAAATTGATTTGCTAGAAGCTGCTGATCGTGAAGCCGTGAAACAATTTGCGCTGGAGCAATCCCGCTTACATATGGGTATGGAACTGACCATTTGGATGGTGTCTGCAAAACAGGCATTAGAAGCCCAACGCCAAGACCCGCGTGATGAAATTCTGTATGATGAAAGCGGCTTTGCCGAAATCGAAGAATACCTTAAAGAAAGCCTCAATGATAAACTGCGGATTCAGCAAAAGTTAGAAACGGCACTCCAAATTGCCACCAATGTTCGCGGCTCTGCGGTCAAACTCATTGCAGACAATGCCCAAACACTCACCGAACACAAAAAGACCCTACAGAACATTGAGTCCCAAATCGATGAAGCCACCCGTGCGCAACAACGTAATGTTGATGAAGGATTAGCTGAAATTAAAGGCCATTGGGAAGTTACCACGGAGCGCGGGGATGAGGCAATTCAAGAATTATTCCAATTTTCACGCGCATTTGGGCAAACGTTTGTTGGTATTTTTGAGTTATTCGGTATCGCTGCTTTAATTCGCCGATTTGGAAAGCGTACCCGCGCCGAGGCTGCTTTTGACAAACACGAAGTGGATAAAGCCATTAGCAAGGTTCCCGAATCATTAGATCGCCTAACAGCCCGCCTAGAAGGTCGTGACCTACAAGATTTGGATGGTTTAGTCGCCTATACCAAGCAACAAGTAGATGAACTGCCTGATAATTTGCGCAAGAAAATGATTGGCACGATTCAAACGCCCATGAACTACAATCGGAGCTTTATGCGAAACGTGCGCGGTAAACTTGATGATCTGGTAACCGATGCACGCCGTTTTGAAACCACCAGTCTGGATAATCAACTCAAAAATATGCTAATCGCGCTCGCCATCTGGCAAGTGACGGTCGTCGCCGTAACCGCCGTGGTCACTGTGACTTCAGCCAATACATTCGACTTCGGAACAATTATCGCCTTTTTAGGTGTGGTCGCTTTACTAATTTTAGTCGGCATGGCAGCACTCCCATTCAGAGGATGGTTGTTACGGCGAGCGTATCGCCAACGCATGACTGATTTACAAACAGAATTTTTAAAGCTCGCGCAAGACCCACTCACTGAAATGGTAAAATATGGCACACAATTGCGGCGAGATTCTGTCGAACCGTTTACACGGTTGATTACTGCTCAAAATGATACCAATCAAACCCTTAAAGCTGAACTCGATACTGCTGAACAAGCCATTCAACGCATCCAACGCGGCTTGGCGAATTTTTAGGAGCAACTATGATTGTCTTAGAAGGCCCCATTGCCGAACTGCGGCAACGCGAAATTGAATTACTCTACGATCTAGCTGAAAAAGTTGGTGCGTTTGGTGACGATGGACAAAAGGATCGCAAGCGCATCCAGCAAAACGCCAATGATTTACGAGATATGTTTTTCCTTGTGGTTATCATCGGAGAATTTAACGCAGGCAAGTCAACATTTGTAAACGCAATGGTCGGGGATGAACTCCTGAAACGGGGGGCTGTGCCAACAACAGACACCATTCAACTGGTACGCTATGGAAACCCCAAACGCGAAGTTAAAGATACTGAAAATGAGTTAATCCGTGAATGGCGACACCCCAACGTCGAACAAGGTATTGCTATTGTCGATACACCGGGGACGGGTTCCGTGTTTGCCAAGCATGAAACCATCGCCAAAGACTTCTTGAGCCGTAGCGACTTGGTTATTTTCCTCCTCTCGGCAAAACGTGCATTTGCCCAAACAGAAAAAATGTACCTAGAACTTGCACGCGATTATGGCAAAAAAATTGTTTTGGTCATCAATCAAAAAGACTTGCTGACGGATAAAGAATTGGGAGAGGTGAGCGCTTTTGTAAAGCAACAAGTTTCTGAAACACTCGATCTCACACCGCCCTTATATGCTGTTTCGGCAAAAGATGCACTAGAAAACAATCGTGGCGGCGGGATTTTTGGGGCAGCATCTCGTGATGCACATGGGATGGAACAAGTGCGAGAACACTTACTGGAAACGTTCAAACGTACCCCCCCAGCAAAACAAAAGCTATTTGCACAACTTGATTTTGCAGACAGCATGACCAAAAAGTATCTTGAAAAAGTGCAAGCACAACTTGATTTAGTGGTTAATGATGAACGCCAAGCCAAACAATTGCGCCAAGAACTCGAAAAACAAGCGGAGACACTTAGTTCCCAATTAGATGGTTCCATGAAAGAACTTGATCGTGTGTTTGGGCAATTGCGAGATCGCGGACGACGCTTTATCACTGAAAATTTATCGGTGACTGGGGTGCAATCATTACGGGGGGTAGACCGCGAAACGATTCGTGTCAACTTTGAAAAAGATGTTGTTGGCTCATCCTTGCAAAATATCAACGAAATCTCAGAAAATTATGTGAATGCTGTTGTTGACAGCAGCCGCCGCTATTGGCGGAGCATCATTGATCGGCTGAATAAACTTGAGGCGCTCCTCAAAGATCAAGTTGTATCGCCCGACTCTGGTAGTTATTCTGACCAGCGCTTAGCACTGCAAGAAGCAATTGCAGTCGCAGATTCAGAACTAAAATCTTATACCGAGGAAAATCTTGCCGAAAATTTGCATGATATTTTCTCAACCAATCTGTCAGGCTTTAATATTAGCGTCGCAAGTGTTGTTTTTGGGGTTGTCGCATTCGTGGTTGGGGCATCGGCTCCCGGTGCATTAACAGCGACTGCTTTAGGGGTCGTTTTAGGGGTCGTTGCTGCGCCTGTGATGATCGCAGGAGGGGGTATCTTAGCTTATGGCTATTGGCGGCGCTTACGCCAAGCCGCCTATGATGAGCTAGACGAGCGACTGGAAAAACTTCGGAAGAGTTACCGCCAAGCCTTAGAAGACCTCACCGACCGCGAACGCAATCGCCTGTTACAGTATGGGCAACAAATTCTTTCGCCAGTGTTTAGTCATTTGGATGTTGTGGTAGATAAATACAAAGATCAACAACACGATCTCCAAACGTTACAAACGCAAGTCAAAACACTCCGTGAAGAACTCGAAAATATCAAAATTATTACGGAATAATCATATGCAAGTTCTAGGAATCGACATTGGCGGATCAGGTGTGAAAGGTGCACCTGTAGACATTACAACTGGGCAATTAATGGGAGAACGATATCGCATCCCAACCCCACAACCTGCCACCCCAGAGGCCGTGGTCAACGTCATTTTGCAAATTGTTGAGCATTTTAATTGGCAAGGTAAACCCATTGGTTGTGGATACCCCGGTGTTGTTAAACGTGGGGTAACCCATACCGCCGCGAATGTTGATGATGCGTGGATTGGGTTTAATTTAGGCGGTGAGTTGCAACACCATAATAAGGCTGAGGTAACTGTTTTGAATGATGCAGATGCAGCGGGCATGGCTGAAATTTATTTTGGCGCCGGACAAGACCACGCAGGTATGGTCGTTATGATCACGCTAGGTACAGGGATTGGCACCGCTGCGTTTTTAGATGGCAAACTGATCCCCAACTTAGAACTTGGTCACATCGAAATTAAAGGACACGATGCCGAAACCCGCGCCGCAGACAGCGCCCGTGAACGAGAAGACCTATCATGGAAAAAATGGTCAAAACGAGTCGATCGATACCTAAGTACCCTAGAGTTTTTGATTAATCCTGATTTATTTATTATTGGGGGTGGGGTAAGCAAAAACTGGCAAAAGTTTTTACCGCTGCTCCAAAAAACAAAAACGGAATGTATCCCCGCTGAATTACGGAATCATGCGGGTATCGTTGGGGCGGCAATGGCCACTGTTTATGAACATGACTTGGTATAAGCCGCGCTGGTGGGTCTTTGGCATTGCCGTTGTTGCCCATCTGATCATCATTGGTGGCGATTTTTGGGTGGATGCCTACCCAGAAAATTCCTATGATGAAGCTCGCTATGTATTTTATGGAGAATCCATTCGTGCAGGGCGCGGAATGCACGCGCCAGGCTATGAAGATAAACCTACGGCCTATGTAATGCCCACATTACCGCTCATGATTGCTGCTATTGGCACAGAATCGTTAATTCCATTGCGGATTGTCCAATTAATACTGGGTGGCTTGGTTGCCGTGCTGGTCTTTCATCTGGGGCAAACAATCACTAAACAAGATCAGATTGGCTGGCTTGGCGTATTTTTTCTAATGGCGAACCTTGCATGGATGCAACAGCCGCTCTATGTGTTAACAGAACCGCTTTTTATAGTTCTACTCTTGCTGGCTACTTATTTTATGATTGATCGCCCCGAACGATGGCAACATATGATAGGAATAGGGGTGACACTAGGATTAGCATGGTTAACACGAGGCGCGCTGATTGGCCCCCTGATGACGATTTACCCATATTTATGGTGGCGCCTAGGGTTCAAAAAAATGGTTATAGTTGGATTAGTAATGTCGGCAGTCATTATGCCTTGGATTGTACGAAACTATTTTGCTTTTGATACTTTTGTGGCAACCTCAACACAATCAGGAAATGTCTTAGCCGGTGCTTATAACGATATTGTCTATGAAAACCCTTGGGGTGATGGCTGGATTAACCCCGACCAGATTTATCGGGAACAAGTTTCTGAAGCGTTATTTAATGATGAATTGGCGTATGCTAACTATCAATATGAACGTGGGGTGGAGTGGATTCAGAATAATCCTGAAAAGTTACCCAAATTATTTGCAGCTCACTTTTTAGGGTTTGTCCGCCCTTGGTTTAAGGTTGCGCGCAATGACATCGAATTTTTATATGTTTTTGCAACATGGTTTATTACAGTACCCTTGATTTTATACGGTAGTTGGTATGCTGTGAAAAACCGGATCGAAGCCTTCGTCCTGATGCTTCTAATTATTGGTGGTGGGTTTATAACAGGGATTTTCTTGTTTGCAATTCCACGTTACCGCTTGCCGTTTATCCCGTATTTTGCGTTGCTACAGGCTTTAGCAGTGTGGCAACTTTGGCTGCGTTTTCCTAAAACGAGAAGCGACACCGCAGCAGCCGAATAATCGCTTCAATGCCATCTGTCCATTTAACTTTTTTGCCTTCTTCAGGAGTGCGCGGATTATAAGCAATCGGAATTTCTATAATCTCGTACCCCGCCATCAATAACTTTGCCGTGATTTCGGGATCAATATCAAACTTAACGGCTTTTAGCTCAACACTTTTGATAACATTTGCTCGAAATACTTTGTATGCGGTGTGCATATCCGTTAGGCGACTGCCAAATAGAATCCGCGCTGCAAAATTGGTAACAGCATTCCCTCGACGGGTGTGACGCGGAATCTTAGGGTTTGGTTGCAAAAATCGTGAGCCAAAAACAACATCAGCGTTATTTTCCAATAATGGTTCTAGCAATGAGTGATATTCATTTGGATCAAGTTCTAGATCTGCATCTTGGATAATGATAATGTCACCTGTTGACATTTCAAAGCCATAACGCACCGCAGCCCCCTTACCAAGATTAATCAGCGAGTGATGGGTTAAAAACACATGCTCATGGGCAACATGCTCTAATGTTGCTTGGTCAATCATTTGGCGGCTATTATCGGTTGAGCCATCATTGACTACGATGATTTCTTTCTCAATGTCATCTAGTTTGACCGCTACAACCCGACGAATGACTTCGCCAATGGTACTTTCTTCGTTGTAAACCGGAATTACAATCGAAAGTTTCATGCGTGTGGAGTTATCCTTCCGCAAGGGTAAGTGCATCTGCGAGTTCAAATGCCCCTTCATACAAGGCTTTACCCAAAATGATACCTGCCACAGGGCTACCTTGAAAGGCGCGAATATCATCCAATGACCTGACCCCACCCGAAGCAACCACTTGCAAGCCTGTGGAGGCCGCAAGTTCAATTGTAGAGGCAACATTCACACCCACAAGACCACCATCCCGCTCAATATCTGTGTACAAAGCGTGTCGCACGCCGCGTTCAGCCATCATCTTGCCAAGTGCGGCAGGGGTAAGTTCTGATGCGGTTTGCCAACCATGTGTGGCCACTTTCCCTTGTTTGGCATCTAATGCCACAATAATGGCATCCGCACCATATTCTTGCACCAGTTCCCCAACCATATCGGGGTTTTCAACTGCAGCCGTACCCAATACGGCACGGCTCACACCTGCATGGATCGCTTGCTGCACATCAGAAGCACGCCGCAAACCACCACCAAATTGAATAGAAAGCCCTAATTTGGCGATGGATTCAATCATCCCCCATAAGGTAGCGTCACTATCCAGCGCGCCATCCAAATTCACAATATGCACCCATTGGGAACCCGCCGCCTGCCATCGCGCAGCAACTTCTACAGGATCACTACCATAAACTGTTTTTTGGTTCGGGTCACCTTGAAGTAGGCGAACAACACGCCCTTCTTTAATATCAATAGCAGGGTAAATTATCATAGGTAAATTATCTCAATTGATTGATCAATGATGGTTAAATCTGGCCGGTGATACTCTAACCAACCGCAGATGCCTTCTAACATATCTTCGGCGTGACCACGATTAGTGCTTACAACTGAGATACCAATCGCCGTTGATTGCCAGACATTATGAAAATCGACTTCAGCCGCCGCTGCGTTAAACTTGCGTTTGATTTGTGCATTAATTGATTTTACGATACTGCGTTTTTCTTTGAGTGAGCGCACGCCAACCAAGTCAATCTCAATACGGCTTGCACCAACTATCATATGTGCCATGTTAAAGAGGATGTTATAGCATCCCAGTAAATTAAAGTCGTTTTTGTGTCCATGCTTCAGTAGCATAGACTTCATTACGCAACGTTTCAACACGTAACGATTCTTGTGGAGTTAAATCTCCCTGTATAAACTCAAACCCAAATGTTTCAGTAAACCCTTGTTGTAACGCATTGGCTAGTGTTTGCCATGATATTTGATGCCCCAATGCCGTTTCAATAGTGGTTGCCCGTTTCCGTACTTCAATCTTGGCGGCCTCACGACGTTCAGTATCTGGATATTGTAGCGCATCGCAAATGCGTGCAATATCACCAGTTAATGGAACTGAGCCATGTTGTAATACAGCTTTTTGCCGTCGTACCTGTGCGCTACCGATTAGTTTTTTACCATTAATGGTGATTTCATATGCAGAAGGGGTTTCAAAACAGACAGGGCTTTGTAATGCGCCTTTTTGATAAGGTGCAGTTTGGCTATCTACACCCAGTAGCTCTAAACCATATTTTAATCCCTCACTTAAACGCCGATAGCTGGTGACTATATCACCTTGCACAATGGGATGATCTTGTGGAAAGCTAATGGAATAGGTTAACTCATCTGTATGTAAAATCGCACGTCCACCAGTCGGACGACGCACTACATTCCACCCTTTAGCACCAATACCATCCCAGTTGACATCACGGGCGCGTTGGGCATACCCTAATGATAGGCAAGCAGGCTCCCAACCATAAAAGCGCAAGGTGGGTGGCACAACACCATCGCCAACACTTTCCATGATGGCTTGGTCTATTGCCATGTTTGTTATACCGTCTAAGTGGGGAGAACGTATAATCCGCATAGTATTCAGGTTTACTGATTTTGTCCTATAATAGCATATGAAGAATGCAAAGCGAGAGCCAACGTGACAAACCAGCCATCAAAAAATGACTCAAATAATCAACAAGCAACACCAGCTTCTCAACAAGAGACAGTTCCAAGTTATGATTATTCGCATCTAAGGGAAAAGAAACACGATGGACATTGGTATTCAACGCCTCCATTAGAGAATAGTAATCCACCCCCACTGGATGCACTCTCGGCAGTGACACAGGTGTCTTCACAACATCAAGCTAAATCCAGCGTGCCACCCATTGCCAATCCAATACCAGCACCATTAATGCCACAGCATGAGCCACCATTGCCTCGTGACACCAACGTTCGCCAACGAATCAATAGTCGTCAACAACGGCGCAATAATGGTCGCTCCGATAATTGGGTATGGGTTATTATTGCATCTACCCTCTTAGGGGTTACCGTTATTGCTAGTGTTTTGCTGGTATTCATAGTCCGCTATGCGACACGTGATTCGGGTAACGAGGATGTGGTGGCATTAGTAGATGTGCCACAAATTGAACCAACATCTATCATTTACAGCGATGGTACAGGAACAGAAGGTGGCGCATTAGAGGGTAACAGTCTTGAAATTGAAACGCGGCGTTGGGATGGGTCTGAGCGATTTACGATCTTATTGATGGGGTTAGACAAACGGCCAGAAGAAGATGGTGCATATTTCCGTACAGATAGCATGATGTTGATCAGCTTTGATCCCATCAACAATAGTATTGGTGTGTTGAGTATACCCCGCGACTTATATGTTGAAGTGCCTTTTGAGGGGTTGCATCGCATTAATGCAGCCTATGTATTAGGTGAGCTACAAGCACCGGGTAATGGCCCAACACTAGCCAAGCAAACGGTACAATATAACTTTGGGATTCGGGTGAACGAATATGCCACCATCGATTTTAATACATTCATTGCCATCATTGATGCCATTGGCGGTGTTGAAATCGAAGTGCCTCGCAATATTACCGACTACAATTACCCAACAATGGATTATGGAACAGAGGTCTTTCAAGTTTCGGCAGGGTGGCAAACCATGAATGGCGAAACAGCGCTGAAGTATGCCCGTACACGCCATGATTCTGATGATATTGATCGTGCCTCGCGCCAGCAACAAGTCTTATATGCCGTGCGAGATAAGGTGACCTCTTTGGGGATTATTGACGACTTATTACCCCAAGCGCCGTTGTTATACGCTGAACTACGGAATGGTATTGATACAGGCTTATCCTTCGATCAAATCGTCAGTCTAGCGATTTGGGCATCAGAAGTCCCGCGAGAAAACATCAAAAGTGGTGTTGTTGGCTGGGAATATCTATCTGGGTACCAAACTCCAACCGGTGGTAGTGTCGTTATTCCGAACCGATACCGCATTGGTGATCTGATGGTTCAAGTATTTGGTGAAAGTTATTCGCAATAACCGCCATTTGCATATATATCACACGAGAGATCAAAAAAGCGGTGAAACTTTCACCGCTTTTAGCTTTGTTTTAGCTTTGTTCTTCGTTATTCGGCAGTGATGGTGGAGAGGCTAGCCCCAAAAAGCCATTAATGCCATTTTTCTGTTGTTTAGCGCGTTCTTCATCTTTACCAAATCGAATGATTTCATCAGATTCAGTAATTGCTTCAACCGCTAATCCTAGGCTTTGCAATTCTTTAACCAATACACGGAAACTTGCCGGAATCCCAGGTTCTTCAATCAATTTACCTTTGACAATTGATTCATAGGTGCGTACCCGTCCTTGAACATCGTCAGACTTGACTGTTAACATTTCTTGAAGCGTGTAAGCAGCACCATAGGCTTCTAATGCCCAAACTTCCATTTCGCCAAAGCGTTGACCACCAAATTGAGCTTTACCACCGAGCGGTTGTTGGGTCACCAAGCTATAAGGGCCAGTAGACCGCGCATGAACCTTGTCTTCCACCAAGTGAGCCAATTTCAACATATGGATAATGCCGATAGTCACAGATTGATCGAATGGATCGCCTGTCAAACCATCATATAAGGTTTGCTTGCCATAAAGTGGGATATATTCACTATGGCGACGTTCAATCCGTTGAGCATATTTTTCCATATCAACAATGGTGTCAATTTCACTCGGAACAGGTTCTCCAGAGACTGATTCCGCCCACAGTTTTAACCCAACAAAGAGTGCATTTTCATCACGATAGCGGCGGGTTTCCATGAATAACCCTTCCGTTTTAAAGATCAAAATATCGTCGGGGTTATATCCTTGTTCGCGTAACCATTCGCGCAAAACACTGCGTTTTGCATAAACAGTTTCTAGCGCCAACCGTTCTGGATCATATTGATCACCGATCCATTCTTCGATATAGACTTGGCGAATTTCACGATCGTCTTCGTAATCCTCGGTATCAATACCTTGTTCGCGGAACCATTCCCATGCGCGTTCTGTGACCTGTAGCCATGCATGGTCAATCATCCAAGCACGCATCAAATCAGCACGGATTTCGGTTTCATCAGCCCCATCAAACACAGGTGTAATGGCGCGGAACCCTAATCGGTCGGCTGCCCACCCTAGGTGAGTTTCTAAAACCTGCCCAATGTTCATCCGTCCAGGGACACCCAATGGATTCAACAGGATTTCAACAGGGCGACCGTCAGCTAAATATGGCATATCTTCAGACGGAACGATTTTGGAAATAACACCTTTATTCCCATGACGCCCTGCCATCTTATCACCTTGATTTAGCTTCCGCTTTTGCGCAACCATCACACGCACCATTTGGTCAACACCAGCGGGTAAGTCCCGGTGGTCTTCGCGTTTGAAGATTTTCACATCGACCACTTTACCGCGTTCACCATGTGGTAAGCGTAAGGATGAATCTTTCACTTCACGGGCTTTTTCACCAAAGATAGCACGGAGCAATTTTTCTTCTGGACTCAGTTCTTTTTCACCTTTAGGGGTGATTTTCCCAACCAGAATATCGTTAGGGCCAACGTCCGCCCCAATACGGATAATCCCAAATTCATCCAGATCTTTGAGGGCATCCTCGCTGACATTTGGAATATCGTAGGTAATTTCTTCGGGGCCGAGTTTAGTATCGCGGGCTTCAATTTCATGTTTTTCAATATGGATAGACGTGAATTTATCTGCACGTACTAAATCTTCATTGATCAGCAAGGCATCTTCATAGTTACCACCTTGCCAAGACAAGAAGGCCACCAAAACATCATGCCCAAGCGCTAAGTTTCCAAATTCTGTTGAGGAGCTGTCGGCAATAACATCCCCTTGGCGAACTTGTTGCCCTTTTTCAACAATCGGCACTTGGTCAATACAAGTTGATTGATTTGAGCGATTATATTTGCGGAGCTTATATTCTTTGTCGCCTTCAGCAGTACGGATAATAATGTTATCCCCTTGTACGCTGATGACATCGCCATCTTCTTCCGCAACTACAATTTGACCAGAATCATATGCAGCGCGGCGTTCCATCCCCGTGCTAACGATAGGCACATCAGCTTTAAGCAGTGGCACAGCTTGGCGTTGCATATTTGATCCCATTAACGCACGATTGGCGTCGTCATGTTCCAAGAATGGAATTAACGCTGCTGAAATCCCTACAATTTGCCGGGGGGCAACGTCCATATATTGCACACGACGGGGGGATTCCAGCAAGAATTTTTGTTGGAACCGTGCAGAAATGCGATTTTGCTGGAACTCATTTCGCTCGCCAAGCACAGCATTTGCTTGCCCAATGACGTACCGATCTTCTTCATCTGCCGAGAAGTATGTAATAAAGTCACCAACAAATGGTTGTACAGATAGGTTTTCAAGCCCAAGTTGTTTGGCCATTTCAATGACTTCAGCCGTGATTTCATCGCCTTCATCCGCCAAAATATTGTCATCCTGATCTTCAAGATCTTCGCTCAAACGACGCCCCAAGGCATCAGGATCATCAATGGCGATACTATGTTCCACACGACGATACGGAGTTTCAATGAACCCATATTCATTAACCTTGGCATAGGTTGCTAAACGACCAATCAGCCCAATGTTGGGGCCTTCAGGCGTTTCAATGGGACAAATCCGCCCATAGTGACTGTGGTGAACATCACGAACATCAAAACCAGCACGCTCACGACGTAAACCGCCAGGCCCAAGTGCCGAAACTGTCCGCTTATGGGTTAATTCAGACAATGGATTGGTTTGATCCATGAACTGAGACAATTGACTGGATCCGAAGAATTCACGAATAGCAGCCACAATGGGGCGAATGTTGACCAACATTACTGGTGTAAGGTTTTCACTTTCCTTAATAGACATCCGCTCTTTAACCACACGTTCTGTACGGCGCATCCCGATCCGCAATTTGTTTTGGATCAATTCACCCACTGTTTTAACACGGCGGTTTCCCAAATGGTCAATATCGTCAGGGGCACGCTCTTTATTATTGATTTGGATCATGCGCTCAACGAGCTTCACCAAATCGTATTTGGTAACCATGCGATGCTGATGCGGAATTAGTTCAGTGCTGATTTCTAAGCGTTGATTGAGCTTGTAGCGCCCAACACGTTCCAAGTCATAACGGCGTGCATCAAAGAGTTGCCCCTCTAAATATTCACGAGCATTATCTAATGTAGGGGGGTCGCCGGGGCGCATCCGTTTATAGAATTCGAGTAATGCTGCTTCAGCTATGGTTTGCCCGTCTTTTAAGTTCCAAATGGGTTCATTTTCAATACTCGCTTGGATGTATTGGTGATCAGGGTTGGTGTCCACATTGGCATAGAGGTCGAGAAGCTCTTCGTCTTCTCCCGTTTTAATAGGCGAAATATCACCCATGCCGTCATCAATAGCCGCTAATGCCCGTAATAAAATAGTAACTGGCACAGTGCGTTTACGGTTGAATTTGATGATGATGTAGTCGCTCTTGCGTGTTTCAAACTCCATCCATGCGCCACGATCAGGGATGAGCTTGGCATTGGCCATATTCCGCCCTGTGGTGCGGTCAACTTCTGCCGAAAAGTATACACCCGGCGAACGAATCAACTGGCTAACAACAACGCGCTCGGTTCCATTGATAATAAAGGTTCCGTTTTCCGTCATCATGGGGAAGTCACCCAAGAAAATATCTTGGACAACCGCCTCACCACCAAGTTCTTCGTTGACCAACGCAACCCGAACATATAATGGCGCAGCGTAATTCATGTCACGTTCTAGGCAAATTGCCTCTGAGTATTTGGGTTCGTCAAACCAATAACCTAAGCCATATTGCTCAGATTCGGTTGATTTACCCGGAAAATATAGTTTTAAATTGCCATTGAAGCTTTCAATGGGGCTAATTTCGTCAAATAAGTCACGGAGTCCTTCTTCACAAAACCAGCGAAAAGCATCAAGTTGCACCTCGATCAGAGACGGCAAATCTTTCACGTCCGAAGATACGGCGTAATTTTTCTCGTCTAAACGACGCTGCATGTGTTGCGCTCCTAAATTTGTGTTGCGTTTGATTATGGAAATTGCAAAAATGCGAACTTATAATATATGACACACGGCTCATATTGTCAAGATTCGAATAAAAGTTCATAGAATCTGAGTTGGGAAATAATCAAAGAAATAGCAATTTGGGTACGCTGAAAAGTCAATACAGGTTATTGGAACAAACTGTTTTGGCGCTGAAAAATAGTATTTTGACTCTACCCAGTCCACTTTTTGAGAAAATCTGGATCAAATTACAGCAAATATAAGCAGTTTTTAGACATTAGACAATTTGGTGCATTTGCTCTGTAAAAATTTGTTTAGGTTGAATCGTGTTGAATTAGGTAGGAGATAATATGTTGGGAATTAACTTCTAACCAAACTTAGAGTTACATAAAAATCCTGTAAGTAATTCTAACAAATCGAATTTAAAAAATCTTCTGCTGTCAGGCTAACAATTTCAGATCTGTCATTTTTCATAACCCAATCAAGAAGTTCACAGATATTATGGTAACGCAGATTCTTAATGCTGTAGAGGGCTTTTAAGCGTACAGCACTATCTGGGTCATTTTGAATAATATAAGATAATTCATCAGCCGCATCTGGGATTTTCCTTAGTAGGTGTGCTGATCTTTCTCGAACTCGTGCATCGGGGTGCTTAAGAAAGTTACGAACCTTATCAAAAATTCTTTGCAAGGTGCTATAATCACTATCGTTTATGGTTAACGTCAATTGATCAAGTTGATCAATTATTTCAAGAAGTGTATTAACGTTATTTTCATTTAACTGAAGATTTAAGCCGTTGGTCGTAAGTTTTTTAATAAAGAAAAGCGATCATTGGAATTGGGTAGGTTCTGTCGCATAAGAGCACCCTCCACCTGCTGGCGAAGATGATCTAAATCGATATAGAGCTTATTGGCGCAAGCTAGATTTTTCAGATGTAGCCAATAGCGCTCGATAGGATTGAGAAATGGCGAATACTTCGGGAGCCATACCACCTGCAACCGATCAGCAAATGAACTCATCGCAGCCATCGATGCTCGGCTCGTATGAAAAGTAGCGTTATCGAGTACTAATACCACTTTTTGTGTAGGGTAGCATTTCGTCATGAGATGATCAAGAAAGGTGATAAAAGCGTTGCTATTTTTGCGAGGTGCGATTGTCCAACTCATGTTATCTGTTACCCAATTGTACGCCCCAAAGACATGTGTCCATCGCTGTATGCCGGGCGCAGGGATTAACTTTGTCTGTCCACGCTTCATCCAGCATTTTCGTAGCGGCGGATGCATGCTCATGGTTGTTTCGTCCATAAAGAGGAGTTCATATTTCCCGCCAAGGGCTTTTTTTTCAACCACTCCAATAATTCCTTGCTCCGTTCTTGCTCGTCAGCATCTTGTAGAGCGCTTAAATCATGTTTCGGTTGACGATACACATAACCTAAACGCTTCATCAACACCCGAAAACGGGCTGGACTGAGCTTTATATCAGTCTCTTTATACATATGCTGACGTAACCGTTCGATAGCCCATAGCACAAATGAATAGCCTAATGCCTCGGGAGCAAGCTCAACAATCTCACCCAACCGTTTTTCATACGTTTCATCCGTTTTACGGGGACGCCCACTTTTAGCCCGATCACCTAAGCCGGCAATCCCTTCTGCTTTCCAGCGATGATACCAACCGTAAATCGTTGGTAATTTGACGGCCATTATTTCAGCCACTTCGGTCACCGATTGTCCCAGATGCAACATGTGGATGGCGGTGGCACGTTGACGGATACGAGCATCATGGGCGCTGCGGATCGCTTGCTCTATTTCGGCAAGTTCTTTTTCTGTTAACATATAATCTAATTGTTTTGGCATACTATATAGTATAGCCTATTTTATATTTCTTTCGATTAATGGCTTAACATATAATCTAATTGTTTTGGCATACTATATAGTATAGCCTATTTTATATTTCTTTCGATTAATGGCTTAATATCGGGATAACTTGTGGCAAATGTTGTCGTAAAATATCTAGTGTCTCATGATCTTGTTCATCTTTGACTATCCTTAAAAGATCTGGTATGAGATCTATATCAAGATTTCCTGATTCTAGCTCATTGAAAATTACTTTGCGTGCTTGAAATTTGTCATTTGGTTTACCATGTTTTAGAAATTCCATTGCGTCATCAACTGTTAAATTTGTAATAGCAGTGCGACTTCCTTTTTCGCTCAGTACATTTTTTATTGCATATATCAGTTCATCTACTTGGTATTGGATATTGCCTGTAAAATCAAATCTTTTGTGACGTGAAAGATTAACATTTAGTTGGGTATCATCTCCTTGAATAACAAAAATCACCCCTCCATTTTTCATTGAGGTACTCATGAAATGATTTAACTCATCAGCAACCCACTCAGACTCTGAAGCCTCTTTATTCCAAATAACTAGTAAGATAGTTACATTGGAGATAACTTCTTCAATTTCGCGATTGAACGGTTTGTTACCATTCCAACTGTCTACGTCTGTATAAACATTTATACCCGTATTAGCAAGAGTTTGCCTGACTATAAACGCTTTATCACGGCCATTTCCACCCGAACCTCTACTATAACTTATGAATGCATCGTATGAGATACTCATATTTATTCATTAACCAATCAGTAAATTTTAATATATTATAAAAGTCGTTTTGAGATTGGATCTGTAGCATTAAGCAGATCACGTAATGATATGCGTTGCAAAATCACAAAAGACCGGTGATGGTCGTTGCTTCGCGAATAGTGAGTAACAATGTATTCGCGTTTGAAATAGTCGATAAACATTTTAGCACTGGATTCTAACCACTTTTGTGCTGGGGGAATAGTTATATCAGGAAACATTTCTAACCATGTCAGTGGTAATTCAATAGAAATAATATTTTCGGTAACCCCTAATTCATAATCATTTAATTCAAGGTAACGTTTTGAATCTGCACTCTCAACCCAACTTGTTTTTGTAATATTCGCGATGGTTAATTTGTTACTATCGGATGTCGGAGTACCGCCAGACAAAACCCAATCATAAGGAACTTTAACACGACTCCCCATGATACTACGCGCCATATATTTTTTCACCCGCTCTGATCTAATTGGTAAAACAGCTAGAAATCGATCTTCAACTGTTCCTGGGATCCCTCCCTCATACGGAGCAACCTCCCAAGCATGTTCACCACCACCAATAAATGCCCCCATACCTAAATTAAATTCTCTGTTTCGTAGAAATGGATCAAATGTCCATGTTACATAATCAATATCTGGAGAAGTTTTACTTACTTTTGATACTTGCGAAGCTTTTAGTCTTGTGCCGATGCCAACATGGCGGGTATCAGCCCCCAAAATTTGTGAGCGTGAATATAATTTTGCTTCTATTTTTTCTAAGCCATTAATCGAAAGAAATATAAAATAGGCTATACTATATAGTATGCCAAAACAATTAGATTATATGTTAACAGAAAAAGAACTTGCCGAAATAGAGCAAGCGATCCGCAGCGCCCATGATGCTCGTATCCGTCAACGTGCCACCGCCATCCACATGTTGCATCTGGGACAATCGGTGACCGAAGTGGCTGAAATAATGGCCGTCAAATTACCAACGATTTACGGTTGGTATCATCGCTGGAAAGCAGAAGGGATTGCCGGCTTAGGTGATCGGGCTAAAAGTGGGCGTCCCCGTAAAACGGATGAAACGTATGAAAAACGGTTGGGTGAGATTGTTGAGCTTGCTCCCGAGGCATTAGGCTATTCATTTGTGCTATGGACTATCGAACGGTTACGTCAGCATATGTATAAAGAGACTGATATAAAGCTCAGTCCAGCCCGTTTTCGGGTGTTGATGAAGCGTTTAGGTTATGTGTATCGTCAACCGAAACATGATTTAAGCGCTCTACAAGATGCTGACGAGCAAGAACGGAGCAAGGAATTATTGGAGTGGTTGAAAAAAAAGCCCTTGGCGGGAAATATGAACTCCTCTTTATGGACGAAACAACCATGAGCATGCATCCGCCGCTACGAAAATGCTGGATGAAGCGTGGACAGACAAAGTTAATCCCTGCGCCCGGCATACAGCGATGGACACATGTCTTTGGGGCGTACAATTGGGTAACAGATAACATGAGTTGGACAATCGCACCTCGCAAAAATAGCAACGCTTTTATCACCTTTCTTGATCATCTCATGACGAAATGCTACCCTACACAAAAAGTGGTATTAGTACTCGATAACGCTACTTTTCATACGAGCCGAGCATCGATGGCTGCGATGAGTTCATTTGCTGATCGGTTGCAGGTGGTATGGCTCCCGAAGTATTCGCCATTTCTCAATCCTATCGAGCGCTATTGGCTACATCTGAAAAATCTAGCTTGCGCCAATAAGCTCTATATCGATTTAGATCATCTTCGCCAGCAGGTGGAGGGTGCTCTTATGCGACAGAACCTACCCAATTCCAATGATCGCTTTTCTTTATTAAAAAACTTACGACCAACGGCTTAA